>Ga0307515_10000163_pt1 | contig 163159 bp, 148 predicted proteins | sample 17_EM_MG_FD_194513 | JGI IMG/M metagenome (GOLD analysis project Ga0307515, IMG submission 194513) | Populus trichocarpa ectomycorrhiza microbial communities from riparian zone in the Pacific Northwest, United States - 17_EM | ecosystem: Host-associated > Plants > Roots > Unclassified... | reverse complement strand
CGGAGGATCGGTTGCGCGCCGGGTTCCGGGGGAACGGCCGTTCGTGAGCCGGTACTTGTGCGTTCGCTCGGTCAGGCCCGCAGGTAGGTGAGGACGGCCAGGACCCTGCGGTGGGTGCCGGCCGTCGGGGGCAGGTCCAGCTTGGTGAGGATGTTGCCGATGTGCTTGCCGATGGCGGCCTCGGAGACCACCAACTCCGCGGCGATCGCGCTGTTGGACCTGCCCTCGGCGATCAGGGCCAGCACCTCGCGCTCGCGCGGGGTGAGTTGCTCCAGCGGATCGCGGCGGCGGCGCAGCAACTGGCGTACCACCTCGGGGTCGACCACCGTGCCGCCGTCCGCCACATGGTGCAACGCCTCGATGAACTCCTCGACCTGGCCGACCCGGTCCTTGAGCAGATAGCCGACGCCCGACCCGTCGCCGGAGTCCAACAGCTCGGCGGCGTACGTCCGTTGCACGTACTGACTGAGAACCAGGACCGGGAGTGCGGGGCGCCTCTCGCGCAGCCGCACCGCCGCGTGCAGGCCCTCGTCCTGGAAACCGGGCGGCATGCGGACGTCCGTCACCACGATGTCGGGGGCGTGCTCCTCGACTGCGGCGATCAGTGCCCGCGCGTCCCCGACGGCCGACACCACCTCGTGGCCGTAGCGGCCGAGGAGGCCGACGATTCCCTCCCGCAGCAGCACGCTGTCCTCGGCCAGCACTATGCGGAGCGGTCGGCCGCCTCGGTCAACTCGCAAGGGAACTCCACGTGCAACAGCGTCGGTCCACCCGGCGGACTGGTCAGGGCAAGTCTGCCATCCAGGACCGACACCCGGTCCGCGAGACCGGTGAGGCCGCTGCCCGCCGAGGCGTCCGCGCCGCCGCGGCCGTCGTCGCGCACGTCGAGGAACAGACGTCCGTCGCGATGACCGCCGCTCACCCGCGCACGGGTGGCCCCACTGTGTTTCGCGACGTTGGCCAGCGCCTCGCAGACCACGAAGTACGCGGCGGACTCGACCGCCCGCGCCGGTCGGCCCGGCAGTTCGAGATCGACGTCGACGGGGACCGCACAGCGGTCGGCGGCGTCGTCGACCGCGGCTTGGAGGCCGTAGTCCGTGAGGATCCTGGGGTGGATGCCGTGGATGAGCTCGCGCAGCTCCGCGAGTGCCTTGCCCGCTTCCTCGTGGGCCGCGGTCAGCCGGTCGGCGAGCGGGCCGGGCGGAGCGTCGAGACGGGCCAGCCCGACGGCCATCGTCAGGGCCACCAGGCGCTGTTGGGCGCCGTCGTGGAGATCGCGTTCGATACGGCGCCGTTCGGCCTCGAAGGCATCGACCAACCGGACGCGGGAGCGGGCCAGTTCGACCACCCTGGCGCCCAACTCGCCCTCGGGGGAGGCGATCAGCAGCCGGGCCAGCGCGGCGCGGGCGCCCGCCGTGACGCCCAGCGCGTAGGCGCACACGCCCAGCAGGAGCAGGCCCAGTACGGCGACACCGAAAGCGGTCGGCCAGGTGGTGACCGTCCACTGCTTGAGCACCTTCGCCTCATGGCCGTCGCCGACCGTGGCCAGCAGCAGCGGGGTGGCGACCAGGGACAGCGGGACGAGCAGGGCGACCGTGACCGCCAGCGCGTCGACCGGCCACAGCAGTCCGGCGAACAGCAGCGCGTACCCGAGCTCCCGCCAGGTCGCCTGTTCCCGCAGCCGGGTGGTCAGCCAGGCCCACAGCCCCGGCGCGGTCGGTACCCGGTGTCGGCCGGACACCGGGTCGCGGTCGATCAGACGCAGTCTGGACCGTTCCACCACGGCCACCGGGATCCCGCCGAGGGCGACCAGCACGAGCAGGGGCAACCCCACCAGGACGACGGCGAGCGCACCGCCCACCGCTGCCGCCGTCACGATCCCCACCAGGGCGGCGGCGCCGGTCACTGCGCCGGTGAGGAGATACGCGGCGGACCGCCAGGGCCAGGCCGACAGCAGGAAACCCGGCCGGGACATGGCCTGCCACACATTCCGAGGGTGCATGTGCATGACCGTAAGCGGCCCGGTTGGCCGGGTGCCATCGGTCCAGGGTCCGTATCGGGGGTAGGCCTGGCCCTACCTCAGGTCTCGTCCGGGCCGTAGTGCGTCACGTGGGGTTTCCGCGGTTTCGTTACGGCACCGACGAACCGAGGAGCAGGTACTGGTGGGGGAACACATGAGCAGTGGAACGGTCCAACTGCGTGCGGTGACAAGACGGTTCAGCCTGGGTGCCACGTCCGTCACCGCCCTGGACCGGGTGTCGCTCACCTTCCCGAGGGCGACGTTCACCGCCGTGATGGGGCCGTCCGGCTCCGGCAAGTCGACCCTGCTGCAGTGCGCCGCGGGGTTGGACCGGTCCACGTCGGGTTCGGTCACCCTCGGCGGGACCGAGCTGACCGACCTGAGCGAGACCGAACTGACCCTGTTGCGCCGCGAACGCATCGGCTTCGTGTTCCAGGCGTTCAACCTGCTGCCCTCGCTCACCGCCGAACAGAACGTGGCCCTGCCGCTGCGGCTGGCCGGCCGCCGCCCCTCGAAAGCCCGGGTCCGCGAGGTGCTGGAGCAGGTCGGACTCGGCGACCGGGTCCGGCACCGGCCGACGGAGCTGTCCGGCGGCCAGCAGCAGCGCGTCGCCCTGGCCCGCGCCCTGATCACCCGCCCCGAAGTGCTCTTCGGTGACGAACCGACCGGTGCGCTCGACTCGCGGACGAGCCGTGAGGTGCTCGACCTGCTGCGGGCCATGGTGGACCGCGAGGGCCAGACGGTCGTCATGGTCACGCACGACCCGGTCGCCGCCTCCTATGCCGACCGTGCCGTCTTCCTCGTCGACGGCCGCGTCAACGGCGAGCTGACCGGAGCCGGCGCCGAGGACATCGCCGCGCGTATGACCAGGCTGGAGACCGCGCCGTGCTGAGTACCGCTCTGCGCACCCTGCGCACCCGCTGGGTCACCTTCGTCGGCAGCTTCGTCGCGCTCTCCCTCGGCGTGGCACTGATCGCCGTCATGGGCCTGGCCCTGGCGTCGTCACTGGACGCACCCGACCGCAAGCCTGAGCGGTTCGCCGCGGCACCGGTCGTGGTCAAGGGCATGGACACCTTGCGGGTGCGTACCTCGACCGGCACCCGCAGCCGCCAGCTCGCGCGGCCACGCGCCGTACCCGCCGACGTGATCGCGAAGCTGAAGCACCTCGGGACCGTAGTCGTGGACCGGTCCTTCGCCGTACGGGCCCGGGGCGGCCCCGGCGATCTCGTGGGCCACCCCTGGTCCACCGCCGCCTTCGCGCCGTACCGGCTGGACGCGGGACGCGCGCCGAGGGCCGCGGACGAGGTCGTCGTCAGCGGTGACCGGTTCCGTCCGGGCACCCGGCTGCGGACCGACGCCGGCACGGTCCGGGTCGTCGGCACAGCGCGGATCGTCGGTACCGCGACCGGGCTCGGCTTCGAGAACGCCGTCTTCTACACCGACGCGCGCGCCGCGCAATTGGCACCGCACAGTGTCCAACTCGTCGTCGACGCAGGCGCGATGGCCGTACGCACGGCGGTGCGCGGCAGCGCCGGCGTCCAGGTCCTGACCGGCGACGCACGCCGGTACGCCGACGCCGATCCCGACCGGGACAGCGAGGAACTCACCGCGATGAACGCCATGTTCGGCACGGCCGGCGGTGTCGCAGGATTCGTGTCGGTGTTCGTGGTGGCGTCGACCTTCGCGTTCACGGTGGCCCAACGCCGCCGCGAGTTCGGGCTGTTGCGCACCGCCGGTGCGACGCCGGGGCAGATCCGCCGCACGGTCGTCTCCGAGGCCCTCCTGATCGGTGTGCTCGCCTCGGCGGCAGGCTGCGTGCTCGGCTCCCACGGCGCGCCGAAGCTCGCCGGGTGGACGGTCGACGAGGGCCTCGCGCCCCGCTGGTTCACCATCGGCGACTCCACCTGGCCCTACCAACTGGCCTTCTGGACAGGTCTGTTCGTCGCGCTGGCCGGAGTGCTGGCCGCGTCCTGGCGGGCGGGGCGCACCGGGCCCACCGAGGCGCTGCGCGAGGCGTCCGTGGACACCCGGACGATGACGCCGGGCCGTCGGCTGGTCGGCTCGGCGCTGCTACTGACCGCCGCGGTGACGCTGCTCCTGGCCCTGGTGAACGATCCGAGCGGCCTGCTGCACCGCAAGACCTACGTGAGCCGTCCGATGCTGTTGATCAGCGCGGTGGCCCTCCTCGCGCCGGTGCTGGTGCGCCCGCTGACCCGGCTGATCGCCTGGCTGCCGGCCCAACTGTCCGGCGCCACAGGGATGTTGGTGCGGGAGAACGCCGCCGCCGGTGTCCGGCGCACCGCCGCCGTAGCGGCGCCGGTCCTGGTCACGGTCGCGCTGGCGGGATCGCTGCTGGGTGCCACCGCCACCCTCAACGAGGCGAAGGCCACCGAGGTCCGCACACGGACCGCCGCCGATTTCGTGGTCACCGCCGCGGGCGACGCGGGCTTCGACGACCCGACGCTGAGGAAGCTGCGCGCCGTGCCCGACGCCGAGGTCTCCGCGACCTCGGCGAGTGCCGTGTACGTCCTGGAGGACGGTACGGCGCTCATCCGGTCCGAGGCCCGCGCCGCCGACCCCCGCCTGCTCGCCGACACCACCGAACTGCCGCTCGTCGCCGGGGAGATGAGCGACCTGGACGACGACTCGATCATCGTCAACGAGGAGTGGAAACAGCACACCGTGGGCGAGCGGGTCGACGTGTGGCTCGGCGACGGCAGGCAGAAGTCCCTGCGGATCGCCGCGGTCATGACGATCGGCACCGGCGACAACGGCGTCTACGTCACCCCGCGCAACGCCCCGGACGCGCCCGTCGACCGGGCCGACGTACGCCTCGCGCACGGCGCCGACGCGACCGCCGTAGTCGCGGAACTGCGCGACGCGGTACGGGAGTCGGGCGCGACGGTGTTCACCACCGGGCAGTGGGTGCGGTCCACGTACACCGAGACCGACCGGACGACCCGGACGGGCTTCCTGCTGGTCCTGGGCATCGCCCTGCTGTACACCGGCATCTCGCTGGCGAACACCATGGTGATGGCGACCTCCGACCGGGTCCGTGAACTGGCCGTGCTGCGTCTGGCCGGGGCCACCAGGTGGCAGGTGCTGCGGCTGGTGGCCGCCGAGGCGCTGACGGTTGTCGCGGTCGGCGGTGTGCTGGGAGTGTTGGTCGCCGGGCTCAACCTGGCAGGAATGTGGGGCGCGTTGGGCCTGCTCTCGGTGTGGATGCCGATCGAGATCCCCTGGGCGGCACTCGGTTGGACCGTTGCCGCCTGCGCGGTACTCGCCGTGATCTCTGCGCTCGCCCCGGCCGCCCTCGCCCTGCGCCACGGGGCGGTGGAACTGGCGGGCGCACCGGAGTGACCTTCCTGAACGATCACTAAGCGCGCGGTCCGACCTGACCGACTGCTACGCCCGGGGTCCGACCTCAACGAGCACTACGCCCGGGGGACCGACCTCCACAAGCACTACGCCCGCCCCCGAGCCGCATCGCATACCCCGCGTGATGCAACTCCTCGCCCCGGAACTCACCGAACGCCCAGAACCCGAGGTCGTCCAGGTAGTCGATGCGGTCGCCGTCGATCCAGTAGCGGCCCTCGTATGCGTGCGGGCGGCCACCTCGCGTCTCGTCGTAGCGGCCGTCGGGGGTCAACTCCTGGTGCAGGAAGTCGTGTTCGCCGATCCAGACACCCATGCGCGGGTTGCCGGTGAGGATCTGAGCGGCCGGGATACCGGCCTCGGGGGCGGTGGGCCGGCCGGGGGTGTCCGTGCCGGACCAGAGGACCGGCTTGCCGGCCGCCACCAGGGCGCGGACCTCCTCCGGCCGGGTCAGCAGCGTGGCCACCGCACCTTGCACATCCGGGGCGAACTCGTCCGGCACGACCAGCAGGTCGCCCGTGTTCCCAGGTGTCAACGACCCTACGTAATCGGCGCGTTGACCCCGTCCGCCAACGAGCGTGACGGTGTCCACCACGGCCGGGACGACGGTCATGCCCGTGCAGTCGACGACGATGGCGTTGTCGTCGCCCGCCGCCGTGATGATGCCCGGGCCGACACCCACCAGCAACGCGCCGACGAGCAGGACGTCGGTGCCGTGCAGGGTTCCGATCAGGGGATCCACGGTCAGGACCCGGGCGTTGGTGAACAGGACAGGGCGGCCCGCGTCGTTCGAGACGATCTCGCCGAGGGCCTCGCTGTTCCAGGCCACGGTGCCAGTGCCGGTGTCCGTGTGGGTGACGCTCATCGTCCGCTCCTCGGGTGGGTCTCCAGGTGGTGCTGCACGGCAAGCCTGGCCGCGCCCGAGGAGCGCAACCAGGCTGCCGTCAACCCAGGTGTCGGACACCCACCCTGCGCTCAGCTCCCCGCGGCTGCGGTCAGTGCGCCGAGCGCGCTGGCCTGCGTACGCCAGTCGATCTGGTTGGGGCCGGTGCCCGACCAGCGTTCACCGAGGGCGTTGAGGGTGGACCGGTCCAACGCCCACAGGGTGTCGGCCTGCTTCTGGATGTAGGTCCGGTAGGTGGTGGAGCCGGTCGCCTTCGCCAGGTCGGCGAAGTTCCGCATGAAGATGCCCTTGAACTGCTTCTGGTTGTCGTCGCAGGACGCCGAGCCGACATCACAGGACTCGGTGAGCACCCCGCCGACCGTCAACCGCGAACTGCTCATCGCGGCATCCGCCAGCGTCCGCGCCGTGGTCAGCATCGAGCTGTCACCCGTCGTCTTCCACAGCTCCGTGAAGGCGCCGATGGCCAGGCCCTGGTTGTAACTCCACACGGTGGAACCGTTGTTGGCGCAGGACGAGGAGAGACCGTCGTTCACCAGACCCGAGGAGTTGATCATCCCGCTGGCCTTGTACCAGGCGGCCGACGTCTTCGCCCGCTGCAGCCAGACCGTGTCACCGGCGATGCGCTGGTGCAGCGCGGTGGTCAGCCACAGGTACTGCCCGTTCGTCACCGCGTTCTTGTAGGTCTTCTCGCGGTCCCACCACACACCGCCGCCGCAGGTACTGGTGTCCCAGTACTGCTGGACGTAATTGGCAATGGTGACAGCCTCGTTGAGATAGCGGGTATTGCCCGTGTAGTCGTACGCGTCGATCCACGCGATCGCCCACCACCCCGAGTCGTCGATCGACCGGCTGATGAAGTCGCCCTCGATCGCGTCCGAACTCCGCGTCCCGGCAGGGAAGACACCCTTGTTCTGGTCGAAGGTGCGGGCGATGATCCAGTCGTAGTCGTGCGTGCCGGTCGTCTTCGCGAAGTCGATGACGGAGGTGAGGGTCGCCGCCGAGTTCCACCAACTGCTGGGCCACCAGCCGTTGTAGGGGTCGTACGACGTCATCAGCGCGTCCGCCGCGGCACGCGCCCGGGTCGGCACGGGCCGGTACCACGCGGTGCAGCTGCCCTCGTTGTGGCTCGCCTCCCGGCCGCAGGCGCGGACCGCCCCGCCGTAGAGGAGACCGCGCGGGTCCCGGGTCGCATACATCGCGGTACGGGTCGTGGTGGATCCGGACGGGGTGCTCGTACGGCCGAGGGAGGAACCGTCCGGCCAGGTCGAGCCGCCGTCCCAGGAACGGTCCAACCAGATCTCGTCACCTGTGCCACCGGTGTCGATGCTCGCCCAGGCCATAGCGTTCTTCTGGTCGACGTGCAGCCGAATCGTGCGGCCGTAGAGGGTCGTTGAGGGGATCGGCTGGTCGTCGCCCGCCGCCTGGCCCGCGCTCGTGCCGTCGCAGACCGCGTCGCAGACGGTCGGGTAGACCCAGTTCGTGCAGCCCACGCCGGCCGCGTCGCCGCAGGCCCGGACCAGGCCGCGCTTGTGGTTGCGGGGGTCGGTGATGTTGTACATCAGCGTCCGGGTGCCGGTCCACGTGCTCGGGATGCTCGCCTTGCCGAGCAGACCGTCCCAGGTGGCGCCGCCGTCCCAGGAACGGTCCAACCACACCGCGTCGCCGGTCGTGCCGTTGTCGATGCTGGCCCACGCCATGTCGTCCGCGTCGGACACGTGGAGTTGGACGCGCCGTCCGTTGAGAGTCTTGTCCGGTACTGGAAACGTTTCCTGCTTGGCCTGCGAAGGGTCCAGCGTGTCGCAGGCCAGGACGCACACCTGGGTGGCGGCGGACGCCGGCGTCGCGACCGGGACCAGCGCCACGAACGCGAGGGCGGCCGTCAGCAGAAAGCTGAGGAGCCGTGGTCTGACGACGCGTGGCCTGACAACGATGTCGAAATCATGTAGGGACACCGGAACTCGCCTCGATTTCACGATGTGGGGACACCGGGTGTGAATGGATTCAGCTCTGGATCAATGGTCCATACCTATACCCGTCCTTGACGCAGTGAACCGGCTTGGCCGGGCCCTGTCAATGTCGTAAGGTGCGCTTTTTGCCCGGGAGTTGAAGGCCGACGCGATGGGTTGACACCCGCTCTCCCGGCGCCCATCATCGGTGCGAACTTCGGCGAGTCATCTCGCACACCTGCTGCCGCTTCACTCCCCGGCCCCCACGGTCGATCGTTTTGAATCGATTCACATGCCTGGTTGTCCAGTTGAGCAGCTGGTTCCCCACCGATCCGGGAGGTACTCATGCGCCGCCGACGGCCACCGCTGAACCGAAAGCCCAGACCGGGGCGCCTAGTCGGGCTCACCATGGTGGTGGCCGCCGCGCTGGCCATGACCCCCGCGCTGTCCGCCGGGGCGGCACCGGCGGCAGCCGGGGATGCGTCGGCGACCGCAACGCCCGCTCCCAAGGCGGCACTTGACGCCGCGAACTACTCGCCGACCTCGCGCACCCTCAAACCGACCGCCGTCTACCGCACCTCGGGCAGCGTCGCGAACCCGACGAACGTCCTGAACGGGCAGGCGACCCGGATCTCCGGCTCGCAGTCGGCGATCACGCTCGACTTCGGGAAAGAGGTCGGCGGCTTGGTAACGTTGTCATTCGGCAGCACCAGCTCCAGCGGCCAGCGCGTCGGCCTGGCCTTCAGTGAGTCGTCCCTGTATGTGGGCAACAACAGCGACCGCAGCAGCGGCCGCGACGGCGAGGACGGCGCCCTCTACGCCACGCCCTCCGCCAACGGTACGTACACCGTGCCCACCGCCCAACTCCGGGGCGGGTTCCGCTACTTGACGGTCTTCCTCGACAGCTCGGGCTGGGTGGACCTCAACGGTGTCAGCCTCAACTTCACGGCGGCACCGGGGAAGTCCAACCCGGCCGACTACGCCAACTACTTCACCTCCAGCGACGAGTTGCTCAACCGCATCTGGTACGCCGGGGCGTACACCGTGCAGTTGAACACCATCGCCTCCAACCAGGGCCGTGCCTGGCCCCCACCCTCCTCGGCGTGGGACAACAGCGCCACCGTCGGCGTGGGCGACTCCGTCCTGGTCGACGGCGCGAAGCGCGACCGCACGGTGTGGCCCGGCGACATGGGCATCGCCGTCCCCACGCAGTACGCGTACTCGAACGACCTCACCTCGACCCGCAACGCGCTCACCACGATGTACAACGCGCAGTCGTCGGCGGGTGAAATCCCCTGGTCCGGGCCGCCGTTCAACCTCACCGGCTCGGACACTTACCACACGTGGACGCTGCTGGGGACGTCCACGTACTACACGTACACCGGCGACCGGTCGTGGCTGGACTCCGAATGGTCCAACTACAAGCGCGGGATGACCTTCATCACGAACAAGATCGACGGCAACAACCTCCTCAACGTCACCCGCACCCAGGACTGGGCCCGGGTCGGCCAGGGCGGCGAGAACATCTCCGCCAACGCGCTGCTGTACGGCGCCCTCAAAGGCGGCGCCACGCTCGCCACGGCCGAGGGCGACAGCGCCCTCGCGGCGAGCTGGAACAGCAAGGCAGCCGCGATCAAGACCGCCGCCAACTCCCTGCTGTGGGACGCCTCCAAGGGCATGTACAAGGACAACCCGAGCAGCGGACTGTACCCGCAGGACGGCAATTCCCTTGCCGTCTGGTACGGGTTGAGCGACTCCACCGCCAAGTCGAAGAGCATCATCACGGGGCTCGGCAACAACTGGGGCATCTACGGCCCAACCACCCCGGAGTGGGGCGGCAACGTCTCGCCGTTCGCCGGCGGCATGGAGCTCAACGCCCGCTTCACCGCCAACGACGACTTCACGGCCCTGGACCAGATCCGCCGCACCTGGGGCCACATGCTCGACAGCGACATCGGCACCAAGAGCACGTTCTGGGAGGGCATCCAGTCCGACGGCGGCCTGGCGTACGGCGGTTCGTTCATGAGCCTCGCGCACGGCTGGTCCACGGCGCCCACCTCCACGCTCACCTTCGACGTGCTCGGCACCGCCCCCGAGTCGGCGACCGGCGCCTACCGCTTCGTCCCGCACCCCGGCGACCTGACCAGCGCCCAGGGCCGCATCACCATTCCTCAGGGCGCCATCAACGCGTCCTGGTCCCGCAACCCGTCGGCCGGCACCTACTCGGCCACCCTCTCCAGCCCGTCCGGCAGCAGCGGCCGTATCGGCGTCCCGAAGCTCGGCGGCAACATCACGGTGACCGTGAACGGCGCCACCGTCTGGAGCAACGGAGCCTTCACGCCCACCTCCGGCATCACCGGCGGCAGCCAGGACGACACGTACGTCTACCTCACCGGCGTCGCCCCCGGCAGCTACACCGTCTCCGCCACCGGCCTCGGCAACCCGTCGCCGCCCACCGAACCCGGCACCGGCGCCCTGCGCGCGGGCTACACCCGGTGCGCGGGCGAGGGCGGCACCTGTTCCTTCAGCGGCACCCGCTCGGTGGCCTACGGCGCCGGAACGTACACGTACAAGACCGTGACCAGCAGCGCCACTTGCTCCAACGACTCCTTCGGCGGCGACCCGGCGGCCAACCTGGTCAAGTCCTGCTACGTCGCCGACGTGGGCGGCCCGCCCGGATACACCGCCTGCGCGGCCGAGAACGGCACCTGCGCCGTGCCCGGCTACAACCGCGACGTCGCCTACGGCGCCAACGGCAACTTCGTCCACCAGGTCACCAACGGCTCCGTCGCCTGCACCAACGCCCACTTCGGCGATCCCATCGACGGCGTCGCCAAGTCCTGCTACCTCCCACCCGCAGGAGCCCCGGCCGGAGGCTGGACCAAGTGCGCGGACCAGAACGGCACTTGCGCCGCGGTAGCGGGACAGCCGGTGATGTACGGCGCCTACGGAGCCTTCACCACGGCCACCGCCACCGGCGACACCGCGTGCACCGACGCCACGTTCGGCGACCCCATCTCCGGTGAGTCGAAGGCCTGTTACACCGCCACCGGCAGTCCGGTCGGCTATGCCACCAACTGCTCGTCGGAAGGCGGTACTTGTGCCTTCAGCGGACAGCAGACCGTCGCCTACGGCGCCCGGGGCCGCTTCCTCTACAAGGCCTTCAGCGGCGGTGCGAGCTGCACGACGGCGGCCTTCGGTTCCGACCCGCTGCCCAACGTGAGCAAGTCCTGCTACCTCACGTCCTGAGCGGCGCCACACCTCCGGCAGCCCCCGCCTCCCCGCGTGATCGGGGGCTGCCGGATCACTCCGGGTGGGCCACTGCCTCCTTCTGGAGGTGTACCGCGGCCAGCAGGCTCAGTCGCGGTTCCGCCTGGCGCAGCGCCCGCACCGCGGCGACCGAGTCGAGGTCCCCGGTGAACCCGGTCGCCGCCAGCCGGGAGCGGACCCAACGGGCGTGCAATTGGCCTTCGTTGGCGGCGGCGGTGGACTCGACGAGAGAGATGGCGCGTTCCAGGCCGGGGCGCTCCTCGGGAGACGCCCCGGCCACTGCCTGACGCAGAGCCGCCGCGACCACGTCGGCGTCCCGGATGGTCAGCACGAAGGTGTTCTTCTTGCCCAGTCCCGTGATTCCAGTCATGGGGCTCAGCCTGACCGCCATGTCCCCCGTGCGCCAAGCGACTTGAGGAGGCTCAGAGGCTCGGCTACGCGTCCTCGTCCCGCGCCGTCAGCGCGAAGGCCAGCAGGGCCGTCGTGGTGAAGTCCAGGGAGGGCTCCGCCGTCTGCCAGGCGCCCACGTCGTCCACGTACCGCGAACCCTTGCCGTCGAAATCGGTCCAGGCTCCCGACGGCGGGGCGGCGGTGCACTTCTTCATGGTCGGGAAGCCGTTCAACTCGGCCAGTTTGTCAGCCGCGTTGGGGCCGTTGACCACCGCGCCGCGCAGGATCGCCCCCTTCCCGTCTTGGCTGCCCCGAAGGTTGGCCAACTGGTGTTCCGGGCAGTGCGGGTAGACCTCACCGGCACCGATCATGAAGCTGGTGCCCCAGGGGTTGGCGCCGAGTGCCCAGCCCCGCTGCCGGCCGGCGAACGCGTCGTAGCGGGTGTCCCCGGTGGCCTTGGCATAGAGGCGGGCGGTGGCCACCAGCCCGAACGTGTGCGGTACGGCGTCGAAGTCGTCGTAGACCGCACCGGCACCGAAAGGATCGTGCCCGGCGTGATCGACCCCGTCCTCCAACTGTCGCCGCAGGTCCTTGTTCAGGTCCGCAGCCCCAACTCCGTTGCTGCGGGCGCCGTCCAGGGCGGTGGCCAGGTCGACGTGGGCCAGGGCGCTGACGTCCGCGACGTTGAGGGTTCCCTTGACGTCGGAGTCCAGGTAGGCCTTGGCCCAGTGGGCCGCCTCACCGGTCCAGTCGGCCTCCCGGTCATCCCCCAAGTCCCTTGCAGCCAGGGCGAGTTCGGCACCGGCGAACTCCATGTCGTCCTGCCAGGAGTCCTCGGGATAGAAGGCGCTCGGGAAGGCGGTGACGAGCGGCTGGTCGGGGTCGTGGTCGGTGTCGGCCAGGTCGTAGACGGCGGCGGCCTTCTCCAGCCATTCCCGCGCCTCGTCCGGGTCGGAGTCCGCCGCGCGCTGCGCGGCGAGGGCGAACACCGCGGCCACCCGCCCCGCCAGACTCGGAGTGATCGGCTCGCCCGGCTTGTTCGCGCGGAACACCGGCCGATGCTTGATCGTGTAGTTCGGGTCACCGGGCGACACATCGAGCCGGTCGTCGGCCTCCGGCAGCCGCCACACGTCGTGATCCGTCCGTACGGCGTCGTTGCCCGCGCCGATGCCGACCTGGGCGTAGAGCGTCCCGCTGTCCCCGTCCCACATCTTGTCCACCCACTCCAGCCCGTGCTCGGCCTCGGCGGACAGCGCCTCCATGTCCGGCAAGTCCCGCTCGGCGAGCAGGAGTTCGGCGGTCGAGTAGGAGGTGGTGCCGGTGAACTTGAGGAAGTCGCCCGCGTCGAACCAGCCGCCCGAGACGTCGGTCTTGACGCCGGTCGGGGTCAGGTTCTCGTCGAGGAGTTCCTCGCCGGCCTCGTCGTAGTGCGGGTCGGCGTAGACGGTCGCGTCCTCGTCGGCGAGATGGGACGGGCCGTGGGACAGGCCGTCGCCGGACACCACGTCGGCTCCGTCGCGCTGCGCCTGCAGGAAACGGACGTTGTCCCGGACCAGCGGGGTCATCAGCTCGCTCGCGTCGGCGATCCGGAAGGCGGGGGAGCGGCCGGACGCGGTGCCGGACAGGACGATGCGGTAGGTGCCGGGCTTGTCCAGCGCGGAGAGGTCGACGGTCCGCACGGACGGAAACTTGGCGTTCCAATGGCCGGTGACGGCACCGAGCCGCCCCGCCGTGACCACCTTGTCCTTCGCGTCGACGACCTTGAAGCGCGCTCCGGCGAGTGCCTTCGTGGGGCCCATGACGTACGCCTGTTTCGTCTCGCCCCTCACATAGCCGACCTGGTCGACCCGGACGGCCACATTGGTTGCAGAAGGGGTGGCGGCCTCGCCGTAGACATTGAGGCCGACGAGCACGGCGCCGATGCTCACGGCGGTGGTGGTGACCAGCACGATTGGGCTGCGCAAAACGTTCATGCGTCCACGGTGCCGGGACCTTCATGAGATGAAGATGAGGACGCCGGAGGCGGGTCCGCGGGCAGCCTGAGCTCGGCCAGCAGGCCGCCGCCGGGAGCGTCCGCGAGGCGGGCGGTGCCGTGGTGCAGACCGGCGACCCAGCGGACGATGGCGAGGCCCGCGCCCGTACCTGGACCGGTCCTGGTGACACCACGGGCGAACACGCGCTCCCGGTCCGCGAGCGGTACGCCGTCCCCGTGGTCGCGGACCGTGACCAGCCCCGGCGTGACGCTGACCTCCACCGGCGAACCGGCCGGACCGCCATGCCGCTGGGCGTTCTCCACCAGATTCCGTACCGCCTGCGCCAGCAGATCCGGATCACCGCGCACCACCACCGGCTCGGCCGTCACCGTCACGCCCTCGTGGTCCGGCAACTCCTCGACCGTGGTCTCCACCAACTGGTCAAGACGCAACGGCACCAGCTCGACCCGCTGCGCCCCCGACTCCAGCCGCGCCCTCGCGAGCAGCCCGGTGACCAGCCGACTGAGCCGGTCCACCAGCCGTAGCGCCTCGTCGCTTGGACCGTTCCACTCCACCACGAGCCGCAGCGTCGCCAGCGGCGTTCGCAGCTCGTGCGCGGCCTCGGCCAGGAACTGCTCCTGCTGACCGAGCCCGCGCAGCGCGGGCCGCATGGCCCGCCCGGACAGCAGGTGTCCTACGGCCGCCGCGCAGCACACCAGGGCCGTGCAGCCGAGGGCCAGCCAGCGCACCAGGAGGTCGTGGTCGTGTTCGCTGCGCGCCAGTTCCGTGCCGACGAGTACGGCCGCCCCGATCCGGTCCCCGTCCCAGACCGGAGCCGCCGCCCACCGCAGCCGCCCGCCCTTGGAGGCGGAGGCGCTGACTTGGACCGTTCCCTGCTCGTCCAGGACGCGGTGCCAGACCTCGTCCAACTGGTCCGTGTCGGGCAGCGAAGAACGCCCGGGTACGACGTTCCGTACCGTCGGTGTCTTCCCGGGTACCGCCTGGAGGACCGCCAACACCTGGGCGCCCTGGGCGAGTTCGTCCTCGCGCAGCGGCTCCAGGTGCAGTACGCCCGCGTCGAACCAGACCGCCCGCGACAGTCCCGCCGCGCGGCTGCCGACCTCGTGGTCGAGGCCGGAGCGGCGGGACGCGGAATCGATGCGGATGGCGACCACGGCGAGTACGACGAGACAGGCCGCGGTCGTCGAGGCGAAGAGGAGGGTCATCAGCCGGCGGGTGCGGCGGAGCCGGGCCACGGCGGGTGACGGGGCCGGTGCCTGAGTACGGCGCTTCACGCGTCGCCGCCCAGGCGGTAGCCGACTCCGCGCACCGTCGCGATCGGATCGGGCGGGCCGAGGCGTCTGCGCAGCTGGCCGATCAGGACGTCGACCACGTTGGACATCGGCTCGCTCGCCTCGTCCCAGCAGCTCTCGATCAGCTCGCTGCGGGTCACCACTTCGCCTGTGCGCAGCATCAGCAGTTCGAGCACCGCGAACTCCTTGGCCGAGAGGCTGAGCAGCACCCCGGCCCGGGTCACCCGGCGTCGCGGGAGGTCGAGCTCCAGGTCGCCCGCCCGCAGGACGGACGGCCGTGCGGGTTGCTCTCTACGGCACAACGCCCTTACCCGTACGACCAGTTCGGCGAAGGCGAACGGCTTCACCAGGTAGTCGTCCGCCCCGTGCTCGAAGCCCGCCACCCGGTCGCTCACCGCGTCCAGCGCCGTCAGCAGCAGGAAGGGCAGCACCGAACCCGCGCGCCGGTGTGCGGCGAGCAGCGTGAGGGAGTCGCCGTCCGGGACCGAGCGGTCGGCCACGACACAGTCGTAGCGATTGACGGACAGCTTGAGATCCGCTTCGGCCAGCGTGCGCGCGAGGTCCACCGCGAACCCCGCGTCCCGCAGTTGAGCAGCGACGACGGGCCCCAGCTCGGGGTCGTCCTCCAAGACCATTACGCGCATGGGCCGGAGCTTAGGCGACGGCGGGCCGCGCGCTCGGACGCCGTACGCCGAGTGCGCGGCCCGCCGCCCTGGGTGATCAACTGCTGGGCACGGTGTCCTCGAACGTGGTGCCCGCGCCGCGGTATGCCGTGACCTTGGCGGCGACCTGCGCCGGGGTGAGGACCTGGTCCTTGACGTGCAGGACGTAGTCGACCTGTTCGTCGTAGGACCGCGCGGTGGAACTGGTCAGGCCGCCGAAGTCGATCAGCCACTGGTTGAAGTTGATCGACATCGGCCGCTCCGGGAGGTACGCGGCGTCATGGGTGCCGAAGAGCTGGCCGTCGATGTAGTACTTGATGCTGCTGTTGTCGATGGTCAGCACCAGGTCGTGCCAGCCGCTGTAGCTCTGCCGGCCCTCGGTGTGCTGGTTGACCGCGATCCACGGGTCGGCCTGGTAGGTCTCCCAGGACGTCGTGTAGAGGATGTTGGAGGTCTCGCCCCAGCCGCCGTTGGGGAGGTACTCGAAGTCGTACTCGGAGTAGTCGTCCGCCAACGGGGCCGTGAGGTCGTTGATGGTGAAGAACGTCTGCACGAGGTGGTCGCCGTCCGGTCCCGACTTGGGCGCGTCGTTGAACTTGACCCGGGCCGCGTAGGTGCCGTTCTTGAACTTCCTTGTGTTGGTGACGACTTCGGTCTGCTTGGTGCTCTCGCCGGTGCCGGACGTCGAAGTCTCCAGGTTCATCACGGAGTTGCCGCTCGTGCTGGCGAACGTGACGTTCTGGGGCGCCCAGGTGGCGCCGGAGACTCCGGGACCGCCGGAGGTGGAGCGCACGCTCCAGCCGTGCGACGAGATCTTCGGGTCGTTGTAGGCGCTGTAGTTGAAGTCGTCGAACAGCGCGGCGCCGGTCGCCGGGGGATCGGTCGGCGGGTCGGTGGGCGGGCTCGTCGGGTCGTTGCCCGCGGGGGCGGTGCCCCACAGGGTGGCGCCGGACAGCTGTGCCGTGACCTTGGACCAGTCGGCGTACGAGGTCTGCGCGGCGCCGAAGGAGTAGTCGTCGCTCTGGTTCAGGGTCTGCCACGTGGACTGGTAGAAGCGCAGTTGCATGTCACCGGTGTCGGCGCCGGGCGCGAGGGTGCCGGCGCCGGAGGTGAAGCCGATCTCCAGGTAACGGTCCGCCGTGGCCGTCGGGTTGGCGAGCGTGCCGAAGGTGCCCGTGACGTTCGCACAGCCCTTGACCGCCCAGGAACACGCGAAACGGTAACTCGCGCTCGCCGAGTCCGACTTGAAGTAGTAGCGGAGCTTGACGCCCGCCAACTGCACTGTGCTGGAGCCGGTGTTCTTCACCTTGAACCAGGGCTCGGACTGGTCGGCCGTGGCTCCCGTGGCGCTGGTGCGGTACTGGACGCTGAGTCCGTCGCCCGCCGCGCTCGCGGTGGACGGCATGGCGGTGAGCGCGGCGGCGCCCATGGCCACCGCGATGGCGGCGGACGCGGCGGCACGGAGCCTGCTCTTCGCGAACCTCGTGTCGAACGTCGTGCCGAACCTCTTGTCGAGTCTCATGTCGTGCCTCTCCAGAAAGGTGGGGTGATTCCGGAACGGGACAGATCAGGGCGGTACGGGGGACGGGTCACGTGAGGGGGTCGGGCCACGTGAGGGGGTGGTACCGGACGCCGAGCGCGTCTAGGCGGGCCGTGTGCACCTCGAGCCGGGAGTGGAAGTCCGGCCAGTCGGTTGGACCGCTCCAAGCGCGGTCGGCGAGGGCGCACAGGCGGGGGTAGGTGAGGTACTCGATCCGCTCGGGTGTCCTGACGAACTCGGTCCACAACTGGGCCTGGGTGCCCAACACCCGCTCGGCAGCGCTCCGTTCGGCGTCCTCGGGGACGGGATCGTGGGCGTGGACGGTACGCAGATCGACGACGTCGCCGGGCTGGGCCTGGGGCTCGCCAGGGTCCTCGGACTGGGCGTAGTCGAGGTAGGTCGCCCGGTGGTACGCGCTCACGACGGAGTGGCCGCGACGGGTCGCCGCCAGGGTGTGGGCGGCGTCCCGCCAGGTCATCACCGTGAAGTTCAGGGGCAGTTCGGCACCCGTCTCGGCCCAGCCGACCGGACGCCGCCCGTGCCGCACGAGGAACTCGCCGATCCGCCCGAGGAACCAGCCGTGCAGCGCGGCGGGACTCGACAGGCCCTGCGCCACCGCCCGTTCGCGCGCGGCGACACTGCGCGTCCACTCGGCGGTGGGACATTCCTCGCCACCCACGTGGATGTACGGCGAGGGGAAGACGTCCATGACCTCGTCGAGGACCGTACGGCAGAAGTCGAGCACCTCGTCGTGGACCCCGAGGACGGTGTCGCACACGCCCCAGCGGGTCCAGACGTCGAGGGTGCGCTCCGGGTTGTTGCCCAGCTGGGGATAGGCGGCGAGGGCGGCCCGCACATGCCCGGGCATCTCTATCTCCGGCATGACGGTCACCCCGCGCGCGGCGGCGTAGCTCACCAGGTCGGCGAGCTCGGCCCGCGTATACGACCCGCTGTGTGGAACGCCGTCGTACAAGTCGCTTCCTGCGGGGCCTTGTTGGGACTCGGCGCGGTGGCCGCCGATCTCGGTGAGCTTCGGGTAGGCGGACACCGGCATGCGCCAGCCCTGGTCGTCCGTGAGGTGGAGATGGAACACGCCGATCTTGTGCAGGGCCAGCAGGTCGACGTACCGGCGCAGATACGAGACGGGCTGGAAGTGCCGGGCCACGTCGAGCATCGCGCCGCGCCACGGGTGCCGGGGGAGGTCGGTGATCTCGACGCACGGCAGCACCCACTGCGTATCGGGCTGCGGGCTCTCCGACAGGGCCTGCGGGGGCAGGAGTTGGCGGATCGTCTGGATGCCGCGCAGCAGACCGGTGAGGTGTGCGGCGCGCAGCAGTACGGCGTGCGGGGCGACGGTGAGTCCGTATCCCTCCTCGCCGAGACCGCCGAGACCGGGGTCGAGCGTGAGGGTCAACTGCCCTTCTGGGGAAGCCCGCAGAGGCAGTCCGGTGGCCGGTGCGAGCAGGGTGTGCAGCAGGTCCGCGGCCGGTTCGGTGCCCGCGCCGATGTGCAGGGTGGTGTCGGCATCGAGGGTGAACTGCCCCGGGTTTACTGCCGACTTGGTGGGGCGGGGGACCAGGGCGAGCACGGGGCGCTGTGCGGGCATGGATCGTCTCCGGGGCGGGGGGTGTGTGTGGGGGGAGGTTCACCTGGGGAGGGCATGCGCGACCATCTGACCACCTGACCAGTGAAGCCCACTGGACAGCTCACCTTTCGATGTGGGGACGAAGGTGGCATAGACCAATGCGGGCGTCAACCCCCTCCGCTGTAGGGGGACTTGGCGTGCGGGTCGGCTCGGATGGGAAGGATCATCGCCCGGAGGTGGTTACACTGCCCGGGTCAACAGGGTCATTGCGGGCGACCGTTGGCCAACTGGTCAAGTGGTCAACCGGGGACTCGCGTATGAGGAGTGCGACATGAAGGCCGACGCGCCAGGCGCGGTGCTCAAACGGGAGCGGGTCCGCGACTTCATCCTCGACCTGGTCGAGTCGCACCACCCGGGGGACGCGATCCCCTCCGAGCGTGTCCTCTGTGCCCAACTGGGCGTGTCCCGCCCGACCTTGCGCGCGGCGGTGGACGAACTCGTCGCCGCCGGGCTGCTGGTGCGGGAGCACGGGCGCGGCATGTTCGTGGCGCCCGAGAAGATCACCCAGGAACTCGTCTCCGGCGAACAGACCATGACGGTGCCTCAGGCATCCGGTGCGTGGTCGAGCCGCCTGTTGGAGTTCACCACCATCCCGGCCGGCGCCCGCGTGGGCCGCAGGCTGCGCCTCTCACCCGCGGCCGAGATCGTGTACGTGGCGCGCCTGCGCCTGGTCGACGGCGCCCCGATGGCCATCGAGCACCTGCACATCCGGGCCGACCTCGTCCCGACCCTGTCCGCGCGGGAGTTGGAGGCCGGCGACCTGTACGAACACCTCCGGGAACAGCACGGTGTGCATGTCCAGGAGGCCGTCCAGGCGATCGAGCCGACCGTCGTCACCCGCGCCGAGGCCGAACTCCTCGACGTCCCCGAACTCTCCCCGGCCCTGCTCTTCGAACGCCTCACCTCGGACACCACCGGCCGGCCCGTCGAATACGTCCACTCGATCTACCGAGGCGACCGCTACCGCATCGTCTCCCGCCTCACCCTCGGCCCCTCGGTCACGGTCCCTTCCGCTCCCCTCGGCCACCACCCCGGCATCCCCCCGGGCGACTTCGCCCACCGGGACACGATCGCCGCGTCCACGCGGGGGGACATTCAGTCGGCGTCCTGAGGTGCGGGTGCGGGTGCGGATGCGGTTCGTGCCTGTGCGACGGAGTCGTAGAGGGACTTCGGATCGTCGGCGTGCAGCCGGATCACCCGTACGAGGCGCGGGGCGCCGAGGAGCTTCGGGGCGTCGACCGGTTCGGTCAGTTCGAGGGTGAGGGAGGTCTGGGAGCCGATGGGCAGGTTCAGCTCGCCGTCCTTCTTCTCGTGGGTGAACCGAGTCTCACGCCGGACGGCGGCGATCAGGGCGACAGGCACCCGGATGTCGACATGGGCCGCCTGCCGGACGCGCAGAACACCCCCGGCCAGGACGTGCGGCCGGGTGACGGCGGCGGCGTGCATACCGAGGACGAACAGCACGGTGTAGACGTCGACGACCAGAAGGACGGCGTGGACGACGGGCCACCTGGCGAGCAGGAACGACAGGGCGACCGTCTCGGCCACGCACACGAACGTGAGGCCGTACATCATCGCGGCCTGGTCGCGGGCGTGCGGGAAGACCCCGTCGGCTTCGCCAACCCCGTGCGGACGGTGTACGACCCACCGGACCAGGCTCGCGAGGATCCGCGCCTCGTGCGCCACGTACCGTGCCACGCGCTCGGGCACGAGCCGCGCGAACGCCTGACGCCGGCACAGTCCGAGCCGCCGCAGCCGCAGCCAGACGTAGGACTCGGCGCCGAGCAGTATCAACAGAAGTAGCTTGCCGCCGAGCAGAACGGCGTCGGGCACCGGGACTCCGCTGAACAGGCAGACGGCCAGGGCGAGTTGGGCGAGTATCCCGAGGGTGCGCAGCGTGCGCAGGGCCGGGCCTCGCGTGGGGGCTTCGGGCTGGGGGAGGGGCGTCTGGATCTCCGACATCGTCGTCATGACGGGTCCTCCTGTCGGTGCGACGGCGTTTCCTCTTGGTCCTTCGCAGGCTGCCGGTGCTTCGTGAGGTGTCGGTGCTTCGCGAGTTCGATCGCGCGGCGTACCGCCGTCGACTGGGCCGGTGCCAGGTCCGCGAAGACGGCGTCGGTCAGACCGTCGTCGGGCTGGTCGGGGAATTGCGCTGCCAGGTCGTCGGGCAGCAGGGCCGCGAGCGCGGCGGCGGCACGGGCCACCCCGGGGTCGTCCGGCTCCTTGTCGGCGAGGGCGTCCAGCAGGCCGTACATCTCGCCGGCGTGCTCCGCCATTCCCCGCAGCGTCTCCATCAGCAGGACCCGCTCCGCCTCGGGGGCCACGGTGTCGAGGAGGGCCAGCATCTCCCGGTCCTTCGCGGCCATGGGGGAGTCCGGCAGCTCGCCGAGGCCCGCCAGCAGCTCGGTGAGCTGCGGCGACAGAGGTGCTTCGGCGGTCAGCCGTCCGTCGCGAGCCTCGGCCAACAGCACGGCGAGCCGTTGTCGTCGCTCGCGTACGAGCGCTTCCTGCCGTGCGAGGTCCTGGTCCAACTCCTGGAGGACTTCCACCAGTTCGCGGCCCTCGTCGTCCGCGAGGACGTCACGCACCTCGTCGAGGCCGAGGCCGAGCTCGGTCAGACGCCGGACGCGGGCGAGCAGGACGGCGTCCCGGATGCCGTACTCGCGGTAGCCGTTGCTCCGCCGTACGGGTTCGGGCAGCAGCCCGAGATGGTGGTAGTGCCGCACGGCCCGCGGGGTGACCCCGACGAGGGCGGCGATCTCGCCGATTCGCATGGCTTCAGTAGAAACCCTGACGTCGCGGCAAGGTCAAGGCGACTCGTGGGGCTGCTCGTGGGCTGCTTGACCTTGCCGCGACGTCAGGGTCTGTACTGAGGGCAACCGGCCCGGAGCGATCACCGAGCTCACGGCGCCACCGTGGAAAGGACACCGGGATGACTACCACCGAGAGGAACATGGCCCTGCTGCGTACGGCGTACCGATCGCTGGAGAACGGCGAACTCGACGCGTGCGTAGGGATGTTGACGGAGAAGTTCATCGCCAGCGTCCCCGGCCTGCCCGACCCGCTGCACGGCCCGGAGGTCTGGCCGCAGGGTGCGCGGGCCATGCTGGAGGCCTTCCCCGACCTGAAGATCGACGTCCAGGACATGTTCGGCACGGGCGACAAGGTGACCGCGCTGGTCTCGTTCCACGGCACGCACCAGGGCGCGTTCCAGGAGTTCGCGGCGACGGGCCGGCAGGTCGCCTACCGGAGCGTCGAGGTCTACCGGTTCGAGGGGGACCGGATCGCCGAGGAATGGGTCGCCCCGGACATGCTCAGTCTCCTGCGGCAGATCGCGCCCGCCCCCGCCGGCCACTGACCCGTACTCACAGCTCGCCGGGCCGCCCGTACCGGTAGAAGAACGGGCCGCCGATCTGCCCGGCCAGCGCGCGGGTCAGGCCCGAGCTGTCCTCCAGGAGCCGCGCGCCCGGGTCGAGGTCGCCGACGTAGAGCGGGTCGAAGCCCGCGTCGGTGATGAGCCGCGCGGTGAGGTCCTTCGCGGCCGGCTCGGCGGCGTAGAGGTTGCTCGGGGTGACTCGCTGGGTGCCGATCTGGTCGTAGGCGGAGGCGAAGACCGTGTTGAAGGACTTCGCGGTCGGGCCGCCGACGATCGACTTGACCTGGTGGGCGAGGGAGGGGAAGGCGGGGTCGCGCTCCGAGTAGAGGTTGGTCGCGTCGATGGTGACCTGGCCGTTCAGCCCGGTCACGCCCCGCAGTGCCTCGGCGATCTGGTTGCCGGGGACGGCCACGACCACCACGTCGGCGTCCGAGGCGTCACCCCCGTCCCGGCCCAGCGTCCTGACCTCGTGCCCGGCCTTGTCCCACAGGCGGGCCAGGCCGCCGCCGACGTGTCCTCGTCCGATCACCGTGATGTTCATGTCGGCCTCCGGTCTGCCTGGGGTTCCATGTCCTCGTTGACGTGTCAACAAAACACCACTGATGTTGTCGTGTCAATCAACGCCGCCAGGGCGGGGGAGGAGCAGCGCTCGGCTGTTCCTCCCCCGCCCTGAGAGGATGGGGACGGGACGGTGGCGGGACGGATCTTAGACGGCCTGCGCGGTGGGCAGGATGGTGATCTCGGTGAGGTTGACGTGCCGCGGTACGGCGGCCATGAACGCGACGGTCTCGGCGATGTCGGCGCTCTGGAGGACGTCGATGTCGTTGATGAGGTCGGCCATCAGCTGGGACGCGTCGACGTCCGTGACGTGGTCGGGCAGCTCGGTGTCGACCATGCCGGGCTCGATGGCGGCCACGCGGACCATCTTCGGGCCGAGCTCCACACGGAGGAGTCGCGTGAGGTGGCTGATGTACGCCTTGGTGCCGGAGTAGATCGAGAACTTCGTCAGGATGCGGGTGGCCGCGATCGACGAGGTGTTGATCAGATCGGCCGGCTTGCCCGCGGCGGCGGACTCCGTCAGATGGGGGAGGAACGCGGCGATCACGTTCATCAGCCCGCTGATGTTGAGGTCGATCTGGCGCTGCCAGTCGTCGACCTTCAACTCCTCGATACCGGAGATGAGTTGGACACCGGCGTTGTTGAACACCAGGTCGGCCTTGCCGAAGCGCTCGGCTACCTGATCGGCGGCGGCCTGGACGGCGGCGCGGTCCGTGACGTCGACGGCCAGGGCGAACGCGGTGCCGCCCGCGGCCTCGATGTTCTTGACCACGCCCTCCAGGCGCTCCTTGCGACGGGCCAACACGACCACCGTGGCGCCGAGTTCGGCCAGCCGTTCGGCGGTGACGGCACCCATGCCGCTGGACGCGCCGGAGATGACGGCGACGCGGCCGGAGAGGGGTGTGCCGGTGAGCAGGGCGGAAGCAGACATCACGGAACCTCAATCACTGAGATAGAGAAGGGGTTTGACGGTGAGTCAGATGCGGCTGGTGAGTCAGGTACGGCAGGTGCGGCGGGGATGGCAGGTGTTTCGGGTGGTGGCCGGCGCGGGCGCGCCCGAACTCGTCGAGCCCAGGCCTGCGAACTCGGCCCGAACTCGTCGGGCCCAGGCGCCCGAACTCGTCCGGCCTGGGCGCCCGTTGTGCGTCAGGCGGCGGCGTCGTCGTGCCCGGTGGCCGCGGACTTCTCGCGCCACGGGGCCAGATCGTCCTGCACCTGCCGGTACTTGACCTCCAGCCGCTCCAGGGTGTCGCGGCCGAGGTAGAGATGCGTGGGCAGCTTTTCCGTGCTGGTGACCTCGACGATGAGCGCGGCGCCCAGGACGGGGTCACCGAGCTGCGTGTGGTTGGCCCGGTCGATCCAGTCGAGCGTCACGTGGGCCGGGGTGTCGTCGTAGTCGGCGATACGGTTCGCGGCGACCGAGAGGGAGCTGGAGTCGAGGAAGTCGGTGCGGAAGACGCCCGGTTCGACCACCATCGACTGGATCCCGAACGGCGCCATCTCGGCGGAGAGCGCCTCGCTGATCCCGGCGACCGCGAACTTCGACGCGGAGTACAGGCTGACACCGGGCTCGCCCTCGAAGCCCGAGCGGGACCCGATGTGCACGAGCTTGCCGGAGCCCTGCTTGCGCATGACGGGCAGGGCGGCGCGGGTGACGTTGATCAGGCCGAAGACGTTGAGGTCGAACAGCGACCGCGCCTCCGCGTCGGTGATCTCCTCCAGCGCGCCGAGCAGCCCGCGGCCGGCGTTGTTCACCAGGACGTCGATACCGCCGAAGCGCTCCACCGCGGCCTCGACCGCCTGCGGGATGCTGTCGTTGTCCGTCACGTCCAGGGCGACCGCGAACACGTTGTCGGACTTCTTCAGGTCGTCGGGCACCCGCTCCGGATTCCGTACGGCGACCACGACATTGTTACCGCCTGCCAGCGCGGCCCGGGCGATTTCCGCGCCGATTCCACGGGAGGCGCCGGTGACAAACCACGTAGCCATGGGGAAAACCTCTTTCGTCACTTCCCCTTGTGGGGGGATTTCTTGTTGACGAGTACGAGTCTGTCCCTCCGGAACGGAGCTATGAAGGCAGCGGTTTTCCTGGGAGTCCCACACCCAGGAACGGGCGTTGACCGGCGAAGTCGGTGACATGTCAACAAGCTGCTACGGTGAAGTCATGTCCGAACCCCGATGGCTCACCCCCGACCAGGCCGACGTCTGGGCGAAGTACCGGAGAGTGCGCCGCGAGCTGCAACGGGCCCAGGACCAGCAGTTGCAGCAGGATTCGGGCCTCTCGGCCGCCGACTACGCGCTCCTCGCGCCCCTGTCCGAATCCGCCGGCGGCGTGCTGCGCGCGCGGGAGCTCGGCGCCGAGGTCGACTGGGAGCGCAGTCGACTGTCCCATCAGATCAGCCGCATGGAGAAGCGCGGGCTCGTCACGCGGGAGCCCTGCGCGGATGACGCCCGCGGCTCGATGGTGCGGCTCACGGAAAAAGGCCGGGAAATGATCGAGGCCGCCGCACCCACCCATGTGGAAACCGTACGGCGGCTTTTCTTCGACCCGCTCACCTCGGACGAGGTGCGCCTTTTCGGCGATTTCCTGGACCGGATACTGGGAGCGGTCGAGCGCGATTCCCGGTAATCCCGGTAATCCCGGTAATCCCGGTAATCCCGGTAATCCCGGTAATCCCGGTAATCCCGGTAATTCGTAACCTCGGGTTATTACCGCGCGTCCTGCACCTCGGGCGCGTTGAGCGAACCCAGCAGCGCCAGGCCGTCCGCCGAGGGCGAGTCCGGCTCCGCCTGCAAGATGATCAGCTGCTGCCCGGGTGTGCTGCGGATGTTGAGCGCTTCGTGCCGCAACTCAAGGTCCCCCACCACGGAATGCCGCATCCGCTTGACCTCGTAGGGCGGGACCCGGGTGTACTCACGGGCCCACAGCGAGCGGAACTCGCCGCTGCGCACGGACAGTTCGCCGACGAGTTCCAGCACGCGGGGATCCTCCGGCGTGCTCGCCGCGGTCTGCTGGAGATCGGCGACCGCACGGTCCTTGGCCCGCTCCGGGCTCCGGTAGAACGTCTTCGCCGCCGGATCCAGGAAGAGCATGCGCAGCACGTTGTCGTGCTGGGCGAAGTCGCGGTAGAGGGCGTCGGCGAGGGCGTTGGTCGCCAGCAGGTCCTGGGCGTGGCCGATGATGAAGGCCGGCGTCCTGGTCCAGCTCTCGATCAGCTGCCGCAGATGCGGGTGCACGCGCTCGACCCGGGACGGCGACTTCGTACGACGGTCCGTGGGCCGCGCCAGCCGGAACAGTTCGAGCCGGTCCTCCTCGGTCAGGCGCAGCACGCGGGCCATGGCCTCCAACACCCGTACGGACGGGCTGAGTTCACGACCTTGCTCAAGTCTGCTGTAGTAGCTCGGGCTGACCCCGGCGAGCGTCGCGACCTCGTCACGGCGCAGCCCGGGCACCCGTCGCCGGCCGGAGCCGGACAGCCCTACCTCGGTGGGGCCGACCCGTTCCCGGCGGGAGCGGAGGAACTGACCCAGCCCTTCCACCGGGTCGGGGCGCGTGTCGTTGTACATACCGTCGAGGCTAGGCGGAAAACACCCGGAGAAGTTCTGCCGACGGTGGGTGCGTCGTACCCAGGATCACGGCTCCCCGGCTCACCGGTCGAAAAGCATCTAGTCTTGCCGCATGAGCAATGGCACCCCTTTGGGAGATTTCCTCCGGGCTCGCCGCGAGGCCCTCAAGCCCCAGGACGTCGGTCTGCCGGAATACGGCCGACGCCGGGTGCCGGGACTGCGCAGGGAAGAGGTCGCGCTGCTCGCCGGAGTCAGCTCCGACTACTACATCAGGCTGGAGCAGGGACGCGAGAACAGCCCGTCCCCGCAGGTCCTGGAGGCCGTGGCACAGGCGCTGAAGCTGGACGCGGAGTCCGCCGACCATCTCAACCGCCTCTGCCTGACGCCCTCGCAGCGCCCGCACGACCGGGGCGAGGCGGAAGTCAGCACGCAGTTGCTGCAGTTGATGGACGGCTGGGAGCACACCCCGGCGTTCGTTCTCGGCCCCGCCCTCGACATTCTCGCGGGCAACTCCCTCGCCACGGCGCTGCACAGCGGATTCGAGACGTTCGACAACCTGGCCCGCAATGTGTTCGTCGACCCGGCGGGGCGCGAGTTCTACCAGGAATGGGACCGCGCCGCGCATTCCTGTGTCGCCGAACTCCGGGCTGCCTACGGCCACGATCCCGAATCCGCCCGTATTGCAGAGGTAGTTGAGGAACTGTCCGCGGAGAGCGAGGAGTTCGCCGGTATCTGGCGGCTGCACGACGTCAAGAGCAAGTCCCAGGAAGGCAAGCACCTCAAGCACCCGGATGTCGGCGACCTGCACATCGCCTTCGCCGCGTTCACGGTTAACGGCGCCCCGCATCAGCAACTCGTCGTCTACCAAGCCGAACCGGCCGGTCCGACCGCGGCCGCCTTCGAGACACTGAGGGCGCTGGCCGCAGAGCCGAAGAAGGCCGGCGCGAACGCGAACACGTAGGCCCGGGTGAACCACAGGCACGTAAGCCGAGACTGGTCCTCCCGTACTCCGAGACTGGTCCTCCCGCACCCAGGAAAACCGCGGCCTTCATACCGGCGAGCCGTCTGCCGAGACTCGAAGCGGCAGACAGCGCGCCGGCCCCGCCGCCGGGACGCGCTCCGTACGGCGTCGGGAGCGGGCATGATCACCGTGCAGGACCTTCAGCCCCACCCCCTGGACCAGGTGCACCGGTTGATCGAACCCGGTCCCGTCATCCTGGTCACCACCCGGCACCGGGGCGTCCCGAACGTGATGACCAACGGGTTCAACATGATGGTGCGCCACGCCCCGCCGCTGATCGCCGCGACCATCGGCCCCTGGGACCACAGCTACGAGGCGCTCGTCGAGACCGGCGAGTGCGTCGTCTCGGTCCCGACGGCGGACATGGCGGCGACCGTCGTCGACATCGGCAATTGCTCGGGCGTGGACGTCGACAAGTTCGAGGAGTTCGACCTGACCGCCGTGGACGGCGAGAAGGTCCAGGCACCGCTCGTCGCGGAGTGCTTTGCCAACATCGAGTGCAGGGTCGCCGACACCAGCCTCGTCGCCCCCTACAGCCTGTTCCTTCTGGAGCCGGTGCGGGCTTGGACCGATCCAACGCAGCCCGTCCCGCGCCTGTTCCACCACCGCGGCGACGGCACCTTCACGCTCGACGGCCCGACCGTCGATCTCCAGGACCGCATGACCAAGTGGCAGTACCTTCTGTAAGCCCACGGAACCTTCTGTGAACCCGCGGAATCGCCTGTAAGCCACCGGATCCCTTGGACACTGGAGACTCGACCATGCCCCGAGCAGTGAAGTTCTCGCGCTACGGCGGCCCGGAGGTGCTGGAGGTCGTAGAGGTGCCGCGACCGAAGGCGGGCCCCGGGGAAGTACTCGTCCGTGTCGTCGTCGCCGGGGTCAACCCCGGCGAGGCCGGCATCCGGCAGGGCGTCTTCGCGGACATGTGGCCGGCCGTTTTTCCCGAGGGGCAGGGCAACGACTTCGCCGGCTGGGTCGCCGAACTCGGCGACGGGGTAAGCGAGTTCGCCGTCGGTGACGAGGTCATCGGCTATCTGCCCCGAAGGGCGCAGGCCGACTACGTCGTCTCGCCCGCCGATGTCCTCGCCCCCAAGCCCGCCGACATCAGCTGGGAAGCCGCCGCGCCGCTGTCCGCGGTCGGGGTGACGGCCTGGGCCGCCGTCGACGCCGTAGAACCGACCGCCGGGGACACCCTTGCGGTGTCCGGCGCGGCCGGCGGGGTCGGCTCGCTCGCCGTGCAGCTGGCGCGGCTGCGGGGCGCGCACGTCATCGGCACCGCAGGACCGCACAACGCCGAGTTCCTGCGCTCGCTCGGCGTCGTCCCCGTCGAGCACGGTCCCGGCCTCGCCGACCGGCTGAAGGCCGCGGCACCAGACGGGATCGACGCGTTCGTCGACACCTTCGGCCAGGGCAACGTCGACATCGCCATCGCGCTGGGCGTGGCCCCGCAGCGCATCAACACCCTCGCGGACGGCCGGGCCGTAGCCCGCTACGGCGTACGCAGCAGGGCCCAGGAGGACGTCTTCACCCCTCAACTGGTCGCCGAACTGGCCGAACTGGTCTCCAAGGGGCAACTCACCGTCCCCCTCAGCCAGGTCTACCCGCTGGAACAGGTCCAGGAGGCCTACCGGCAGGTGCAGCAGCGGCACACGCGCGGGAAGATCGTGCTCAGCCTGGTCCCGCCCGACGAACGCCCCGCACTCGCCGCCGAACTCCGCACCCCCTGACCCCTCACCGCATTCCACGGAGGAGCCCATGCCCGTACGCCGTATCGGCCTCGTCGTCCACCAGGGACGCGAGACCGCCCGGGACGCGGCGGCCGCCGTGCACGCCTGGAGCGAGGCGCACGACGTCCGCTGCACGGAGATCGACGTGTGGGGCAAGGACCAGCACCGCCGCACCGGACGCGAGGAGGCCGAGGCCGCGGGCAACCCCGACCTCGTCGTCACCCTCGGCGGCGACGGCACCTTCCTGCGCGGCGCCCGCATCGCCGTCAAGAGCGGCGCCGACGTCCTCGGCGTCGACCTCGGCAAGGTCGGCTTCCTCACCGAGGTCCCGGCCTGCGACATCGGCGAGGCCCTCGACGCCGTGCACGAGGGGCGGGCCATCGTGGAGGAGCGCATGACGCTGACCATGCGCGCCTCCCGCCCGCTGGACATCCCGGAGGAGATGGAGGCCCTGCTGCGCTACGGCCGCGGCCCCGCGCTGCCGCCGCCGCAGGTCCGGCCGGAGACCACGGAGGGCGGCGGTTGGGGCTGTGCGCTGGACGTCATCGCCCTCAACGACGTCGTACTGGAGAAACTCGCCCGCGACCGACAGGTCGGCGTCGGTGTCTACCTCGCCGGACGACTGCTGGCGACCTACTCCGCCGACGCGCTCGCCGTCGCCACCCCCACCGGGTCCACGGCCTACAGCTTCGCCGCCGGTGGACCGGTCCTTTCGCCCCACATGGACGCCGTCGTCTTCACGCCGATCGCCCCGCACATGACGTTCAACCGCAGCGTGATCGCCGCCCCCGACGAACCGGTCGGCCTGCGCGTCCTGCCCCACTCCGGCCAGGCCATCGTCAGCGTCGACGGCCAACTCCGCGGCGTCCTGGACCCCGGCGACTGGATCGGCGTCTTCCGAGCCCCTCAGCGCGTCCGCCTCGTCCGCCTGCGCCCGACCGATTTCTACGGCCGGCTGCGCGACCGGTTCCGGCTCACCGACGCGCCCGCCAACGCCCAGGACGGGCCCTCGGAACCGTTCTTCCGCCCGGACACCCCGGTCCCGGCGGACCTCGCGGGGATGCGGCTGCCACCGCCGGACGCCGTGAGCTGAGAGGGGCTCACACGGGGGGCTCACACGGGGAATGGCTCACAGGGGGAGGCGGACGGTGAAGACCGTGCCGTCGCCGACCGTGCTGACCACCGTCACCGTCCCGCCGTGCGTCTCGGTCAGCCGGCGCACGATGGCGAGGCCCAGACCGCTGCCGCCGGTGCGGCGGCTGCGGGACTTCTCGGCGCGCCAGAAGCGGTCGAAGACCCGGGGCAGGTCCTCGGCGGGGATACCGGTGCCGGTGTCGGCGACCTCGATCGTGACGTGGTCCGCGGTCTGTCGGGCGTACAGGGTGACGCGGCCGCCGGGCGGGGTGTGCCGTAGCGCGTTGGAGACCAGGTTGCCGACGACCTGCCGCAGCCGTACGGGATCGCCGGACAGTTCGGGGTCGCCGTCCGTGCGGGTGGTGAGGGTGACGCCCGCGGTCTCGGCGCGGCCGAGGTGGGCGGTGGTGACGTGGTCGAGGAGGTCGCGTACGAGGAGGGGCTCGGGGTGGATGCGCAGCTGGCCCGCGTCGGCCTCCGCGAGGTCCTGGAGGTCGTCGACGATGTGCTGGAGCAGCAGCGCCTCTTCGAGGAGGGAGTCGACGAGGGCCTCGTCGGAGGTGGCGACGCCGTCCTGGACCGCTTCGAGCCAGCTGCGGATGGTGCTGAGCGGGGTGCGCAGTTCGTGCGCGACATCGCTGACCATCTCCTTGCGCCGGCCCTCCACGCGCTCGCGGCGCTGGGCGAGGTCGTTGAAGGCGGCGGCGAGATGGCCGATCTCGTCGTTGGTGGTGACCGGCACCCGCTGGTGCTCCTCCACGGGGCGGCGGGCCGCATCGGCCAGCGCGCGCAGCGGCCTGACAAGGCGGGTGCCGACGACGACGGTGACGGCTACGGTGACCAGGAGCACGAGCCCCGCGACACCGGCGATCCGGGCGGTGTTGGCGGACGAGAAGCGGAAGACGGGGGCGGTCGTCGTGCCGGCCGGGGTGGTGACGAACAGCAGCGCGGCCGGAGCGACGTAGGGCGTGAGCTGGTCGCGGCGGGCGGTGTCGAGGCAGGTCCGGGCGGTCTGGCTGTCGCCCCTCGTACGAATGACGAAGTCCATGGCCAACTTCACTTCGGGCTGCTTCTGGCGCTCCAGGCAGTCGTTGACCATGGCGGTGACCCGGCTCAGCGGCCCGATCTCGGTCCGGACGGGAGCGCTGAGTTGGTCGAGGCCGCACCCCTCGTCCACGAAGGACCCCAGGGCGCTGTCGGGGAGCTTGACGGAAGGGCGACCGCTCGGCTCCTCGACGAGGGTCGCGGCACCGGTCGTGACGCGCAGACAGGAGACGATCTTGCCCGCCCACTGGCGCAGGGTCTTCCGCTCGGCGGTCGTCAGCCGGTACGGGCCGACAGCCCGCGGGTCGATCCGGTCGGTGTCGCCGCCGGGCAGCAGGGCGGGGTCGGTGTGCAGGGGGTCGACGACGGCGGAGGCCCGGACGGGGAGGGCGGCGGTGGTGGCGGACGACGCGGCGATGGTACGACGGCTCTGGGTGGTCAGGGTGATACGGCGGCCGGTCTGCTCGGCGAGGCGGCGCAGGGTGGGGGCGACGCCGTTCCAGTCCGGGTGGACGGCGGCGTAGCCGACCACCGTGTCGTAGATCTCGGTGTCGGAGGACAGGAGTTGGCCCTGCTCCTGCTGGATGGCGCTGCTGGTGGTGCGGGCGGCCAGCCAGGCGGTGGCGGCGACCGAGCAGACGGCGATCATCACCGAGGTGGCCAGCAGCCGGACCAACAGGCTTCTGCGCAGCGGTACTTTGGCACGGACGCGTGCCCCGGACTTCGTACCGTCGCCTTCCCCGTCCCCCAACTCCGGTTCAGTGCGCACGAGTTCCGTCCATGAGCTTGTAGCCGACGCCGTACACGGTCTGCAGATAGGCGGGTCGACGGGGGACGGCCTCGATCTTCTTGCGCAGGTTGAGGATGTGGACGTCGATCGTGCGCTCGGTGATGTAGAGGTCGAACCCCCGTGTCAGGGCGAGGAGTTGGCGGCGGGTGAAGACCCGTTCCGGTTCGGCGGCCATCGCCGCGAGGATCTCGAACTCGCCGGGCGTGCACACCACTTGGCGTCCGTCGAGCTCGACGGTACGGCGGACCGGGTCGACGGCGAGCGCGCCGATCCGCAGCACGGGGTCGTCCGGTGCCACCGTGGCACGCGTCCGCCGCAGCAGGGTACGGATCCGGGCCATCAACTCCCGTGGGCTGTACGGCTTGGTCATGTAGTCGTCGGCGCCGAGGTCGAGGCCGAGCAGGAGGTCCTCCTCCGTGCTGCGCGCGGTCAGCATCAGCACCGGCACCTCGCACTCCCGGCGCAGCACACGGCACACGTCCAGCCCGTCGACCAGGGGCATCATGACGTCGAGGACGAGCAGATCCGGCCGCCGGCGCCGTACCTCGTCGATGGCGGCGCGCCCGTCGTGGACGACCAGGGACGAGTGGCCCTCGCGTTCCAGATAGCGGCGGATCACCTCGGCCTGTTTGACGTCGTCCTCGGCCACCAGGACATATGCGTTCACGCGGCTCACCCTAAGGTCGCCACCGTGACGGCAGACAGGACTCTGATGGTGGCCTGACAGGATCTTCATATCCTCCGGTCACGGTTCCGCCATGTCGAAACTCACTCATCGAAGCCGGTCCGCCGTCCTCGCCGGGCTCGGCGCGGCGGCGGCGCTCTCCCTCCTGGTGGCCTGCGGCGGCTCGGACAGCGGCGGCGACAGCGCGTCCAAGGGCAAGGGCGTCGCCTCGATCGACAGCCCGAGCGCGAGCGGCGCGTCGGCGTCGGCGAGCGCCGCCAAGGAGTCGGGCCGTCCGCAGCTGCGGGTGGACAGCACCGACGAGGAGCGCACACGGCTGTACCAGATCTGGACGGACTGTCTGCACGACCACGGTGTCCCCGCCGGACACAAGCCGGGCTCGACCGCATGGTCCCTCGCCGCGTCGTCCGACAAGTACCCGGCGGCCGTCAGCGCGTGTGTCTCGAAGCGCCCGATCGAGCCGCCCGAGGAGGACCCGGCGACGAACCCGCACTACATGGACGACTTCCGCACGTACATCAAGTGCCTGAACGACGGCGGTCTGAAGGTCAAGGGCCTGGCCGACGGCTCCGGTTGGAACTTCGACGGCCCGAGCTCCCTGACCGAGGCCCAGCGGAGCAAACTCGACAAGGACTGCGAGGTGAAGGCGTACAAGTGACGACGACCAGCGACGACGACGCCCGCCCCCGGCACGGGAAGCGTCGCCTGAAGATCGGGGCCGTGGCGCTGGCCGGCGTCACGGCGACCGCGCTCGGCGTCACCGTATGGCAGGACGGGCACACGAAACCGAGCACGACGGCCGCCGACTCGGCACGGGTCGGCACCGCGACGGTGACGAAGACCGACCTGTCCGACAACCAGACCCTGAGCGGAACCCTCGGCTACGGCAAGGCGGCACCGGTCAAGGGCACCAGGTCCGGACTGGTCACCTGGCTGCCCGCCCCCGGAACGACGGTCGCCCGGGGCCGCACCCTGTACAAGGTGGACAACGTCCCCGTCCCGGTGTTCTACGGCGGCACCCCCCTCTACCGCACACTGAACGCGCGCGGCACCACCGGACCCGATGTACGGGTGATCGCCGACAACCTCAAGAAGCTCGGCTACGACATCGGCGTCCAGCCGGGGACGGGGACCTGGGTCACTCAGCACCCGGCCACCGCGGACCCGACCGGCACCGGCACGTCCGACAAGGCGGACGCTACGGCCGCCCCCTCCGCGAGCGCAGCCCCCACTCCCACGCCCACCCCCACCGCGACCTCGGTCGAGGTCAAGGAGGGCGACGGGGTGCTCACCGCCGACCTGATGGCCGCGATCCGGCGCTGGCAGACCCACGTCGGGATGCCCGCCACCGGAGTGCTCGGCATCGGGGACGTGTCGGTGCAGACCGGCGCGGTGCGGGTCGGCACGGTGCAGGCGCAGAGCGGTGACGACGCGACCGGGGACCTGATGACGGTCAGCTCGACCACCAAGAAGGTGTCCATACCGGTGGACGCGGCCCAGGTCGGCACCATGTCCCAAGGCGACCGGGTCACGGTGACCCTGCCGGACAACTCCACCGCGCGGGGGACCATCGACGTGGTCGGCTCCACCGCCGCCACCGACAACTCCCAAGGCGACACCAGCGGTTCGGCCCCCGCGCAGCTCACGGTCACCGTCTCGGTGCCCGACACCGGGGCGGTCCGGAAGCTGACCTCCGCCCCGGTGCAGGTGGCCTTCACCTCGGAGACCCACAAGGGCGTCCTCGCCGTACCGGTCGGCGCGCTGCTCGCGCTGAGCGAGGGCGGCTACGCCGTCCAACTCCCCGGCGGCAGGCTGATCGCGGTGAAGACCGGCATGTTCGCCAAGGGCCTGGTGGAGGTCACCGGCACCGGCCTCACCACCGGGCTGAAGGTGGTGACCACCTCGTGAAGAGCCGACCGGTCCTGGCCGTGACCAACGCGGGCATGGCCTATCCCGGCGGCGTCACGGCCCTGGCCGGTGTGTCCCTGGCCATCGAGGAGGGCGAACTCCTCGCCATCGTCGGCCCGTCGGGCTCCGGCAAGTCGACCCTGCTGAACATCATGGGCACCCTGGACCGCCCCACGACCGGCACCGTGGAGATCGGCGGCCACGACGTCGCCACCCTCTCCGACCGCCGTCTCTCCGCCCTGCGCGGACGCCTTCTCGGCTTCGTCTTCCAGCAGTTCCACCTCACCGACGGCCTCACCGCCGCCGAGAACGTCGCAACAGGCCTGCTCTACGCCGGAGTTCCGCGCCGCAGGCGCCAACCCCTGGCCCGCGAAGCACTCGCGAGGGTCGGCCTAGCCCGCCGCGCCGGACATCTCCCCAACCAGCTCTCCGGCGGCGAACGCCAACGCGTCGCCATCGCCCGCGCGTTGGTCAACAGCCCCGCCCTGGTGCTGGCGGACGAGCCCACCGGCGCCCTGGACACCGCCAACGGCCGTGCCGTACTGGACCTGTTGACCACCCTGAACAGCGAGGGCACCACCATCGCGATCATCACCCACGACCGGGACATCGCCGGGCGGCTGCCCCGCAGGGTGGAGATCCTCGACGGCCGTCTCGTCGCCGACGTCCGCGGGGGCTTCGACGAGGACACCCTCGCCATCAGCACCGCGGACCTCGCCGACGACCTCGCCGGTCCCGCCGTGGAAGACACCCTCGCGATCCGTATCGACCCGCTCACCGACACCGACGGGGACCACCGGCCATGACCACCACCGCACCCCACCGGCCCGCCACCCGCACCTTCACCGACGCCGACACGAAACCGGTCCGCCTGGCCCCTCTCGACATCCTGCGCCTGGGTCTGCTCGGCATCCACACCCGCAAGATGCGCGCCGCCCTGTCCGCGCTGGGCATCTCCATCGGCATCGCCACGATGATCGTCGTCACGGGCATCCCAGCGTCCAGCCAGAAGGCGCTGATGAACCAGCTCTCCGCGCTGGGCACCAACATGCTCCAGGCCGTGCCGGTCCCCAACCAGACCCCGCCGGTCCAACTCCCGCCCCAGTCCGTGGACATGGTCCGCCGCATCGGCCCGGTCACGGTGGCCAGCGCGGTCGCCAACACCCACGCCGAGGTGTTCCGCAACGACCACGTCGACGCCGACGACTATGCGGGCATCACCGTCCTGGCGAGCAAGCCCGACCTGCTCCAAGCCGTCAACGCCAAGGTGCAGTCCGGGAGTTACCTCACTGCAAGCACCGAGAAGTTCCCCACGGTCGTCCTCGGCTCGGTCGCCGCCACCCGCATGGGCATCGCGAAGGTCGTCCCGGGTCAGCCGGCTCCGCAGATCTACATCGACCAGCGCTGGTTCACCGTCATCGGAGTCCTCGCGCAGACCCCGCTCTCACCCGACATCGACCGCTCGGTGCTGGTCGGCTGGGACGCCGCCCGCACCCAGCTGAACTTCGCGGGCCACCCCACCGTGATCTACGTCAAGGCCCGCGAGGACGGCATCGACGCGGTCCGCAACGTCCTCGCCCCGACCATCTACCCCGAACTCCCCGGCATGGTCCAAGTCAGCCGCCCCTCCGACGCGTTGGCCGCCAAACGCGCCACGCGGACCACGTTCTCCGCCCTCTTCCTGGGCCTCGCCGGAGTGGCCCTCCTCGTGGGCGGGATCGGCGTGGCCAACACCATGGTCATCTCCGTCCTCGAACGCCGCCGTGAGATCGGCCTACGACGCGCCCTGGGCGCCAACAAGGGCCAGATCCGCGGCCAGTTCCTCACCGAGTCCATCGCCCTGTCCTGCCTCGGCGGCCTCGCCGGGACCCTGCTCGGCATCCTCGCCACCATCGGCTACGCCACCTACCAGAACTGGCCACCGGTGATCCCGCTCCCCGCCGTCGCGGGCGGCTTCGCCGGGGCCGTCCTCATCGGCATGGCCGCCGGCGTCTACCCCTCCATCAGGGCCTCCCGCCTGACCCCGACGGAGGCCCTGGCGACAGCCTGACCGCTTCGTCCCCGCTCGCCCGCCCCCGCACGTACGGGCGAGTTTCACACAGGCGCCACCAGACCCTTCCCTGACGTTTGTTGCTCTTGGAACACTCGCACCGCGCGCATTTCGCCATGTTCCGGCCGGCCGCGCGTCAGGATGAGAGGTGCCTCACCCATGTCCGAAGTCAATCGGCGTCGCTTTCTCCAACTCGCGGGTGCCACCACGGCCTTCACGGCACTGTCGAACAGCATCGAGCGGGCCGCCGCGCTCCCGGCGAACCACCGTTCCGGGAGCATCGAGGACGTCGAGCACATCGTCGTGCTGATGCAGGAGAACCGGTCCTTCGACCACTACTTCGGCTCGCTCAGGGGCGTCCGGGGCTTCGGCGACCCGCATCCGGTCGTGACCCGGCAGGACGGAAAGCCGGTCTGGTACCAGTCGGACGGCACGAAGGACATCCTCCCGTTCCGCCCCGCGGCCGACGACCTGGGCCTGCAGTTCATCCAGGACCTCCCGCACGGCTGGAACGACGGGCACGCCGCGTTCGACGGCGGCAAGTACGACAAGTGGGTGCCGTCCAAGGGCTCCACGACGATGGCGTACCTGACCCGCGAGGACATCCCGTTCCACTACGCGCTCGCCGACTCCTTCACCATCTGCGACGCCTACCACTGTTCGTTCATCGGCTCCACCGACCCCAACCGCTACTACATGTGGACGGGTTACACCGGCAACGACGGCGTCGGCGGCGGCCCGGTCCTCGGCAACGACGAGGCCGGCTACAGCTGGACGACGTACCCCGAGCGGCTGGAGAAGGCCGGGGTCTCCTGGAAGATCTACCAGGACGTCGGTGACGGCCTCGACGCGAGCGGCGGCTGGGGCTGGATCCAGGACGCGTACCGCGGCAACTACGGCGACAACTCCCTCCTCTACTTCAAGCAGTTCCAGAACGCCCAGCCCGGCGACCCGCTCTACGACAAGGCCCGCACCGGCACCGACGCCACCAAGGGCGAGGGCTTCTTCGACCGGCTGAAGGCCGACGTCAAGGGCGGCAAGCTGCCGAAGATCTCCTGGGTCGTCGCCCCCGAGGCCTTCACCGAGCACCCCAACTGGCCCGCGAACTACGGTGCTTGGTACGTCTCCCAGGTCCTGGACGCGCTGACCTCCGACCCGAAGGTCTGGGCGAAGACGGCCCTGTTCATCACCTACGACGAGAACGACGGCTTCTTCGACCACCTCCTCCCGCCGTTCGCGCCGGGCTCGGCCGCGCAGGGCAAGTCGACCGTCGACGTCGGCCCCGACCTCTTCAAGGGCAACGCCACCAACCCGGCAGGACCCTACGGCCTCGGCCAGCGGGTGCCGATGATCGTCGTCTCGCCCTGGAGCAAGGGCGGATACGTCTGCTCGGAGACCTTCGACCACACCTCGGTCATCCGCTTCATGGAGACCCGCTTCGGCGTCCACGAGCCCAACATCTCGCCCTGGCGGCGCGCGATCTGCGGCGACCTGACCGGCGCCTTCGACTTCTCCCACAAGGACGTCAAGAAGGTCCCGCTCCCGGACACGGACGGCTACCAGCCGCCGGACAAGAACCGCCACCCCGATTATGTGCCGACCCCGCCCGCCAACCCGGCGCTGCCCAAGCAGGAGCGCGGAGTGCGCCCGGCCCGGCCGCTCAAGTACGCGGCCACGGTGGACGGTTCGGCCGATACGGCGGCCGGGAAGTTCACGCTGACCTTCGCCTCCGGCCCGAAGGCCGGCGCCAACTTCCTGGTCACCTCCGCCAACCGCACGGACGGGCCCTGGAGTTACACCACCGAGGCCGGCAAGTCCGTCTCGGACGCCTGGAACTCGGCGTACTCGAACGGCTCCTACGACCTGACCGTGCACGGCCCGAACGGCTTCCTGCGCGCCTTCAAGGGCCCCGGCAAGACCGCCGGACCTGAGGTCACCGCCCGGAGCTGCGGCGACGACATCGAGCTGACCTTCACCAACAAGGGCTCCGGGACCGTGCAGTTGAAGGTCGCGGGCGGCTACGGCGGCCGGACGCAGACGTTCAAGGTGCGGGCGGGCGCCACCGTGCGGCACACCTTCGACCTGGGCGCGAGCAAGCGGTGGTACGACCTGACGGTCACCTCGGACGGCGACGCGAGCTTCCTGCGGCGATTCGCCGGACATGTCGAGAACGGCCGGCCGGGGGTCAGCGACCCGGCGATCGCGACCGCTTGAGGGGCTTTGTGAGACCGGTTGTTTTCCGGGGCACTCGCGGTAGTGTGCCCCGGTGACCACGCATTCGAACACACCTGCAGGCTGGTACCCGGATCCGCACGGAGCGCCCCAGACCCTCCGGTACTGGGACGGCGCGAAGTGGACCGAGCACACCAACGCGGACCAGCAGGGCCAGGCGGCCCAGCAGCAGCCGCAGGCCGTGCCGCAGCAGCAGGCGGGGCCGGATCCGCGGGCCCAGCGTCAGGTCAAGCAGCAGGTGCAGCAGCAGGCCGGGGTCGCCGGGGGCGGCTCCGGCGGCGGCAGCCTGTTCACCGAGCCGGTGCTCGTGGTGAACCAGAAGGCCAAGCTGATCGAGCTGACCAACGAGTACAAGGTCATGGATCAGAACGGCAATCTGATCGGCTCGGTCAGCGAGATAGGCCAGAGCACGCTGAAGAAGGCGCTGCGCTTCGTCTCCAGCCTCGACCAGTTCATGACCCACCGGCTGGAGATCCGGGATGCCTACGGGCAGCCGCAGTTGGTGCTGACCCGGCCGGCGAAGATCATGAAGTCCCGGGTGATCGTGACCCGTCCGGACGGCTCGACCGTGGGCGAGATCGTGCAGAAGAACATGATCGGGAAGATCAACTTCGCGCTGAACGTGGACGGTCAGCAGATCGGCGCGATCAAGGCGGAGAACTGGCGGGCGTGGAACTTCGCCATCGTCGACCACGCCGACAACGAGGTAGCCCGGATCACCAAGACCTGGGAAGGCCTCGCCAAGACGATGTTCACCACCGCCGACAACTACGTCCTGCAGATCCACTACCAGCTTCCCGAGCCGCTGTTGAGCCTGGTGGTGGCGACGGCGCTGACCGTCGACACCGCGCTCAAGCAGGACGACCGCGGACTCGGCTGACCGACCCGGTCACAGCGAGGTGAGATGCCCCGGCGCGGTCTTCCGGTCCGGCTGCCGGGGCAGCAACGCCGGTTCGGCGGAGGCCGATTGAGGCTCCAGCGCCAGTACCGCGGCCACGGGGTGATCGTGGTCGTCGTATGCGAGCGGCAGCGGTACGGCGGGTGTCACCCGGGTCAGCAGGATCACGCCCCAGGACGCGATGCCGGCTCCCGCCAGGGCGAGAAGGATGCCGGCCGCGCCGCCCTGGAGACGTTCGCCGAGCAGGGCGAGGCCGATCGCGGCGGCTGCCAGCGGGTTCGCCAGGGTCACCACCGCGAGCGGGGCGCCGAGGCCGCCCCGGTAGGCGGTCTGGGAGAGCAGCAGCCCGCCCGCCGCGAACACCGCGACCAGCAGGGCGACTCCGACCACCTGCATGCTCAGCACCGGACCCGAACGGTCCGTCGCCGCGACCGTCACGGTCTGCGTGAGCGCGGAGGCCACACCCGAGGCGACACCGGACGCCGAGGCATGCCGTAGACCGGGCTTCGCGCCGCGTCGGGCCAGCAGGCCGATGAGTGCGGAGGTCGTGCCCGCGACCGCCAACGCCTGGGGAACGGTGAGTACTTGGTCGGGCTGCGGCCCGGACGCCGTGACCAGCAGGGCGGAGAGACCGAGCAGGGTGAGCGCGGTGCCCCGCCACTCGACCGAGCTGACCCGCCGCCCGGCCACTCGCGCGCCCATCGGGACGGCGGCGACGAGGGTGAGCGCGCCCAGCGGCTGTACGACGGTCAGCGGGCCGTACTTGAGGGCCACGACGTGCAGCAGCGCGGCCGACGCGTTCAGGACAACCGTCCACCACCACGAACCCGTGGCGAGCAGCCGCAGCATGCCCGCGTCGGAGTTGCGGGACGCGAGTCGCTCCTGGGCCACGGCCGCGGCGGCGTAGGCGACGGCCGAGAACAGGGAGAGGACGACGGCGACGAGGGTGGCGTTCATCGGCCGGCTCCGACGAGAACCGGCTCTTCTGCGGCGAGTTGGGGCTGTACGCGGCCGGCCGTCGTCGCCGTGCGGTGCGGGGGATGGATGAAGGCGAGGGCGACGCCGAGCATGGCGGTGGCCACGATCGCGTCCAGCCAGTAGTGGTTCGCGGTGCCGACGATCACCATCAGCGTGACCAGCGGATGCAGCAGCCACAGCCAGCGCCAGTGTGAGCGGGTCGCGACGATCAGGCCGATCGCGACCATCAGGGCCCAGCCGAAGTGCAGCGAGGGCATCGCCGCGAACTGGTTCGAGAGGTGGTCGCTGGTCGGCGGGCCGTAGACCGAGGGGCCGTAGACCTTGGCGGTGTCGACCAGGCCCGTGGCGGCCAGCATGCGCGGGGGTGCGAGGGGGAACACGAAGGGGAGTACCAGGGCGGCCGAGGTGACCGTGGCCAGGACCCGGCGGGCCCAGACGTAGTGCGCGGGGCGCCGCAGGTACAGCCAGACCAGGAAGGCGACGGTGGCCGGGAAGTGGACGGTCGCGTAGAAGGTGTTCGCGAGGTGCACGAGGGTGTCGCTGTGCAGCAGCACCGACTGCACCGAGCCCTCGTTCGGGAGACGCAGGGTCCGTTCCAGGTCCCACACGTGGCGGGCGTTGCGCAGGGCCTCACCGGTGTGGCCCGTCGCCAGCTGGCGGCCGAACTTGTAGACGAGGAAGAGCCCTGCGACAAGCAGGAGCTCACGGACGAGCGGGGGCCGCGCTATCGCGTCGGTCCCCTTCTCTGCAGGCTCGGTTCGGGCATTCATCCCCCGGCCCCTTCGCTGACGGTGGTGCGTGTGGTGGTGCTGGCTGGGTTTGTGACCCTTCCGGCGGACCGAACTCATCGGTACGAGTTCGTTCCGATACGCCAGTGTACCGATACGCGCGGGTACCGATACGGCGGAGTACCGGTACACTGGCGTATCGATAGCGAAACGAGACACACTGGAGAGCGGGCCCCGGGTCCGCGGGCAGAGCGAGGAGAAGAGCCATGACGTCGCAGGCTGAGGACGGACCGGACACGGTCACCGCCTCGCGCCGCTCCAAGATCACGCCCGAGCGTGAGCGGGAGTTCTTCGACGCCGTGCTCGAACAGATCCGGGAATGCGGCTACGACTCCGTCAGCATGGAGGGCGTCGCCAGCAGCACCCGGTGCAGCAAGTCCACGCTCTACCGGCAGTGGGGGACCAAGCCCCAGTTCGTCGCCGCCGCGCTGCGCGCCAACCGCCGGGTGCACTTCACCGGCATCGACACGGGATCGCTCGCGGAGGACCTGCGCCAGGCCGCGAGGGCGGCGGGCGCCTGGTCGGCGAAGGACACGAAACTCGTCTCGGCGCTCGGCCACGCCGTCATCCAGGACAGTGAACTGGCCCAGGCGGTCCGTGAGGCGCTCGTCCATCCGGAGATCGCCGCGCTGGAGGACATCCTGCGCCGAGGCGTCGAACGCGGCGAGATCCCGGCCGACCATCCGGCCCTGCCGTACGTCCCGGCCCAGATCTTCGGCGTCCTGCGGGCCCGTCCGGTCCTGGAGGGCTGTTACGCCGACCCCGACTACCTCGTCAGATTCGTGGAGGCCGCGGTGCTACCGGCACTCGGCCTCACCTGAGAACCAGGCCGCCGTCCGTGGGATGACTGGACGGTGACCTGCTCGCGCCGCACCGTGGGGACGGGGGCGGCGCGCACCCCCCGGCCGGGTGGGGTTCCTCTTGAGCGGAGAGGCGCCCCACCCGGCCGACCGGTGTGCGGGGTGGATCAGATGGTCTGGCCGTCGCCGCCGCCCGTGGACACCTTGATGCCCGCGGTGATCTCGTCGATGACGGACTCCTTCTGGCCCACGTCGACGCCGAACCGGACCACGACGATCTGACCGGTGCTCGCGGGCGAGGGGAACGCGAGCGACTGGACATAGCCGTCGGCGCCCTTGCTGGTGACCGCCTTCCAGCGGACCAGATAGCCCTTCTGTCCGGCGACGGTCACGGCCTTGGAGGCCAGCACCTGGTGCGAGGTGATGCTGCCGTAGCTCGTGCCGCCGTAGGACTCCTTGGCGTTGGCGGCGATGTCCGCCTTGGCCACCGCCTCGGCCGTGCTGCCGGCGGTGCCGAGGAGTACGGCGGGGGCCGAGTACGCTCCGCCGTTGGTGCAGCTCTGGGAGGTGTTGCCGGGGCACTTGTAGGACGTGTTCGACGTGACCGACGCACCGGCCTGGCCGGCCTGGCCGTACCAGTCGGCCGGTACGGTGAAGCTGATGCCGTCGAGCGAGTCGGTCACGGTGCCCCCGGCCTTGACCTTCGGTTCCGCCGACTGGCTCGGGGCAGGCGTCGCACCGCCCGTACCGCCGGAACCACCCGTGCCACCGGACCCGCCGAAGGGATCGCTCTGGCCGCCGGTACCACCCGTGCCGCCCTGCCCTTCGGGACCGCCCTGGCCGCCGACGCCGCCCTGACCGTTCGGCGCCTGCTGGTTGCCGGCCTGGGTGCCGTTCCCGCTGCCGTTGTCGGACAGCGCGTAGGCACCGACACCGATGGCCGTGAGCACCGCCACGGCCACCGCCACGGCTATGCCCGTGCGCAGATTGCGGCGGGGCGCGGCCGGGGGCGCGGCGGGATACGCCGGATACGCCCCGTCGTACGGCGGCTCGGTCGGGGGACCCCATTCGGCGCCCGACCCGGCGGACCGAGTGCGGTCCGTCCATGCCTTGCCGTCCCACCAGCGCTCGGCGGCGGGACCGTCATTCGTCTGCCCGGGATCGGGGTACCACCCGGGGGGAGTCACCTGCGTCATGCCCCTACCGTATGAGGCGTCGGTGAAAGGGGGATGAGAGGACCCGGCCCGAATCGGCCCGATCCCGCCGAGCCGCCCGGTTACCAGTGGCTGTCCCGGCCCGCCGACTCACCCGTTCACCCGCACCGCTCCCACCCTGCCGACCTACCCGGCAACCCGCACCGCCCCCACTCCTCCACCCCGCAGCTCACCTCAACACCAGCCGCACCGGCCCCTGTTCAGCCGCCGGAGGCAACCGCAGACCCCGCCGCCCCGGTGTCAGCGAGCCGAGGACGCTCGGATGGTGGGCGCCGGTGCTTGTCGGGGTCGTGCCCGGGAGGCCGTGTGCTGTCAGGAAGCCGAGGAGGGCGAAGGCATATGCCTCCTTCGCGGGGGACGGGAGGCCCAGTTCGTCGGAGGTGTGGAGCGGGACGCCGGGGAGTTCGGTGGCGAGCAGGGTCATCAGGACCGGGTTGCGGGTGCCGCCGCCCGAGGCGATGACCTCCGTCGCGGCCACCGAACGGACCGCGTCCGCGACCGTACGGGCCGTGAGCAGGGTGAGCGTCGCGATGACGTTCTCGGCGGGCAGCGTGCCAAGGCCGGACAGCGCGTCCTGGAGATAGCCGAGGTGGAACAGCTCCTTGCCGGTCGACTTCGGGGCGGGGAGCGTGTAGTACGGCTCGCTCGACAGCCGTTCCAACAGCGGCTGGTGGACCGTTCCAAGCGCCGCGAGGGCGCCCTCCGCGTCGTAGGCGAGACGCCCGCCGCTGAAGCCGCGCGCCGCCGCGTCGATCAGCGCGCACGCCGGTCCCGTGTCGAAGGCCGTGCCGTCGGGGGCGGTGAGGTTGGCGATCCCGCCGAGGTTGAGCGCGACCGGGGTGCCCGGCCGGCCGCGCAGCCACAGCAGGTCGAAGAGGCTGACCAGCGGCGCGCCCTGGCCCCCGGCGGCGATGTCGCGCGGCCGGAAGTCGGCGACCACGGGCAGCCCGGTCGCCTCCGCGATCCAGGCCGGCTGCCCCAGCTGCAGCGTGCCGCGCACCGCACCGTTTTCCACCCAGTGGTAGACCGTCTGCCCGTGGGAGGCCACCAACTCGGCCTGCCCGTCGCACAGTTCGGCGTTCGCCCGGACGGCCGCCGCGGCGAAGGCCTGCCCGATCAGGGTGTCGAGACGGCACACCTCGGCCAGTGTGGTGGCCGCCGGTGGCAGCGCCGCGGCGAGCGCCTCCCGCAGTTCCTCGTCGTACGGCACGCTCACCATCCCGAGCGGCTCCAGTACGACACTGTCACCGACGAGGTCCAGGTCGGCCGCCGCCGCGTCGATCGCGTCGTACGACGTCCCGGACATCAGCCCGATCACCCGCATCCGCATCCGTCTCCTCCCAACTCGCCGTCCCCGGCGGGGCCTTGGTCACCGCGAGCGCCAGCACGCTCACCGCGCAGGCCGCCGCCGCGTAGTAGGCGGGAATGTCCACGTTCCCGGTCCGCCCGACGCTCTCGGTGATGATGAGCCCGGCACACCCCGAGAAGACGGCATTGGACAGGGCGTAGGCGAGTCCCAGACCGGTGTACCGCACGCTCGTCGGGAACATCTCCGAGAGCATCGCCGGGCCCGGTCCCGCCATCAGCCCCACCACCGCACCCGCCCCGAACACCCACGCCCCCTTCACGGAGTTCGAAGTCCCGTCATCCTGAAGGAGGTTGAGCAGCGGCACGGACAGGGCCACCACCAGCACCGCCCCCGCCAGCATCACCGGCCGCCGCCCCACCCGGTCGCTCAGCAGCCCGGCCGGAAGGATGGTGACCGCGAACCCGACATTGGCCAACACCGTGGCCAGCAGCGCCTGTTGGAAGCTCGTGTCCAGCGTGCTCTGCAGATACGACGGCAGCACCACCAGGAAGGTGTAACCGGCCGCCGCCCACCCCATCACCCGCCCCGCGCCCAGCGCGATCGCCGCACACACCTCACGCGCCGGCACCGCCACCTGCCCCACCCGCTCGCTCCGGAACGACGGCGTCTCGTCCAGCCGCAGTCGGAGCCACAGTGCGCCGAGCCCCATCGGCAGCGTCAGCAGGAACGCCAACCGCCAGCCCCAGTCGGCCAGTTGACCCGCGTCGAGCACAGTCGTCAGCAGCGCCGCGACCCCCGCCCCGCCCAACAGCCCCAGCGCCACGGTGAACGACTGCCACGCCCCGTACAGCCCTCGCCGCCCCGGCGGCGCGAACTCCGTCAGCAGCGCCACCGCACCGCCGAACTCCCCACCCGCGGACAGTCCCTGAAGGACCCTCAGAAACGTGAGCAGCCAGGGCGCGAGGGCGCCGACCGTCGCGTACGTCGGCAGCACACCGATCAGCGTCGTCGCACCGGTCATCAGCGCGATCACCAGGATCAGCACCGGCCGCCGCCCCACCCGGTCACCGAGCCGGCCGAACAGGGCGGCGCCGACCGGCCGGAAGAAGAACGCCAGCGCGAACGAGGCGTACGTCCGCACCAGCCCCTCGGCCGCGCCGGCGCCCTCCGGGGTGAAGAACCGCGCCGCGATCACCGTCGCGAAGTAGCCGTAGACACCGAACTCGTACCACTCGATGAAATTGCCCACCGACCCGGCGACCAGAGCCCGTACCGCAGGCCTGTTCGGGACGGGTCGGGACTGATCGGAAAACACCTTCATATCAGCGCCTCTTGACCGTTCGTCACCTACATCGGCCCTGCTGAAAAAGACCCGTCACCCGTTGCGGCAACAGCTCCCCGGACCGGCCTCCACTTCGGCATCCGGACGGCTACGCTCAAGGGCTGTACGTCGTTCGGGCTACTGGGGAGGTATCGGGATGACGGAGGAACGGTCTCCAGGAGCAGCCTCGGCCTCCCTGTGGGAGCGGGAGGAGGAAGTCGAGGGTGTGGCGGAGGCGATCGCCGCCCTGCGTGCCGACGAGTCCTCCTCGGGCAGCCTGCTGATGGTCCGGGGCGAGGCCGGGTTCGGCAAGACCGCGCTGCTGACCGAGACCCGCCGCATCGCCAAGGCGCACGGCTGCGCGGTCTGGCACGTCCGCGGCGGCGAGACCCTCAGGTCCGTCCCCTTCAACGTCGTACGGCAGTTGCTGCAACCCGCGCTCCTCACGCTGATGCCCGAGGAGATCCGCGAGTACCTCGGCGACTGGTACGACATCGCGGGCCCCGCCCTCGGCGTCACCGAACCCGGCGAGCGGCAGCCCGACCCGCAGGGCGTGTGCGACGGTCTGGTGGCCGCGGTACGCCGTCTCGCCAAGCGCCACTGGCCGCTGGTCCTGCTGGTCGACGACGCCCACTGGGCCGACCAGGAGACCCTGCGCTGGCTCGCCGCGTTCGCCGAACGCCTCGACGACCTCTCCGTCCTGCTCGTGGTCGCCCGCAGGCCCGGCGAGGTCAGCGGCGAGAGCGCCCGCTACCTGGACGCGATCGCCGCCGCGGCCGGCCCGCCGGCCACCGTCCTGGAATCGCTCACCCCGAGGGCCACCGCGGGCCTCACCCGCGCCACCCTCGGCCCGCACGCCGACGGCGCGTTCTGCCGCGAGGTGTGGGCGGTCACCGACGGCAACCCGTACGAGACCGTCGAACTCCTAGCCAAGGTCAAGGACAGCGGCCTCGCCCCCGTCGAGGAGTCGGCCGCCGAACTGCGCGAGCTCAACCGCTCCGCGCGCGGCGGCGGGCTCCTCGCCCGCCTGGACGACCTGGGCTTCGAGGCCACCCGGTTCGCCTGGGCCGCCGCCATCCTCGGCACCGGCATCTCCGTGGACCTGGTCGCCAAGCTCGCCACCATGAAACGCGACGAGGCGGTCCGCTGCGCCGAGTTGCTGCGCACCGACCGCATCCTCACCGCGCCCGACCCCGCCGCGTCCCAGGCCGGCGCGGGCGAGCTGGAGTTCGTCCACCCGCTGATCGCGAGCGACGTCTACGACTCCATCCCGGACGGTGTGCGCACAGCCATGCACGGCATCGCCGCCCAGGTCGTCACCGACTCCGGGCACGGCGCGGCCGCCGCCTCACGGCACCTCCTCAAGGTGCATCCGGAGGACGACCAGGAACTCGTCGAGCAGCTGCGCGAGGCGGCCCGCGAACACCTCTCCATCGGCGCCCCCGACGCAGCCCGCCGCTGTCTGGAGCGCGCCCTCGTGGAGCCGCCGCTCGCCGAGACCCACGCGCACGTGCTCTACGAACTCGGCTGCGCCACCCTCCTCACCGCGCCCGCCACCACCATCGGCCACCTCCAGACCGCCCTCGGCATGCCCGGCCTCGACGGCCACGCACGCGTGGACGCCGTTTTCCGGCTGTCCCAGGCGCTGACCCACAACGACCAGCTGGAGGAGGCCGTCCGCACCGTCGAGGAGGAGGCCGCCCGGTACGAACCGGGCGCCGCCCGGATGCGGCTCCAGGCCGTGCAGTTCATGTGGGAGGGCATCCACGCGGGCGAGGGCACCTCCCCGGGACGCTCCGAGCGGCTCGCCGCACTCGCCGGCACCTGCACCGGCCGGGACAACTCCGAGCGGGCCCTGCTGATCCTGCGCGGCTTCGACGCCATGACCCACGGCGAGAACGCCGAGGAGGTCGTCGAGGTCTGCGACCGCGCCCTCGTCAACGGACGGCTCGCCCCCGGACTCGGCTGGACCGACACCGAGTGGGGCCTGGAGATCCTCATGATGCTGGCCAGTGCGTACGCCTACACGGACCGCCTGGACCGCGCGGAGAGCCTCTACAACGAAGCCCTGAGCGCCTATGTGACCGCCGGCTGGAGCGGCGGTCACCTCTCCCTGGCACACGCCTACGTCGGCCTCGGCCACCGCAGGCGCGGCCGTCTCCGCGAGGCCGAGCTCTCGCTGCGCGAGTCCCTGCGCCTCGCCGAACGCGTCGGCCGCGGACTGCCCCTGTACTGGTCGGCCACCTGCAACCTGGTCGACACGCTGCTCGCTCGCGGCCATGTCGAGGAGGCCTGGGCGATCGCCGAACAGTACGGCTTCAGCCCGCCGTACCCGTCCACCATCGTGCTGCCCGACCCGCGCTGTGTGCGTGGCCGGCTCCTGCTCGCCGTCGGCAACACGAAGGACGGCATCAACGAACTGGAACAGGCCGCGAAGGCGGCGACCGTACGTGGCCACCACAACCCGGTGATGGTTCCCTGGGCCGTCGACCTCGCCCGGGCCCTCGCCGTCGAGGACCCGACCCGCGCGGCCCAACTCGCCACGGACGCCCGCCGGCAGGCCGAACACTTCGGCACGGACACGGCGATCGGCGAGGCCCTTCGCTGTGCCGCGGCCCTGGAAACGGGGCAGCGTGCGGTACGCCTCGCGGCGCAGGCTGTCGCTTACCTGGAGTCATCGCCGTGCCAGTACGAGCATGCGGCGGCGCGGGTCGAGTACGGGATCGCTGCGCGGTCGGTGGCGGAGATCAACAGGGGTTTGACGCTGGCGCGTGCGTGCGGGGCGGACGGCTTGGTGAATCAGGCGCGGGAGGTGTTGGAGACGGGGAGGGGCTTGCGCTGAGTCGTCGTTCGGCTGCGGGCCGGTGGGGGCTGGTCGCGCAGTTCCCCGCGCCCCTGAAAAGCATGGGCTGGCCTGCGTTTTGAGGCCCGCGCGGTTTCTCGTGCCCCTAAAAGCGTGGGCTGGCCTGTGTTTTAAGGCGCGCGCACTTCCTCTCCTCGTACCGCTAGAGACATGGGTCGGCCTGCGTTTTTGAAGGGCGCGCAGTTCTCCGCGCCCTAGGAACTTGGTCGGCCTGCATTTTTCAGGCTCGCGCAGTTCCTCGCGCGCTAAGAACTTGGGCTGGCCTGCGTTTTTTAGGGGCGCGGGGAACTGCGCGACCAGCCACGACGCAGCCGCAGCCGACGCACAACAGGCACCCCCACGCCCTTAGTCGCCCTCTTCCGACAACACCCGCTGCGCCACAGCAAACGCCGAGTTCGCCGCAGGCACCCCGCAATACACCGCACACTGCAACAACACGGCCCCGATCTCCTCCGCCGTAAGCCCATTACGCCGAGCCGCCCGAACATGCATGGCCAACTCGTCGTAGTGCCCATGTGCAACCAACGCCGTCAGCGTGACCATGCTCCGCTCGCGCCGGGACAGCGTCGGGTCGGTCCAGATCTCCCCCCACGCATACCGCGAGATGAAGTCCTGGAACCGCGCGGTGAACGGCGTCTGCCGAGCCTGCGCCCGGTCCACATGGACATCACCGAGCACTTCTCGCCGCACCTCCATCCCCCGCTTCGCCCCGCCCCCGAGATGCGCCCGCAACGCCGTCAGAACAGCCACCGGGCACTGCGCGACCGCCAGATGCGAAGCGCCCGGAATCTCGACGAGGGCCGAGCCCGGCACCGCGTCCGCGATCTCCCGCAGATGCGCGGGCGGCGTCGCCGGGTCCTCGCGCCCCGCGATCACCAACGTCCGCGCGCTGATCTCGGGCAGCCGCTCACGCAGGTCGTACGCGGCCAGCGCGTCACAGCACGCGGCGTACGCGCCCGGGTCGACGTCACCCTGGTCGGCGACCAGCTCCGGGACGGTGAACCCGGGCGTGAACCAACGGGAGTCGGCGTTCTCCACCAGCCACCCCACGCCCTCGCTCCGTACCCGCGCGGCCCGTTCCTCCCAAGGCTTCGCCCCGTTGAAGTGCGCCGAGGAACAGATGACGGCGAGCGACGCGACCCGCTCGGGGTGATGCACCGCGAGATGCAGCCCGACCGCACCGCCCAACGACACGCCCGCGTAGGCGAATTGCTCGATCCCGAGGGAGTCGGCGAGCGCGAGCACCAGGTTCGCGAGGTCCCCGACGGTCGCCCCGGGACCGATCAGCCCGGGCGCCGAACCGCCGTGCCCAGGCAGGTCCCAGCGGATCACCCGGTGGGTGACGGACAGTTCCGGCGCGACCTTGTCCCACAGGGCGTACGACGTGCCCAGCGAGGGCCCGAGCAGCAGCGGGGGAGCGGAATCGGGCCCCTCGGCACGGAAGTTGAGGAGTTTCTCGGTCAACGTCGCTCCAACGCACGGTCGGTGAGGGCTCCGGCGGAACCCGTGTAACGGGCGGGATCGGTCAGCGCGGAGAGGTCGAGGTCCTTCAACTCCGGCTCCCCGGCAAGCAGTTCGGTTAGTGGACGGCCCTCCGCGTACGTCCGCCGGGCGACCTCCGTGAGTAGTTCCTTCGCCCGGGCCCGGCCCAGCAGCGGTGCCAGCTCGGCCGACAGCCGCTCGGAGACGATCAACCCATGGGTGAGATCCAGGTGTTGACGCATCACGTCCGGGTGCACCCGCAGCCCCTCGGCCAGCTCGGCGGCATCGCGCGCCGCCCCGCCGACCAGCCGCAGCAGCTCCCGCAACGGCTCCCACTCGGCGTGCCAGGCCCCGGCCGGCCGCTCGTCCTCGGCGACCAACGAGCCGTAGAGAACGGCCGCGAGCTGCGGCGCCCGGCGCGCGGCGGCGGCGATCAGCGTGGACCGTACGGGATTCGCCTTGTGCGGCATGGCCGACGAACCGCCGCCGCTGCCCTCCGAAACCTCGGCGATCTCCGTACGGCACAGGACGAGCACATCGGCGGCGACCTTGCCCAGCGCCCCCGCCGCGAAGGCCAGGCACCCGGCGAGATCGGCGATCGGCGTCCGGAGGGTGTGCCACGGCAACAGCGCTGCCGTCAGGCCGAGTTCACGGGCGTAGGCGTCCGGCAGCGCGAGCGCGTCCTCGGCGCCGTACGTGGTGAAGGCGGCCAACGTGCCTGCCGCGCCCCCGAGTTGGACGGGCAGCGCACTCCGTACGACCCGTACGCGATCCCGCGCGTCGAGCACCAGCGACCGCCACCCGGCGGCCTTCAGCCCGAAGGTCGTCGGTACGGCGTGCTGGGTGAGCGTTCGGCCCGGCATCGCGGTGTCCCGGTGGGTGGCGGCCAGCCCCGACAGCGCACGCTCCGTACGGGCCAGGTCGGTCAGGACCAGGTGCAGGGTGCGGGACGCGACCAGCATCGTCGCCGTGTCCATGATGTCCTGGCTGGTCGCGCCCCGGTGGACGTACGGGCCGTACTCCCCGCCGACCGCCTTCGTCAGGTCCGCTACCAGCGGGATCACCGGGTTCCCGCCGGTTCTGGACCGTTCCACGAGGGACCGTACTTCGAAGCGGTCCGGGTCCGCCGCGGCCGTCACCGCCGTCGCCGCCTCGGCGGGTGCGAGACCCAGGGCGGCCTGGGCGCGGGTGAGCGCGGCCTCCGCGTCGAGCAGCGCCCGTAGGTACGCGGAGTCGCTCGTCGCGGACGCGGCGGGGGAGCCGGCCCACCCGGGGGCGAGCAGACCGGTGTCCGACGGGTCGGCAGCTGTCACTGGAACTCCAGGAAGACCGTTTCGCCTTCGCCCTGAAGGCGGATGTCGAAACGGTATGTGCCCCTGCCGTCGTCCTGCGCGATCAACGTGTCGCGCCGCGCCGCGTCCAGCCCGGACAGCAGCGGGTCCGCGGCGAGCGCGGCCTCGTCGCCCGGGAGGTAGATCCGGGTGAAGAGGTGCACCAGCAGTCCGCGCGCGAAGACGCATGCGGAGAGGTACGGGGCGCTCCGGCCGCGCGCGCCCGGTCGCAGAGTCCGTGCGTACCAGTGGCCGTTGGCGTCGGTCTGGATGCGGCCCCAGCCGGTGAACTCCACGCCGTTACGGCCGAGATAGCCGCCGCCGGCCGGGTCGCGCCGGATCGAGCCGTCGGTCGTGGAGACGTTGCCCTCGGGGTCGGGGCCCCACAACTCGACGAAGGCGTCCGGCAGCGGCTTGCCCTCGCCGTCGTACACGTACCCCTGGACGGTGATCGTGTCCGGGTGCCCGACCGGCGCGATGTCACCGCCGCCGGGGAACGGCAGCGCGTAGCCGTAGAAGGGGCCGACCGTGTGCGACGGGGTCGGCAGCACGGACTCCGGACGGCTCGTGTCGATCTTCGTCATGGCGGGTCAGCGTCCTTCTTCGATCCAGGTGGCGTGCGGGCCGTCGAGCACGATGTCCCAGTGGTAGCCCATCGAGAACTCGGGCACCGACAGGCTGTGGTCGTACGTCGCGACGAGGCGCTGCCGGGCCGCGTCGTCCGTCACCGACTGGATGATCGGGTCGTACGGGAACAGCGGATCGCTCGGGAAGTACATCTGCGTCACGAGCCGTTGGGTGAACGCCGTGCCGAACATCGAGAAGTGGATGTGCGCCGGGCGCCAGGCGTTGACGTGGTTGCGCCAGGGGTAGGGGCCCGGCTGGACGGTGGTGAAGCGGTAGTTGCCCTCGTCGTCGGTCAACGTGCGGCCCACGCCGGTGAAGTTGGGGTCCAGCGGGGCGTCGTGCTGCTCGCGCTGGTGCGCGTAGCGGCCGGCCGAGTTCGCCTGCCAGATCTCCACCAACTGACCGCGGATCGGCCGCCCGTCCCGGTCCAACAGCCGCCCGGAGACGGTGATCCGCTCGCCGATCGGCTCCCCGTTGTGCTGCCGGGTGAGGTCGTTGTCGATCTCCGTGATGTCCCGCTCGCCGAAGGCGGGGGAGGACAGTTCCACCAGCTCCGGGTCCTTCGAGACGTCGATGGTGACCGGCGGCTGTTTCGGGTGGCGGAGGAGGGAGGAGCGGTAGGGGGCGTAGTCGCGGCGCGGGTGGTGCTCGACCGGCGCGCCGTCGGCGACCCGCTTCTCGTACGTCGCGTGCTCGGCCGCTATTTCGAGGTCGATGTCGTGCTGGGTGAGAGCCATGGGGGTTCCTGCCGTTCGAGTTCCTGCCGTTCGGGTTCCTAGCGTTCGAGGACCAGGGCCAGGCCCTGGCCCACGCCGATGCAGAGCGTGGCGACGCCAACTCCCGTGCCCTTGCGGGCGAGTTGGTGGGCGACGGTACCGGCGAGCCGGGCACCGGAGGCGCCGAGCGGGTGGCCGAGAGCGATGGCGCCGCCCTGGGGGTTGAGGATCGCGGGGTCGAACTCGGGCCACTCGGCGACACATCCGAGCACCTGCGCGGCGAAGGCCTCGTTCAGTTCGAGGACTGACAGGTCGTCAAATCCCTTGCCCGCCTTGGTGAGTGCGCGGTTGACGGCTTCCACGGGGGCGAGTCCGAAGTACTGCGGGTCGATCGCCGAGACACCGGTCGAGGAGACCCGGGCCAGGGGCTGACGGCCGGTCGCCTTGAGCCCTTCCTCGTCCACCAACAACAGAGCCGCGGCACCGTCGTTGAGCGGCGACGCGTTGCCCGCGGTCACCGTCCCGCTCTCCGTTCGGAACGACGGCTTCAGCTTGGCCATGGCGGCGAGGGACGCGTCCGCCCGTACCGACTCGTCGGCGCCGAAGACGACCGGGTCGCCCTTGCGCTGCGGGATGGAGACGGGCGCGATCTCCGCGTCGAAGAGCCCCGCGGCCTGCGCCTCCGCCGCCTTCCGGTGACTCGCGAGCGCGAACTCGTCCTGCTGCTCACGGCCGATCTTGTGCTTGTCGGCGATCAACTCCGCGCTCTCACCGAGCGGGATGGTCCACTCCGGGTTCATGGCCGGATTGACCATGCGCCAGCCGAGCGTGGTCGAGTACAACTCGGTGTGCCCGGCCGGGAAGGGCCGGTCCGACTTCGGCAGCACGTACGGCGCCCGGGTCATCGACTCCACCCCGCCCGCCACGGCGATGGAGGCGTCGCCGACCGCGATCGCGCGGGCCGCCTGGATGACCGCTTCGAGGCCGGAGGCGCACAGCCGGTTGACCGTGACGCCCGGCACGGAGGTGGGGAGGCCCGCGAGGAGGCCTGCCATGCGGCCGACGTTGCGGTTCTCCTCGCCGGCGCCGTTGGCGTTGCCGAAGTAGACGTCCTCGATGCGGGACGGGTCCAAGTCGGGGGTGCGGGCTAGGAGTTCACGGATGGCGTGGGCGGCGAGGTCGTCGGGGCGGACGGAGGCGAGCCCTCCGCTGTACCTGCCGATGGGGGTGCGGACGGCGTCGACGATGTAAACCGTGTTCACAGCAGGCCTTCCGTGACGGTGAGTTTCGCGTCGGTCTTGGCGACGATCTCCTCGACACTCACACCGGGCGCGGTCTCGATCAACACGAGACCTTCGGGCGACACGTCGATCACGCCGAGGTCGGTGATGACTCGGTTCACACACGCTTTGCCTGTGAGCGGCAGCGCGCACTCCGCAAGGATCTTCGGGGAGCCGTCCTTGGCCACATGGGTCATCACGACGATCACCGTGCGGGCGCCGTGCACGAGGTCCATCGCCCCGCCGATCCCGGTGATCATCTTCCCGGGGATCGCCCAGTTCGCCAGGTCACCGCCCGCCGACACCTGCATCGCGCCCAGCACAGCGACGTCGATGTGCCCGCCCCGGATCATCCCGAAGGAGAGCGCCGAGTCGAAGAAGGACGCCCCGGGCAGGACTGTCACGGTCTCCTTGCCGGCGTTGATCAGATCCGGATCGACCTGGTCCTCGGTCGGATACGGGCCGGTGCCCAGGATGCCGTTCTCGGACTCCAGGATCACTTCCACCCCCGGCGGGAGGTAGTTGGGGATCAGGGTCGGCAGCCCGATGCCGAGATTGACGTACTGCCCGTCCTGAAGTTCGCGCGCCGCGCGGGCGGCCATCTCTTCCCTTGTCCAGGCCATCAGCCGCTCACCGTCACCGTTCGCTGCTCGATCCGCTTGTCGGCGGCCTGCTCGGGGGTGAGGGCCACCACCCGCTGCACGAAGATCCCGGGCAGATGCACCGCGTCCGGGTCGATCTCGCCGGGCTCGACCAGCTCCTCCACCTCGGCGATCGTCACCTTGCCGGCCATCGCCGCGAGGGGGTTGAAGTTCCGGGTGGACTTGTTGAAGACGAGGTTCCCGTGCCGGTCGCCCTTCGCGGCGCGGACCAGCGCGAAGTCGGTGCGGATACCGCGCTCCAGGACGTACTCGGTGCCGTCGAACTCCCGCACCTCCTTCGGCGGCGAGGCGAGCGTGACGCCGCCCGAGCCGTCGTAGCGCCAGGGCAGTCCACCTTCGGCGACCTGGGTGCCGACCCCGGCGGGGGTGTAGAAGGCGGGGATGCCTGCCCCACCGGCCCGCAGCCGCTCGGCCAGCGTGCCCTGGGGGATCATCTCGACCTCCAGTTCCCCGGCGAGGTACTGGCGGGCGAACTCCTTGTTGGCGCCGATGTAGGAGCCGGTCACCCGCGCGATGCGCCCGGCGGAGAGGAGGACAGCGAGGCCGGACTCCATCGCACCGCAGTTGTTGGAGACGACGCCGAGGCCGGTCGTCCCGCGCTCGTACAGGGCCTGGATCAGTACGTTCGGCACACCGCTCAACCCGAAGCCGCCGACCGCTAGCGTCGCTCCGTCCGGCACATCGGCCACGGCCTCGTCGGCTGTGGCGACCACCTTGTCCATCCGTGAAGCTCCGTCCCGTTCGAGCGCCCGGTGAGCGGTTCATCGCAGTTCATCAGGGCACTGAGCATTTCGGTGAAGTTTCCTTCACGCTGTCACTGTGGGGGCTCCCCGTCAAGACCTCGGAGAAGTGCGAGGTCAAGTACGGGGACAGGTCGGTACGCAAGGCTGGACTCGGCCATAGGGCCTCCCGGTATCGTTCAGTGCACGGATGAATTCGACTTCGGGAGGGCACATGGCCGCGGTGGACCTCACCACCCACCCCGGGCACCTCGCCCGGCGACTCCAGCAGGCGCACTATCTGCTGTGGAACACCATGGTCTCCGAGGAGATCACCTCCCCGCAGTTCGCGGTGCTCAACGCGCTCGCCGAGGAGCCGGGGCTCGACCAGCGGACGGTGGGGGAGCGGGTGGGGCTTGACCGGTCGACCATCGCGGAGGTGATCAGCCGGCTGATCAGGCGCGGGTTGCTCGACAAGGTGCGTGATCCGCAGGACGGGCGGCGATTTCTGCTGCGGCTCACCAGTGACGGCACGCGTGTCCATCGCAAGCTGGTCGTGCGGACGGCTCGGATGAACCAGGTTTTTCTGGCTCCGCTCTCCGCCGAGGAGCAGGGCGTTTTCTTCGAGCTCATTCAGCGGGTCTCGGACGCGGCGGAAGGGCTCCGCAATCCTGCGGAGCCCTTCGCCGTACAGCGGTAGAGGGCCGTTTTTTGCTGCGGGCCGGTGGGGGCTGGTCGCGCAGTTCCCCGCGCCCCTTAAAGGGGCGCGCCTTGGCCAGCCTTGTTCAGGACTTCGCGAACACCACCCAGACCTGGCCCTTCGCGAAGTTCATGGGCTTGCCGTCCGAGGTCGTGAACTCCGTTCCGTCCGTGGCCTTCTGTCGCTTCCAGTCCACGCTGTAGGTACGGCCGTCCCGCAGGACGTCCGCCTTCCCCGAGCCGACGGTCTCCGTGTAGGGCGTGTTGTTGCCGAGGACGTCGTGGTACTTGGACTTGCGGATCTTGACGTACTGCACGACGACCGTCGCCGGGGCGACCCGCTTGCCGTTGGTCAGCACGGTGGGCGTGCCGTCCTCGCTGACCTGCCAGCGGTGCTTGCTCCCGGACCAGGTGAAGGTGAAGCGGGCCGCCGGGTAACGCACGGTGCGGGAGGCCGTGGGCTTGCCGCCCGTAGGGGCCGCGCCGTAGTGGAAACCGGTGGTCAGGGCCGCCGCGCCCGGGGCGGAGGAGAGCAGCTTGTTCGGGTGGAGGTAGAGGTTGTGCGGGGCGGACTTGTCGACGCCCCGGTAGTAGGCACTGGACACCTCGTCCGGAGACGCTGATCGCAGCGGGGCCTTGGCGATCAGCGGCAACAGCTTGTGCTGCGCCCCGGAGAAGGCGAGCGTCGGCTCGTCGAACTGGCGCAGCAGCTCCAGGTCGGAGACGCGGGCGCTGCGCACCGGGCCGACGGACTTGGGCAGCTTGGTGGCGAACACCGCCATCAGCCGGCTCAGCCCGCCCTCGACCTGCTCCGCGTACACGATGTCCGCCGAGTCCAGTCCCGTCTGCGGGCGGGCCGCGGGCACGTTGTCGATCTTCACGGCGAGCAGCGGACCGGCGGCGGGGGCGACCGTGCCGCCGGCGCTCGGGCTCTGGGCCGGGGTCTGTGCAGGGGGCCGGCTCTGTCCGCGTCCGTCGTCGACGGGGCTGCCGTGATGTGCCGTGCAGCCCACCGCCAGGGAGGCCGTCATCGTGGCGGCCAGCAGCGCCGCTCTTCTCGCGCCGCGCCGCTGGGGCGCCCTCTGTCCCATGCCCACCGTTGCCACCAAGTCTGTGTTTTCGATTGTGCGCTTATAAGTTCATTGATGGCCATACCCGCTCGGTTGTGTTTGTGCGCGCTGAATGGGCCGATCGGCCCACCGGAAGATCCGGAAGGGGTCAGTCCGGCGGACCGAGGATCTGCGCGAGGTCGTAGCGGACCGGCTCCTCCAGCTGCGCGTACGTGCAGCTCTCGGGCGTGCGGTCGGGGCGCCAGCGGCGGAAACGCGCCGTGTGCCGGAAGCGCGCGCCGTTCTCCATGTGGTCGTACGCCACCTCGGCCACCCGCTCCGGCCTCAGCGGTACCCAGGAGAGGTCCTTCTTGCCGGACCAGCGGCTCGGTGCACCCGGCAGCCGTGCCGTCTCGTGCGCGGCCTCCTCCGCCCAGGCCGCCCACGGATGCCCGGTCGGGTCGTCCATGCGCAGGGGCGCGAGTTCCTCGATGAGCTCGGCGCGCCGCTTCATGGTGAAGGCGGCGGACACCCCCACGTGTTGCAGGGCGCCCTGCTCGTCGTAGAGACCCAGAAGGAGCGAGCCCACGACGGGCCCGCTCTTGTGGAGGCGGTAACCGGCCACGACGGCGTCCGCGGTCCGCTCGTGCTTGATCTTGAACATCGCGCGCTCGTCCTGGCGATAGCGCAGGTCCAGCGGCTTCGCGACGACACCGTCGAGCCCGGCGCCCTCGTACTGCTCGAACCACCGCTGCGCCACCTCGATATCGGTGGTCGCGGGCGCCAGATGCACGGGTGCGGTCGCGCCGTACAGTGCCCGTTCGAGGAGCGCGCGGCGGTCGCCGAGCGGCACGTCCAGCAGCGACTCGTCGGCCAGGGCCAGCAGGTCGAACGCGACGAAGGAGGCCGGCGTCCGCTCGGCCAGCGTCCGCACCCGGGACTCGGCCGGGTGGATGCGCTCGCTCAGCGCGTCGAAGTCCAGCCGTCCGTCCCGGGCGATCACGATCTCGCCGTCCAGCACGCACCGCTCCGGGACCCGCTCCGTCAGCGCCTCGACCAGTTCGGGAAAATACCTGGTCAACGGCTTTCCGGTACGGCTGCCCAGCTCGACCTCTCCGCCGTCACGGAACACGATCGCCCGGAAGCCGTCCCACTTCGCCTCGTAGTGCATGCCCGGCGGGATCCTCGCCACCGACTTGGCGAGCATGGGCTTCACGGGCGGCATCACCGGCAGATCCATGCTCCCGATTCTGCTCTCGTACGTCGCTTGCCGCCCGGTATGCGATGTTTGCGAGCCGGGCCTACGGTGGCTCGCATGGGCGAAGCGGTGGAACTGGAGGCGGGCGGCCGGACCGTACGGCTGTCCAGCCCAGGCAAGATCTTCTTCCCGGAGCGCGGCTTCACGAAGCTGGACCTCGCCCGGTACTACATCGCGGTCGGCCCCGGAATCCTCCGTGCCCTGCGCGACCGCCCCACCACCCTGGAGCGCTATCCGGACGGGGTCGAGGGCGAGAACTTCTTCCAGAAGCGGGCGCCCAAGAACATGCCCGACTGGATCCCGACCGCCCACATCACCTTCCCCAGCGGACGCAGCGCCGACGAGATGTGCCCGACCGAACAGGCCGCCGTGCTGTGGGCCGCCCAGTACGGCACGCTCACCTTCCACCCCTGGCCGGTACGCCGCGACGACGTCGACAGCCCCGACGAACTCCGCATCGACCTCGACCCGCAGCCCGGCACCGACTACGACGACGCGGTCCGCGCCGCCCACGAACTCCGCGCCGTACTCGACGAGTTCGGCGGTCTGCAGGGCTTCCCCAAGACCTCCGGCGGCCGCGGCCTGCACGTCTTCGTACCCATCGAACCGCGCTGGACCTTCACCCAGGTCCGCCGCGCGGCCATCGCGGTCGGCCGCGAACTGGAACGCCGGATGCCCGACCAGGTGACGATCAAGTGGTGGAAGGAGGAGCGCGGCGAGCGCATCTTCGTCGACTACAACCAGACGGCTCGCGACCGCACCATCGCCTCCGCCTATTCCGTACGACCCCGCCCGCACGCCCCCGTCTCGGCCCCCCTGCGCTGGGACGAGGTCGGCACCGCGCATCCCCGCGACTTCGACCTCGCGACGATGCCGGCCCGGTTCGCCCAACTCGGCGATGTGCACGCGGACATGGACGACCACCGCTACTCCCTGGACGCCCTCCTCGAACTGGCCCGGCGTGACGAACACGACCACGGGCTGGGCGATCTGCCGTATCCGCCGGAGTACCCGAAGATGCCGGGGGAACCGAAGAGGGTCCAGCCGAGCAGGGCGAAGAAGGACCCCGCTCCCGACCCTGCCGCTGACTCCGCCCCTGACGGATCATGAACGCATGACCCGCCTGCTGACCCGGAGCGACCTCGGCGCCCTGCTGGAACCCTCGGCCTGCATCGCCGCGTTGCGGGCCGGCTTCCTCGCGGTGGGGGCCGCGTCGGCGATCCCGGGCCAACGGGTGCGCACCGACCTGCCGTTCCCCGGTACGGCCACCGCTCTGCTGCCCGGACTGCTGCCCGGCATCGAGGCCTACACGGTGAAGGTCAACGCCAAGTTCCCCGACGCGCGGCCCGCGTTGAGGGGGGTGCTCTGTCTGCACAGCGGTGCGAACGGGGAGTTGCTCGCCCTGCTGGACTCGGCGACGGTGACCGCGTGGCGGACGGGGCTGGCGGCCGCCCTGGGCACGCATGCCCTCGCGGGCGCGGCGGAGGGTGCGGTGGTGGGGGTCGTCGGTGCGGGAGCGCAGGCCGAGTTGCTGGTGCGGGGGCTGGGCGCGCTGCGGTCGTACGGCGAACTCCTCGTCCACGACACGGACTTGGACCGAGCGACCGAGTTCGCCGCCCGACACGGCGGCCGGGTACTGGGCTCGCCGAAGGAGATCGCCTCGGCCGCCGACATCGTCCTGTTGGCGACCTGGTCCCGCACCCCGCTGCTGTCCCTCGCGGACACCCGGGAGGGGCAGCACCTCACGAGCCTGGGCGCGGACGAGCCGGGCAAGCGGGAACTCGCCGCGGACCTGCTCGACACGGCGCTCGTGGTCGTCGACGACCGCCAACTGGTCGAGTCCGTGGGCACGTTGACCCCGACGGACATCGACACCACGCTCGGCGACGTACTGCGCGGCGACCATCCGGGGCGGACCGACACCACCGACCGCTCCGTCTACGCCCCGGTCGGGTTGCCGTGGCAGGACCTGGCGCTGGCCTGGCTGGCGTACGAACGGGCGGAGCGGGAGGGGGTCGGGCGGCGGGTGAATCTGTTGGGGTGAGAGGTGGATGGAGCTGTCGGGGTGGGCGATGGAGGCGATCGAGGTCGAGGAGGGGGCACCCGGGGTCACGCGGTACTGGGAGCGCTCTCACCGTCGGGTGCGGCCGCGGCTATCCTGATCCGCATCATCGAGGAGGGGTCCAGACGTGACCGAGACAGCACCGCGCCCCACGCTGGAGGCCGTGGCCGCGCGGGCGGGGGTGTCGCGGGCCACCGTTTCCCGGGTGGTCAACGGCGGGGACGGGGTGCGGGAATCGCTCGTCGAGCGGGTCCGGCAGGCCGTGGACGAACTCGGGTACGTCCCCAACCAGGCCGCCCGGAGCCTGGTGACGAGGCGGCACGACGCGATCGCCGTGGTGATCGCCGAACCGGAGACCCGGGTCTTCGCGGACCCCTTCTTCGCCATGCAACTCCGGGGTATCAGCAAGGAGTTGACGGCCCACGACTCCCAACTCGTGCTGCTCCTCACGGAAGGCCGCGCCGACCACGCCCGTGTCGGCCGTTATCTCGCCGGCGGTCATGTGGACGGCGCGCTCGTCTTCTCCCTGCACCTTGACGACCCGCTGCCCGGACTGATCCAACGGGCGGGCGTCCCCACGGTGTTCGGCGGCCGGCCCTGCTGGAGCGAGGGGACCCGCGCGTCCGGGCCGACGGTGTACGTCGACTGCGACAACCGGGGCGGCGCCCGCGAGGCCGTACGGCATCTGGTCGGGCTCGGCCGTACCCGGATCGCGCACATCACCGGCGCGCTCGACCAGACCTCCGCGGTGGACCGGCTCGACGGGTTCCGGGACGTCATGGTCGACGTCGACCCGCGGCTGATCGTGGAGAGCGACTTCACCCCGGGCGGTGGCGAGCGGGCGATGCGGGAACTCCTCGACAACTGCCCCGACGTGGACGCCGTGTTCGCCGCCAACGACCTCACCGCCTACGGCGCCATGAAGGTGCTGCGCGAGGAGGGGCTGCGGGTGCCCGAGGACGTGGCCGTGATCGGCTTCGACGATATGCTTCCGGTCGCCGAACAGACCGAGCCACCGCTCACCACGGTCCGTCAGGACATAGAGGAGATGGGCCGGCTGATGGCCCGCCTGCTGCTGCGCGGCCTCGACCGCCGGAGTGTCCGGGACGGCATCGGAGGCGCACCGTCCAGCGTGATCCTCCCGACCACACTGATCCACCGCGCCTCCGCGTGACCCGTGCCCGCGTGTCGGCGTAGGACTGACCCCTCGACCCGTTGACGCGAGGGCGCCGTCAGCTCTGCGGCGGCGCGCTCGTGATGATCGCGAAGCGGGCGCCGTGGGGGTCGGTGAGCTGGGCCATGCGGCCGACGCCCTCCATGGTGGTGGCCGGCATGGTGACCTTGCCGCCCGACTCCACCGCCTTGGCCACCGTGGCGTCCGCGTCGGCGACCTCGAAGTACGCCAGCCAGTACGCGCCCGAGGCCGCGCCGGTCGGGTCGAGGTCGAGGGGGACGACACCGCCGAACATCGCTTCCTCACCGGCGTCGGCCGGGTTGAGGCAGGTGTAGTCGCCGCCCGGCATGGGGGCGGCGGAGGTCTCCAGGCCGAGCGAGGCATGGTAGAAGGCGGCAGCCGCGGCCACGTCCGGTGTGTACAGCTCGACCCAGGTCAGCGATCCGGGGTCGCCCGCGATGTCGACACCCTTGGTCCGCCCCGGCTGCCAGATGCCGAAGGCCGCGCCCGCCGGGTCCCGGAGGACCGCCATGTGTCCCTCGCCCATCACGTCCATCGGCTGGAACAGGACCGCGCCGTGCGCCTGCTCCACCGCCTTGGCCGTGGCCTCCGCGTCCGGGCTCTGGAAGTACACGGTCCAGGCGGACGAGGCATGCTCCGGGGGGAGTGGCATGCCGCCGGCGACCGTCCTGCCGTCGAGTTGGAAGAAGCCGTAGCCGCCGGCCTCGGGTCCCGCCGACTGGAACTGCCAGCCGAAGAGGCCGCCGTAGAAGGAGATGGCGCTGTCGATGTCGGGGGAGCCGACGTCCAGCCAGTTCGGAGCGCCGTTGACGAAACGGGTGGTGAGCATCATTGCCCTCCTCATTGAAGGGTCCCGTTCTCTGCAGTGCCGAGTCTCGCACCGCCCACTGACAATCGCTGCCGGAGTGCGGGAGCGATTCGGGGATACGGCGTCGGTTACCCTCGGTGACCGCTGAAGTTCTCCGTGTTTTCATCCGGTTCCGCGCGCCGCCGTGCGCCGGTCGGGGGCACGGGGCCATCATCGGGGCGGCCGGAGGCCTCGGAGCGCGGCGTTGATCCCGCGTTGATCGAACGTTTTTCACCGGACGGCACGATCCTGCCCATGCACATCGACACGATCACCTCGCCCGACCTGGACTGGCAGCAGGAGGCGTTGTGCGCGCAGACCGGGGCGGACTTCTTCTTCCCCGAGCCCGGCAGCTCCGTCAGGGAGGCCAAGCGGATCTGCGGCATGTGCCCGATCCGCTCGGCCTGCCTGGAGTGGGCCCTCGACCACGACGAACGCTTCGGGGTGTGGGGCGGTCTGTCGGAGAAGGAACGCCTGGAGATCCGGCGCACCTCACGCTGACCGGCGATCACTGACCGGCGAGCGTTGTCGGCGACGCGATCACCGGCAGCGAAACGGGGCCGTCGGCCTGGTACGGCCGACAGCCCCGAACTCGTTGCTCGGCTCGCGTACGGACGCGAGGCCGGTCAGGCGCTCGCGCGCGCCGCCATGCGGGCCTTGCGGGCCGCCAGCTTCACGTCGAACTTGGCGGCCTCGGAGTCCAGGCCGCCCATGTAGAGGCCGATCTCCTCCTGCGCCTGCTGGCCCTCGGGGCCGAGACCGTCGATGTCCATGACCTTCAGGAAGCGCAGCACCGGCTGGATCACGTCGTCGTGGTGGATGCGCAGGTTGTAGACCTCGCCGATCGCCATCTGCGCGGCGAAGCGCTCGAAGCCGGGCATGCCGTGACCGGGCATCCGGAAGTTGACGAGGACGTCGCGCACGGCCTGCATGGTGAGGTCGGGGGCGAGCTCGAACGCGGCCTTCAGGAGGTTGCGGTAGAAGACCATGTGGAGGTTCTCGTCGGTCGCGATGCGGGCCAGCATGCGGTCGCAGACCGGGTCGCCCGACTGGTGGCCGGTGTTGCGGTGCGAGACGCGCGTGGCCAGCTCCTGGAAGGCGACGTACGCCACGGAGTGCAGCATCGAGTGCCGGTTGTCCGACTCGAAGCCCTCGCTCATGTGCTGCATGCGGAACGCTTCGAGCTTGTCCGGGTCCACCGCGCGGGAGGCGAGCAGGTAGTCCCGCATGACGATGCCGTGCCGGCCCTCCTCCGCCGTCCAGCGGTGCACCCAGGTGCCCCAGGCGCCGTCGCGGCCGAAGAGGGAGGCGATCTCGTGGTGGTAGCTGGGGAGGTTGTCCTCCGTAAGGAGGTTCACGACGAGAGCGATGCGGCCGATCTCGGTGACCTTGGACTGCTCCTTGCCCCAGGCCTCGCCGTCCTCGAAGAAGCCGGGGAAGTTCCGGGCGTCGCTCCACGGCACGTACTCGTGCGGCATCCAGTCCTTGGTGACCTTGAGGTGCCGGTTGAGTTCCGTCTCGACGACTTCCTCCAACGCGTACAGCAGCTTGGCGTCGGTCCAGACTGCGGGGCTGCCGAGGTGCGGGGAAGTGATCGTCACGGGGACTCCAGGGGGACGTCGTACAAAACCGAACAAACCGGCGAGCGGTGCCGGGACCTGTGCAACTTACGGAATCGTAGGCTACGAAACCGTAGGTTACGAGACCGTAGGTTAAGAGTGCTGTAAAGATCGCTGTTCAGGCCGTGTTCAGGCCGTATCGCCGGGGAATCCGCACGAGCCCCAGGACCGCAGGTCCCGGCGCCGAACGGGCGGTTCCGTCACCCGTTCAGGCGTACAGATCCCGGAGTCGGACCGAGAGGCACGTCACACATCCTTCGAGTTTCTCGAACTCGCTGATGTCCACGACGACCGGCTCGTGGCCGAGGTCGGCGAGCAGATCGGCGGTCTTGGGCGCGCTCGCCGCCATCAGCACCTTGTCGCCGCCGAGCAGCACCACATGCGCACCGGCCTCCTCGGGCACCGACAGGAAGCGCGGGAAGAGCGAGGGCCGGTCCACCTTCGGGATGTGCCCGAGCACCGTCCCGTCGGACAGCGCGGTGACCGCCGACTTCAGATGCAGCACCTTGCTCACGGGCACGGTGACCACCCGCGCCCCGAGCGGCTCGAACACGGCCCGCAGCTGCTGGATGCCGGCCGCGTTCGTCCGGCCGCCCCGGCCGACGTAGATCGTGTCGTCGACCTTGAGGACGTCACCGCCCTCCAGGGTGCCCGGCTCCCAGACCCAGTTCACCGAGCAGCCGAGCCGGGCCACCGCCTCCTCGACCCCGCCGGTCTCCTCGCGCCGGGACTCGGCCCCGGGGCGGGTGATCAGCGCCACGTTCTTGTAGACGACCACCGCGTCCTCGACGAACACGGAGTCGGGGCAGTCGTCGGCCGGGTCGACCTCGATCGTCTCCCAGCCGTGCACCCGCAGCGTCTGTACGTAGGCCTCCCACTGCTCGACGGCTTGCTCGACGTCGACCTTCTCCCGCTCGATGTGCGTGACCAGCCCCTCGGCCAGGAGCGGGCTGGGGCGGCGGACGAGGGCCTTCTGGCTGGGCACGAGCGGGACTCCGTATCGGCGGGATCGTTTCGGCGCTGGTGTCACGGCACCGGTTGGCCATCATGCGCCACCCGTCCGTGCCGACAAAACCCCTCACGTGAGGCTGTGGCCCTCCTGAGATGCGCGCACAGGGCGTCGAGCCGGGTGACCGAAGGCCTCAGGCCGGGTGTTCCACCTCCTCCGGCGTGATCGTCCGCAGCTCCCCGTCCAGCAGCAGCCAGCGTGTGATGCCGATCGATTCGAGGAACGGCAGGTCGTGACTGGCCACGATCAACGCCCCCTCGTACGACTCCAGCGCCGAGGTGAGCTGGCGCACGCTCGCCATGTCGAGGTTGTTCGTCGGCTCGTCCAGCATCAGCAGCTGCGGGGCGGGCTCCGCGAGCATCAGCGCGGCCAGCGTCGCCCGGAAGCGTTCGCCGCCGGACAGGGTCGCCGCCTTCTGGTCGGCGCGGGCACCCCGGAACAGGAAGCGGGCCAGCCGGGCCCGGACCCGGTTGTTGGTGGCGCCCGGCGCGAACCGGGCCACGTTCTCCGCCACGGTCAGCTCACCGTCGAGCACGTCGAGCCGCTGCGGCAGGAAGCGCAGCGGGACATGGGTCACCGCCTCGCCCGAGACCGGCTCCAGTTCCCCGGCGACCGTGCGCAGCAACGTCGTCTTGCCCGCGCCGTTGCGCCCGATCAGCGCGATCCGCTCCGGCCCGCGCAGATCGAGCCCGCCCGCCCGCGCGCCGTACGCGAGTTCCAGGTCCATGAGGGTCAGGACCTGGCGGCCCGGCGGTACGGCCGTGTACGGCAGGTCGACGCGGATCTCGTCGTCGTCCCGTACGGCCTCCACCGCCTCGTCGAGCCGTTCCTTGGCCTCGGCCAGCCGCTCCTCGTGCAGGATGCGGTGCTTGCCGGCGGACTCCTGCGCGGACCGCCTGCGCGCGCCCATGACGATCTTCGGCTCGCGCTTCTGCTCGAACATCTTCTGTCCGTACTTCTTGCGGCGGGCCAACTTGACCTGGGCGTCGGACAGTTCGCGCTTCTGTTTGCGGAAGTCGGCCTCGGCGACGCGCACCATCCGTGTCGCGGCGTCCTGTTCGGTGGCCAGGGCCTCCTCGTAGGCGGAGTAGTTGCCGCCGTACCAGGTGATCTCGCCGGAGCGCAGATCGGCGATCTGGTCGACGAGGTCGAGGAGTTCACGGTCGTGGCTGACCACGATCATCACCCCGGACCAGGACGCGACGGCCGAGTACAGCCGCTTGCGTGCGTACAGGTCGAGGTTGTTGGTCGGCTCGTCCAGGAGCAGGACGTCCGGTCGGCCGAGCAACAGCGCGGCCAGCCGCAGCAGTACGGACTCGCCGCCCGACACCTCGCCGATGGTGCGGTCCAAATCGAGGTGTCCCAGGCCGAGTTCACCGAGTGTGGCCAGCGCCCTTTCCTCCACGTCCCAGTCGTCGCCGAGTGTCTCGAAGTGCTCCTCGGCCGCGTCACCGGCCTCGATGGCGTGCAGGGCGGCGCGTTGAGCGGCGATGCCGAGGGTCTCGTCGACGCGCAGGGCGGTGTCGAGCGTGACGTTCTGCGGGAGGTGGCCGACCTCGCCCGCGACCCGCACGGCGCCGTCGGCCGGGGCGAGTCGACCGGCGATCAGCTTCAACAGGGTCGATTTCCCTGATCCGTTGACACCGACGAGCCCGGTCCTTCCGGGTCCGAAGGCGGCGTCCAGGTCCTCGAAGACGGAGGTCCCGTCGGACCAGGCGAAGGAGAGGGACGTACAGGTGACGGAGATATGCATGCGGGCCTCGTGGGTGCTTGACGCGGTCATGGGCAGACGCGTATCGAGACACCGCGGGGCGGGAGACTGGTCCCGGAGGCAGAGAGGAAAGCCCTGTTCCGGAGGACGGCTCGGACGCCGAGGTCGTACACGGCGGACACACCACAGGGGTGTGTGACGCGGTGTCTCAGAACCTCAGACGAGCAACGTCCTACTCCGATCGACGGCAACAGAAGCGAGAGCAACGCTACGAACCGCGCCGGAGGCCTGTCAACGCATTAAACGGCGCCCGCGACCCGCACATCCGTGTCGGATTCCTGCCAGCCAGAGCGCGCCCGCGACTGCTTGAGTGGGGCGCATGACGAACCAGAACACCCTCCGTGACCGCGCTCTGGCCTTCCGCGCGCTGCATGTGCCCGGGCGTCCGCTCGTCCTCCCGAACGCCTGGGACGCCGCGAGCGCCCGCATCGTCGAGGACGCGGGCGCGTTCGCCGTGGCGACCACCAGCGCGGGCCTCGCCTGGGCCCTCGGCGTCCCGGACGGGGACCAGTTGGACCGGGAGCGGGCCCTGGAGGCGCTCGCCCGGATCACCGCGAGCGTCGCCGTGCCGGTGAGCGCCGACATCGAGAGCGGCTTCGCGAAGGACGCGGCGGGCGTCGCCGACACGGTCCGCGCGGTGCTCGCGGCGGGCGCGGTGGGGGTGAACATCGAGGACGCGCTCTACGGCGGTGCGGGCGTCCTGCGGCCGGTCGCCGAGCAGGCCGAGCGGATCGCCGCCGCCCGGGAGGCCGCCGACGCGGAGGGTGTGCCGCTGTTCGTCAACGCGCGTATCGACACGTTTCTGCGGGGCGCCGGGGGAGTGGACGCGACCCTGGAGCGGGCCGCCGCGTTCCGCGCCGCGGGCGCCGACGGGATCTTCGTCCCCGGGGCCGTCGAACCGGGAACGGTCAAGGAACTCGCCGACGGGATCGACGCACCGCTCAATGTGCTGGTCGGCCCCGGCGCACCGCCGGTCGCCGAACTGGCCGCGCTGGGTGTCGCGCGCGTGAGCGCCGGATCCAGCGTCGCGCTGGCCGCGTATGCCGTGGTCCGCCGTGCCGCGCGGGAGCTGCTGGACACGGGTACCTACGGCGCGCAGACCGGAGGGCTCGGCTACGGCGAGCTCAACTCACTGCTGGGGCAAGGGCGTTAGGTCAGCAGGCGTCCCGCATCAGCTCGGCGAGGTCGTGGTCCAGGTCGAGCTGGAGGTGTTCGAGACCGGCGGGCACCAGCTCGCCGGTGGCCTGCAGGAAGCGGCGTATCTCGGACGAGTGCACGTGGACGACGGCGGTGCCCTCGGGGGCGTGGAACTCCAGGACGGTGCGGTCGTAGCCGTAGGGCCGCACCCGGACGTCGCCGTGGCCCTCGGTGCCGTGCAGGCCGGCCGCGAGGAGTTCCCGGGCGAAGGTCCAGCAGACCTCGACGCCCTCCAGGGTGGCCGGTGCCGGGAAGGTCATCCGGACGGCGAAGGGGTCCCGCCGGTCGTAGTGCAGGGTGGCGGGGATGCTCGGCATCCGCGGTGCGGCGGCGACGAGGCGGGCCTCTACGGGCTGCTCGATGACGATGGACAACGCCTTGCTCCCTTGTGTGACGGCGGTGCGGACTGCGGTGACGACCGGACGGACTCCCGTACGTATTCCGGAACGGACCCCCGAGTGGATGGGTCCGCACTGGAAGAGACGCCGGAACGGGCCCATTCGTGCACACGAATTTCGAGTGACCTCCGTCACCGCCGCCCAAATGCGCCCAAGGCGGGCGGGGGCATCTGGACGGCCCCGGGGGAGTGGGCTAGCTTCGCCCGCCATGAGGCGCATGGGGAAGAAGCGACAGGTGGGACATACGTACCGGAGCGTGGCCGTGGCGATCGCGTGCGGGGCGGCGCTGGCCGCGCTCACCGCCGTACCGGCACAGGCACGGGACACGGCGCACCGGGCTCCGCACTGGGAGCTCAAGGACAGCGGGGCCGCCGATGTGCGCTTCCGGGGGCTGTCGGCGGTCAGCCGGAACACCGCGTGGGTGGCCGGAACCGCGGGCACGGTGCTGCGCACCACCGACGGCGGGGCGAGCTGGCGGAACGTGTCGCCGTCCGGCGCGGCAGACCTGCAATTCCGGGACATCGAGGCGTTCGACGCGCGGCGCGCGGTGGTCCTGGCGATCGGCGAAGGGGAGGCGTCCCGCGTCTACCGCACCGACGACGCCGGGGCGACCTGGACGGAGTCCTTCCGCAACACCGACGCGAGCGCCTTCTACGACTGCATGACCTTCTTCGACAGCCGGCACGGCCTCGCGATGAGCGACCCGGTGGACGGAAAGTTCCGCATCCTGTCGACCGGCGACGGCGGCCGCTCCTGGAAGGTGCTGCCGAACACCGGGATGCCGGCCGCGCTCGACGGTGAGGCGGGCTTCGCGGCGAGCGGCCAGTGCCTGGTGAGTTCCGGGCCTCGTGACGTCTGGCTGGCCACCGGCGGGGGTGCACGCGCGCGTGTCCTGCACTCCGCGGACCGCGGCCTCACCTGGACGGCGACCGACACGCCGATCCCGGCCGGTGACCCCGCGCGCGGGGTGTTCGCGCTCGCCTTCCGCGACCGTACGCACGGCCTGGCGGTCGGCGGCAACTACACCGCGGACCAGCCCTCACCGCTCGCGGCGGCCGTCTCCGGCGACGGGGGCCGCACCTGGAGGCCCGCCACGACCCCGCCGCCCGCCTACCGCTCCGGCGTCACCTGGGTGCCCCGCAGCCGCAGCACGGCCCTCGCGGTCGGCCCCACGGGCACGGACCTCACGACCGACGCCGGCCGCACCTGGCAGACGGTGGACACCGGCTCGTACGACACCGTGGACTGCGCGGCCGACCTGGGCTGCTGGGCGGCAGGGGAGAAGGGGCGCGTGGCGCGGCTGGAGGACTGACGGGGCCGGTGGCGGGGGACCAGTACGGCCCCCGCCGCCACCCGGGATCCCCGTACGCTCGGCACCACCATGACGACCGTAGACATTCCCGCGGGCTGGCCCGCGACCGAGGAGCAGGCCCGCGCCGTCCAGGACGAGTTGCGGGAGCGGGTGGTGACCGACGAACCGGGGCCGCCGCCAAGGACGGGGTACGTCACGGGAGTTGACGTCGCCTACGACGACGAACGGGACGTGGTGGTGGCCGCGGCCGTCGTGCTGGACGCGGCGAGCCTCACCGTCGTCGCCGAGGCCACCGCCGTCGGCCGGGTCTCCTTCCCGTACGTGCCGGGGCTGCTCGCCTTCCGCGAAATCCCCACGGTGCTCGCCGCGTTGGAGGCGCTGCCCTGCCCGCCGGGCCTGGTCGTGTGCGACGGCTACGGCCTCGCCCACCCCCGCCGCTTCGGCCTCGCCAGCCACCTCGGCGTCCTCACCGGCCTGCCCACGATCGGCGTCGCCAAGAACCCCTTCACCTTCACCTACGACGATCCGGGCGCCCCGCGTGGCTCCGCGTCGCCGCTCCGCGCGGACGCCGAGGAGGTCGGCCGCGCGCTGCGCACCCGGGACGCGGTGAAGCCGGTGTTCGTCTCCGTGGGCCACCGGGTGACCCTGGACAACGCCTGTGCCCACACCCTCGCGTTGACCCCGGAGTTCCGCCTCCCGGAGACGACCCGCAGGGCGGACGCGCTGTGCCGGCGGGCGCTGCGGGAGGCGACCGCGTGAGGAGTCGGGGGCGAGTCGCGTTCTGAGTACCTGATCTGAGTACCTGTACGGATGTGACCGCGCCCGCGTGATCGGCAGGCTGTCCCGCATGACAACGCACCGTTCCCCGAAGCCCGTTGCCCACCCGAGCCAGCCGATAGAGCGGGCCGTGACGATCGCGCTCGTCCTGTCCGTGGCGGCGGGCTTCGCCTGGATCGGCGGGATGATCTACACGCTGTGGCCGTGAGGCCGGGGGGCGTTCCGGTGCGGGAAACACGCGAGCCCCACCCCGCAAGTAGCGGTGTGGGGCTCGGAGTTGAGCGCCGGGCAGGCCTTGCACCTGCATTTCCCCGCAGGAAGCGGGGCGTCTTTCCTTGGACCACCGACGCGCGATCAGACTCCGGAATGTTCCGGCGACCGGCTCAAGATCCATCGTAGCCCATCCCGAGAGGCACTTCGAACTCCCGGATCAGCACGGCCAGTTCGCGCCCCGGCGTTCCGCGGCGGCATGCCACCAGCCGGGCGGAGGCGGGCCGACGGCCTCGGCGGTGGGCTGATCCGAACTCCCGCTGCGCGAACGGCATCCAGTCGATGCCGTGCTCACGCATGAGGGTCCGACACCGTCAGCGGATCGCGGCCACCCGGAACGTGATGCCCGCGCTGCGGAGCCGTTCGATGAGCGCGTCGCCCATGGCAACCGCCGTCGTCACCTGCCCCGCTGTGGGCGGGAGTTGGTCGAGGGTGAGGGAGAGGGCCGACTCGGCGAACATCTTCGCCGTCTCGTCGTAGCCGGGGTCGCCGCCGGCGACCTCCGTGAAGACCCGGCGGCCGCCGCCCTCGCCCACGAATTTCACGGAGAACCAGCTCTTTGCGCGCTTCTCCGGGCTCGGTCCGTCGCCCGGCTTGAGGCGGTCGGACAACCAGCGGCGGGCGGGCGGGAGTTGGGCGACCGTGGCGAGCGCGCCGGCCGCCGTGACACCGCCGAGCGCCACGGGGAGGTGTCGTGCGGCCGCGTAGTGGCGGTAGCGGAAGTCGGGGCCGTAGCGCTCCAGGGCTCGCGCGGATCGTTGAACGACCTGAGGGTCGATGGTGGGCAGGGGCACCGCCCAGGAGCCGACCTCGCCGGCGAACCGCGGTACCCCCATGGGAGCACCGGCCCGGCGGCCCACCAGCCGTGGTTCGTGACGTCGCCGCTCCCTGGCGGCGGACAACACCTGTCGGCCGCGCCCGAGTTGGGTCAGCGCCGTGGCGAACGTGCCGCCGGAGAACATCGCGTCGACGGTCACGAAGCCGTCCACCGTCAGGGGCACCCCCTCCGGCAGTTGTTTCACTGTGAAGTACGCCCCCAGGTCGTGCGGGATCGAGTCGAAGCCGGCGGAGTGCACCAGCCGTGCGCCGGTCTCCCGCGCGCGTGCGTCGTGGCGGACGTACGTCAGGTCGACGAACTCCGGCTCGCCGCTGAGGTCGAGATAGTCGGTGCCGGTGTCCGCGCAGGCGGCGACGAGGTCCTCGCCGTAGCTGACGTAGGGGCCGACCGTCGTGGCCACCACGCGCGCGTGCTCGGCGAGTTGGCGCAGGGAGGCCGGGTCGGCGACGTCGGCCCGCAGGACGCCCACCGGCGTGGCGCCGGGCAGCCGTTCGCGCAGCCGCTTCAGTTTCAGCTCGTCCCGGCCCGCGATCGCCCAGCGCAGGCCCTCGGGCGCGTGCGCGGCGAGATACTCCGCGGTGAGCACGCCGACGAAGCCCGTGGCTCCGAAGAGCACGATGTCGTAGGGACGGTCCGTCCTGTTCAGCCTGCTCATGACACTCCTGGGTCCCGCAGCCCGCGCCGCTGTCGGTGGCTGAGGCTAGCGTGAAGAGTGCGGTGCCCGACGACGAGCCCGGAGGTATCAGGTGGCCGTGCCCAGGAACGCCCTGAAGAAGTGGGCGAAAGTACGCGAGTTCGCCCTCGGGCTGCCGGGTGCCACCGAAGCCGCGCGGCGGAGCCGCATATCGATACTGCCCGTGGGGCGAGAGCGTCGCGAAGGTCAACAAGAAGGTGTTCGTCTTCCTCGGCGTCGACGACGGCAGCTATCCGCCGGCCCTTACGGTCAAGCTCACCGACGAGGCGGCCCATGCCCACGCGCTCACCGCACCCGGCGCCGCGCCCGCCCGTTACGGCCTCGGCAAGGCCGGCTGGGTGCGCGTCCCGCTCGCCGAGCAGGGCGCCCCGGCCGCCGAGCTGCTGTGCGACTGGGTGGAGGAGAGCTACCGCGCGATCGCCCCGAAGCGGCTGATGGCCGAGCTGGACGCGGATGGTCTTCGCTAGCCGGTCGTGCACGACCGTGCACGGTCGTGGCTCGTCACGGTTGACGGCGGGTAACTTGGCTAAGCGCTTGCTCGCCCAGGTCTTGTGTCAAGTGGAACGTGTTCCTAACATCACTGGTGTTACATCAGTTGTGTCACAGCTGGGGGCTGGATGACAGCGGCAACGACGCCCGGGCACGGCCCGCTCTCCGGCGTGCGCGTGGTCGAGCTGGCCGGTATCGGTCCCGGCCCCTTCGCGGCCATGCTCCTGGCCGACCTGGGCGCCGACGTCGTCCGCGTCGACCGCCCCGGCGGCGTCGCCCTCGGGGTCGACCCGGAGTACGACGTGACCAACCGCAACAAGCGCTCGGTCCTCGTCGACCTGAAGGCGCCGGACGGCCCCGCGCGCGTGCTCGACCTGGTCGAACGCGCCGACATCCTGATCGAGGGCAACCGCCCCGGCGTCACCGAGCGCCTCGGCGTGGGCCCCGGGCCCTGCCACGCCCGCAACCCCCGGCTCGTCTACGGCCGGATGACCGGCTGGGGCCAGGACGGCCCCCTCGCCCAGCGCGCCGGGCACGACATCGCGTACATCGCGCTCACCGGCACCCTCGGCATGATCGGCAGCCCCGGGAAGCCCCCGCCCGCCCCCGCCAACCTGCTCGGCGACTACGCGGGCGGCTCCCTCTACCTCGTCGTCGGCGTCCTCGCCGCGCTGCACCACGCGCGCGTGACCGGCATCGGCCAGGTCGTCGACGCCGCCATCGTCGACGGCACCGCCCACCTCTCCGCGATGATCCACGGCATGCTCGCCGCCGGCGGCTGGCAGGACCGCCGCGCCGCCAACCTCCTCGACGGCGGCTGCCCGTACTACGGCACCTACGAGACCGCCGACGGCAAGCACATGGCCGTGGGCGCCCTGGAGCCGCGGTTCTACGCCGAGTTCGTGGACCTGCTCGGCCTCGCGGACTTCGCCGACGCGCGCCGGGACTGGACCCGTTGGGGCGAGCTGCGCGAGGCGGTCGCGGCCCGCTTCCGCAGCCGTACGCGAGACGAGTGGACGGACGTCTTCGCGGGCACGGACGCGTGCGTGGCGCCCGTGCTGTCGCTGCGCGAGGCCCCGCACCATCCGCACCTCGCCGCGCGCGGCACGTTCACCGAGCACGGCGGGATCACCCAGCCCGCCCCCGCACCCCGGTTCTCCGCGACGCCCACCTCGGTGCGCGGCGGACCCGCACTGCCCGGCGCGGACACGTCCGACGTGGCCCGTGACTGGGACGTCCCCCGGCTTGTCGACGACGTCGAGGACGCTGATCGGGAAACCCCTCGGCGAGTCCTCGAAAACCCTCAGTGAAAGGCTTGGCAGTGAGCACCGAAGCGTATGTCTACGACGCGATCCGCACCCCGCGCGGGCGCGGCAAGGCGAACGGATCCCTGCACGGGACGAAGCCCATCGACCTGGTCGTCGGACTCATCCACGAGCTCCGCGACCGCTTCCCGGACCTGGACCCGGCCGCGATCGACGACATCGTGCTCGGCGTCGTCGGCCCGGTCGGCGACCAGGGCTCCGACATCGCCCGGATCGCCGCCGTGGCCGCCGGGCTGCCGGACACGGTGGCCGGAGTGCAGGAGAACCGCTTCTGTGCCTCGGGCCTCGAAGCCGTCAACATGGCCGCCGCCAAGGTGCGTTCGGGCTGGGAGGACCTCGTCCTCGCCGGTGGCGTCGAGTCGATGTCACGGGTGCCGATGGCCTCGGACGGCGGCGCCTGGTTCAACGACCCGATGACGAACCTCGCCGTCAACTTCGTGCCCCAGGGCATCGGCGCCGACCTGATCGCCACGATCGAGGGATTCTCGCGGCGCGACGTGGACGAGTACGCGGCGCTCTCCCAGGAGCGGGCGGCCACCGCCTGGAAGGAGGGCCGCTTCGAGCGGTCCGTCGTCCCCGTCCGTGACCGCAGCGGCCTGGTCGTCCTCGACCACGACGAGCACCTGCGCCCCGGCACCACCGCGGACTCCCTCGCCAGGCTGAAGCCGTCCTTCGCGGACATCGGCGAACTCGGCGGCTTCGACGCGGTGGCCCTGCAGAAGTACCACTGGGTGGAGAGGATCGACCACGTTCACCACGCGGGCAACTCCTCGGGCATCGTCGACGGCGCCTCGCTCGTCGCGATCGGCTCGAAGGAGGTCGGCGAGCGCTACGGCCTCACCCCGCGCGCGCGGATCGTCTCCGCCGCCGTCTCCGGCTCCGAGCCCACCATCATGCTCACCGGTCCCGCGCCCGCCACCCGCAAGGCTCTCGCCAGGGCAGGCCTGACCATCGACGACATCGACCTCGTCGAGATCAACGAGGCCTTCGCCGCGGTCGTCCTGCGCTTCGTCCGCGACATGGGCCTGCCCCTGGACAAGGTCAACGTCAACGGCGGCGCCATCGCGCTCGGCCACCCGCTCGGCGCGACCGGCGCGATCATCCTCGGCACGCTCGTCGACGAACTGGAGCGCCAGGACAAGCGCTACGGCCTCGCGACGCTGTGCGTCGGCGGCGGCATGGGCATCGCGACGATCGTCGAGCGCGTCTGAAGACCCCGGCGGCCCACCGGAGATCGCCGCTGCGGCCAGCGGTCTCCACGGCCACCAGAGGCTTCCACGGCCACCTGAGGCTTCCACGGCCGGCCAGAGGCTTTTGCGGCATCAGAGACTTCTACGGAGAACCCCTCATGACCGAGAGCACCACCATCCGCTGGGAACAGGACGACACCGGCGTCGTCACCCTCGTCCTCGACGACCCCGACCAGTCCGCGAACACCATGAACGCGGCCTTCCGCGACTCCCTCGCCGCGATCACCGAGCGCCTGGAGGCCGAGCGGGACTCCATCCGCGGCATCATCGTCACGTCCGCCAAGAAGACCTTCTTCGCGGGCGGCGACCTGCGTGACCTGATCCGCGTAACCCCGGACACCGCCCAGGAGTTGCTCGACGGCGGCCTCGCCATCAAGCGCAACCTGCGCCGCATCGAGACCCTCGGCAAGCCCGTCGTCGCCGCGCTCAACGGCGCGGCCCTGGGCGGCGGTTACGAGATCGCCCTCGCCTGCCACCACCGCATCGCCCTCGACGCGCCCGGTTCGAAGATCGGCTGCCCCGAGGTCACCCTCGGCCTGCTCCCCGGAGGCGGCGGAGTCGTTCGTACGGTACGGCTGTTGGGCATCACCGACGCGCTGCTGAAGGTGCTGCTCCAGGGCACCCAGTACAGCCCGCGCCGCGCCCAGGAGAACGGCCTCGTCCACGAAGTGGCCACCACCCCGGACGAGTTGATCGCCAAGGCCCGCGCCTTCATCGACGCCAACCCGCAGTCGCAGCAGCCCTGGGACAAGCCCGGCTACCGCATCCCGGGCGGCACCCCGGCCAACCCCAAGTTCGCGGCCAACCTGCCCGCGTTCCCCGCCAGCCTGCGCAAGCAGACCAACGGCGCGCCCTATCCGGCCCCGCGCAACATCCTCGCCGCCGCCGTCGAGGGTGCCCAGGTCGACTTCGAGACCGCGCAGCTCATCGAGGCCCGCTACTTCGTGGAGTTGGCAGCCGGCCAGACCTCGAAGAACATGATCCAGGCGTTCTTCTTCGACCTCCAGGCGGTCAACTCCGGTGCCAACCGCCCCAAGGGCATCGCGTCGCGCCCGGTCCGCAAGGTCGCCGTCCTCGGCGCCGGGATGATGGGCGCCGGCATCGCCTACTCGTGCGCCCGCGCGGGCATCGACGTCGTCCTGAAGGACGTGACCGCGGAGGCGGCGGCCAAGGGCAAGGCCTACTCCGAGAAGCTCTGCGCCAAGGCGGTCTCCCGCGGTCGTACGACGCAGGAGAAGGCGGACGCGCTGCTCGCCCGCATCACCCCCACCGCCGACCCGCAGCAACTCGCGGGCTGCGACGCGGTGATCGAGGCCGTCTTCGAGGACACCTCGCTCAAGCACAAGGTGTTCCAGGAGATCCAGCACATCGTCGAGCCCGACGCGCTGCTCTGCTCCAACACCTCAACTCTCCCCATCACGGCTCTCGCCGAGGGTGTCGAGCGACAGGTCGACTTCATCGGGCTGCACTTCTTCTCGCCGGTCGACAAGATGCCGCTCGTCGAGATCATCAAGGGCGAGCGCACCGGCGACGAGGCCCTCGCGCGCGCCTTCGACCTGGTCCGGCAGATCAAGAAGACGCCGATCGTCGTCAACGACTCGCGCGGTTTCTTCACCTCACGCGTGATCGGGCAGTTCATCAACGAGGGCGTCGCCATGGTCGGCGAGGGCATCGAGCCCGCGTCCATCGAGCAGGCCGCCGCGCAGGCCGGCTACCCGGCCAAGGTCCTTTCCCTGATGGACGAGTTGACGCTCACCCTCCCGCGCAAGATCCGCAACGAGTCCAAGCGGGCCGTCGAGGAAGCGGGCGGCACCTGGCCGGGCCACCCCGCCGAGGCCGTCATCGACCGCATGGTCGACGAGTTCGGCCGCACCGGGCGCAGCGGCGGCGCGGGCTTCTACGACTACGACGAGAACGGCAAGCGCGCGGGTCTGTGGCCGGGCCTGCGCGAGCACTTCACCCGCGAGGGCGCCGAGAGCCCCTCCGAGACCGTGCCCTTCGAAGACATGCAGGAACGCATGCTGTTCTCCGAGGCGCTCGACACGGTCAAGCTCCTTGAGGAAGGCGTGCTGACGTCCGTCGCGGACGCCAACATCGGGTCCATCTTCGGGATCGGCTTCCCCGGTTGGACCGGCGGCGTCCTCCAGTACATCAACGGCTACGAGGGCGGGCTGCCCGGTTTCGTGGCACGCGCGCGTGCGCTCGCCGAGCGCTACGGGGAGCGGTTCACGCCGCCCGCGCTGCTGGTGGAGAAGGCGGAGAAGGGCGAGCGGTTCAGCGACGCGCGCTGACGTATCGCTGAGCGACACATTGCCCTTGCCCTCGGGGGACGGGACCCCGACGCTGACCGGCGAACCGGTCACCGGTCCCGTCCCCGAGGAGCCCCCCATGGGTCACCGTCCCGCCCTCGCCTTCCTCGACATCCTGCGCGGCGAGGGCGTGGACCGGATCTTCGGCAACCCCGGCACCACCGAACTCCCGTTCCTGGCCGCCCTGTCGGCGACCGAGAACGCCCCCGAGTACGTCCTCGGCGTCCACGAGGGCGCCGTCGTCTCCATGGCCGACGGCTACGCGCGCGGCACCGGCCGCCCCGCGTTCGTCAGTCTGCACATCGCCGCCGGACTCGCCAACGGCCTCATCGGCCTGCTCAACGCCCGCCGTTCGCGCACCCCGCTCGTCGTCACGGCCGGCCAGCAGGACCGCCGCCACCTCCAGCAGGACCCCATGCTCTCCGGCGACCTCCTCGGCCTCGCGCGGCCCGCCGTGAAGGCGACGTACGACATCCAGCACGCCCGCGACCTGCCCCTCGCCCTCCGCCGCGCCTTCGCCCAGTCCCAACGGCCGCCCGCCGGACCGGTGTTCCTGTCCCTCCCCATGGACCTGCTCGCCGAGGACACCGAGGTAGAGGTCCCCGCCCGCACCGCACCGCCCAGGCCGGGCCCCGCCGCCGGACTCGACCGGGCGGCCGTACTGCTCGGCGCCGCCGCCCGTCCCGCGATCGTCGCCGGGGACGGGGTGGGCCGTGAGGACGCGGTGGCCGCGCTCGTCCGTACGGCGGAGGCCTGCGGCGCGACCGTCCACCACCAGCCGATGGCCGACTGCCTCAACTTCCCTGCCACGCACCCCCTTTACGCCGGGATGCTGCCACCCCGCCACGACGCGATCCGCGCCGCCCTCGCCTCGTACGACACCGTTCTCATCGTCGGAGCGCACGCCTTCACGCCCCACCACTACAGCCCCGGGCCGGCCCTGCCGCCCGGCATCACCGTCGTCCAACTCGACGCGGACGCCGACGAGATCGGCCGCAACTTCCCCGCCGACGCCGGGCTCGTCGGCGCGCTCGCACCCTCGCTCCACCGGCTCGCCGAGCTGCTGCGCGAGCAGGTGCCCGACCACACCGCGAAGGCCCGCGTGCTGCGCGCGGGCGAACGGCACACCGCCGAACGGGAGCGCGCCGAGTCCGCAGCCCACGCCGCCTACTCGACGGCACCGCTCGCACCGTGGGCCGCCGCTCACGCTGTCGCGCGCGGCCTGCCGTCGGACGCAGTGGTGGTCGAAGAGGCCATCACCGTCGGCCTGTTGCTCCGTCGGCTGCTACGGCTCGACCGCCCCGGCAGCTACACCCACACCGTCGGCGGCGGCCTCGGCTGGGGCATCGGCGCCGCCGTCGGCCGCTCGCTCGCCGAACCCGGGCGACCGGTCGTCGCGGTCCTCGGCGACGGCTGCGCTCTGTTCGGACTCCAGGGCCTGTGGAGCGCGGCACGGCAGCAGGTTCCCGTGCTGTTCGTGGTGATGGGCAACGGGAGTTACCGCACGCTTCAGGACACCTACGAGGCGATGGGCGGCAACGGGCGGTGCCCCGGCACCGAGTTGGGCACCCTGGACTTCACCCGGGCCGCACGCTTCTTCGGCGTCGACGCGGTACGGGCCGACAGCGCGGATCACCTGCGTGAACTGGTCGCCGGGGCCGGCGAGTTGACACGGCCGATGCTCGTGGACGTACCGCTTCGCCACTCGTGAAGCCGTGACCTCGACGAGGTACCGCTTCGATTGCGGTTCCTGACTCACCGTCACCCACACCTTGTCACCCGAGTACGACAGCGACGACGATCGGTCCATGACGGAGGGGCCGCTGCCGAAGTCGGTACTCGCACGCGGGGTGTTGCTCCTCCGCGCCTGCGGCGACGCCGAGACCGCGCTCTCCCTCGCCGAACTCGCCCTGCGCACGGGGCTGCCCAAGCCGACGGCACACCGGCTGATCGGCGAACTGGTCCGGCTCGGCCTGGTGGACCGCACCCCCGAAGGCAGCTACCGCATCGGGCTCGCCCTCTTCGTCCTCGGCCAATCCTCGCCTTCCGTAAGGGAGTTGCGGGACGTGGCGCTGCCCTACCTGGGCGATCTGCACGAGGCGACCCACGAGAACGTCCACCTGGCCGTCCCGGACGGTACCGACACCCTCTTCCTGGAGAAGATCACCGGCCGCCGCGCCACCCCGATCGTCTCCCGCACCGGCGGTCGGCTGCCCGCCCACTGCACCGCCACCGGCAAGGTCTTCCTCGCCCAGGACCCCCGCCCGCCCCACCGCACCCTGCCCCGGCTCACCCCACGCACCCTGGTCCTCCCCGGCCAGCTCGCCCGCGACCTCGCCCTCACCAGGGCCCGCGGTTACGGCGTCAATCTCGAAGAGGCCGAGATCGGCATCTCGGCGGTAGCCGCACCCGTCTACGCCCCCGACCGCGGCTCCCGCCCGATCGCCGCGATCTCCGTCACCGGGGGCACCCGCCGCCTGGACGTGGACCGCATCGGGGCCCGGCTGTGCGCGGCGGCACGGGCGATCACCCGGACCCTGTCAGTCTGACGCCGTCACCTCCGGCCGCTGCATCGCCACCGCCAGCCCGTGCTCCGTCAGCCGCTCCCCGCGCACCTCCTCGGTGACCCGCCCGCGCACGAACACCAGCACCCGGTCGCACACCTCCGTCAGCTCCGCGAGGTCGGTCGAGGCGATCAGGACGGCCGCGCCGCCCGCCGCCAACTCGCCGACGATACGGTGCATTTCGGCGCGTACGCCGACGTCGACACCCCGGGTCGGATCGTCCAGGGCGACGATCTTCGGCTCCGTCGCGAGCCACTTGGCGAAGACGACCTTCTGCTGATTGCCGCCGGACAACCGGGCGACCAGGTCGTACGGCCCGCCGCGCAGCCGTAGCCGCTCGGTCAACTCGACGGTCCGGCGAACCAGTTCGGACCGGGCGGGGGCGATCCCGCCCCGGCCGAGCGCCAGCCAGCTGACCGCGGTGGTGTTCTCCCACACCGTACGGTCCACCATCAGCCCGTACCGTTTACGGTCACTCGGTACGAAGGCGACGCCCGCGCGCACCGCGTCCCGCAGCGAGCGCGGCAGCCCCCGGCCGCCGACGTCCACCCGGCCCCCGGAGACCGCAGTACGCCCGCACACCACCGCCAACGCGTCGAGATGGCCCGCCCCCTGCAGCCCGGCGACCCCGACCACCTCGCCCGCCCGCACGGTGAAGGTCACGTCGGTCAGCCGCCCGTCCACGTCCACCTGGGACAGCACCACGGGCGGCGGCCGGTCGGCGGCCAACGACCGTGCCCGGCGCGGCGGTTGCTCCGGTCGGCCGCCCAGCATCGCCGACACCAGCTCCGGTACGTCGACCCCGGCCCGCTCCGCACCCGCCAGTGCGACCAGCCCGTCCCGCAGTACGGTCACGCGCTGCGCGAAGCGCATCACCTCGTCGAGGAAGTGGGTGACGTAGAGGACGGCGATGCCCCGGTCGGTCAGCGTGCGCAGGACGCGTTCGAGGCGGTCGACGGCGGTGGCCGGGAGCGCCGACGTGGGCTCGTCGAGGATCAGCAGTTTGGGGCGCCGTAGCAGAGCCCGCGCGATCTCCGTCAACTGCTGGTCGGCGAGGGGGAGTTCGCCGAGTTCCGTGCGAAGATCCACGTCCAGGCCGAGCTCCGCGAGGACAGGACGGGCCGCGCGGTCCATGGCGCTCCGGTCCAACAGGCCCAGGCGCAGGGGCGGGTGCTGCGGGAAGAGGTTCTCGCGCACGGTGAGGTCGGGGAAGAGGCTCAACTCCTGGGAGACGACGGCGATCCGGGCGTCCTTCGCCGCCCGTACCGTCCCGCCGTCCGCGCCGAGCGTCCCCGACAGGATGCGCACGAGCGTCGACTTCCCGGCACCGTTCTCACCGACCAGCGCGTGCACCTCGCCGCCGCGCAGCCGGATCGACGCACCGTCCAACGCCCGTACGCCGCCGTAGGACTTGACCAGTTCCTCCGCCACGAGGATGTCGTCGTGGGCCATCTCAGCGGGCGTCCTTCAGCGGCTTCAGGTTGCCCGCCTCGTCGCCGAGCAGCTTGTCGATCGTCGGCTTGTACCAGTCGTAGGCCGCCCGCGCCGACTTCTGCCTGGCGATGATGTCATCGATGTTCGAGGAGTCGACGACCCCGCCGGGCGACAGGAACCAACCGTTCGGCAGCTTCCCCTTCTTGTCGCGCACGGCCTCGATCAGCATCGCCGTGGACAGATAGCCCTTCAGGAAGTGCTGCGGGTCGATGGTGACGAAGTTGGAGCCGTCCTTCACCGCGTCCAGGGTCTTCGGGTCGACGTCGAAACCGGCCGTGAGCCACGTGCCGTGCTCCGCCTTCTTGATCTTCGCGAGGTTGTAGCTGTCGGCGTCACCGACGCCGAGGAAGGCGAGCGCGTCCGGGTGCGCGTTCACCTGCGCCGACCAGGAGCTGTAGTTCTGGCCGGGGTCGCTGTACGTCTGGAAGGGGCCGAGGACCTTGACGCCGGGCGCCTCCTTCTTGAACGTGTCGGCGATGCCCTTGGCGCGGTTGTCGAGCACGGGTGTCCCCGGGTTGGGCACACCGATCACGACCTGCCCCTGCGGACTGCTGCCGAGCCGCTTCAGCGCCTCCTTCGCCATCAGCTCGCCGAGCGCGTAATTGTCGTTGCCCACATAGAAGTCGACCTTGCTGCCGTCGGTCGGGGAGGTGTCCAGGGCGACGATCGGGATGCCCTGGTCGACGGCGCGTGCGGCGGGCCGGGTGAAGATCGGCGGGTCGAGGTTCTCCAGGACGATGCCGTCCTTGGCGACGGCGGTGAGGTTCTGGAACAGCTGCACCTCGGCGGGTCCGTCCGTGTTGGGCGGTCCTACGGCCTTGAAGTCGACCTTGCCCGCATGGCTCGCCGCGCTCTCCGCGCCCAGCACCATCTCGTGGGCGAAGTTGAGGGAGATGTTGGCGACCGAAATGCCCATCTTCAGCCTGCCGTTGCTGCCACCGGAACCGCTGCCGCAGCCTGCGGTGGCCAGCAGGACCAGGGCGCCGAGCGCCGCGGACCAGGTACGCGAACGGGAGTGCATCACGGCCTCCAAAAGGCTGGACCACGAGATGACTTGACGACAAGGGGACTTGACGACAGGGGAACGGACTTGGATCGCGGGGGACTTCACCTGCGACGGCGTCCGGTGCGGCGCAGCGCGCTGTCGGCCGCGACGGCGACGAGGATCACCCCACCCGTCGCGAACGACGTCCAGTTGATGGGTACTTCGAAGAACACCAGGCCCGAGGCGACGACCGAAAGGATCATCGCCCCGGCCACCGCACCGACCACCGAACCACGCCCCCCGGCCAGCGGAGTGCCGCCGATGATGCACGCGGCGATCGCCTGCAACTCGTAGCCCTGGCCCAGAGTTGGGTCCCCGGCGCCGTAGAAGGCGAGCGCGAGCGCGGCGGCGCACGCGGTGGTCAGGCCGGAGAGGGCCAGCGCCTGGATACGGGTGCGGACGACCGGGATGCCGCTGAAGGCGGCGGCGTCGGGGTTGGACCCGATCGCCCGCACCCGGGCCCCGAAGCGCGTCCGGGACAGCACGACCGACAGCAGGACGATCACCGCGAGCAGCACCCACAGGGCGAACGGCACGCCGCCCGGATCACCGCCCGCGAAGGTGAAGAACGAGTCGTCCAGGGGGAGATCGGTGATCTGCTTGCCGTCCGCAAGGGCCAGCCCGACGCCCCGGAAGAGCATCAGCGTGCCCAGTGTGACGATGAACGACGGCAGCGCCAGCAGCGTCGTCACCAGCGCGTTGAACACCCCCAGCGCGATCCCGGTGACCAGCATCACCGGCACCGCCAGCCAGGGCGGAGTGCCGTCCCGGATCAGCAACGCCCCGACGACCAGGCACATCGCGTAGGTCCCGCCCACGGACAGATCGACCTCACGCATCGACAGGGCGAAGACCATGCCGCACGCCATCAGCGAGATGTAGACGGAGTTGTGGGCGGTGGAGAGGAGGTTGTTCGTGTCGAGGAAGTCCGGGTAGGGGATGCCGATCCCGGCGATCAGCAACCCCAGTACGAGCAGCACACCGAACTCGTCCCGGACCCACCGGCGCGGTACCGGCTCCAACGCCCGCGCGGACGGCGTGAGTCGACGCCACCAGCGCGCCAACCCGCTCTGCCCGCCGCCCTGTTCGCGGGCGCGCTCGGCATCGTCCACGGCACGCTCGGTCTCGGTCATCGGGCACGGCTCCCGTACGGCTGGTGCTGGCGTCGTCACGCAGGGTGGGCCCACCGGGCGTGAGCGGCAACCGGGGCGTTTCAGCGAGTGGAATGTGCTCTTGCCGGACGCCTGACGGGTCATCACACTCGCCCCATGGAGACGCGTACCGCCCTGGTGACCGGAGCGGCACAGGGCCTGGGGCAGGAGTTCGCCGTCGCGCTCGCCGCACGCGGCTACCGGGTCGCCGGAATCGACCTCGTCGCACAGCCGGAGACCGCCGAAAGGGTCCTGGACTATGTGGAGTTGATAGGCGACGTCACCGACGAGGACCAGATCCAGGGGGCGTTGGAGCGCGTCATCGACCGGTTCGGCACCCTGCACGTCCTGGTCAACAACGCCGGCGTCTACCCGGCCCGCCCCTTCGAGGAGACCACACCCGAGGAATGGCGCCGGATCATGCGCGTCAACCTGGAGGCGCCGTTCCTGCTGACCCGCGCGGTCCTGCCGTATCTGAAGGCCGCCGGGTGGGGCCGTATCGTCAACATCGTCTCGGCGGCCGTCCTCACCGCACCGCCCACGATGGTCCCGTACGTCGCCTCGAAGATGGGCCTCATCGGCTTCACGCGATCGCTCGCGGCAGCGCTCGGGCCGTACGACATCACCGTCAACGCGATCGCGCCCAGCATGGTCCGCACCGCGACCGCGGAGCGGACGGTCGGCGCGGACGGCGGCTTCGCGCACGTCCGGGACGGCCAGGTCGTACCGCGCACGCAGGAGCCGTCGGACCTGATCTCGACCCTGCTGTACGTGGTCGACGAGGGCAGCGGGTTCCTGACCGGGCAGACGCTGAACGTGTCGGGCGGTTCAGCCTTCCTCTGACTCCGGCGCCTTCGCCGACTCCTCCGGCTCCTTGAGCCACGCGCGGAGTTCCTCCCGCAGCGACCGCTGAAAGGTCGTCAGGAGGGCCTGCACGACCAGGGGTTGCATGTGTGCGGACAGCGACTTCACGTCCTGCGCGGCGCGTTGGGAGACCTCACCGCGGAACACCTGCGACAACTCGTGGGCCGCCGCACGGGAATGCTCGATCAGCACGTTCCGGGACGCGAGGATCGCCTCCTGGGACACCGGTACGTCGAGCAGTCGTACGCCGAGCCGCAGCAGACCGGAGTCGACGCGGTAGGAGGTCCCGTCGAGCCCGACCACGTCCATCGCGACGAGCCGCTCGGTGTCCTCCTCGCTCAGCGCCCGGCCCGCCCGCCGCTCCAACTCGGCGCGGTCCAGGGTCTCCACCGTGTCCGGCGCCCACGACGCCACCACCGCGCGGTGGATGGCGAGGTCGTGCGCGCTGAGGTCCGGCGGCAGTTGACCCAGGTAGCGCTCGATCGCGGCCAGCGTCATGCCCTGGTGCTGCAACTCCTCGATCAACGCGAGCCGCGACAGGTGCTCCTGCCCGTAGTGCCAGACTCGCCGCGCCCCGATCACCGGCGGCGGAAGCAGCCCCTTGGTGCTGTAGAACCGGACGGTGCGGACCGTGGTACCGGCCCGCGCGGCCAACTCGTCGATCGTGAGCGTCGGCTCCTCGGTGTCGGTCTCGGTCGTCATGTGCAGCAGTATCGCTGTCTCACCAGTGCTGTGAAACCACCGGAGGACCACCGGAGGCCCGTTGTCAGTGGTGCCGTCTACGGTGGGTGTCATGGGGGAGATCAACTATGTCCGGGGTGACGCGACCGTTCCGTCGGTCAAGGGCGTCAAGGTGATCGCGCATGTCTGCAACGACTCGGGGGGCTGGGGAAAGGGCTTCGTGCTGGCACTCTCGCGCCGCTGGCCGGAGCCGGAGAAGGCGTACCGGTCCTGGCACCGGGACCGCGCCGCCAATGGCTTCGGGCTGGGCGCGATCCAGCTCGTCCAGGTCGAGCGCCATGTATGGGTGGCCAACATGATCGGCCAGCGCGGGACACGCACGGGCAGCAAGGGCGTGCCCGTGCGCTACGAGGCGATCGACAAGGCGCTGGGCCTGTTGGCCGACCGCGCGGCGGAGCTCGGCGCGTCCGTGCACATGCCCCGCATCGGGTGCGGCCTCGCGGGCGGCAAGTGGTCACGGGTCGAGCCGCTGGTCACCGAGCGGCTGGTGCGGCGGGGGCTCGCGGTGACGGTGTACGACCACGGGGACTGAGCCGTCGAACCAACTTGCCGCAGGCTGAAAGGAGTTGCAGAATCTTGCGCAACCAAAAGGAGGGTTGTGAGTCATGAGCCGTGACATCGACGTCCTCGTTCTCGGCGGCGCGGGCGTCGACACCATCGTCCACGTCCCGGAACTGCCGCTCCCGTACGCCGACAGCTACATGATCGACCCCGGCATCCGCACCCGCGCCGGCCAGACCGGCGACTTCGTGGCCCTCGGCCTCGGCGCGCTGGGCCTGCGCACCCACCACCTCGACATGCTCGGCGCCGACCCCGAGGGCGACCTGGTCCGCGCGCTGCACCGCGACCACGGCATCCCGCTCACCGAAGTCCCGCAGCCCGCAGGCACCAAGCGCGCGGTCAACCTCGTGGGCCTCGACGGCAGGCGCCTCTCCCTCTACGACGCGACCCGCGCCCACCCCGACGACCGCCTCCCGGAACCCACGGTCCGCGCCCTCGCCGAGGCGAGCCGCCATGCCCACGTCTCCATCACCCAGCCCTGCGCCCACGCCCTGCCGCTGCTCCGCGAGTCCGGCACGACGATCTCGACGGACCTGCACAACTGGGACGGCGAGAACCCGTACCAGAAGGAGTTCGCCCTCGCGGCGGACATCGTCTTCCTGTCCACCACCGCACTGACCGGCACGCCCGAACGCACGATGCGCGCGATCGCCGAGCGGGGCCGGGCCGAGCTGGTCGTCGCCACCGCCGGGGCGGAGGGCGCGTATCTGCTGGCCGACGACGAGGTGACCCACATCCCGACCACCACACCCCGCAGACCGGTCGTCGACTCCAACGGCGCGGGCGACGCCTTCGCCTCCGCCTTCCTCTTCGGTCGGCTGAACGGGGAGTCCCCGCAGCGATGCGCCCGGTACGGCGCGGTCGCCGGGGCGTACGCGTGCACGGTGCCGTCGACGGAGGTCGATGCGATCGGCCGTGACGAACTCCTCCTACAGGTCGCGGAGTTGGAGGCCTCGACGGTCGCTGCCCCGCACTAGACCGTGGCCGACGGGGCGGTGGCGGAGACGCTCGGCCCGGCTCCGTGCGCCGGTGGACGGCCGAGGTAGGCGTCCAGTGCGGCGGCGCCGGTGAGCAGGGCGCGCCCGCGGGCCGAGAGGCGGGCCTGCCAGTCGCGCAGTGTCGATTCGAGCGGCGCGACGCCTCCGGCGGAACGGACCTGGGAGATCAGCGGGGCGATCTGTTCGAGCAGGTGACCGCCCCGTCTGAGCTGGTGGACCAGGAGGGCGTCGCGTACGTCGACCGGGCCGTAGATCCGGTAGCCCGTCCGCGGGTCGCGGCGCGGCTGGACCAGACCGGCGCGCTCCCATGTGCGCAGGGTGGCCGGGCGGATGCCGAGCCTCCTCGCCAGCGGGCCTACGAACGTGTCGCCGCGTTCCTCCGGTACGGGCCGGAGGTCGCGGAGCGCGGCTTCGACCGCCTGGAGGGTGCGGCGGTCGTCGAGAAGCTGCACATGACTGGCGTCGATGAGCCGAAGCGCGTCCTCGACGGCGCCCCGGTTGACCGCCTGCATGATCGCCGCGGCCGTCCGGTGGCCATGCCCGGGCACGAGCGCGAGAAACGCGTGCAGGGCCCGAGCATGCCGCGGCGTGTAGGTGCGGTAGCCGTGCGTGGAGCGTTCGGCGGCCGGCAGGATCCCGGCCGCTTCGTAGTTGCGGACCGCCTGCGTCGACAGACCGTGCCTGCGCGCCAGGTCGACCGGCCTGAGCCGACCACCGCTTTGAGGGTTTTGCTTCACTGTCCTGCCATTGTCCACCAAAAGTTTCAACCGTAGCTTCAACGATAGCGTTGAAGGTATGACTCCCGCTGTCACAGCTGCCGTCCACACCGTCGACCCCGCTGCCGTCATGAGCTTGCTCCCGACCAGGCCACGGCTGCTCGCCCTGGGTGAGCCCACCCACGGCGAGGACGTTCTGCTCGACGTACGGAACGAGCTCTTCCGCCACCTCGTCGAGCAGGAGGGATACCGCACGATCGCCATCGAGAGCGACTGTCTGATGGGCCTGGTCGTGGACGACCACGTCACCTCGGGCGCAGGCACCCTCGACGAGGTCATGGAGCGCGGCTTCAGCCACGAGTGGGGCGCCTTCGCGGCCAACCGCGAACTGGTGCGCTGGATGCGCGCGTTCAACGACGGCCGGCCCGAGTCCGAGCAGGTGCGGTTCGCCGGGTTCGACGGCCCGCTGGAGATCACCGGCGCCGCGAGCCCGCGGCAGGCCCTCACCGCACTCCACACCTACCTCACCGCCAGGGTCGACGACGCCCTCCTTCCCTGCACCGCGGAAACCCTCGGCGAACTGCTCGGAGCCGACGCCCGGTGGACCGAACCCGCCGCTATGAGGGACCCGTCCCGGTCCGTGGGGCGGGCGCCCGAAGCCCGGCAACTCCGTTTGCTCGCCGATGACTTGACGGCCCTGCTCGACACCCAGACACCACAACTGGTCGCCACGTCCACACCGGACGAGTGGCATCGGGCGCGCCTGTACGGACGCACCGCGGTCGGGCTGCTGCGCTACCACTCCGCGATGGCCGACCCGTCACCGAGCCGCATGGCGCGACTGGTCGCCCTGCGGGACTCGATGATGGCCGCCAACCTGCTCGCCGCCGCCGAACGGAGCCCGACGCTGGTGAACGGGCACAACGGCCACCTCCAGCGCGACCGGAGCACGATGCGGATGGGCGGCCTGCCGCTGGAGTGGTGGAGCGCCGGTGCGATCGTCGCCGCCCGCACGGGCGAGGAGTACGCCTTCCTGGCCACGGCCCTCGGCACGATCCGTCACCAGGGGGTGGACGCCCCGCCACCGGACACCGTCGAGGGACTGCTGTACGCGCTCCCGCAGGAGCACTGCCTGGTCGACGCCCGCCGACTGGCCACCGCGCTCGCCGACCCGACGCCCGTCCCTCGCGTGTCCCCTTGGTACGGCTACGCCCCGCTGGACCCCGCGCACCTGGCCGGCATCGACGGGATCGTGTTCGTCAAGGACACGGCTTCCGGCAAGGGCGGCTGATGTCGACACGTCCAGGAGTGCGCCCCTTCAGGGGCGCACCGAACCCGGCGGACGCTTAGTGCACGTCGTTCGTAGCCGCGATCTTCTTCCAGGACTTCGGCTGCACCGGAGCCACACCCGCCTTCGTGATCGACGCACTCCGCGCAGCCGGAGCCGCAGGCTTGGTCGGCTGGAACAACCACGTGTCGAAGAGCGCGGAAAGCGACTTCCCCGACACCTGCTCGGCGTAGGCCCGGAAGTCCGCGACAGAGGCGTTGCCGTACGCGTGCTCCTTCGGCCACCCCTTCAGAACCGCGAAGAACGCGTCGTCACCGATCTCGTTCCGCAGCGCCTGGATGGCCAACGCACCCCGGTCGTAGACCGGCAGCTCGAACTGGTCCTCCGGACCGGGATCACCCGGCGCGATCGTCCAGAACGCGTCGTCCGCCGGATGCGAGGCGTAGACATAGTCGGCGAGTTGCTGCGCCGTGCCCTCGCCCTCGTGCTCGGACCACAGCCACTGCGCGTAGCGCGCGAAGCCCTCGTTGATCCAGATGTCCTTCCAGCCCTTCAACGACACGTCGTCGCCGTACCACTGGTGGGCCAACTCATGCACCACGACAGAGGTGTTGGCGCCGTTCGCGAACTGCCTCTGGCTGTAGTAGACGCGGGTCTGGGTCTCCAGCGCGTACCCGGTGGTCGTGTTGGGCACGTATCCGCCGGCCGTGCTGAAGGGATACGGACCGAAGTAGCCGCTCAGCCAGTCGACGATCTCGCCGGTGCGCTCGACGCTCGCCCGCGCGGCCCCGTCGTTGTCGCCGAGATCCTTGCTGTAGGCGTTGATGACCGGGACACCGCCGTCCGAGGTGCTGGTCGTGATGTCGAACCTGCCGAGCGCGAGCGTGGCCAGATAGGTGGCCTGCGGCTTGTTCTGACGCCAGTTGTAGCGGGTCCAGCCGAGTTGTGAACTCGTCGACTGGAGCGTGCCGTTGGAGATCGCCTGGGTGCCGTTCGGCACGGCCACCGACACGTCGTACGTCGCCTTGTCGCTCGGGTGGTCGTTGCTCGGGAACCACCACCACGCGGACTCGGGTTCGTCCGCCGCGACCGCCCCGTCCGGCGTGCGGTGCCACGTGTTGAAGCCGTACGCGCTCTTCGTGGACGGCACCCCGCTGTAGCGGACCACGACCGTGATCGGCGTGCCCTTCGGCAGCGGGGTCTTCGGGGTGATCTCCAGCTCGTGCTGGCCGGAGGTCGCGAAGGTCGCCGCGGCGCCGTTGACCCGCACCTCGCTCACGTCCAGCAGGAAGTCGAGGTTGAAGCGGGACAGATCCTGCGTGGTCTTCGCGAGGATCGTCGCCGTGCCCGCCAACTCGTCGGTGGCGGGCTGGTATTGAAGCCTGAGGTCGTAGTGCGAGACGTCGTATCCGCCGTTGCCGTACGCCGGGTAGTAGGGGTCGCCGATGCCCGGAGCGCCGGGGGAGTAGCTTGCCGCTGAGGCCGGGATCGCCAGCATGAGCGAGGCCGCCGCGAGTGCGCCCGGCGCGATGATTCTGCGGTGCACGAGAACTCCAAGTCGTAGGGCTCCACGAGAAGTTCGGAGAGCCGTGGGGGTCCACGAAGGTCGAAGAGCCGTAGGGGTCGGTCCACGAAGTCTGTACGGAGCCTATTCACCCCCTGTGGCCCCGCGCCTGTCCACGGCCCCTCCTGTCACACGATCGCCATTCGGCCGTCATGCCCCCCGAAGGACCCCCGAGTGCCTCTTCCAGCACAGGAGTTGACCGATGTACCGTCCGCGCATGCCGAAACGCACGCGCTTCACGATCTGGAGATCGCTCGCGACCGCGGGGATCACCGCCCTCCTGGCCGCCTTCCTCACCCCGACAGCGGCCCAGAGCGCCCCGCAGGAGAGCCAACCGGTCTACTCCTACGCGAAGGCCATCCACGAGGCCGTCTGGGTGGACACCGGACTCGACGGCGACGGTGACGGAAAGACCGACCGGGTCGCCGTCGACATCGTCCGGCCGAGCGAACCCGCCCGACAGGGCCGCAAAGTCCCCGTCATCATGGACGCCAGCCCCTACTACTCCTGCTGCGGCCGCGGCAACGAGAGCCAGCTGAAGACGTACGACGCGAGCGGCAACGTTGTCCAGATGCCGCTCTTCTACGACAACTACTTCGTGCCGCGCGGCTACGCCTTCGTCGGCGTCGACCTCGCCGGCACCAACCGCTCCGACGGCTGCGTCGACGTCGGCGGCCGCTCCGACATCCAGTCCGCGAAGGCCGTCGTCGACTGGCTCAACGGACGCGCCAAGGCGTACACGACACGCACCGGAACCGCACGCACACAAGCGAGTTGGACCAACGGCAAGACCGGAATGATCGGCAAGAGCTGGGACGGCACCATCGCCAACGGCGTCGCCGCCACCGGTGTGAAGGGCCTGAAGACGATCGTCCCGATCAGCGCCATCTCCTCCTGGTACGACTACTACTTCGCCAAGGGCGCCCCGCTCTACGACTCCGGCCCGGACTGGCTCTCCGGCTACGTCGACAGCCCCGACGCGCAGGCCAAGTGCGCCGCCGTCCAGCAGAAGATCGTCGACGGAGCCCCGCGCACCGGCGACTGGACACCGTTCTGGACCGAACGCGACTACGTCAAGGACGCGAGCAAGGTCAAGGCCAGCGTGTTCCTGGTGCACGGCATGCAGGACCTCAACGTCCGCACCAAGAACTTCGGCCAGTGGTGGGACGCCCTCGCGAAGAACGGCGTCGAGCGCAAGATCTGGCTCTCCCAGACCGGCCACGTCGACCCCTTCGACTACCGCCGCGCCGACTTCGTGGACACCCTGCACCGCTGGTTCGACCACGAACTCCTCGGCTACGACAACGGAATCGACCGGCAGCCGATGGCCGACGTCGAACGCCACCCCGACCAGTGGGTCACGTCGGCGACCTGGCCGCCGAGCGGCACCGCGACGACCACCCTCCACCCGGCGCAGGGCACCCAGGCGGGCGTAGGCACGCTCGGCCTCCGCACCGGCGCGGGCACCGAGACGTTCACGGACAACCCGCAGGAGAGCGAGACCGATTGGGCCGCCGCGATCGACAAGTCGACCGCGGACAAGGCCGGTTTCGTCACCGGACCCCTCACGAAGGACCTGCGCCTGTCGGGCTCCTCGAAGGTGACGATCACCGCGACCCCCACCACGTCAACGGCCCATCTCTCGGCCGTACTTGTCGACGTCGGCCCCGACACCATCCGCGACTACGCCGACTCGGCCGAAGGCATCACCACGCTCACGAACCGCACCTGCTGGGGCGAGAGCACGGCCGGCGACAGCGCCTGCTTCCTGGCAACCCAGGCCAAGACGAAGGCAGTTGACTACAACGTCGTCAGCCGCGGCTGGGCCGACCTCGGCAACTACGCCTCCGCCACGAAGGGCGTACCGCTCACCCCGGGCAAGGCGTACACCATCACCCTCGACCTGGCGGCGACCGACCACGTCGTCCCGGCCGGGCACCGCCTAGCCCTGATCGTCGCGGGCACGGACAAGGACCTCATCGATCCGCCGTCCAGCACCCCGACCCTCACCCTGGACCTGTCCCGCACCTCGGTCCAACTCCCGCTCGTCGGCGGCGCGTCGGCGTTCACGAAGGCCACGGCGGGTGCCAGGTCCACGACCACGACACCCACTGCCAAGACACCCACGACCCTCGACGGCGTACGGTCACCGCGTTCCGCGCTGCGGGTACCGGGCAACTGACCGCCGACTCACGGCTCGAAGCGGGGCGGCGGAGCGAGTGCGCTCCGCCGCCCCCTGCCGTGCGGCCGAACTCCTCAAGCCGCTCCCACCAGCCCCGCCGCCTCCCGCGCACACCCCCACGCCACCGTGATCCCCGCCCCACCGTGACCGTAGTTGTGCACCAACACCCGCCCGTCCCGCAGTACTTGACGCTCCAGCCGCACCGAAGGCCGTGACGGCCGCAGCCCGACCCGGTGTGCTAGTACGCGTGCCCCGGCGATCTCCGGCCGGATCGCCGCGCAGCGGGCGATGATCGCCTCGGCGGTCGCGGGGTCGGGCGTCGTCGACCAGGCGTCCTCCTCGGCCGTACCGCCCAGGATCAGCCGGTCCGGCTGCGGGAAGAAGTACGTGGACGTGTCCGCCGAGTGGCCGACCGACGTCAGCCAGGTCGTGATCCCGGGGTTCTCCACGACGACCAACTGCCCGCGCACCGGCCGCACCGAGGGATCGGGCACGAGGTCCAGCGAGTCGAGCCCCGTGCAGTTGACCACGACGGACGCCGGTACCTCCGTGAGATCCACCACCGACCGCTCCTCGACGGTCCCGCCCAACTCCAGGAACCGCCCGCGCAGCCACGGCAGATGGGCCGCCATGTCGATCAGCGGCAACCGCGCCCACAGCCCACCGCCCGCGTACTCCTCGACCCGCGCCTCCCGCAGCCCCGGCACCCGGGCCGCCCACGGCCCCAGCTCGTCCAGCCGCGTCTCGCCCTGTACACCCTCGACCATGCGTACGCCCGTCTCCTCGGGCCGCGCCGCCAACTCCTCGTACACGGCGAGCGATTGGAGCGCCCACTCACCGACGAGCGCCTCCGGCTCGATCCGGTACGGCCACCACAGCGCGCCCGCGACCGCCGAGGTCGTCAGCTCGACAGGCTCCCGCGTCCACACCCGCACCCGGGCACCGCGCTCCGCCAGCACGACGGCCGTCGTCAACCCGATGACGCCCCCGCCGACCACGATCACATCGCCGTTCACACCGGTCTCCATGCGCGGACGGTAGCGGAATACCCCATGCCGTGCTCACATCGCCCTCGCGCTGGGGATACTCACAGCATGTCTGCCGAATACGCGGCCTTCGGCCTGGCACCGGCGATGCGTGCCGGTGAAGTCCTCGCGGACGGCGGCTACCAGGTGCACCGCGACTTCGTCGACTTCATCGTCGACGGCCGCCCGCTGCTGTTCCAGCTCACCGACCTGGACGCCGTCTCCCCGCTCGCCTCCGACGTCCCGCCCGCGATCTTCACCGCCCAGGTCCGCAGCCTCCTTCTGGAGACGGACGCCCCACTGGAGGGCGGCCGCTACGTCATCTACGGCTGCCCCGAGTGCGAGGACCTGGCCTGCGGCGCCGTCACCGCCGTCATCCAGCGCGACGGCACCGACTTCATCTGGCGCGACTTCGCCTGGCAGACCGACGAACACGCCGACCTGGAGCGCAACGGCTACCACGGCATAGGCCCCTTCCGCTTCGCCGGAGCCGAGTACCGCGCGGCCCTCGACTCCCTCATCGACGGCACTGAGGCCCCCGTCGCCAGACGCCGGGTCCTGCTGATCGGCGCCCGCGTAGCGGTCCTCGCCAAGCTCGCCGCCGCCCTGCGCGCCATCGGCATCGGCGCCGACATCACCGGCGACGCGACCCACGTCCCCGCCGACGAACTGCGCGGCTACGGCGCCGTGGCCTTCGGCCGGGCCGTCACCCAGGCCGAACGGGCCGCCGTACAGGCCGCGTTCGATCGCGCGGGCGTCGATGTGGCGTACGTCGACGGCCTCGCCCCCATCGTCCCGCTCCTCGTCGCCCAGATCGAACACGCCCTGGACCGTCGCCCCGCCGAGCAGCACCGGCTGACCCGCCTGGTCGCCGCCGACGGCGAGGCGGGCATCGAGGTCACCTCACCGTGCCGGGTGCGAGTCACGGCGTACCGTCTCGACCGCCTCTACCGCAGCCACACGCAGGACGTCTTCGACGGCGTCCTGGAACCCGGCAGCCACCGCATCGCCCTGGACACGAAGGCGGTCAAGGGCGAGTCCTTCGTCGTGGCCCGGACGACCGGGAGCGTGCTGGTGGAGGCGATGGCGCGCTGAAATCCGCGGCGCGGGCGGGGGAAATCCGCGGCGCGGACGGCGAAGGGGACCGATTAGGATCGACGGTCTGATGACTGCCACTCTCGTCGCCAAGAATCTCGCCGCCGGACACGGCGACCGCGCCCTGTTCACCGGGCTCGACCTCGTCGTCGCCCCCGGCGATGTGATCGGCCTTGTCGGTGCCAACGGCGCGGGCAAGTCCACCCTGCTCCGCATGCTCGCCGGCCTGCTCGCACCGGAAGAGGGCGAACTGCGCCTCTCCCCGCCGACAGCGACCGTAGGCCACCTCCCGCAGGAGCCGGACCGGCGCCCGGGCGAGAGCGTGCGCGAGTTCCTCGCGCGCCGCACGGGAGTCGCCGAGGCGCAACGCACGATGGACGAGGCCACCCAGGCCCTGGTGGACGGCGCACCCGGCGCCGACGACGCGTACTCGACGAGCCTGGAACGCTGGCTCGACCTCGGCGGCGCGGACCTCGACGAACGGGCCGAGGAGATCGCCGACTCGCTGGGCCTGGCGATCGACCTCGACCAGCCGATGACGTCCCTGTCCGGCGGCCAGGCGGCACGCGCGGGACTGGCCTCCCTCCTCCTCTCCCGCTACGACGTCTTCCTCCTCGACGAGCCCACCAATGACCTGGACCTCGACGGCCTGGAGCGCCTCGAACGCTTCGTCTCCGGCCTGCGCGCGGGCACGGTCGTCGTGTCGCACGACCGCGAGTTCCTCACCCGCACGGTCACCAAGGTCCTCGAACTCGACCTGGCCCAGAACCAGATCAACCTCTACGGCGGCGGCTACGAGGCGTATTTGGAGGAGCGGGACGTGGCACGTCGGCACGCCCGCGACGACTTCGAGGAGTACGCCGACAAGCGCTCCGCGCTCCAGGACCGTGCGCAGATGCAGCGCGGCTGGATGGACAAGGGCGTCAAGAACGCCCGCCGCAAGGCGAACAACGACAACGACAAGATCGGCCGCAAGTTCCGCAGCGAGGCGAGCGAGAAGCAGGCGGCGAAGGCGCGGCAGACGCAGCGGATGATCGAACGCCTCGATGTCGTCGAGGAGCCCCGCAAGGAGTGGGAGCTGCGGATGGAGATCGCGTCCGCGCCGCGCTCGGGTGCGGTTGTGGCGACCCTGAGGGACGCCGAGGTACGACGCGGCGACTTCAGCTTCGGGCCGGTGTCCCTCCAGATCGACTGGGCGGACCGGGTCGCGGTGACCGGCGCGAACGGTGCGGGCAAGTCGACGCTGCTCGGCGCGCTGCTCGGGCGTATCCCGTTGGACGCGGGGCATGCGGCGCTCGGCTCGGGTGTCCTGGTGGGCGAGGTCGACCAGGCCCGGCAGCTGTTCCACGGTACGGAGTCCCTGCTCGACGCGTTCTGCGCGGCCGTGCCGGACACGGAGCCGGCCGAAGTCCGCACGCTGCTGGCCAAGTTCGGGCTGAAGGCTCACCACGTGATGAGGCCGGCGGGGACGCTGTCACCGGGGGAGCGGACCCGTTCCGCACTGGCGCTGCTTCAGGGGCGCGGGGTGAATCTCCTCGTCCTGGACGAGCCTACGAACCACCTTGACCTGCCTGCCATCGAGCAACTGGAGTCGGCGCTGGACGCCTACGAGGGCACGCTGCTGTTGGTCACTCATGATCGGCGGATGTTGGATGCGGTTCAGGTGACTCGGCGGTTGGAGGTGGCGGACGGGAAGGTGACGGAGCAGCGGTGAGGTTTGGGTCGTTCGTTCACTGCGGGTCCGTTGTGCCTGGTCGCGCAGTTCCCCGCGCCCCTTAAGGGGCGTTGTTCGCACCGGAGTTGAAGCGCTCGGCCTCTTTTGCGGCCTGCTCTACCCGGTCCCGGTGTTGCGCCCACCAACTCGCGTTGCCCGGAGCCATGTTGGTGCCCCCGGCCCGTTGCCCCACCGTCCCGAAGTAGAACGCCTCGGCCCCGGCAAGATGCTTGACCAGCCCCAGCAGATTGGTGCCGGTCGGCGTCAACGGGCGCCGGATGTCGTACTCCGACAGCCCGCCGAGCTTCCACAGCAGTGCGTCACGGGAGTCCTGAAGGAAGACGCGCAGGTCGGCTTTGAAGTCCGGTGAGATCATCCGCCCAGTCTGTCGGCGAGACGATCCACGTCCACCGATTTCTGCCGCCCAGCCTCCACACCCCAGGGGCGCGGGGAACTGCGCGACCGGCCCCCACCGGCCCGCAGCTCCCCACAACCTGACCGGCGAAGCCGTCAGCGCTTGCCCTTCTTGCCCGGGTCCAGCAACCCCGCCTTCCGCAGAGCATCAGCCATCGCACTGTTCCCCGGCGGCGGAGCCGCCTGCCGAGATCCACCACCCTGGCCCTGGCCACCCTGCCGCTGCTGACGTTGCTGCGGCGGACGCCCCCCGCCCTGCTGCCGACGCTCGCCACCCCCACCCTGCTGCCGCCGCTCCCCGCCGGAGGCCACCGCCTCGTCGTCGAGCCGCAGCGTCAACGAGATCCGCTTCCGGGGGATGTCCACGTCGAGGACCTTCACCTTGACGATGTCACCCGGCTTCACCACATCGCGCGGGTCCTTGACGAACGTCTTCGACAGCGCGGAGACGTGCGCCAGACCGTCCTGGTGGACCCCGATGTCGATGAACGCCCCGAACGCGGCGACGTTCGTGACGACCCCCTCCAGAACCATCCCGGAGGCGAGGTCGGAGATCTTCTCGACGCCGTCCTTGAACGTGGCCGTCTTGAACGCGGGCCGCGGGTCACGCCCCGGCTTCTCCAGCTCCTTGAGGATGTCGGTCACCGTCGGCAGACCGAACGTCTCGTCCACGAACTCCGTCGGCTTCAACGAGCGCAGCACGGACGTGTTGCCGATCAGCGAAGCGACCTCGCTGCCCGCCGTCTTCACCATCCGCCGCACCACCGGATACGCCTCGGGGTGCACGCTGGAGGAGTCGAGCGGGTCGTCGCCACCCCGGATGCGCAGGAAGCCCGCGCACTGCTCGTACGCCTTGGGGCCGAGCCGCGCCACGTTCTTCAGCTGCGTGCGCGACTTGAACGGGCCGTTGGTGTCGCGGTGCGACACGATGTTCTCCGCGAGGCCGGAGGTGATGCCGGAGACGCGTGAAAGCAGCGGCGCGGAGGCCGTGTTGACGTCGACACCGACGCCGTTCACACAGTCCTCGACCACCGCGTCCAGCGAACGGGACAGCTTCACCTCGGACAGGTCGTGCTGGTACTGGCCGACACCGATCGACTTGGGGTCGATCTTCACCAACTCGGCGAGCGGGTCCTGGAGTCGGCGCGCGATGGAGACCGCGCCGCGCAACGACACGTCCATGTCGGGCAGTTCCGCGGAGGCGAACGCGGACGCCGAGTACACGGACGCGCCGGCCTCGGACACCATCACCTTGGTGAGGTTCAATTCCGGGTGCTTGGTGATGAGTTCGCCGGCGAGCTTGTCGGTCTCGCGGGACGCCGTGCCGTTGCCGATCGCGATCAGCTCGACCGAGTGCTGCGCGGAGAGGCGGGCCAGCTTGGCGAGGGCGTCGTCCCACTTGTTGGCCGGGACGTGCGGGTAGATCACGTCCGTGGCGACGACCTTGCCGGTGGCGTCGACGACGGCCACCTTCACACCCGTACGGAAACCGGGGTCGAGGCCCAGCGTCGAGCGGGTGCCGGCCGGTGCGGCGAGCAGCAGGTCCCGCAGGTTCGAGGCGAAGACGTTGACCGCCTCGTCCTCGGCCGCCGTACGCAGCCGCAGCCGCAGGTCGATGCCGAGGTGCACGAGAATGCGGGTGCGCCAGGCCCAACGGACCGTGTCCTGAAGCCACTTGTCGCCCGGACGGCCCCGGTCGAGGATCTGGAAGCGGTGGGCGACCATCCCCTCGTAGGAGGAAGGCCCCTCGGTGTCCTCCTCGGGCTCCAGGACGAGGTCGAGGACGTCCTCCTTCTCGCCGCGCAGCATCGCGAGGATGCGGTGCGAGGGCAGTGCGGTGAACGGCTCCGAGAAGTCGAAGTAGTCGGCGAACTTGGCGCCCGCCTCCTCCTTGCCGTCCCGCACCTTCGCGGCGAGGCGCCCGCGTCCCCACATCCGCTCGCGCAGCTCGCCGATCAGGTCGGCGTCCTCCGAGAACCGCTCGGTGAGGATCGCCCGGGCGCCGTCGAGGGCGGCCTGCGGATCGGCGACACCCTTGTCGGCGTCGACGAACGCGGCGGCCGCGGCCAGCGGTGCCACGGACGGGTCGCCCAACAGGCCCTCCGCGAGCGGCTCCAGGCCGGCCTCGCGCGCGATCTGGGCCTTCGTCCGCCGCTTGGGCTTGTAGGGCAGGTAGATGTCCTCAAGGCGCGCCTTGGTCTCGGCGGCCCGGATCTGCGCCTCCAACTCCTCGGTGAGCTTGCCCTGCTCACGTACCGATTCGAGGATCGCGGTCCGCCGCTCCTCCAACTCCCGCAGATAGCGCAGCCGTTCCTCGAGCGTGCGCAGCTGCGCGTCGTCGAGCATCTCGGTCGCTTCCTTGCGGTAGCGGGCGATGAAGGGCACCGTCGAACCGCCGTCGAGCAGCTCGACGGCAGCCTTCACCTGCCGCTCCCGTACGCCGAGCTCCTCGGCGATCCTGCCTTCGATGGACCCTACGAGGGGTGTCGTCACGCCCGTACCGCCTTCTCCACTGAGGTTGCGCGGCAATTGTGGCAGGTGACACCGACAACCGGGGATCAGGGCGCTGTCCTGCGGGTCCGCCGGCTACCGCTTCCCGAGCAGATCCCGCGGAAACGCCCCGGCCGCGAGCGCGAGCCGCGCGAACCCGGTCCCCAGTTCGGTCAGACGTACGACCCCTTCGGCGCCCAGATGCTCGTACGGGGCCCGGTCCAGCCGGTCGGTCTCCGTCTCGATCTCGGCGCGCAGCGCGACACCCGCCTCCGTCAGCTCGCCGTCCCCGTCGAGCAGCCCGCGCTCCTGGAGCCGTCCCGAGGCGGCGTCCCATTCCTCCTGGTTCCAGCCGCGTGTGCCGAACACCCACTTCGGGGTCATGCCCTTGCCGGTCGCGGTGTGGGTGACCACGGCCTCCAGACCGTCGAGCCCGGCGGACATCAGGACGGCCAGGTGACCGTCACCCCGGTGCTCGCGCAGCAGCGTGGCCGCATGGAAGTAGGCCAGGTGCGGCTCCTCGGGGAGCGGCAGATCGGCGTGGGCGGCGTACAGGGGCCTGGCGGGGCGCGCACACGCCTCGGCGGCCCGCAGCGCCAGCCGCGCCGCCTCCGCCATCTCCTCCGACTCCACCACGGCGTCGTCCAACAGGCGCCGCAGGGTCGCGTCGACGGCACGCGTGCGTGCGTGCAGGACCTGCTCCGGGGAGACGATCTCCCACACGGCGGGCACATGCCGGGCCACGAGGTCGTACTTGTAGTTGTAGAAGGTCGCCGTCACCGTGCCAGGACCGACCGGCCCCATCGCCGCCGCCCGCACGGCGAAGTTGATGGCCTGGGAGTCCTTGACCCCGAGGGCCGTCAGTTCCCTCCCCAGGTCGGGCGAGAAGTAGAGCGTGGAGTGCAGGGAGTTGAGCGCGTTGTAGCAGCGGCGCCCGGCACGGGGATCGACGGCGGCAGTAGTCATGACGGTCACGTTACCGACTGGTTGGTACGGGCTCCAGGGGTGGGCGCCGGATGGGCGGGAAAGGCGGGGTGCCGTCATCGCGGCCATCGTGCGCAGCGCGAGGAAACGACCGCATTCCTGCGCCGACCGGAAAACCAGGTCCAGTTCCGCGCGAGCGGCCGCTTCATCCTGAAGTAGGAGAAGAAGCAGCCCCTGACGCAGTCCACGTGAAGTGCGGTGCCCGGCGCTCCAGGAACGCGGTGACGCCCTCCGCGGTGTCGCCGCTGCCGCGCATCTGCTCGGCCCAGTAACCGTCCCTGTTCGTACGGCCGTTGGCGAACTCTTTCGCTGCGGCCTGCGTCAACTGCGAGCGGGAGACCAGTACCCGGGTGAACTCCGCGACCCGCTTGGTGAGTTCGCCCTCGGGCAGCAGCTCGTCGACGAAACCGGTGCGCAGCGCCCGCTCCGCGTCGATCAACTCGCCGGAGAACAGCAGGTACTTGGCGGTCCCCGGTCCCACCAGTGACACCAACCGCCGGGTGGCGGGCGCCGGATACACGATGCCGAGCTTCGCCGGAGTCACCCCGAACAGCGCGCCCTCCTCGGCGAACCGCAGATCGCAGGCCGCCGCCAACTGCGCCCCGCCGCCCACACAATGACCCCGGATCGCCGCCAGCGTCGGCTTCGGGAACGCGGCCAGCGCCTCCTCCGCGAGTACCGCGAGTCCCTGCGCCTCACCCGGCGACTCCCGCAGCGTCGAGATGTCGGCCCCGGCACAGAACGTCCCGCCCGCACCGGTCAGCACGAGCGACCGTACGCCCGGATCGGCGGCCAGGGTGTCGAGCAGCGGCGGCAGCGAGCGCCACATCTCGGCGGTCATCGCGTTGCGCTTGCCGGGGTGGTGGACGGTGACGGTGGCGACCGCGTCGGTGACGCCGTGCAGCAGGCGGGGCTCCATGCGCCGGATGCTACGGACAAGCCGAAGTGTTCGCGAAGTCGGCACAAGGGGAACAGGGGTGATCCCACTGTCGACCGGGCCGTGCGGCAACGATCGGAAAGCGTCCGATAACTGCTGACTTCTGTTCAGTAGTCCGGGGTGGCGCGGGTCGTTGCCAACACTCGTGGGGTGGTGACAATCGAGCGCAAGGGTGGCGACCGGACGATGGAGAACCACGGGCGTGGGTCAGGCCCCCGCCCAGAAGGCGGCAGGGACGATCCCCCGGATCCCCTCCCCGCCCCCGCCCCGCCGGATCCGCTGCCGTACGAGGGAGTCTGGCGGTTCACCGCCTCCGCCGTCGACGCCTCCGTCCCGCAGGCGCGACACGCCGTACGGGACCTGCTCTTCCGGCAGGGCGTGCCCCTCTCGGACGACCTGCTGCAGGGGCTGTTGCTGATCGTCTCCGAGCTGGTCACCAACGTGGTCCGGCACGCGGTGCTGCTGTCGCCGACCCTCGCCGTGGAGGTCGCCGTCGGCGCCGAGTGGGTGCGGGTGTCCGTCGAGGACAATCACCCCTACCGCCCGACCGCCCTGGTGGCCGACCACGACGAGACCGGCGGCCGGGGACTGCTCCTGGTGCGCGAGGTGACCCGGGAGGCGGGTGGCGTCTGCGACGTCGAGCACACGGCGAGCGGCGGCAAGGTGATCTGGGCCGCCCTGCCGCTCAAGCCCGCGCAGGTGCCGTAGGCGAGGAGGTCACCAGCCCGCGGACGGGCCCGTCAGCTCCCTGACCGCCGGACGGGCCGCGTCCAGCACCGTCATGAACCAGGACGAGAAGGTGTCCTTCGCGTGCCGCTCCATCAGCTCGGCGGGGGTCACGAACGCGGTCGTGCCCACCTCCTCCGGGTCCGGCCGCAGCGGCGACTGCACCATGCCGACGAAGAGGTGGTTGTACTCCTGCTCCACCAGGCCCGAGTCCGGATCCGGGTGGTTGTAGCGCACCGTGCCCGCCTCGGCGAGCAGCGACGGGGAGACCCCCAGCTCCTCGTACGTCCGCCGGGCCGCCGCCGCGAAGGGCGCCTCGCCGGGGTAGGGGTGACCGCAGCAGGTGTTGGACCACACACCGGGGGAGTGGTACTTGCCGAGCGCCCGCTGCTGGAGCAGCAGTCGGCCCTGCTCGTCGAAGAGGAAGACGGAGAAGGCGCGGTGCAGCTGCCCCGGCGGCTGATGGGCGGCGAGCTTCTCCGCGGTACCGATCGTCACGCCGTTCTCGTCGACCAGTTCGAGCAAGATCGCTTCAGCGGTGCCGTTCGACGAGCTGTGCGTCGCGGTGGCAGGTGTGATCGGCATACCCATCCTTCACTTCGGTCTACGAGCCAAGTCTGCCGTACGAATCCGGCACTCCCGGCAGTTCATCGTGCCCGGCGCGGCGACGGCGGAACCGCCCGGGGGTGGGGTCGCGCGAGTGTGGACATGAGTGTGCGCCGGACGGTTGCGTTCCGTCCGACCTGGTCGATTTCCCTCAGATTCCGTCGGCTTCCGTCAGTCGTCCCGGCTTCCGTCAGTCGTCGGTCCTCAGTCCTCAGTCCTCAGTGACAGAGCTTCGCCTCGTGCTCCGCGTGACCGCGGGGCTCCAGCTGGAAGGTGCAGTGCTCGACGTCGAAGTGGTCGCCGAGGCAGCCCTGGAGTTCGTGGAGCATCTTCTCGTTGCCGATGGCGTTGAGCACGTCCGTGCGGACGACCACGTGCGCGGAGAGCACCGGCATGCCCGAGGTGATCGTCCAGGCGTGCAGATCGTGGACGTCCTCGACCCCGTCCAGGCCCAGGATGTGGGCGCGCACGTCCTGCATGTCGACGTCCTTGGGGGCCGACTCCAGCAGCACGTCCAGGGTCTCGCGCAGCAGCTTCAGCGTGCGCGGCACGATCATCAGGCCGATGGCGAGCGAGGCGATCGGGTCGGCCGCCTGCCAGCCCGTGGTCAGGATCACCACGGCCGCGATGATCACCGCCAGGGAGCCCAGCGCGTCCGCGGCCACCTCCAGGAACGCGCCGCGCACGTTCAGGCTGTCCTTCTGGCCGCGCACCAGCAGCGTGAGGGAGATCATGTTCGCGACCAGGCCGATCAGGCCGAACACGATGGTCAGCCCGCCCTCGGTGTCGGCCGGCGTGACGAACCGCTGGATCGCCTCGTACAGGACGTACCCGCCGACGCCGAGCAGCAGCAGACAGTTGGCGAGCGCGGCGAGGATCTCCGCGCGGGCGTAGCCGAAGGTGCGGTTGCCGGTCGCCGGGCGGTTCGCGAAGCTGATCGCGAGCAGCGCCATGCCGAGGCCCAGCGCGTCCGTCGCCATGTGGGCCGCGTCCGCGATGAGCGCGAGGGAGTCCGCGAGCAGTCCGCCGACGACCTCGACCACCATCACGGTGATCGTGATCCCCAGCGCGACCCGCAGCCTGCCCCGGTACGCGGCCGTCGCCGTACCGGTGACGGGAGCGCCGTGCGAGTGCCCGTGGTCGTGCCCTGCCCCCATGAAACGCCGCCCTCCTGATGACTGCCCGGAACCCCAGTGAACTACGGGTGGGGGGTATCGGGCAACGCGGCACTGAACACCGTTGTCATGTGCCCTGACCTGCGCAAACAAATCGCAGGTCAGGGCAGCCTAAGTTCACCTGGCGTGGTGCAGCCGCCACCCTTGCCACGCCGAGTCGACCATCTCCCGCACCCCGCGCCGAGCCGTCCACCCCAGCTCCACGACGGCCCGCTCGGCGGAGGCGACCGCGCGCGGCGCGTCCCCGGGACGCCGCCCCTCGACGACGGCCGGCCGCCGGTCCCCGGTGACCTCGCCGATCACCGTGACCAGCTCGCGCACCGAAACCCCCTCCCCACGGCCGATGTTGACCGTCAGATCGCCGCTCGCGCCGCCGTCGGACAGCCGCCGGGCCGCCGACAGGTGCGCCTCGGCCAGGTCCGCGACATGGATGTAGTCGCGGATACAGGTGCCGTCCGGCGTCGGATAGTCGTCGCCGAAGATCCGCGGGGCCTCGTCGCGGGTGAGCCGGTCGAAGACCATGGGGACGATGTTGAAGACCCCGGTGTCGGCCAGTTCCGGTGCGGCGGCGCCCGCCACGTTGAAGTAGCGCAGGCACACGGTGTCGATGCCGTGCGCCGCGCCCGCCGCCCGGACCAGCCACTCGCCGGTGAGCTTGGTCTCGCCGTACGGGTTCACCGGCGCACACGGGGTGTCCTCGGTGATCAGGTCGACGCCCGGGTCGCCGTAGACCGCAGCCGAGGACGAGAACACGAACCGTTCGATGCCCGCGCCGGCGACCGCGTCCAGGAGGGTCGCGAGGCCGCCGACGTTCTCCCGGTAGTAGTACGTCGGCTGCGCCACGGACTCGGCGACCTGCTTGCGCGCCGCGAGATGCACGACCCCGGTCACCCCGTGCTCGGCGAACACCCGCTTCAGCAGGTCACCGTCGAGTGAGGAGCCGTTGACGAGCGGGACGTCCGCCGGGAGGCGCGCGGGGTTTCCCGCCGAGAGGTCGTCGAGGGCGACGACACGCTCTCCGGCGTCCGCCATCGCCCGTGCCACATGGGCCCCGATGTATCCGGCTCCGCCGGTGATCAGCCACGTCATGGGCATTGACCCTATGCCGACACGGAGTGCGCCTCCGCAATGTCCCGTGATGCCCGGTCTGGCAGGTGCGGTTTGTCGGCCGGGGCCCGAATCCCCGATGATGATCTCGGCGGAGGCGCCTCAGACCCTGTTGATCAGCCCATGAACGGCCGGTGAACGCGGGCTTGAGAGCATCCGATAGCCTCTGCCGACATGCCGCCCGGGTGCCACCCGAAGGGCGCCACCACCATGCACATGACCGGCGCCCGAGCGCCGGACCCAGGGAGTGAGTTCGGTTGCCGACCGCCATCCTCACCGGTCAGCCGGTCCCCGGATCGTCGATCGAGGGCGACCTGCGGTCGCTCGGCTTCGACGTCCGGACCGCCGCCGACACCACCGAGGCGGAGACGCTCCTCGCGGCGGTCCCCGGTGACCAGCGCGTCGCCGTCGTGGACGCCCGCTTCGTGGGCCACCCGCACGCCCTGCGCCTCGGCCTCACCGACCCCCGCTTCCCGCTCGCCGCGGTACCGGGCGCCGTCACCGCCCAGCCCGCCGGCCGCCAGGCGCTGACCCGAGCGGTCGCCCGCGAACACTCGGCCGGCGGCGGCACGACCCTCCTCGACAACCTCGCCGACCGCGTCGTCACCGCCCTCGACGCCGACGGCTGCGCCGTGCACCGCCCCGAGCTGGGCAGCCTCGTCGCCACGGTCCCCGCCGACCCGCAGGCCCGCAACGAGGCACGCCAGGCGGTCGCCGCCGTCGACGACGAGGCCGTACGCCTGAAGTCGGCCGTGAAGTCCCGCGACGGCTTCTTCACCACCCACTTCATCAGCCCGTACTCCCGCTACATCGCGCGCTGGTGTGCCCGCCGCGGCTTCACCCCGAACCAGGTCACTACCGCCTCCCTGCTCACCGCGCTGATCGCGGCGGGCAGCGCGGCCACCGGCACCCGCGGCGGCTACGTCGTGGCCGGCGTGCTGCTCCTCTGCTCCTTCGTCCTCGACTGCGTCGACGGACAGATCGCCCGCTACGCCCTCCAGTACTCGACGCTCGGCGCCTGGCTCGACGCCACCTTCGACCGCGCCAAGGAGTACGCCTACTACGCCGGCCTCGCGCTGGGAGCGGCCCGCGGCGGCGACGACGTGTGGGCGCTCGCGCTCGGCGCGATGATCCTGCAGACCTGCCGGCACGTCGTGGACTTCTCGTTCAACGAGGCCAACCACGACGCCACCGCCAACACCAGCCCCACCGCCGCCCTCTCCGACAAGCTCGACAGCGTCGGCTGGACGGTCTGGGTGCGCCGGATGATAGTGCTGCCCATCGGCGAACGATGGGCGATGATCGCCGTCCTCACGGCCGTGACCACCCCCCGGATCACCTTCTACGTCCTCCTCGTCGGCTGCGCCTTCGCGGCGACGTACACGACGGCGGGCCGGGTGCTGCGCTCGCTGACCCGCAAGGCGACGCGGACGGACCGGGCGGCGCGGGCACTGGCGGACCTCGCGGACAGCGGGCCGCTCGCGTCGTTCGTGGCCCGCGTGAGCCCCGCCCGCCTCGGCGCACCGTTCCTGATCGCGCTTGCCGGTACGGCGGTTCTCGTGGCGACCCTCTTCTCCGGGGCCGCCTGGGCCCCCGTGGCGGGCGCCTTCGTCTACGCGATCGCCGCCGGCCAGGCCCTGTCCCACCCCCTCAAGGGTTCCCTCGACTGGCTGGTCCCCCCGCTCTTCCGGGCGGCGGAATACTGCACCGTCCTCATCCTCGCGGCTGAAGCGGAGGTAAACGGAGCACTTCCGGCGGCTTTCGGCCTGGTGGCCGCCGTCGCCTACCATCACTACGACACGGTGTACCGCATCCGCGGCAACGCCGGGGCGTCCCCGGCCTGGCTGGTGCGCGCCATCGGGGGGCACGAAGGGCGGACGCTGCTCGTCACCGTTCTCGCCGCCGCGCTCACCGCGTCGCAGTTCCCGGTCGCGCTCACGGTCCTCGCCGTGGCAGTGGCCCTGCTGGTGCTCGTCGAGAGCATCCGCTTCTGGGTGTCCGCAGGGGCACCCGCCGTACACGATGAAGGAGAACCCGCATGATCGGCCTCGTGCTGGCGGCCGGCGCCGGACGGCGTCTGCGCCCCTACACCGACAGCCTTCCCAAGGCGCTGGTGCCGGTGGGGCCCGCGGGCATAGAGGGCGAACCGACGGTCCTGGACCTCACCCTCGGCAACTTCGCCGAGATCGGTCTGACCGAGGTCGCGATCATCGTCGGCTACCGCAAGGAAGCCGTGTACGAGCGCAAGGCGGCCCTCGAGGCGAAGTACGGCCTCAAGCTCACCCTCATCGACAACGACAAGGCCGAGGAGTGGAACAACGCCTACTCCCTGTGGTGCGGACGTGACGCCCTCAAGGACGGCGTGATCCTCGCCAACGGCGACACCGTCCACCCGGTCTCCGTCGAGCGCACGCTGCTCGCGGCGCGCGGCGAGGGCAAGCGGATCATCCTCGCCCTCGACACCGTCAAGTCCCTTGCCGACGAGGAGATGAAGGTCGTCGTCGACCCCGCCAGGGGCATGACGAAGATCACCAAGCTGATGGACCCCGCCGAGGCGACCGGCGAGTACATCGGCGTCACCCTCATCGAGGGCGACGCCATGTCCGAGCTGGCCGACGCGCTCAAGACGGTGTGGGAGACCGACCCCCAGCAGTTCTACGAGCACGGCTACCAGGAGCTCGTGAACCGCGGCTTCCGGATCGACGTGGCCCCGATCGGCGACATCAAGTGGGTCGAGATCGACAACCACGACGATCTGGCCAAGGGGCGTGAGATCGCGTGCCTGTACTGACCCGGCTGATTCCCTCGCCCGTCGTCGTGGACATCCGCCCGGGTGCCCTCGACGACCTGGCCGGTGTCCTCGCCGACCAGCGGATCTCGCACTCCGGCCGGCTCGCGGTCGCGGTCAGCGGCGGCTCCGGCGCCCGGCTGCGCGCCCGCCTCGAACCCAGCCTGCCCGGTGCCACCTGGTACGAGGTCGGCGGCGGCACCCTCGACGACGCGATCCAGCTGGCCGGCGACATGAAGGCCGGTCACTACGACGCGGTCGTGGGCCTCGGCGGCGGCAAGATCATCGACTGCGCCAAGTTCGCCGCGGCACGCATCGGCCTGCCCCTGGTCGCCGTACCGACGAACCTCGCGCACGACGGCCTGTGCTCACCGGTCGCCACCCTCGACAACGACGCGGGCCGCGGCTCCTACGGCGTGCCGAACCCGATCGCCGTCGTCATCGACCTGGACGTCATCCGCGAGGCGCCGGTCCGCTTCGTGCGGGCCGGCATCGGGGACGCGATCTCCAACATCTCCGCGATCGCGGACTGGGAGCTCGCCAACCGCGTCAAGGGCGAGAAGATCGACGGGCTCGCCGCCGCCATGGCACGCCAGGCCGGCGAGGCCGTACTGCGGCACCCGGGCGGGGTCGGCGACAACGCCTTCCTCCAGGTGCTCGCCGAGGCGCTGGTCCTCACCGGTGTCGCCATGTCGATCTCCGGTGACTCCCGCCCGGCCTCCGGCGCCTGCCACGAGATCAACCACGCCTTCGACCTGCTCTTCCCCAAACGCGCCGCCGCCCACGGCGAGCAGTGCGGACTGGGCGCGGCCTTCGCGATGTACCTGCGCGGAGCCCACGAGGAATCGGCCTACATGGCCGAGGTACTGCGCCGGCACGGACTGCCCGTGCTGCCGGAGGAGATCGGCTTCACCGTGGACGAGTTCGTCCGCGCCGTGGAGTTCGCTCCGGAGACCCGCCCCGGCCGCTACACCATCCTCGAACACCTCGACCTGAAAACCGACCAGATCAAGGACATCTACGCCGACTATGTCAAGGCCATCGGTAGCTGAACTCCGTCCCGTCGTCCACCCCGCAGGGGTGAAGGACCGGCGCAGCGGTGAGCACTGGATGGGACGCCTCTACATGCGTGAGGTGTCCCTGCGGGTGGACCGCTACCTGGTGAACACCAGGGTCTCGCCCAACCAGCTCACGTACCTGATGACCGTCTTCGGGGTGCTCGCGGCCCCGGCGCTGCTGGTGCCGGGGATCACGGGCGCCGTGCTCGGCGTGGTGTGCGTCCAGATGTACCTGCTGCTGGACTGCGTCGACGGCGAGATCGCCCGCTGGCGCAAGCAGTACTCCCTCGCCGGGGTCTACCTCGACCGCGTCGGCGCCTACTTGACCGACGCCGCCGTGCTCGTCGGCTTCGGGCTGCGCGCCGCCGACCTGTTCGGCAGCGGCCGCATCGACTGGCTGTGGGCCTTCCTCGGGACGCTGGCCGCGCTCGGCGCGATCCTGATCAAGGCCGAGACCGACTTGGTCGGCGTCGCCCGCCACCAGACCGGCAAGGCACCGGTCCAGGAGTCCGCCGCCGAGATGCGGTCCTCCGGGATGGCGCTGGCCCGCCGGGCCGCCGCCGCCTTCAAGTTCCACCGGCTGATCCTCGGCATCGAGGCGACCCTGCTGATCCTGGTCCTGGCGATCGTGGACCAGATGCGCGGCGACCTGTTCTACTCGCGGCTCGGCGTCGCCGTACTGGCCGGCATCGCGCTGCTGCAGACCCTGCTGCACCTGGTGTCGATCCTCGCGTCGAGCAGGCTGAAGTGAACGGCATGAAGGTCGGCGCGGTGATCATCACCATGGGCAACCGCCCCGACGAACTACGGGCGTTGCTCGACTCGGTCGCCAAGCAGGACGGCGACCGGGTCGAGGCGGTCGTCGTCGGCAACGGCTCGCCCGTCCCGGACGTCCCCGCGGGCGTCCGGACCGTCGAACTGCCCGAGAACCTGGGCATCCCCGGTGGCCGCAACATCGGCCTGGACGCCTTCGGGCCGGGCGGTCGCGATGTCGACATAGTGATGTTCCTCGACGACGATGGGCTCCTCGCCCAGCACGACACCGCCGAACTGTGCCGGCAGGCCTTCGCCGCCGACCCCGAACTCGGCATCATCAGCTTCCGCATCGCCGACCCGGAGACCGGCGTCACCCAGCGCCGCCACGTCCCGCGGCTGCGCGCCTCCGACCCGATGCGCTCCTCCCGGGTCACCACCTTCCTCGGCGGCGCCAACGCCGTCCGCACGAAGGTCTTCGCCGAGGTCGGCGGACTCCCGGACGAGTTCTTCTACGCCCACGAGGAGACCGACCTCGCCTGGCGGGCCCTCGACGCGGGCTGGATGATCGACTACCGGTCCGACATGGTCCTGTACCACCCGACGACCGCGCCCTCGCGGCACGCGGTCTACCACCGCATGGTCGCCCGCAACCGGGTCTGGCTGGCCCGCCGCAACCTCCCCGCGCCCCTCGTCCCCGTCTACCTCGGGGTATGGCTGCTGCTCACCCTCCTGCGCCGGCCCTCGCGCCCGGCCCTGCAGGCCTGGTTCGGCGGCTTCAAGGAGGGCTGGACCACTCCGTGCGGACCGCGCCGGCCCATGCGGTGGCGTACGGTGTGGCGCCTGACGCGACTGGGCCGTCCTCCGGTCATCTGACAAGCTCGGGACGCGCGGACGACCCCTCGGACCGTACCCGGCGGCGGATACGTGTCAGTTCCTGTAGCACAATTCCGTAAGACGAACGCAAGACAGTCGTAAGACGAATCCGAAAATGAAGGCATCCACCCTTGAGTGAGACAACGCATGACGGCGGAGTCGCGGTGAGCCCGCGTCCGTCGCCCGACGAAGGCCTCACGGCGGCGCAGCTGTCCGCCAAGTACGGGCTGACGGTGAGCGGTGCCCGTCCCGGACTCGCCGAGTACATCCGCCAGTTGTGGGGACGCCGGCACTTCATCCTGGCCTTCTCCCAGGCGAAGCTGACGGCCCAGTACAGCCAGGCGAAGCTCGGCCAGCTCTGGCAGGTGGCCACACCGCTGCTGAACGCGGCCGTGTACTTCTTCATCTTCGGCGTCATCCTGAAGGCCAGCCGCGGCATGTCCCGGGACGTGTACATCCCGTTCCTGGTCACCGGCGTCTTCGTCTTCACCTTCACGCAGAGCTCGATCATGGCGGGCGTCCGCGCGATCTCCGGCAACCTCGGCCTGGTGCGCGCGCTGCACTTCCCGCGCGCCTCGCTGCCGATCTCCTTCGCGCTCCAGCAGCTCCAGCAGCTGCTGTTCTCGATGATCGTGCTGTTCATCATCGTCGTCGGCTTCGGCAGCTACCCCAGCCTGTCCTGGCTGCTGATCGTCCCGATCCTGGTGCTCCAGTTCCTCTTCAACACCGGGCTCGCGCTGATCGTGGCGCGGATGGGCGCCAAGACCCCGGACCTCGCCCAGCTGATGCCGTTCATGCTGCGCACCTGGATGTACGCGTCGGGCGTCATGTTCTCCATCAGCACGATGATGGAGGGCCGCTCCGAGGTGTTCGTCCGCCTGCTGCAGGTGAACCCGGCCGCCGTCTACATGGACCTGATGCGCTTCGCGATCATCGACGGCTACGGCGCGTCGAACCTGCCGCCGCACGTGTGGGCCATCGCCGCCTTCTGGGCCGTGGTCCTGTTCGTCGGCGGCTTCGTGTACTTCTGGCAGGCGGAGGAGAGGTACGGCCGTGGCTGAGCAGAACCTGGAGCAGACCCCGAGGGACCTGGTCCCCACCGTCATCGCGGACGAACTGCACATCGTCTACCGGGTGCACGGCGCCAAGACCGGCAAGGGGAGCGCCACCTCCGCCCTCAGCCGCATAGTCAAGCGCGGCGAGGAGCGCGGGGTGCGCAAGGTGCACGCCGTCAAGGGCGTCTCCTTCGTCGCCTACCGCGGCGAGGCCGTCGGCCTGATCGGCTCGAACGGCTCCGGCAAGTCGACCCTGCTGCGCGCCATCGCCGGCCTCCTCCCGGCCGAGAGGGGCCGGGTCTACACCAACGGCCAGCCCTCGCTGCTGGGCGTGAACGCGGCCCTGATGAACGACCTCACCGGCGAGCGCAACGTCATCCTGGGCGGGCTCGCCATGGGCATGTCCCGCGAGCAGGTCAGGGAGCGCTACCAGGAGATCGTCGACTTCTCCGGCATCAACGAGAAGGGCGACTTCATCACCCTCCCGATGCGCACCTACTCCTCCGGCATGGCGGCCCGGCTGCGTTTCTCCATCGCGGCGGCCAAGGACCACGATGTCCTGATGATCGACGAGGCGCTGGCCACCGGCGACCGCAAGTTCCAGGTCCGCTCCGAGGAGCGCATCCGCGAACTGCGCAAGTCCGCGGGCACGGTGTTTCTCGTCAGTCACAACAACAAGTCGATCCGCGACACCTGCGACCGCGTGCTGTGGCTGGAACGCGGCGAACTCCGGATGGACGGCCCGACCGACGAGGTCCTCAAGGAGTACGAGAAGTTCACGGGCAAGTAGTCCACTCGCATACGGGCGCAAAAGCCCAGAACGCTTCCCCGGGCCCCGCCGGAACTGTTCCGGCGGGGCTCCGCGTCTGCAAAGGAAACGTCAACTCGGCCCGGCCCAAGGAATCTTGACGCCAATCGGTGTGTTGTTGTGATGTGCAGGACACCCCGAGGAACCTCGCTGCGTTGTACAACGTAAGCTGTACCGGTGCCGAATAGCGGCAAGTGGGGCGATAATGCGCGACACCCTTCTACGGGTAAGCCTGCGTTTAACCGTGCGGACGACTGGGCGGCGTGTCCGAAATAGTGTGTATTGGGTCGGCAGTGTAGAACGGGAGATGTGACGGCAATGGCTACGGAAACTCCCCAGCTCACCGAAGCATGCGCCGTCCCCGCCCCTGGCAGTGAGCGGTGACGGGAACCGGCTCCGCCGCCACCGGTGATCCGGAGCGCGGCACACTCGACAAGGCCGCGGGTGAGAACTTCCCCGTGGCGCCTTTCTTCCTGCCCAGGGCCTGGCGCACCGATCTCATGGCGGTGTACGGATTCGCCCGCCTCGTCGACGACATCGGAGACGGCGATCTGGCCCCCGGCGGCGCCGACGCCCGCCTCCTCGGCGTGTCACCGGAGGACGCCGAGGACCGCCTGCTCCTCCTCGACGCCTTCGAGGCCGACCTGCACCGCGTCTTCGACGGCACTCCGAGCCACCCGCTGCTGCGCCGCCTCCAGCCGACCGTCCGCCGGTGCGCGCTGACCCCCGAGCCCTTCCTCGGCCTGATCGCCGCGAACCGCCAGGACCAGCTCGTCACGCGCTACGAGACCTACGACGATCTCGTCGCCTACTGCGAACTGTCCGCGAACCCGGTCGGCCGCCTGGTTCTCGGCGTCACCGGCACCGAGACCCCCGAGCGGGTCCGGCACTCCGACGCGATCTGTACCGCACTTCAGATCGTCGAACACCTGCAGGACGTCGCCGAGGACCTCGGCCGCGACCGCATCTACCTGCCCGCCCAGGACATGAAGCGCTTTCACGTCCAGGAAGCGGATCTCGCCACGCCCTCCGCGGGCGCATCGGTGCGCGCGCTGGTTGCATACGAAGCAGAACGCGCCCGCGATCTCCTGAATGAAGGCGCCCCCCTGGTGGGTAGCGTCCACGGCAGGTTGAGGCTGCTGCTCGCGGGGTTCGTGGCGGGGGGAAGGGCGGCGATCCGAGCGATCGTCGCCGCTGAATACGACGTACTTCCCGGCCCGCCCAAACCCGGCAAGATCCAGTTGCTGCGTGAGGTGGGCGTGACTCTGCGAGGAGAGGGGTGATCCGCAGCGTGGAGTCTGCACCGCACATGTCCGCACCGGTACTCGCCGCCTACAGCTACTGCGAGGCCGTCACCGGTCAGCAGGCACGTAACTTCGCGTACGGCATCAGACTGCTGCCTACGCCCAAGCGCCGCGCCATGTCGGCGCTGTACGCGTTCTCCCGACGCGTCGACGACATCGGCGACGGCACACTGCCGACCGAGGTCAAGTCGGCGCGTCTGGAGGACACCCGGGCGCTGCTCACGCGGGTTCGCGAAGGCAAGGTGGAGGAGGACGACACCGACCCGGTCGCGGTCGCCCTCGCCCACACGGCGGAGGCCTTCCCGGTCCCGCTCGACGGCCTGGACGAGCTGATCGACGGCGTCCTGAAGGACGTACAGGGCGAGACCTACGAGACCTGGGACGACCTGAAGGTCTACTGCCGGTGTGTCGCGGGCGCGATCGGACGGCTCTCGCTCGGCGTGTTCGGCACCGAGCCGGGGGCGCGCGGAGTCGAGCGCGCCTCGGAGTACGCCGACACGCTGGGGCTCGCGCTCCAGCTCACCAACATCCTGCGGGACGTCCGCGAGGACGCCGAGGACGGTCGTACCTATCTGCCCGCCGACGACCTCGCGAAATTCGGCTGTTCGGCCGGGTTCAACGGGCCGACGCCGCCGGAGGGTTCCGACTTCGCGGGTCTCGTGCACTTCGAGGTGCGCCGGGCCCGCACTCTTTTCGCCGAGGGCTACCGGCTGCTGCCCATGCTCGACCGCCGCAGCGGCGCCTGTGTCGCCGCCATGGCCGGCATCTACCGCCGTCTGCTGGACCGCATCGAGCGCGAGCCGGAGGCCGTCCTGCGCGGCCGCGTCTCCCTGCCCGGCCGCGAGAAGGCCTACGTCGCGGTGCGCGGCCTGTCCGGTCTGGACGCCCGGCACGTCGCGCGGAGCACCCTCAGGAGGCGCACCTGATGGACGAAGTGGGCCAAGGCGATGGCGCCGGAGAAATGCGGCACGCAACCCTCCGGTGCGAAGCGGCGTCCCTGACTGCAACGGTCTGCCGTGGCTGGTTGGAGCGCCGCGGCGGGCGCGCAGGGGGGAGTGCACGATGAGCGACGAGACGCGGCCCGAAGGGCTGCCCGCCGAGCCGGCGACAGGACCGGCCGGACGGCATGCCGTCGTGATCGGCGGCGGGCTCGCCGGCATCACCACCGCGCTCGCGCTCGCCGACGCCGGAGTCCGCGTGACGTTGCTCGAAGGCCGCCCGCGCCTGGGCGGGCTCGCCTTCTCCTTCCAGCGCGGCGACCTCACCGTCGACAACGGCCAGCACGTCTATCTGCGCTGCTGCACCGCCTACCGCTGGTTCCTCGACCGCATCGAGGGCGCGGCGTTGGCTCCACTGCAGGATCGTCTCGACGTGCCCGTACTCGACGCGAACCGCCCCGAGGGGCGTCGGCTCGGCAGACTGCGGCGCGACCCGCTGCCCGTGCCCCTGCATCTGGGGCGCAGCCTCGCGACGTACCCGCATCTCTCGCTCGCGGAGCGCGCCAAAGTAGGACGTGCCGCGCTCGCGCTCAAAGCGCTCGACCTCGCTGACCCCGCGCTGGACGCCCAGAACTTCGGCAGGTGGCTGACCGCGCACGGTCAGTCGGCGCGTGCCGTCGAGGCACTGTGGGACCTGGTGGGGGTCGCCACCCTCAACGCGGTCGCGGGCGATTCCTCGCTGGCGCTGGCCGCGATGGTGTTCAAGACCGGTCTGCTCTCCGACCCGGGCGCGGCCGACATCGGCTGGGCACACGTCCCGCTGGGTGAACTGCACGACCGGCTCGCCCGCAAGGCGCTCGACTCCGCGGGCGTGCGCACCGAAGTCCGTACACGCGTCACCTCCATCTCTACTGACGAAAACGGGCGTTGGAGCGTTCAGGTTCCCGGCGAGACCATCGAGGCCGACACCGTCGTCCTCGCCGTACCGCAGCGCGAGGCCCACGATCTGCTGCCCGACGGCGCCCTCGACGACCCTGAGCGGCTGCTGGCGATCGACTACTCGCCGATCCTCAACGTCCATGTCGTCTACGACCGCACGGTGCTCACCCGGCCGTTCTTCGCGGCGCTGGGCAGCCCGGTGCAGTGGGTGTTCGACCGGACCGACGCGTCCGGGCTGAAGGACGGCCAGTACCTGGCGCTGTCCCAGTCCGCCGTGCACGACGAGATCGACGCGCCCGTGGCCGAGCTGCGGGAGCGCTACCTCCCCGAGCTGGAGCGGCTGCTGCCCGGCGCGCGCGGCGCCGAGGTGAGGGACTTCTTCGTGACCAGGGAGCGCACGGCGACGTTCGCTCCCGCCCCCGGCGTCGGACGGCTGCGGCCCGGCGCCCGCACCAAAGCCCCCGGCCTGTACCTGGCCGGAGCGTGGACCGCCACAGGGTGGCCCGCGACCATGGAGAGTGCGGTCCGCAGTGGGGTGAGCGCGGCGGACGCCGCACTCACCGCCCTGGGCCGGCCCCGCCCCCGTCATCTCTTCGGCTTCGAGGAGGCGGCGTGATGCTCGATCAGCAGGCGGCAGGCGAGCCCCGCACCTTCGGTACCGCGACAAGAGGAGAGACTGTGCCCACTGTGCCCCCGGCCGAGACGGCTGCCGACGCGGTGGACGTGTCCGCGCTCCTGGAGCGCGGCCGGACCCTTGCCACACCGGTACTGCGCGCGGCCGTGGACCGCCTGGCTCCCCCCATGGACACCGTTGCCGCCTACCACTTCGGCTGGATCGACGCCGAGGGCAACCCGGCGGCCGGCGACGGAGGCAAGGCCGTACGCCCCGCGCTCGCCGTGCTCTCTGCCGAGGTCACCGGCGCCTCGCCCGAGACCGGCATCCCCGGCGCCGTCGCCGTCGAGCTGGTCCACAACTTCTCGCTGCTGCACGACGACCTGATGGACGGCGACGAGCAGCGCCGGCACCGCGACACCGTGTGGAAGGTGCACGGCCCCTCCCAGGCCATCCTGGTCGGCGACGCCCTGTTCGCGCTGGCCAACGAGGTGCTGCTGGAGCTCGGCACCGTCGAGGCCGGCCGCGCCACCCGCCGCCTCACCACCGCGACCCGCGCCCTCATCGACGGCCAGGCGCAGGACATCTCCTACGAGCACCGCGACCGCGTCAGCGTCGAGGAGTGCCTGGAGATGGAGGGCAACAAGACCGGCGCCCTGCTCGCCTGCGCCTCCTCCATCGGGGCCGTGCTCGGCGGCGCGGACGACCGCACCGCCGACGTCCTGGAGAAGTACGGCCACCACCTCGGCCTGGCGTTCCAGGCCGTCGACGACCTCCTCGGCATCTGGGGCGACCCGGAGGCCACCGGAAAGCAGACCTGGAGCGATCTGCGTCAGCGCAAGAAGTCCCTGCCCGTGGTGGCGGCGCTCGCGGCGGGCGGACCCGCCTCCGAGCGGCTCGGCGAGATCCTCGCCGCCGACGCCAAGAGCAGCGACTTCGAGAACTTCTCCGAGGAGGAGTTCGCGGCCCGCGCCGCGCTCATCGAGGAGGCCGGCGGCCGCGAGTGGACCGCCGAAGAGGCACGCCGTCAGCACACCATCGCCATCGAGGCCCTCGACGCCATCGACATGCCCGACCGGGTTCGGGCGCATTTCACGGCGCTCGCCGACTTCGTCGTCGTACGAAAGAGATGATCACTATCGGTCGAATAGCCCTCGCGTAGTCGCCGGCCGGTGCTGCGGAGATACGAGTACCGGCCGACGGCGGACCCACAGCAGAGACATGCCACTGCACGAAGGGGAAGCCATGACAGCGACGACCGACGGAAGCACCGGGGCCATGCAGCCCCGGGTTGCCGCGGCCAGCGAAACCGACATCAACACCCCCGTGGCGGCCGGGGTGCACGACGCCGCCGCACTCGCCGTACAACGCGCCACCGACTTCCTCCTCTCGCAGCAGGACGCCCAGGGCTGGTGGAAGGGCGACCTCGAGACGAACGTCACGATGGACGCCGAGGATCTGCTGCTCCGTCAGTTCCTGGGCATCCGCGACGAGTCGACGACCCAGGCCGCCGCACTCTTCATCCGCGGCGAGCAGCGCGAGGACGGCACCTGGGCCAGCTTCTACGGCGGGCCCGGTGAACTCTCCACCACCATCGAGGCGTACGTCGCCCTCCGGCTGGCCGGGGACGCGCCGGACGCCCCGCACATGGCGAAGGCGTCCGCGTGGGTCCGCGAGCGGGGCGGGATCGCCGCGGCCCGGGTCTTCACCCGGATCTGGCTCGCGCTGTTCGGCTGGTGGAAGTGGGACGACCTGCCCGAACTCCCCCCGGAACTCCTGTACTTCCCGACCTGGGTGCCGCTCAACATCTACGACTTCGGATGCTGGGCCCGGCAGACCATCGTGCCGCTGACGGTGGTCTCCGCGAAGCGGCCGGTGCGGCCCGCGCCCTTCCCGCTCGACGAACTGCACACCGACGCGGACAACCCGAACCCGGTCAAGCCCCTTGCCCGGGTGGCGAGTTGGGACGGCGCCTTCCAGCGGCTCGACAAGGCGCTGCACCTCTACCGCAAGGTCGCTCCGCGCAAGCTGCGCGGGGCGGCCATGAAGTCGGCCGCGCGCTGGATCATCGAGCGGCAGGAGAACGACGGCTGCTGGGGCGGCATCCAGCCGCCGGCCGTGTACTCGGTGATCGCCCTGCACCTGCTCGGTTACGACCTCGAACACCCCGTGATGCGCGCTGGACTTGAGTCGCTGGACCGGTTCGCGGTCTGGCGCGAGGACGGGGCCCGGATGATCGAGGCCTGCCAGTCCCCGGTGTGGGACACCTGCCTCGCCACCATCGCGCTCGCCGACGCGGGCGTACCCGCCGACCATCCCCAACTGGTCAAGGCGGCCGACTGGATGCTCGGGGAGGAGATCGTCCGCCCCGGCGACTGGGCGGTCAAGCGGCCCCAACTGCCACCTGGTGGCTGGGCGTTCGAGTTCCACAACGACAACTACCCCGACATCGACGACACCGCCGAGGTCGTGCTCGCGCTGCGCCGGGTCAGACATCACGACCCGGAGCGCCTCGACCGGGCCGCCGGACGCGCGGTCCGCTGGAACCTCGGAATGCAGTCCAAGAACGGCGGTTGGGGCGCCTTCGACGTCGACAACACCAGCCCGTTCCCCAACCTGCTGCCGTTCTGCGACTTCGGCGAGGTCATCGACCCGCCGTCGGCGGACGTCACCGCGCACGTCGTCGAGATGCTCGCCGTCGAGGGCCTCGCCCACGACCCGCGCACCCGGCGCGGCATCGAGTGGCTGCTCGCCGAACAGGAGCCGGACGGCTCGTGGTTCGGCCGCTGGGGCGTCAACTACGTATACGGCACAGGGTCCGTGGTACCCGCGCTCGCCGCGGCCGGGATCCCCGGCTCGCATCCGGCGATCCGGCGGGCGGTCACCTGGCTGGAGACGGTGCAGAACGACGACGGCGGCTGGGGCGAGGACCTTCGCTCCTACAAGTACGCCAAGGAATGGAGCGGCCGGGGCGCCTCCACCGCCTCGCAGACGGCCTGGGCCCTGATGGCCCTGCTCGCGGCCGGAGAGCGCGACTCCAAGGCCGTGGAACGCGGTATCGAGTGGCTCGCGGCGACCCAGCGGGAGGACGGGTCCTGGGACGAGCCCTACTTCACCGGCACGGGCTTCCCGTGGGACTTCTCCATCAACTACCACCTCTACCGGCAGGTCTTTCCGCTCACCGCGCTCGGGCGCTTCGTGCACGGAGAACCGTTCTCCCAGACCTCGTTCTCCCCGGCCAAGGGGGGCTGATGAGCCCGCAGCCCGCCGGACCGCCGCTGCTGATCGCCTGCGCGCTCGGCATCGAGCACCTCGCCCTGCGCCTGGGCGACCGCTCCGGCGCCGGCGGGCCGGTCACCTTCCTCAGGACGGGGATGGGGCCCCAGGCGGCCGAGGAGGCCGTCACGCGGCGCCTCGCCGATCCGGCGCTGGACGGGGCCGCCGTACTGGCCACGGGCTTCTGCGCCGGCCTGGCCCCCGGTATGCATCCCGGTGACCTCGTGGTCGCCGAGGAGACCAGACAGGCGCGCGGAACCGTTCCGTGCGTCGGTACCGAGCTGCTCGTCAAGGAACTGGTGCGGGCCCTGCCCGGACGCACCGTCCACACCGGCCCCCTGACCGGCTCCGATCACATCGTCCGCGGTCAGGAACGGTCGGATCTGCTCGCGACCGGCGCGATCGCGGTCGACATGGAGTCGGCGGCCACGCTGCTGAGCGCCGTGCGTACGGGCGCGCGCCCGGTTGCGGCCGTACGGGTGGTCGTGGACGCTCCTGAACATGAACTCGTCCGGATCGGCACGGTGCGCGGTGGAATATCGGCTTTCCGCGTTCTTCGTTCCGTTCTTCCCGCTTTTTTCGAATGGCACCGTTCTTTGCTGCTCCCTCGGAGGTGAGCCAGATGGCCATGCCGCTGCGCCAGACCATCAAGGTCGCTACATACTTGGCCGAACAGAAGATCCGCAAGCGGGACAAGTTCCCGTTGATCGTGGAGCTGGAACCCCTCTTCGCGTGCAACCTCGCGTGCGAGGGCTGCGGCAAGATCCAGCACCCCGCCGGGGTGCTCAAGCAGCGCATGCCGGTGGCCCAGGCCGTCGGGGCGGTGCTGGAGTCCGGTGCGCCGATGGTGTCCATCGCCGGCGGTGAGCCGCTGATGCACCCTCAGATCGACGAGATCGTGCGGCAGTTGGTGGCGAAGAAGAAGTACGTCTTCCTCTGCACCAACGCCATGCTGCTGCGCAAGAAGATGGACAAGTTCAAGCCCTCCCCGTACTTCGCCTTCGCGGTGCACATCGACGGGCTGCGCGAGCGGCACGACGAGTCCGTGGCGAAGGAGGGCGTGTTCGACGAGGCCGTCGAGGCGATCAAGGAGGCGAAGAAACGCGGCTTCCGGGTCACCACCAACTCGACCTTCTTCAACACCGACACCCCGCAGACCATCATCGAGGTGCTCAACTTCCTCAACGACGACCTCAAGGTCGACGAGATGATGATCTCGCCCGCCTACGCCTACGAGAAGGCGCCCGACCAGGAGCACTTCCTGGGCGTGGAACAGACCCGCGAGTTGTTCAAGAAGGCCTTCGCGGGCGGCAACCGGCGCAAGTGGCGGCTCAACCACTCCCCGCTCTTCCTGGACTTCCTGGAGGGCAAGGTCGACTTCCCGTGCACCGCGTGGGCGATCCCGAACTACTCGCTCTTCGGCTGGCAGCGCCCCTGCTACCTGATGAGCGACGGATACGTCCCGACGTACCGGGAGCTGATCGAGGAGACCGACTGGGACAAGTACGGCCGCGGCAAGGACCCGCGCTGCGCCAACTGCATGGCGCACTGCGGCTACGAGCCGACCGCCGTCCTCGCCACCATGGGCTCGCTCAAGGAGTCGCTGCGCGCCATGCGCGAGACGGTCTCCGGAAACCGCGAGTGACGCGATGACCGCCGTTTCCTTGGGCGTCCCCGAGGTACCGGTCCGGCCGATCGCCGAGCGACGTGTGTCGCGACGCATCCAGGTCGGGCCGGTGGCGGTCGGGGGCGGGGCTCCCGTCTCGGTCCAGTCGATGACCACGACCCGTACGTCGGACATCGGCGCCACCCTCCAGCAGATCGCCGAACTCACCGCGTCCGGCTGCCAGATCGTCCGCGTCGCCTGCCCCACGCAGGACGACGCGGACGCGCTGGCGACCATCGCCCGCAAGTCGCAGATCCCGGTGATCGCGGACATCCACTTCCAGCCGAAGTACGTGTTCGCCGCAATCGAGGCCGGCTGCGCGGCGGTTCGCGTCAATCCCGGCAACATCAAGCAGTTCGACGACAAGGTCAAGGAGATCGCGCGGGCCGCCAACGACCACGGCACGCCGATCCGCATCGGGGTCAACGCCGGTTCCCTGGACCGTCGTCTGCTCCAGAAGTACGGCAAGGCGACGCCCGAGGCGCTCGTCGAGTCGGCCCTGTGGGAGGCGTCGCTCTTCGAGGAGCACGGCTTCCGCGACATCAAGATCTCGGTGAAGCACAACGACCCGGTCATCATGGTCAACGCCTACCGGCAGCTGGCCGCGCAGAGCGACTATCCGCTGCACCTCGGGGTCACCGAGGCCGGGCCCGCCTTCCAGGGCACGATCAAGTCGGCGGTCGCCTTCGGGGCGCTGCTCAGCGAGGGCATCGGCGACACGATCCGGGTGTCGCTGTCCGCCCCGCCGGTGGAAGAGGTCAAGGTCGGCCTCCAGATCCTGGAGTCGCTGAACCTCAAGCCCCGGCGGCTGGAGATCGTGTCGTGCCCGTCCTGCGGGCGTGCCCAGGTGGACGTCTACAAGCTCGCCGACGAGGTCACGGCCGGGCTTGAGGGCATGGAGGTGCCGTTGCGCGTCGCGGTCATGGGCTGCGTCGTCAACGGCCCCGGCGAGGCGCGGGAGGCGGACCTGGGAGTCGCCTCCGGCAACGGCAAGGGTCAGATCTTCGTCAAGGGCGAGGTCATCAAGACCGTGCCCGAGTCGAAGATCGTGGAGACCCTCATCGAGGAGGCGATGAAGATCGCCGAACAGATGGAGCAGGACGGCGTCGCGGCGGGGGAGCCGGCCGTCACCGTGAGCTGAAACAGCACGGACCGAAGGGGGCCCGACGTGACGATCCTGGAGAGCATCCGGCAACCACGCGACCTGAAGTCGCTGTCCGAGGCGGAACTCGGCGAACTGTCCGAAGAAATAAGGGAGTTCCTGGTCCATGCGGTGGCCAGGACCGGCGGACACCTCGGGCCCAACCTGGGCGTGGTGGAACTGACCATCGCCCTCCACCGGGTCTTCGAGTCTCCAACTGACCGCATCCTCTGGGACACCGGCCACCAGAGCTACGTACACAAGATTCTGACGGGGCGTCAGGACTTCTCGAAGCTGCGCAGCAAGGGCGGCCTCTCCGGCTACCCCTCGCGCGAGGAGTCCGAGCACGACGTCATCGAGAACAGCCACGCCTCCACCGCGCTCGGCTGGGCCGACGGACTCGCCAAGGCCCGCCAGGTGCAGGGCGAGAAGGGCCATGTCGTCGCGGTCATCGGCGACGGCGCGCTCACCGGCGGCATGGCGTGGGAGGCGCTCAACAACATCGCCGCCGCGAAGGACCGGCCGCTGATCATCGTCGTCAACGACAACGAACGCTCCTACTCGCCCACCATCGGCGGCCTCGCCAACCATCTGGCGACCCTGCGCACGACCGACAGCTACGAGCAGGTCCTCGCCTGGGGCAAGAGTGTCCTGCTGCGCACCCCGGTCGTCGGCAACACGATCTACGAGTCGCTGCACGGCGCGAAGAAGGGCTTCAAGGACGCGTTCGCCCCGCAGGGCATGTTCGAGGACCTGGGCCTCAAGTACGTCGGCCCGATCGACGGACACGACATCGGCGCCGTCGAGTCGGCACTGCGCCGCGCGAAACGCTTCCACGGCCCGGTCCTCGTCCACTGCCTCACGGAGAAGGGCCGCGGCTACGAACCCGCCCTCGCCCACGAGGAGGACCACTTCCACACCGTCGGCGTGATGGACCCGCTCACCTGTGCACCCCTCGTACCCTCCAACGGCCCTTCCTGGACCAGCGTGTTCGGTGACGAGATCCTGCGCATCGGGGAGGAGCGGGATGACGTCGTGGCCATCACGGCGGCCATGCTGCATCCGGTCGGCCTCGGTAAATTCGCGGCCCGCTTCCCCGACCGGGTGTGGGACGTCGGCATCGCCGAGCAGCACGCGGCCGTCTCGGCGGCGGGTCTGGCGACCGGCGGTCTGCATCCCGTCGTCGCCGTCTACGCCACCTTCCTCAACCGCGCCTTCGACCAACTCCTGATGGACGTGGCGTTGCACCGCTGCGGGGTGACATTCGTCCTGGACCGCGCCGGGGTGACCGGAGTTGACGGTGCGTCACACAACGGCATGTGGGACATGTCCATCCTCCAGGTCGTGCCCGGCCTGCGGATCGCCGCCCCGCGTGATGCCGACCAACTCCGGGCCCAGCTACGGGAAGCGGTCGCGGTCGACGACGCGCCTACCCTGGTCCGCTTCCCGAAGGAGTCGGTCGGACCGGAGATCCCGGCGATCGACCGTGTGGGCGGCCTCGACGTCCTGCACCGGGGCGCCGAGACACCCGAGGTGCTGCTCGTCGCGGTGGGCGTGATGGCGCCCGTCTGCCTCCAGGCCGCCGAGCTCCTCGAAGCCCGGGGCATCAACTGCACGGTGGTGGACCCCCGTTGGGTCAAACCCGTCGACCCGGCGCTGCCCGGCCTCGCCGCCGAACACCGCCTGGTGGCCGTCGTGGAGGACAACAGCCGCGCCTCCGGCGTCGGCGCCGCGGTGGCGCTGGCGCTCGGTGACGCCGAAGTCGACGTCCCCGTACGGCGGTTCGGCATCCCGGAGCAGTTCCTCGCGCACGCCAAACGCGGCGAGGTGCTCGCCGACATCGGCCTCACACCCGTCGAGGTCGCCGGACGGATCAGCGCAAGCCTGGCGGTCAAGGACGCGAACGCCGGCACAGCCAAGGAGAAACCCGAATGACCAAGGAGTTCGACCTCACCGCGCTGCTGGCCGAGCGCGGAGCCGAGCGCTACGAGCTGCACGCCAAGTACCTGAACCACCAGCTCCCGCGCATGCTGCACACCATCGGCTTCGACAAGGTCTACGAGCGGGGCGAGGGCGCCTACTTCTGGGACGCGGACGGCAACGACTACCTCGACATGCTCGCCGGGTTCGGGGTGATGGGCCTGGGCCGCCACCACCCCGTCGTCCGCAAAGCGGTGCACGACGTCCTGGATGCCCAGCTCGCCGACCTCACCCGTTTCGACTGCCAGCCGCTGCCCGGCCTGCTCGCCGAGCAACTCCTCACCCACAGCCCGCACTTGGACCGGGTGTTCTTCGGCAACAGCGGTACGGAGGCGGTCGAGACCGCGCTGAAGTTCGCCCGGTACGCCACCGGGAAACCCCGTGTCCTGTACTGCGACCACGCCTTCCACGGCCTGACCACCGGCTCCTTGTCGGTCAACGGCGAGGACGGCTTCCGGGACGGCTTCGCCCCGCTGCTGCCGGACACGGCCGTACCGCTCGGTGATCTCGACGCCCTGGCACGGGAGTTGAAAAAGGGCGATGTCGCCGCCCTCGTCGTCGAACCGATCCAGGGCAAGGGCGTGCACGAGGCCCCGCCCGGCTATCTGCGCGCCGCGCAGGAACTCCTGCATCAGCACAAGGCGTTGCTCATCGCCGACGAGGTGCAGACGGGTCTGGGTCGCACCGGTGACTTCTACGCCTATCAGCACGAGGAGGGCGTGGAGCCGGACTTGGTGTGTGTGGCCAAGGCGTTGTCCGGTGGCTATGTGCCGGTCGGGGCGACCCTCGGCAAGGACTGGATCTTCAAGAAGGTCTACTCGTCCATGGACCGGGTGCTGGTCCACTCGGCGAGCTTCGGGTCCAACGCGCAGGCCATGGCAGCCGGGCTCGCCGTGCTCTCGGTCATGGAGAACGAGCAGATCGTCGCCAACGCCCGTGCCACCGGGGACCAGTTGAGGACCCGGCTCGCCGCGCTGGTCGACAAGTACGAGCTGCTCGCCGATGTGCGCGGCCGGGGCCTGATGATCGGCATCGAGTTCGGCAGGCCCAAGTCGCTGAAGCTGCGCAGCCGTTGGACCATGCTCCAGGCCGCGCGCAAGGGCCTGTTCGCGCAGATGGTGGTCGTGCCGTTGCTCCAGCGGCACCGGATCCTCACCCAGGTCTCCGGCGACCATCTGGAGGTCATCAAGCTGATCCCGCCGCTGATCATCGGCGAGCGTGAGGTGGACCGGTTCGTGGACGCCTTCACCGCTGTGATGGACGACGCGCACAGTGGTGGCGGGCTGATGTGGGACTTCAGCAAGACGCTGGTGAAGCAGGCGGTGGCGAACAGGTAGGGGCGGTCAACCGGTACGGGGATCGCCGACCGGTAGCCGAGGTCTCGGCCGGGCGTCGTGGGCTTTTGCCTCTGGGGCAAGAAATTTGCCGCAGAGGCAAGCCTGCGGCTCAATGGAGGCATGAGCTCTTCCGAGACCGAGCCGGAATCGCCGACCGGGCCAGAATCGCAGATCGGACCGGCCGACGACCTGTCGGCCACCGTCGCTCCGCAGCTCCGCGCCCTGCGTCGCCGCGCCTCCCTCACACTGGAGGTCGCCGCCCGCTCCGCCGGACTCTCGCCCGCTCATCTCTCCCGGCTGGAGACCGGGCTGCGCCAGCCCTCGCTGCCGATGCTGCTCGCGCTGGCCCGTATCTACGGTACGACAGTCTCGGATCTGCTCGGCGAGACGGTCACCGACCGGGACGCGGTCGTACGCGCCGCCGACATGGAACCGACCCGGGCGGGCGGCTGGACCTACTGGCAGGCCGGGGCGCCCGGTCGCGGGATGCAGTCGCTGCGCGTGCGCATCCCGCACGGCTCCCAGGGCGACATCGTGCGCGTGCACCCCGGCGAGGAGTGGCTGTACGTCCTCAAGGGCCGACTGCGGCTGCGCCTCGGGGACACCGCGCACGTCCTCGCACCGGGCGACAGCGCGCACTTCGACTCGCTCACCCCGCACCGGCTCGCCGCCGCCGACGAGACCGGTGTCGAGGTCCTGTTCGTCCACACCCTGCTGCAGAGCCCCACGGCCACCCTGTGCCTGGGCCCGATCACCGGAGAGACGCCATGAGCGGCAACAACATCGAGGACAAGTTCCCGCGCGCCCTATGGGTACGGCTCATCATCTACATCGCCGTCGGCCACGTTTTCGCGGCCTTCATCTACCTGCTGTTCTCCGTGGGCGCCAAGTAGCCCGCCGCAGCGGCCGGTTCAGTCGTTTCAGTCGAGCAGGCGCTCGCGCAGCAGCTCCCGGGTCTCCGGGGTGATCCCCAGCCCCTGCTCCAGATAGGCGTCCACACCGCCCCAGGTCTCCTCGACGGTCTCGAAGGCCGCCCTCAGATACTCGGCGCGGGCGTCGAAGAGGGGGCTGAGGAGCTCCATCACCTCGGGGGAGTAGGCCGAGGCCGAGGAGCCGCTGCGGCGCACCTTGTAGCGACGGTGCTTCGCGTTCGACTCCAGGTAGTCGGCCACGATCGCCTCGCGCTCCACGCCCACGGCGAGCAGCGTCACGGCTATCGACAGGCCCGCGCGGTCCTTGCCCGCCGCGCAGTGCATCAGCGCGGGAACGCTGTCCTCCGCGAGCGAGTGCAGCACCTGGGAGTGCTCGGCGGTGCGCTCCGTGACGATCGTGCGGTACGAGGTGATCATCCGGTGGGCGCCCTTGCCCTCGCCGAGGATCCCGCGCAGCTGGTCTGTCTCGCCGTCGCGGACCATCTTCCAGAACTCGGAGCCGTCCGCCGGGTCGCTCAGCGGCAGATTCACATTGCGCACGCCGGGCAGCTCGACGTCGGGACCCTCCAGCTTCTGGTCCGACGCGTTGCGGAAGTCGAAGATCGTGTGCAGCCCGAGGGAGGTGAGGAACGCCGCGTCCTCGTCGGTCGCGTGCGCCAGATGACCGCTGCGGAACAGCACCCCGTGCCGCACCCGCCGTCCGTCCACCGTCGGCAGTCCGCCCACATCCCGGAAATTGCGCACTCCGGACAACTCCGGCTCGGTCGACGGAATCTGCTGCGTCACGAGGACTCCTCCCACTCGGCCCGACGACGCGGCTCACCGGCGGGCACGCTTCCGACGATACGACATCGATTCCACAGGCTCTGAGTTGTCCACAGGCGTTGCCTCGCAGGCCCCGGCCATTGATGATGTTGCTGCTTGAGTGGACTTGTTCGAATCTGTGAGGGACCTGATGCTGGAGATCGCCGAGAACGGCCGTACGTGGGTGCTGTCGGGCCCCACAAGCAGCTACGCCGTCCATCTCACCGAGCACGACGAGCTGCTCCACCTGCACTGGGGGCCGGTGATCGCGCTCGCCGACGCCGAGGAACTCGCCGCCCGCCCACTGCCCGTGGGCTCCTCCTTCGAGTCCCCGCTCGACGGACGCGAGGAGTACCCCGTCGAGGGTGGCCCCCGCTTCGCCCGCCCCGCCCTGTCCGTGCGCACCCCCGAGCGCCGCGGCACGGAGTGGACCTTCGAGCGGTACGACACCGAGGGCGACGAACTGCGGCTGCGCTTCCGGGACACCGGCCTCGCGATCACGCTGCACTACCGGACGCGCGGCGACGTCGTAGAGCGCTGGACGACCCTGGACAACGACGGGGACGAGGCACTGGAGCTGCTGCGCGCCGACTCCGCCGTGTGGACGTTGCCCGAGCGGGAGGGGTGGCGGCTGTCGCAGTTGCACGGGCGGTGGGCCGCCGAGTCGCGGCTGGTGCGTTCCGACCTCACCTACGGTGAGAAGGTCATCGGCAGTCGGCGCGGACACACCGGGCACCAGCATCTGCCCTGGGTCGCGCTCGACCTCGACGCCACCGAGGAGCGCGGCGAGGTCTACGGCTGCGCCCTCGGCTGGTCGGGGTCCTGGCGGATCGCCGTGGCCCAACTCCCGGACGCGCGCGTGCAGATCGGCGGCGGTGCCGGGTACGACGACTCCGGGCTGCTCCTCCTGGCGCCGGGGGAGTCCTTCACGACCCCCGTCTTCGCCGGACTGTGGAGCGACGCCGGCTTCGGCGGCGCCAGCCGCACCTGGCACGACTACCAGCGGACGTACGTCATCCCGGACGCGGACCAGGACCGGCCGGTGCTCTACAACTCCTGGGAGGCCACGCAGTTCGACATCTCCGAGGAGCAGCAGGAGGCGCTCGCGCAGCGTGCGGCGGCGGTCGGGGTCGAGCTGTTCGTGGTCGACGACGGCTGGTTCGGCGCCCGCACCAGCGATCGCGCGGGGCTCGGTGACTGGACCCCCAACCCGGACCGCTTCCCCGCCGGCCTCAAGCCGCTCGCCGACCGTGTCCACGCGCACGGCATGCAGTTCGGCATCTGGGTCGAGCCCGAGATGGTCAACCCGGACAGCGACCTGTACCGCGCGCACCCGGAGTGGGTGCAGTACCAAGAGGGACGAAAGCGGACGGAGTTCCGCAATCAGCTCGTCCTCAACCTGGCCCGCGAGGACGTCCAGGAGTATCTCTGGGAGCAGCTCGACGGGCTGCTCTCCAGCGCCCCGATCGACTATGTGAAGTGGGACTTCAACCGCTGCTTCACGGATGCCGGGTGGCCCGGTGACGCCTATCCGCAGCGCCTCTGGGTCGACCATGTGCACGCCCTGTACGGCCTGTTGGACCGGCTGCGGGCGGCCCACCCGGGCGTCGCCTTCGAGTCCTGCTCCGGCGGCGGCGGCCGGATCGACCTCGGCATCATGAGCCGTACGGACCAGGTGTGGACCTCGGACAACACCGACCCGCTCGACCGGCTCGCCATCCAGCACGGGTTCAGCCAGATCCACCCCGCGCGCGTGATGGCCGCCTGGGTCACCGACAGCCCCAACACCCAGCTCAACGACCGGGTCAGCAGCCTGCGTTTCCGGTTCGTGAGCGCCATGGCCGGGGTGCTCGGGGTGGGCGGCGACCTCTCGGAGTGGACCGAGGAGGAGCTCGCCGAGGCCCGCCGGTGGGTGGACCTCTACAAGGAGATCCGGCCGCTCGTGCAGCACGGCGACCTCCACCGGCTGCGCCCGCCGAGCGGCGGACTCAGCGCCGTGCAGTACGTCCGCGGCGACGAGACCGTCGTCCTCGCCCTGCTCCAGGCGCAGCACTACGGCGAGCCGCTGCCGGCGCTCCGGCTGCGCGGGCTCGACCCGACAGTGTCGTACGAATGCCCCGAAACGGGTGAAGTCCACCGAGGGGCCGTGCTGTTGCACCACGGTCTGCGCACCGGGCTGCGCGGTGACCTTGATGCGACGGTTCTCCGGCTGCGTCGCATCTGAGCGCTCTGTCCTAATTGCAGCCTTCGTTCCAACTCGCTCTGGAATAAGGGGACCTGAGGGGCGTGTACGTGAGCAGCGTCATATTCGTGACCGTGGGTCGTTCGTCATGTTCACGTAATTGACGTGCTTTTGCTGGGGAATTGAGGAGTCGAGGCCCGGGGAATTCACGGAGGGTGACTGTGAATTCCCACAGGCAATCACAAGAAACGCAAATCCGTGGAACCTCCTGCTTGTCCCTTTGCGTCTTCCTCGCTTACGTTCGCCACCAATCCGGACGGACGCCCAATCCTGCCGCCGACCGGACTCCGTACCCACCCACCCGAAAGCGGCAGGAGCGGGGGACCCACAGGTAAGACGCCTGTTCCGGTCTCCGGAACGGGCTTGGGGTAAAGCCGCGACCAGCGCGCGGCCGGGCATCTCCAGCTCGCACCCGACAGCTCACCTCGCAGGCGCCGGAGAGGAATTCGTCATGCCCGCGAAGGGTAAGCACCGCCGCCCGAAGGCCCAGCGCCTCACCCGCTCGATAGCCGTAGCCGGAACCGGCGGTGCCGCGCTCGCCCTTCCGCTCGTGGGGGCCGCAGGCGCTCATGCCGCCCCTTCGACTTCCGCTCCGGAAAAGGCCGTTCAGTCCGTTCCGGCGGTTGAGAAGGCGGCAACGGAGAAGGTGGCGACCGCCAAAACCGCGGGCGTCAAGACGTATTCGGTGAAGGCGGGCGACTGGCTCGCGAAGATCGCCGAGGAGCAGGACGTCACCGGCGGTTGGAAGAAGATCTACCAGGACAACCGCGAGGTCATCGGCGGGGACCCATCGCTGATCCACCCGGGCCTGAAGCTCTCCCTCGGTAAGAAGGCCTCGACGGGCGGGACGGACACCGGCACTTCGTCCAAGTCGTCCGGTACTTCGTCTTCCTCGTCCTCGTCGTCCTCCGCTTCCTCGTCCTCGTCGAAGAGCAGCTCGGCCGCGCAGAGCGACAACGGCACCAGTACCTCCACCGGTTACACGCTTCCCGTGACCGGAGGCACCATCGGCACCGGCTATCACGTCGCGGGCAGCATGTGGTCCAGCGGCTATCACACCGGCGTCGACTTCGTCGTCCCGACCGGCACCACCGTCAAGGCGGTCGCCGCGGGCACGGTCGTCTCGGCGGCCTACGACGGCGCCTACGGCAACGAGGTCGTCATCCGACACGCGGACGGCGAGTACTCGCAGTACGCCCACATGTCGCAGCTGTCGGTCTCGGCCGGTCAGACGGTGACCGAGGGCCAGCAGATCGGCCTCTCCGGCGCGACCGGCAACGTGACCGGCCCGCACCTGCACTTCGAGATCCGGACCACGCCGTATTACGGCTCGGACGTGGACCCGGTCGCCTACCTGCGCTCGCACGGCGTCACCGTCGGCTGACACCGGAGCCCGGCGCCGGGCAGTTCCGGGGTCAACGCCCCTGATCAGAGGGTTATTCCGACTTTGGACAACCCTTTACGAGTGGCTTATATCACCGCCCGTCAACCCCTAAATACGATCGCGTAGGTCACAGCTCAGGGTGAATTATGGTTGCCGTGGCTAACGATTCGAAGAGTGACAACAGATCAGTGATCGGGTCGTACGTGGCGGTGGGGGACAGCTTCACCGAGGGCGTCGGCGATCCTGGGCCCGACGGGGCGATGGTCGGCTGGGCCGACCGGTTCGCGGTACTGCTCGCGGACCGGCGGCCCGAGGGCGACTTCGAGTACACCAACCTGGCCGTGCGCGGGAAGCTGCTCGACCAGATCGTGGAGGACCAGCTCACGCGGGCCAAGGAGATCGGGCCCGACCTGGTCTCCCTGGCCGCGGGCGGCAACGACATCATCCGTCCGGGCACCGACCCCGACGAGGTCGCCGAGCGCTTCGAACGCGCGGTCGCCGACCTCACCGCCGCCGTCGGCACCGTCATGGTGACGACCGGCTTCGACACCCGCGGCGTGCCCGTGCTCAAGCATCTGCGCGGCAAGATCGCCACCTACAACGGACATGTGCGGGCCATCGCCGACCGCTACGGCTGCCCGGTGCTCGACCTGTGGTCCCTCAAGACGGTCCAGGACCGGCGGGCCTGGGACGGCGACCGGCTCCACCTCTCTCCCGAGGGGCACACGCGCGTGGCGCTCCGCGCCGGCCAGGTCCTCGGCGTCGAGGTCCCGGCCGACCCGGACCAGCCCTGGCCCCCGCTGCCGCCGCGCGGCACGCTCGACGTCCGGCGCGACGATGTGCACTGGGCGCGCGAGTACCTGGTGCCGTGGATCGGGCGCCGACTGCGGGGCGAGTCCTCGGGGGACCATGTGGAGGCGAAGGGCGCGCTGTCTCCGGACGACATCAAGATGCGGATCGAGCGGGTGGCCTGACGGGACGACGCGGTGACGGGTGCCGAGGCGCTGGGTGAGGGGGTGACCCCTCGGAGAGGCGGCTTTTTCGGGAGGCGTCTCCTCGAAGAGACGGCCTTTTCCGGAACGGCTCAGGGAGCGGTCAACGCCGCCCGCTCCAGGCCGAGTTCCCGTGCGAGCGCCTCGTCGACCCACTCCAGGGCCCGCGCCCGCGACACCGCGCCCCCGTAGGCGGTCATCTGTACGGCGAGTCCGTCGAGCAGGGCTGTCAGGCGCAGGGCGGTGCCGGCCGGGTCCGGGCAGTGGAACTCGCCCGCGGTCACTCCCTCGGCGATGACCTCGGAGAGGGCCTGCTTCCACTGGCGGTCGAGATCGCGGGTGACGTCCAGGAGGGCGGGTTCGCGCAGTGCCGCCGCCCAGCCCTCGATCCACAGCCGCCAGCCCTTGGCCTGCCCGGTCGGCGCGTACCAGCGCAGCGCGGCCCGCAGTCGGCGCAGCGCGGTCGTGCGGCGGTCGAGCAGCTTGCGCAGATGGGCGAGGTCGTCCTCGGCGGCGAACGTGAACGCGGCGGCGACCAGTTTCTCCTTGGTCGAGAAGTGATAGAGCACCAGCGCGTTGCTCACCCCGAGCGCCGAGGCCACGTCGGCGATCCTGACCGCAGCGACCCCTCGCGCCTCGATCTGCTCGACGGCGGCCCGCAGCAACTCCGCCCGCCGCTCCGCCACGCCCAACCGCACTCTCGCCACGCGGTCACCCTAAGCCGTTGCCCATAGGGGCGTTGTCCCGTACGTCACCGGTACCAGCCGAACCGTTCCGCGATGACCGGGAGCCGCTCCGCGACGATGGCGTGCGCTGCGGCACGCGGTGTGGTGCCGTCGGCCTCCGCGCGGGCCAGCATCCGGTCGATCAGGGCACGCATCGCACGCCGGGTGTGGGCGAACGCCTCGTCCGCGTCCGGGCCGATGTCGCCGAACAGGGTCCACCACCACCAGGCGTTCGTCCCGGAGTTCACGACCACGTCCGGCAGCACGGTCACCCCCCGCGCGGAGAGCAGTTCCTCCGCCTCGGGCAGTACAGGCATGTTGGCCGCCTCGACGATCCAACGGGCGGTGATCCCCTGCTGGTTCGTGGTGTCGATCGCGTACGACACCGCCGCCGGAACCAGCACCTCCGCCTCTACGGACAGCCAGTCCTCGCCGGGGAGTTCGCGATCGCCGGGGCGCAGCGCGGAACGGTCCACGGTGCCGTACCCGTCCCGGGCCGCGAGCAGCGCGTCCACGTCGAGTCCGGCCGGGTTCACGATCGTGCCCTTGACGTCGGCGACGGCGACGATCGTCAGCCCCGCGCGCGTGAGGAACCGTGCCGTGGCCCCGCCCATGGTGCCCAGCCCCTGCACGGCGACCCGCGTCCCCGCGTACGGCACGCCCGCCCGGTCCAGTGCGGCGAGCACCGACTCGGCGACCCCGCAGCCGCCGACCAGCTCGTCGAGACCGATGCCGTCCACCTCGACCGCGAAGGCGTCCGCGAGCCGCCGCCGCGCCTCCGTCTCGTCGTCGAGCAAGGGATACACGGCCTGGATCGTCGACACGAGCCCGGCTTCCACCGCGGCCCTGTCGACCAGGTCCTGGCCGAGCCCGAGATCCTCACCCGTTGTCCAGAAGCTCTCGATGTACGGCCGCATGGCCCGCAGGTAGCGCACGAGGAGGCCGTACGACACCGGGTCGCGGGGATCGCAGTCGATGCCGCCCTTGGCGCCGCCGAGGGGGACGTAGCGGCCCTCCGGGTCGTAGTGCAGGGCCTCTTTCATGGTCATGCCGCGGGCCAGCCCCGCCACCTCGTCGAGCGTGCAGCCCGGCCGCATCCGCAGTCCGCCGCTGGACACCCCGCGCACCAGCCGGTCGACGACCAGGAAGCCCTGGCGGTCGGTGACGTGGTCGGTCCAGGTGAGCGACATCAAGGGGGCGGTCATGGGGACTCCTCGCGGCGTCGGCCGGAAGGCCGGGTACTGAACGGCGAGTCAGTATCGGAAGCGGTGTCGCGTCCTGTCAACGGAAGATCGAGTCCCGGCCCGTGCTGAGGACCGCCACCCCGTGGTGTCAACCTCCGGGGCGCAACTTTGGTCTTTCCTTGGAATGCGGGCTCCGGGATGCCGATCCACCGGCGTTGTCAGAGGGGTCGACCATAATGGAAGCCTGACCGACTCCACCTGGAGGAATCGTGACCGGAATCCGTACCCTGAGCTCCGGGCTCCGTGAGCTGCGGCCCGCGGCCTTCGGCGCGGACCCGAGCGGCGAGCGCCTGGCGCGCATCCGCAGATCACCCCACTTCAAGGACGGGGTCTTCCAGAACCCCGGGGGCAATACGAACGTCCGCCCCTCCGGGGGCACGATGCGCGAGATGGGCAAGTCCTATCTCGACAAGGAGCAGCGCGCCCTCCGCGCCCCCAACGGTGTGCTGCCGGTACACGCCACCACCCTCGCCGACCTGGCCAAGCCCGCCGCCACCGGGCTGCGGCTGACCTGGATGGGGCACTCCAGCGTGCTGGCGGAGATCGACGGCCACCGGGTCCTCTTCGACCCGGTCTGGGGCGAGCGCTGCTCCCCGTTCCCGTTCGCCGGACCCAAGCGGCTGCACCCGGTGCCCCTGCCGATCGCCGCGCTCGGCCCGGTCGACGTCGTGGTCATCTCGCACGACCACTACGACCACCTGGACATGCCCACGATCAAGGCGCTGGCCGACACGGACACCCTGTTCGCCGTGCCGCTGGGCGTCGGCGCCCACCTGGAGCACTGGGGCGTGTCCGCCGACCGGCTGCGCGAGCTGGACTGGCACGAGGAGACCAAGGTCGGCGGCCTCACCCTGACCGCCACCCCGGCCCGCCACTTCTGCGGCCGCGGCCTGCGCAACACCCAGCACACCCTCTGGGCCTCCTGGGTGGTCGCCGGTGACGAGCACCGGATCTACCACAGCGGCGACACCGGCTACTTCGAGGGCTTCAAGGACATCGGTGCCGCACACGGCCCGTTCGACGCCACGATGATCCAGATCGGCGCGTACAGCGAGTTCTGGCCCAAGAATCACACGGACTATACGCCGCTTCCTGGGGCGTGGCCAGACATTCACATGTCGCCGGCCCAGGGGGTGCAGGCCCATCTTGACCTGCAGGGAGGTGGTCCGGCTGGGGTGCTGTTGCCGATCCACTGGGGGACCTTCAACCTGTCCCTGCACGCGTGGGCGGAGCCGGGGGAGTGGACGAAGTACGAGGCGGAGGAGGCAGGCCAGGCGGTGGCGTTCCCGCGGCCGGGTGAGCCGTTCGAGCCCGCGGGGAGGCTGTCGGCGGAGGCGTGGTGGCGGGCCGTGTCCGGTCCGATCGCGCACCCCTGGCGGCGTCCTCGGAGTACTGAGGGTGTGGTCGAGCCGAGCAAGAAGGATCTTGACCTCGCGGGTGAGCGGTGACGTCGGTCGGAGACGAGATGGGGGTGATGGTCCGGATGCTGGAGCGTCTTCCGGCTGGTGAGCTGGATCGTTTGCTGCTCGATTTGGGCGGGGCGCCCCGGGTGGAGCGTGAAGTCGCTGCGCAGCGATTCAGGCCCTTGCCGTCTCCGAAGGGCCCTTCGCGGGTTATCGTCCGCACACGCATTGTGCAGCGCTGAGCTTGCGGGAGAGGGGCGGCCGGGTAGGGCTCGGCTGCGCTGCTCGGCCAGTGTCGATGGCAGCGTCTAGGGTGCCGCTACCTGCTCGACACTCGGGGGCAGGCCCCGGGCGCCGGCAGCCCCGAGGGGCTGCCGCTCAACGCGTTTTTCTCACAGCAGGACAGCGGGACAGCTGGCCTGCCGCCCTCTTCGACCCGTCGGTGGATCCGAACGTGATGTCACGATTCACGCATCGCCGGTACTTGTGGGTGACCCGGTCACAGGCGTCATACGGTCGGCGTGCGGACCGGCGCAGCGTCGCCGGTGTGGACGTGGACGCGACACCGAGGTAGCCGTGGAGTTCGCCCGTCCCCCGAAGCGACGTACGCGACACGATGGTTGACACCGTTATCGCGCTGGACGCAGTCGCCGTCCGGTACGGCAGCACGAGGCGCAGGTCGTCGCCGCCGACGACGTGCCCCTGAGCGTGAGCGCGGGTGAGTTCGTCGTGTTCGTCAAACCGCCCCCGGTTCCGAATTGGGCGACCTGCACGGATGTTGGTCCCATGCCGAGCGGGGGGATGCGGCTCGCGGATGTGGCGGCATCCGAGGGCGGCGTCGCACTACAGGCCGCCCTCGGATGCCCGACCCTTCCTTCACGCTCAGGACCCTGTACGACCACATATTGCGGCCATGTTGATGTGATGAGTTGAAGAAGTCTTCACATCATGGGCAGGCGTGATTTCTGGAGGCCGGGCCGAGCTAAATCTCGATCTGTCCCTCCACGTGTTTGAGCTGGTGGCGGGCCATCGCCAGGTTCGAGCGGGCCTTGTCGAGTACGAGGTACAGGAACAGGCCGTTGCCGCTGCGGCCGGTGATCAGACGGATCAGGTGGTACTGGCTGTCCAGCGTGATCAGGATGTCCTCGATCTGGCCCTTGAGGCCCAGCTGCTCCATGGTGCGCACCATGGCCCGGATGACATCCGTGTTGCCGGCTGCGGCGATCGTCAGGTCCAGGGTCTTGCTGCCGCCCAGCGTGCCCAGCGCCATTCCGCTGGTGTAGTCGACGACGGCGGCCCCCAACGCCCCCTCGATCCCGGCCATCATCTCCTTCAGCGACACTTCCACACTCGCCACAGCGCCTCCTCTTGTGTTGCGTTGACTGCGGCGGACCGGTGCTGCCGACCCGCCTCGGTGTCCGGACCGTAGGCGTGCAGCCCTCACTCGCGGGGAGTCTCTTCGAGACTGACCCGCGACGATCGGACAACGGCTCGACGGGGCCTGTTGATGCGCCAGAACTGCCCCGACTGGTACGGAAGTTGACGCCTGGTCCGGCGTGAGCCGCAAACCGGGATCATGGGGTATGGGTCTATCGACCGCGCGTTCGCGGAACCAACGCCGGCCGCTCCCGGAAGGGCACACCCTTCCTCACGCACCTTGGCGGTAACCAGGTCGAGGTCCGATCGGCGAGCTCCGCTCCCGTCGGTAGGGCCAACCCGACGGTGGTCGAGGCCATGGTGAAGGTGGGGATCGATGTCTCCACCGAGACGCCGAGGTGCTCACCAGTGGTGATGATCGGCACGAACCCGTCCGTCGGCCTGGGCCGGTTTCTCTGCCTCCGGCAACGCGCCCTCGGCTCCAGAGGCTGCGCCCTCGCCGAACTGACCGCGGAGGCCACCGACGGGTCGCTGACTCGCTGGAAGGTGTGGGCCGGCCTCTCCGGCACGGCGGAGCTACCGCCCGGAGAGGGCGCTGACCAGCAGCGCACCTCAGAGGACGGCGGGAGGCTGAGGCCGGACACGACGGCCGGTTGGCGTAGGAGGTGCGGCCCGCGTCCCTATCGCACTGACGGACTCGGTGAGAGCGTGCTGTTCGCCGGCGGCGTGAGAACGACCTGTGGCTGTGTCGCGGCCGGGGGCGGCGGGGTCATCTCCTGGGCCGGGAGCGTGGGCGCGGTGGTCTCCTGGAAGAGGACCTGGTCGAAGTCGACCAGACCGGTCTTCTCCAGGACCGTGATGAGGTCCAGGACGATGCCGTTGGCCTGGTCGGCCAGGGCGCGGACCAGCGTGTTCTTCGTGGTGGTGCGGACGCTCGCGATCGTGGAGAGGATCTGGCCGTCCGTCGCGCGCAGGAGGGTGGCCATGTCGGTGTCGAACTGTTTGCCGCTGTCCGCGTTCAACTTGGCTACGAAGCCCTGCTGTTGTGGCGACGGCTGGTTGGGCAGCGTGATGCCCAACTGGCCGGCAGCTCTGCGGGCGGCGGCGTCCAGCGAGGCATCCCCGTCGATCAGGTGCTTCCCCGCGGTCTTGACCGCCTTGGTCCTGCCCTTCCTCAACGCTGTCTGGCCAACGGGGTACTCCCACAGCCCGGCGGAGCGCACCTTGACCACGAAGTCCCGGTCGGCTTCCGTCAGCGGTCCGGTCGCCGGGGTGGCGATGACCCGCTCGGGCGCACTCCTGACCTTCTGGACTCCGAGCATGGCGGGGTAGAGGAGCGACCCGAGGGTGAGGCTGAGCGCACCACCCACGAAGAGAGTCCCCGCCGCTTTCCGTGAAACGAGCACGGTGTCTCCTGTCCGGTGCGGAACCCGCACCCACAGCAGTACGGATGCGGGGTCTCACGGAACCTCTTGGGCTCGTAATGGGTTCGTAAAGTCGATCGGTGTTCGGTACCCCGTCGGCACCCGTGCTGACCGCGGCCGGCCACCCGCCTGCCCGGGCGAGTGCCCGACGCCGTCGCGATCCACGGTTCACCATCGTCACCATCCCCTTCGGCTCGGGCTCCGCTGACGCTCTCCGCTTCACCTCGGACGCGCCAGGAACCGAACTGTGGCCGAGGACGCGCCGCAGTGACATCTGGCACGGATGCCCTCGCCGGGGCGCAGGACGCCGCGATGACAGTCTCGCCCGAGGTGCCCGTTGCCCGTACCACGGCGAAGCGGCGGTCGGCGGTGTGATCGTCGGGGTCCTCGTCCGTCCTGTCGTCCTCGTGGCGCTTGCCGGAGGACGCGGTCGCGGCCGGGCCGAGTGATACGGCGGCAGGACCTGCCGGTACTCGTGCAGAACGGCCCCGAGCGCGAGACGTCCGTCGACGCCACGTCCCGCTCAAGGTCCCTGCTGCACGAAGGGGAGGTGGCGTGGAGCCGCCCCGGCAAGTCCTGCCGGGGCGGCTGCTGCGATCGGAGGCTGTCGGTCAGGGGCTGTCCTCGCCGCCTCCGGTGCCGCCGTTGGCCAGCCACTGCGCGTAGGCGATCGCGGCCAGGCGGGCAGAGAAGGCGTTGTCACGTGCGGTGGCGGTCGTGGCGGCGGCGGTGCCTGCCGCTGCGGTCAGGCCCGAAGCCGGCGTGTACATCGCCTCGTTGAAGACCGAGCCGCTGGGGGCCGAGGCGACGGCGAAGACGGGGTGGGCGGTTCCGCCGGAGAAGGAGGTGGAGATGTAGTCGCCGACCATGGTGCCCTGCGTGGTGCTCGCCAGCCAGGAGTGGGTCATCGGACCGGCCAGTTGGGTCGGCGTCGTCCAGGTGCTGCCGGCGTTGGTCGAGGAGACGTACCCGACGTCCAACTGGCAGGTGGCGGCGGTGCAGTTGGCGACCGGGTGGTAGTAGTACGCCAGCGCCAGGTGCGCGGTGGTGCCCGAGGTGGCCGGGTCGACGGCGAGGCCGGGGATGAAGTGGTCGACGGTGCTGGTCGTCGCGTCGATCGGGATGCGGGTCACGGACGACCAGATGGTGCCGTTGGTGGTCGTGGACATCACGATGTCGTTGGAGGTGCAGGAGCCCCCGCTGGCGCGGAAGCGGCAGTCCTGCCATACGACGTACACCTTCCCGGCCGCGTCGATCTCGGCGGAGGGCAGCGGGCCGCTGCGCAGGCTCCCGCGCACGGTGAAGGTGCTGACGGTGGCGATGGTGGTGGTCGAGGTCCAGGTGCTGCCGCCGTTGGTGGACCGGAAGGCGAGGATCGACGTCTCGGAGGCGTTGGAGGCCGGGACGATCACCGTGCCGTTGGGCTGGACGACGGGCTGGCCGCCCAGGCCGGTGGCGTTGTTGCCGGTGTTCTTCGAGGCGCCCCAGGTGAGACCGCCGTCGCTCGACGTGGTCATCTTCAGACGGTCGCCGTCGCCGTTGTTGTCGTACTCGGTGTAGCAGTTGCCGTAGAAGGCGCTCGTGGCGGTGTTGTCGCAGACGATCCAGTTCTTGTCGAGGCTGGAGCCGGTCGCGGTGATGACGGGGTTGCTCCAGGTCAGTCCGCCGTCGGTCGAGCGGCTGGTGAAGACCTCGGGGACGGTGACGGACGAGGTGATGGGGATGGTGGAGATCAGCCAGGTGTTGTGCTTGGCGTCGTAGGCCACCGCCGGGTCGCTGACCCGCTGGAAGGTGCCGCCCGCCTGCGTGGTGATCCCGGGCAGGAAGCCCTTGGTCCAGGTGGCGCCGCCGTCGGTGGAGGTGCTGAAGCCGACGTTGGAGGAGCCGCCGTCGTTGAACCGGCCGACCTGGAAGGCGGAGACGATGGTGGAGCCGTAGGAGAAGGTGTCGGGCTCGACCTCCGTGGCGTGCTGGCTGGTGGAGTTGGTGTAGGGATCGGCGCTGATCTGGGTGAGAGCGGGCGCGGCGCTGGCGGTGGTCGTCGACAGCGCCAGCAAGCCGGCGGCGAGGGCCGCCGTCACCAGGCCAGGTCTCGCCAGCCGGTGGAGCAGTGATGCCAGGGACATGATCCGTTCCCTTTCGCGGAGGGGCACGTCCGGCATCGGTGCGTCGCGAAGTGGGGTCGGGAGCATGCCTCGTACACGTCCGCACCATGAGGGCGGGCGGAGCCCGGCCGAACCGAACGTCGTGCAGGACGTGCTGAGGGACGCCGCCACTCTGCTGCGCAAGCATGGTCATGTCAACGCGTTTCGTCGCAACACCACCTGAACCACAGGGAATTGACGTTCCTTTGACCCCCGGACAGCCCGATGGCCCGCCTCGCCGCACCACGCCTGACGACGGGCAGCCGCTGCTACGGGGACGGCACAAGGCGGGAACGTCTTACTTCGGCGGGATACCTTCGCCGTGACTCACCGGCGGCCCGTCCGCCGCTGCACGGAAGGACCCGATTCTGAACGCCTCGCTCGCGGAGACGCTGTCCGTGGCGTTGCTGGTGCTGGTGCTGGCCTGCGCGATCGTCCGCCCCTTCGGCTGGCCGGAGGCGGTGGTCGGCGTCCCGGCCGCCGTGCTGGTGATCGCCACCGGGGCGATCTCCTGGGACGACGCCGTGGCCGAGGCCGGACGGCTCGGGCCGGTGATCGGCTTCCTGGCGGCGGTCCTGGTCCTCGCCCAGCTCTGCGACGACGAGGGGCTGTTCCACGCCTGCGGGGCCTGGATGGCGCGCACGGCCGCGGGCCGGCCACGCCGCCTACTGGCCCAGGTGTTCCTGGCCGCCTCGCTGATTACCGCGGTGCTCAGCCTCGACGCCACGGTGGTGCTGCTGACCCCGGTGGTGTTCGCCACCGCGGCCAGGCTCGGCGCGCGCCCCAAACCGCACGTGTACGCCTGCACCCACCTGTCCAACACGGCCTCCCTGCTGCTGCCGGTCTCCAATCTGACCAACCTGCTGGCGTTCGCGGCCAGCGGGCTGAGCTTCACAAGGTTCGCCACGCTGATGGCGCTGCCCTGGCTGGCCGCGATCTGCGTCGAGTACGCGGTCTTCCGGCGGTTCTTCACCACCGACCTGGATGCCGGGGCTCAGGCCCCATCCGCCGCCGACCCGCCCGAACTGCCGCTGTTCGCCCTGGTCACCGTGGGCTGCACGCTGGCCGGGTTCGTCCTGACCTCCGCGCTCGGCATCGATCCGGCCTGGGCTGCCCTGGCAGGCGCCCTGGCCCTCGCCGTACGCGCCCTGCTTCAGCGCCGCACCACCCCGAAGGTGCTGATGCGCTCGGCCTCGGTGCCCTTCCTCGCCTTCGTCCTCGCCCTGGGCATCGTGGTGCGGGCGGTCGTCGACAACGGGCTCGACACGGCCCTGGGTCATCTCATTCCCGACGGCACCGCGCTGCCCGCCCTGTTCGGTCTCGCCGTGCTGGCCGCCGTACTGGCGAACATGATCAACAACCTGCCCGCGGTACTCGTACTGTTGCCCCTGACGGCTCCGTCCGGGCCCGGCGCCGTCCTCGCCGTGCTGCTGGGGGTGAACATCGGCCCCAATCTCACCTACGCCGGCTCGCTGGCGACCCTGCTGTGGCGGCGTATCGTCCACGCCCACGACGGCGAGGTGGAGTTGAAGGAGTTCACCCGGCTCGGCCTGTATGCCGTTCCGGCGAGCCTGGGCGCCGCGGTGCCGGCACTGTGGGCCTCACTGGCCGCGATCGGAGGAGGCTGACCCCATGACCGTGGTGGTCTGGATCGTCGAGGGCACCTGGTCCGCCTGCGTGGACGCCGCCCGCGCCCACACCCCGGCGGACGCCGACATCATCCTGTTCCACGTCACCCCGGCCGACATCCCGGGCGCGGCGTACGGCGCCTTCGCCGGCCTGCTCGGCCGCGGCCAGCCCTGGGGGCACCGCCCGGCCGAAGGCTGGGGGAGCGACCCCGGCACCCGCCTGGAGCACCTCGCCGCCACGTCCGCCGCCCAGCTCCTCCAGGCCGCCGCCGAGCGGCTCGGCCGCCCCTGTACCCGCAGCGAGCGCACCGGCCGCATGGAACGCGAGGTTGTCGCCGCGGCGGAGGGTGCCGACCTGCTCATCCTGGCCCGCGACGGCGACCGCAGCCACCTCGGTCCGCACAGCCTCGGTCCCGCCAGCCGCTTCGTCGTCGACCACGCTCCCTGCCCAGTTCTGCTGGTCTGGCCCGAGACGGCCCCCGGCCTCACCACTATGCCGCCCCCCCCACCCCAAACCCCACCCCACCCGTAGGAGTGGGCTCCGCTCGTAGCGCCGTTCATCTGAGTCCACCCCGATCCTGTGCTGGTGACCGTGGCCGCGCGTACTGTGATGACAGCTCACCTTGCCGCTCAGGGGTGGGTGGTGTGCCGGGAAGTCTGGTCGGCGACGTATCCGTCGCGCCCGGAAGGCTGGCCCTGCCGCTCATGCCCCCTCGTCGCCAACGTGCCCGGACAGTCGTCCGGCTGCGTGGAGACCTGACCTCCAGCAGGACGCCTCGCGTCCGGAGGAAACTCCTGAGAGCCTTCGCCCGGGCCCCGAGCATCCTGGAAGTAGACCTCGGCTAGGTCACCTGTTTCGCCCCGGAGGCCGGCGCGCTGCTCCTGGCCGCCGCAGCCACCGCGCGCCGGTCCGGCACGCGTTTCTTCATCAGCCGTGCCTCGCCCCGCGGCCTGCATGTTCTCCGGCAGTTGGGCATGCAGCACCTCACGGACACACCGCTTCTTCCTGACCCGTAGCTTTGCAACGAGACAAGAGTCTGGCGATGCCATCCCGAAACGATCCCTCCGCTCCGCCTCCTTCCATGCCGCAGGAGATCCTGATCCAGGCGGTCCTCACCTGCTTCGACGCCTATGCCCGTATCCGCAGGGCGCGTGACAGCGTCCTTGCCGCCTCCCGCGTCAGCCCTCGGGAGGAAGAACGCGCCTTCGACGATCTGCAACAAGCCATCTCACGGCTACGCACGACTTAAGCGAGGACCAGTCAGGGCGAGACTGTGCGGACGTACGGCGCCGGCCTGGGTGAGCAGGTCGCCCAGCGGGCCAGTGGCGGTGCCGAGGGCAGTGCAGGCGGCGAGGCCGAGCACGGGGAGCCGCAGCGTTGACGGGTTTTCTACGACGGCCGCGTCCCCACCGGGGGACGGTCTCAACAGCATGTGCGTGGTCCTGGTGACGACTGAGGCGAAGGCGGTCAGGGCCAGCAGGAGGGCGTGGCCGTGGCTGTGTTGGCCAGCGGTTCGCGTTGCCCGTCCCGAGTGTCGGAAGACGGTGGCCGACTCTCGGTCGCAAGTGGGCGAGTTGGGCCATTGCGGAGCCAGTAAGCGACACCTGAGAGTGGATGTGGCCGGGATGCGGTGAGATTGCCCGATTCACCACAGCAGCCAGCCGGTTGGGGCCGATATGGGCGACACGATTACAGCAGCGGTCTCCGGCGGAGCCGGAACCAACGGGTGTACACACCGCCACTGTGCCGTACGGCTTCGTGATGACGAGTCGCCCCGGGTGGAGGACCGGTTCCGGGGGCTGTTGGAAGCGGCCCCGGACGCGATGGTGATCGTCGACGACTCGGGGACGATCAGACTCGTCAACGCGCAGACGGAGACGCTCTTCGGGTATCAGCGGGCAGAACTCCTCGGCCGCCCGGTGGAGATACTCATTCCCGGCCGGTTCCGTGCCCAGCACGGCGTCCACCGCGACGGATACACCGGCACCCGGCAGGTGCGGCCGATGGGGGCGGGGCTGGAGCTGCACGGGCTGCGCAAGGACGGTAGCGAGTTCCCCGTCGAGATCAGCCTCAGTCTTCTGGAGACCGCCGACGGCCTGCTCGTGTCCGCCGCCGTCCGCGACGTCAGCGAACGCAAGGCCGCCGAGGAAAGGTTTCGCAGCCTGCTGGAGTCGGCTCCGGACGCCATGGTGATCGTGGACGACGCCGGAACGATCAAGTTGGTCAACGCACAGACCGAAACTCTCTTCGGCTACCCGCGCAAGGAACTCCTCGGCCGTCCTGTGGAGTTGCTGGTGCCCGAGCGGTTCCGCTCGCATCACATGCTGCACCGCGGTGATTATGCCGCCACCAATCGCCAGGTGCGGCCGATGGGGGCGGGGCTGGAGCTGCACGGGCTGCGCAAGGACGGTAGCGAGTTCCCCGTCGAGATCAGCCTCAGCCCCCTGGAGACCACCGACGGCCTCCTTGTCTCCGCCGCCGTCCGCGACGTCAGCGAACGCAAGGCCGCCGAGGCCCGCATCAACGAACTCGCCGCTCTCGTCGAGTCCTCCCAGGACGCGATCCTCGCCAAGACCCTCGACGGCCGCATCACCTACTGGAACACCGCCGCACAGCGGCTGTACGGCTACACCGCTGAGGAGGCCATCGGCCGCCACGTGTCCATGCTGGCGCCGCCGGAGCGCAGGGACGAGATCATTCACCTGCTGGAGGAGCTGCGCAAGGGCGCGAAGATCGAGCACTTCGAAACGCTCCGGCTCACCAGCAGCGGCAGGATGCTCGACGTCGACGTCACTCTGTGGCCCACCCGCGACACCAGCGGCACGGTCATCGGCGCCTGCGCCATCGTCCGCGACATCAGCGACCGCAAACGTGCCGAGGCCGAACTTACCGAGCTGTACGAGCAGCAGAAGCACATCGCCCTCACCCTGCAGCGCAGTCTGATGGGTACCCCGCCGGCCATTCCCGGTCTGGCCGCTGCCAGCCGCTACCTGCCCGCCACTCAGGGCGCGGGCGTGGGCGGGGACTGGTTCGACCTCATCCCGCTGGGGGCCGGCCGGGTCGGGGTCCTGATCGGCGACGTCATGGGCCGCGGTCTGGAAGCGGCCTCCGTGATGGGGCAGTTGCGCTCCGCCGCCCACGCCCTGGCCAAGACCGGGATGCAGCCCCGCCAGCTCATGCAGGCCTTGGACGCGGTCGTCGCCGACCTCGACGTCCCCGACCAACTGGTCACCTGCTGCTACCTGGTCATCGCCCCGGACGCCGGTTCCGTGACGACCTGCTCGGCCGGCCATCTGCCCACGCTCGTCGCGGACCCCGGCGCCGGCACCCGTAGGCTTCCGGCGCCCGTCAACGCACCGCTAGGTGTCGGCGACGTGCTCTACCAGCAGTCAACCGCGGCGATCCCGCCCGGCGCCGTCCTCGTCCTGTACACCGACGGCATGGTCGAGACACCCGGCAGCGACATCGAATACCAGATCGACGTACTGACCGCAGCCCTCAGCGACGCCTTCGCCTCCGACACCGGTCTGGAATCCGTCGCGGACCACGTCCTGGCCACGCTGCTGCCCGATGCCGAGGGCCACAACGACGACGTCACCCTGTTGCTGGCCCAGTTCCCCGCCGCCCCGCTGGCCACCGCCACCGCGGAACTCCCGGCCACCGCTCCCACGGTGTCCGAGGGCCGCTCCTTCGTGGTCAAGACCCTCACCTCATGGGACTGCGTGCACAGGGCCGACGATGCCAGGCTCCTGGTCTCCGAGGTGCTCACCAACGCCGTCCAGCACGCGGAGGGTCCCCTCGTCCTGCACCTGCGCCGTACCGCCACCGAACTCGCTGTCGAAATCAGCGACCTGAGCCCTCACCTGCCCCAGCCGCGGCTGGCCGCCGAGGACGAGGAGTCCGGGCGGGGTCTCATCCTCGTCGACACCCTCGCCGACAGCTGGGGCGTCCGCCCCACCGACCAGGGAAAGACCACCTGGTTCACCCTCCGGCTGTGAGCAACGGATCTCATGCCTGCTCCTCCTCCGCTGGTGAGCTCTGTGGCGGTCGTTTCCGCGCGTTGGCTGAGGGGATCCTGCTTGGTGTGGGCCGGATACGCTGCCGGGATGATCGAGACTCTCCCTCCCTGTCCGAAGTGCTCCTGTGAGTACACCTACGAGATGAACGCGCTGGTGGTGTGCCCAGAGTGCGGCCATGAATGGGTGCTCGCCGAAGGTGGCGCGGACTCCGGCGCTCCCGCGATGGGGGTCCCCCCGGCCGAAGGCTGGGGGAGGGTTGTCAGGGACTCCGTCGGCAATGTGCTGCAGGACGGCGACTCCGTGGTCGTGGTCAAGGCGCTCAAGGTCAAGGGGAGTCCCTCGGGTATCAAGGCCGGTACGAAGGTGCGCAACATCCGGCTGGTCGACGGGGCCGACGGTCACGACATCGACTGCAGGATCGACGGTTTCGGGGCGATGCAGCTCAAGTCGAGCGTGGTCAAGAAGGGCTGACCCCCTCGTTCGCTGGAATGTCCCGGCATCGGCGTGATGATGAATTGCCAAATTTAGCAATTGGTTAGATGCTGTGTTGTCTGTGTTCGCAGGTAGTCGCGGGCGCAGTCTTCGCCTGCCCCGGTCGGGGCGCTGTCGGGGAAGTCGAGGAGTCGTGTCCGTTCCGCTGTACCAGGCCAAGGCCGAGTTCTTCCGGATGCTGGGTCATCCCGTACGGATACGGGTTCTGGAGCTGCTGCAGGACGGGCCGTTGCCGGTGCGGGACCTGCTGGCCGCGATCGAGGTGGAGCTCGCCGGCCTCTCCCAGCAGCTGGCCGTGTTGCGCCGCTCCGGGATCGTCACCTCGACGCGGGAGGGGGCGGCGGTCGTCTACGAGTTGGCCGGCGGGGACGTGGCGGACCTGATGGGGGCGGCGCGCCGGATCCTGACCGAGATGCTGTCCGGGCGCAGCGAACTGCTCGCCGAGCTGCGTGAAACCGAGGTCGTCGCACGATGACCATCGCCTTCACCCGGATCCGGGGCAGGATCGCCGAGCTGCTGCCGGGTCGTTCGGATCTGGCGGAGATGCGCCGCGACCCGCGCCGGGATCTGCTGGCCGGTCTCACGGTGGCGGTCGTCGCGCTGCCGCTCGCGCTCGGCTTCGGTGTCTCCTCAGGGCTGGGCGCCGAGGCCGGGTTGGCGACCGCGGTCGTTGCCGGTGCGCTGGCCGCGGTGTTCGGCGGTTCGAATCTGCAGGTGTCCGGGCCGACGGGTGCGATGACGGTGGTGCTGGTGCCGATCGTCGCCGCGCACGGACCGGCCGGGGTGCTGACGGTGGGGCTGTTGGCGGGCGTGATGCTCGTCGTCCTGGCCCTGCTGAGGGCCGGGAAGTACATGCAGTACGTGCCCGCCCCCGTCGTCGAGGGCTTCACCCTCGGCATCGCCTGCGTGATCGGTCTCCAGCAGATCCCGAACGCCCTCGGGGTGCCCAAGCCGGAGGGCGACCGGGTCCTGGTGGTGACCTGGCGTGCCCTGGAGGAGTTCGCGAAGAACCCGAACTGGACCGCCGTCGCCTTCGCGGCCGCGGTCGCCGCCCTCATGCTCATTGGCGCCCGCTGGCGGCCCACGATCCCCTTCTCCATCCTCGCGGTGATCGCGGCCACAGTTGTGGCCCAGGCAGTCGGCCTGGACGCGGCGAAGCCGATCGGTGACCTGCCGGCCGGACTGCCCGCGCCCTCCCTCGCCTTCCTCGCTCCGGGCGCGCTCAGCTCCCTGCTCGCCCCTGCCGTCGCGGTGGCGGCACTCGCCGCGCTGGAGTCGCTGCTGTCGGCCTCCGTCGCGGACGGCATGACGGTGGGCCTGAAACACGACCCGGACCGCGAACTGTTCGGGCAGGGCTTGGCCAACATCGCCGCCCCGCTGTTCGGCGGCGTCCCGGCGACCGGCGCGATCGCGCGTACGGCGGTCAACGTCCGTACCGGTGCGGGCTCCCGGCTCGCCGCGCTCGCCCACGCCGCTGTCCTCGCCGTGATCGTCTTCGCGGCGGCACCCCTCGTCTCGAAGATCCCGCTCGCCGCGCTCGCGGGTGTGCTGCTGGCCACGGCGATCCGTATGGTCGAGGTCGGCTCGCTGCGCGCGATGGCGAGGGCCACCCGATCCGACGCGCTGATCCTCATGCTGACCGCGGTCGCGACGCTCGCCCTCGACCTGGTGTACGCCGTGATCATCGGCCTGGCGGTGGCGGGAGCCCTGGCCCTGCGCGCGGTGGCCAAGCAGGCCCGCCTCGAAGTGGTCCCCCTGGACCGCGGTGACCACAGCGTCGAGGAGCACGCGCTGCTCGCCGAGCACATCGTGGCGTACCGCATCGACGGCCCGCTGTTCTTCGCCGGCGCCCACCGCTTCCTGCTGGAGCTGGCGGAAGTCTCCGACGTACGGGTCGTCATCCTGCGCATGTCCCGGGTGACGACCGTCGACGCCACCGGCGCGCTCGTCCTCAAGGACGCGGTGGACAAACTCCAGCGGCGGGGCATCGCCGTCATGACCTCCGGGATACGCCCCGGACAGCGCCAGGTCCTGGAATCCGTGGGCGCGCTGGAACTGCTGCGTCTGGAAGGACGCGAGTACGCCACCACACCCGAGGCGATCCGGGGCGCCCGCACCTACCTGGAGTGCGCCGGTGTCATGCCGCCGCTCCCCGCCCAGTCGTCCCGGCCCGTCAACGAGGAAACTGAGGAAACCGTCGGATGAGCACTCCTCCCGCATCGCTGCGCATGGTCGAGGTCTCCGGCACGGAGGCCCTGTGGCTGCTGGAGGGCAGTGAGCTGGGTCGGCTGGTGTACCCGCAGCGGGACTTGACCGTCATCCGGCCCGGCCGGCACACCTGGGAGTACGGCCGCCTGGTGGTGCGTGCCCCGGTGCAGGCGGCAGCGGTCCCGCTGACGGCGACGTACCAGGTGGACGAGGTTCGTGCCGCGACCGGCACCGGCTGGACGGTGACGGTGGCCGGGCCCGCCGAGGTGATCACCGATCCGAACGAGGCCGCTCATTACCGCCGTACGCTCACCGGCTGGACGTACGGCCCCCATGACACGATCGTCCGTATCCATCCCCAGAGCGTCTGCGGCTTTCGGCTGGCCCGCGGGTCGGCGAGTTGATGGCCGCGCGGCTCGAAGCCCTGCCCCACCGGCATGTGCTCACCCTGCCCACCGAGCCGTCCGCCGTCCGGCTGTCCCGGCAGACCGCCGAGCGGGCGCTGACCGAGTGGGGGATCAGCCTGCGCCACCCCACGGTCGATCCGGCCCTGCTGATACTCGGCGAGCTGGTCACCAACAGCGTGCGGCATGCTGTCGTGCTCTCCCCGCAGGTGACGGTGATCTACGCGGCGGGCGCGGACTGTCTGGCCTTCGCCGTGCATGATCGCCACCCCTACCAGCCGGCGCTCTACGGTGCGGTCACCGGCACCGGGACGGGCGGCCTGGGCACCGTCATGGAGCTCACCCTCGGCCTGGGCGGCACCGCGGTCGTCCGGGGTGACGCCGACGGCAAGGGCAAGAGCATCTGGATCACCCTCCCGCTGTGAGCCCTTCTCCTCCGAACCGACAGGCCGACCGCGCAAGGGAGTTGACGATCATGACCATCGAGTGGCGCTACACCGTCGAGAAGGATCTCGGCATCCTCTCCGTCTCCGGATCTCTCGGCCCGGACGCCGTCCATCGCTTCGAGGGTGCCGTCGGCTGGGCGGTGGGACGCGGGACGGGTCCGGTCATCGTCGACCTGACCGGACTGCGTGGCTGGTCGGCCGAGGGGCAGTTGGCGATCACCGAGGCCGCACGCCGTCTCGCTGCGGCGGGCCGCGGCCTGGAACTGGCCGCGATCCCCGCCGACGGCTCCCTTGTTCCCGACGGGGACTGCCCGCCCATCCCCGTGCACCCCGACCGGGCCGGCGCGCTCGCCGCGCACAGCACACGGCACGGCGAGCCGATGAAGGGCCGCCACGAGTGGCGTACGACGGGGTGGCGGGCCGACGAGCCGGGGGCCTGACCTCGCCGGACTCAGCCGGGCGCGAAGGCGCCGTTGCCGTCCCGCACGGGCACGACGGTGCAGACGTCTTCCTCCGCGGCGATGGCCACGTCCTCGGCGAATCCTGTCGAGGCCAGCTCCCGGCCGGAGACGCCGGTGGCGACCGCGCCGGTGAGGTCGGCCGTGCCTTCGTAGGCCGCTTTCGCGGCGGCTGCTTCGGCGGACAGCGGTCCCGCGCCCTGGGCCTGCAGGTCACTGATGAGCGCGCCGGCGCCCAGCAGGTCCTCAAGTGCGGGGCGCAGGGTGCCGTCCGGCCACCGCTCACCCGCGGCGATCACAGCTATCGGACGTTCGGGAGTGCCGTAGTCGTGGGCGGTGAGCCAGCTGCCGACCGCGGCGGTGTTACGCAGGCAGGCGGCGACCACCGGCACGCTCCGCCGTGCGGCTGCCGCGATGGCGGCACCGTTCGGGGACGGCAGCACCAGGCGCGCGACGAACGGGGCGCGGCCGAGGTGGGCCGGGGAGAGGGACCAGGGGCTGTCGGCCGTGACGGCACGGCGGGCCACGGCCAGCCGGGCGCCCGACTGCCGTGCGTAGACGGTGGCCGCCTTCTCCGCCGCGGCCCGCTCGGCCGCGGCGGCGGGGCCGTCGGGCAGCCAGAACGGAAAGACGCGGATGCCCCTTTCGACGGCGATGGTCACCGCCGTGGTGAAGGACAGCACATCGATGATGACCAGACAGGCGGCCTCCGAGGCGAGGCGTCCCGCGCCACTGGGGCCCCACTCGAAGCGGATCCCGCTCCCGGACTGGCCGTCCCAGTCACCCATGGCACATCCCCCTTCGTCGAACCGAGTGCTGTGGGTCAGTTCTTCTCGCCGTCCGAGGAGGGCGTGGTGGTCCGGCCGCCGAAGGACAGCCGCATCATGTGGGCGTGCCCGCACCGGGGGCAGGAGCCCTCGGCGCCGACGGCGGTGGGGCGGCACTTGAGGCGGCAGGCGGGGCACTTGTACCAGGCGACGCCCGCGCCGCGCAGCGGAATGATTCTCACGCAAGCCTCCCGCACATCACGTATGGAGTTGCTAATCTTAGCAATTGCTGAGGTTGATGCCGCCGGTTTTGGATGGACCGGTTCTTGTGCGCGGATTCGGTGTGGCCGCTGCCGCGGGCGAGGATGGGCCGCATGTGTGTGACGAGCGAAGCGAGGTGGGGGTCCCCCCGCCCGAAGGGTGGGGGAGAGTGGATGCGATGCGCCGAGGACCGGCCGGTACGGCCGTGCTGCTCCGCCGGGGAGGGGACGGCACGATGAGTACGCCGCTGTACCAACTGAAGGCAGAGTTCTTCAAGACGCTCGGCCACCCGGCACGCATCCGGGTGCTGGAGTTGCTGAGCGAGCGCGAGCACGCGGTGGCGGAGATGCTGCCCGAGGTGGGGATCGAGGCGGCCCACCTGTCGCAGCAGCTGGCGGTGCTGCGGCGGGCGAACCTGGTGGTGACCCGCAAGGAGGGCTCGACCGTGTATTACTCGCTGACCAGCCCGGACATCGCCGAGCTGCTCCGGGTCGCCCGCGGCATCCTGTCCGGCGTGCTCGCCGGGCAGGCCGAACTCCTCGCCGACCTGCAGGCCGCCCAGACACAGGCGAAACCGCCGTCGTAACGATGGCCCTCAATCGGCGGCCGCCTCCCGAGAGTTGACAGCGCTCTCTGGTACCGGGAGGCGGTCGCCTTACCCCGCAGTGACGTAACTCCGGTCGTGGATGGCCGGTCGGACACCCGCTAACAAGTCCTCACCGGCTCAGGGAGGGTTCATGGGCCTGCTGCGCAAGATCCGGGACACCGGACGGGTGGCCGAGCCCGCCCCGCCGCGCCCGGAGGGGCATGTGCCGCCACAGGCCAAGGAGTTCGGCGGCTCGGTGCAGGTGCGCTGCGTGGACGCCGGCTCCTGCAACGGCTGCGAGATCGAGATCGCGGGCGCCTTCAATCCGGTCTACGACGCCGAGCGGTACGGTGCCCGGCTGGTGGCCTCGCCCCGGCACGCGGACGTGGCCCTGGTGACCGGCCCGGTGACCCGCAACATGGCCGAGCCGCTGCGCCGCACGGTCGCCGCGATGCCCGAGCCACGGCTCGTGGTCGCGGTCGGGGACTGTGCGATCAACTGCGGAGAGTTCGCGGGCGGTCACGGCGTCGAGGGCGCCGTCTCCGATGTCGTGCCGGTGGATCTTCAGGTTCCCGGGTGTCCGCCGAGGCCGGACGAGATCGTCGCCGCGCTGCGGAGAGTGACCGGACGGTGAGCCTGATCCCCGCCGCCCTCGCGACGGCCACCGGACTGGGCGTGGCGGGCGCTGCGGCCGGGCTGGTGCTGCCGCAGCGGGTGCGGGGCGCGGTGGTGGGTGTCCTGACAGCGGGTGTGGGGGTAGCCGGTGGTGCGTCGGGTGTGGCCGCTCTGGGCGGAAGCCGCTGGTCGGCCGAGGTACCCGGGCTGCTCCCGCTGGCCGGGACGCACTTCGCGGTGGACGCTCTGTCCGGACTGTTCATGGCGGTGGCCGGGGCCGTGGTGGCGGCGGTGGCCGTCTACGGTGCCGGCTATGTGGCCGGGGGTGCGCACGGCCTCGGTTCGCGGGGCGCGCAGGCGGTACTGCCGCTGTTCGCGCTGAGCCTGCTGCTGGTACCGGCGGCGGCCTCGGTCTCGACGTTCCTGCTGCTGTGGGAGCTGATGGCGCTCACCTCTCTGCTCCTCGTGCCGGCCGAGCACCGAGCCCGGCCCGCTGTACGGGAGGCGGCCGTCTGGTACGCGGTGATGACCCACCTGGGGCTCGTCCTGCTCCTGGTGGGCTTCATGGTGTACGCCGCCCAGGCCGGCGGCGAGACCTTCGCCGCGCTGCGTTCCGGGAGCGGGGCGATGTCGCCGGCCGTCCGTGGTCTGGTGTTCGTGCTCACGGCCGTGGCGTTCTCCTCCAAGGCCGGTCTGGTGCCGCTGCACGCCTGGCTGCCCCGGGCGCACCCCGAGGCGCCCAGCGCCGTCTCGGCGTTGATGAGCGCGGCCATGGTCAACCTCGGCGTCTACGGCCTCGTACGCGTCGGGTTCGATCTGCTGGGCGGGGGACCGGCCTGGTGGTGGCTGCTGGCGATGGCTATGGGCGGCCTGTCGGCGGTCTACGGGATCCTGCAGGCCGCGATGGCCTCCGATCTCAAGCGGCTGCTGGCGTACTCGACGTCCGAGAACATGGGACTCGTCGTCCTCGGCGTCGGAGCGGCCGGGCTGTTCGACCACGCCGGGAACAAGGCGCTGGCCGGGCTCGCGCTGGCCGCCGCCCTGTTGCACGTGGTCAACCACTCGGCGTTCAAGGCCCTGTTGTTCTGCGCGGCGGGCTCGGTGCTGCGGGCCACCGGAGAGCGCAACCTGGATCTCCTGGGTGGACTGCGGGCCCGGATGCCCCTCACGACGGGCCTGTTCGCCCTGGGCGCGCTGGGCGCGGTGGCGCTGCCGCCCGGCAATGGCTTCATCAGCGAGTGGCTGCTGCTCCAGTCGATGATCCACGGACTGGCCGTACCCGGCGTGACCACGGCGATCGTGCTGCCCGTCGCCGTCGCCGTGATCGCCTTGTCGTCGGGCCTTGCGGCGGCGGTCTTCGTCAAGGCGCTGGGCGTGGGTTTCTTCGCCCGGCCGCGGGCCGAGGGAGCCGCTGCGGCCAGGGAGTCGCCGCTGCTGATGCTGGCCGGGATGGGGCTGCTCGCGGCCCTGTGCGCGGCGCTGGCCCTGGTGCCGGGACTGTTGGGCGACGGCCTGGACCGGGCGGTGGAGGCCGCCGGTCGTCCGGGGACGCGACCGGTGTCCGGAGGCGGGCTGCAGGTGCGTCTCGACGAGGTGTCCGCCGTGTTCTCACCGCTGTGGGTGGTCGCGACGCTGACGGTGACACTGGGCGCGGTCACGGCGACAGTGCGGTGGGCGGGGCGGCGTCGGCAGCGGCGTACACGGGCGAGGCTGTGGGACTGCGGCGGAGGCGCGCCGACCCCGCGCATGGCCTATACGGCGACCTCGTTCGCCGAACCACTTCAGCGGGTCTTCGACGACGTGCTCGCCCCGGAGCAGGACGTGGACGTCACGCCCATGCGCGAGTCGGCGTATCTCGTCGAGCGGGTGAAGTTCCGCAACCGCGTGCCCGACCGGATCGAGCACCGCCTGTACCGGCCGGTCCTCGACTTCCTCGCCGCCGCCGGGCAGTCGGCCAGGCGGCTGGCAGGCGGCAGCGTCCACGCCTACCTCGGCTACGGCTTCTTCGGACTTGTCACCCTCCTCGTCGTACTGGTGGTGGGCTGGTGAATACGGTCGGATACACGGCGATCGTCCTCCAAGTGGGCGCGGTGGTGGCCGGAGCGCCCCTGCTGACCGGACTGATGCGGCAGACACGGGCCCGCCTGGAGGGCCGGGCCGGGGCCGGCGTGCTCCAACCGTGGCGGGACGTGCGCAAACTCCTGCGCAAGGAACCGATCACCCCGGTCGGCACCGGCCCCGCCTTCCGGTGGGCACCGCCGCTGCTGGTCGCCACCTCACTTGTGCTGGCCGTGCTCGTACCGCTGATCTCGACCGACACCCCGGTGCGAGGGCGGGCGGATCTGATCGTGGTGGTGTCGCTGCTGGCGCTCGGCACGTTGGCGCTGGCGCTTGCGGGCCTGGACACCGGCACCGCGTTCGGCGGCATGGGCGCCTCCCGGGAGATGACCATCGCCGCCCTGGTGGAGCCGACCATCCTGATGGCGGTGTTCGCCCTGTCGATACCGGCCGGATCGACCAACCTGCCGGTCATCGTCGCCGGGGCGGCCGACCAGCCCGCCCGGCTGACCTCCCCGGCCGGCCTGCTGGCCATCGCCGCGCTCGCGGTGGCCGTGCTGGCGGAGAGCGGCCGGCTGCCGGTGGACAACCCGGCCACCCACCTGGAGCTGACCATGGTCCACGAGGCCATGACCCTCGAATACGCCGGACCGGACCTGGCGCTGGTGGAGTTCGGCGCACACCTGCGGCTGACCGTGCTGCTGGGGCTGCTGGCCTCGCTGTTCGCCCCGTGGGGCATTGCCACCGGCGCCTCGCTCGCCGCCGTGCTGCTGGCCCTGCTCCTGGCGGTGCTCAAGGTGGCGGTGCTCGGGATGGCGCTGGCGGCGGCCGAAGTCTTCTGGGCCAAGCTGCGACTCTTCCGGGTGCCCGAACTCCTCGCTGGATCCTTCCTGCTGGCGCTGCTCGCGGTGACCGCCTCCTACTTCCTGGGCGGAGAGGGGGGACAGCGATGAGCGAGAGTCTGTTCACGCAGTTGCTCGATCTCGCCTGCGGGGCGTTCCTGCTGGCCGCCGTGGTCGTGCTGTGGCGGCGCGAACTCGCCGCGATCGTACGGCTCTTCGCCCTCCAGGGACTCGCCCTCGCCGCCATCGCCCTGCTCCTCGGGCTCCATGAGGACCGCTGGGACCTGATCGTGGTGGCCGCGGGAATCGGCGCCCTGCGGGCCGGCCTGCTGCCGTACCTGATCCGCCGGGCCCTGGCGACGCTCGTCACCGACCGGGCCCAGGGGCAGGACCAGGCGGCTTACACGCACAGCGAGGAGGTGCGCGAGACGCAGCCGCTGGTGAACGTGGCCGCGTCACTGCTGACCGCCGCCGCCCTCACCCTGCTCGCCTACGCCGTCGCCCGCCCCCTGGTCGAGCTGGATCCGACACCCGCCACGCGCGCGCTGCCGGTCGGCCTGGCCGTGGTTCTGATCGGCTTCTTCGTGCTGGTGACCCGGCGCCGGGCACTGGCCCAGGTGGTCGGGTTCCTGCTGTTGGACAACGGCATCACCGCGACCGCGTTCCTGGCCGCCTCCGGGGTGCCGCTGATCGTCGAACTCGGCGTCTCCTTCGACGTGCTGCTGGCCGTCCTGGTCCTGCAGCTGCTCACCGTGCGGGTGCGGGAGGCGTTCGGCACCACCGACATCGACGACCTGCGGGAGCTGCACGACTGATGCTGCACCTTTCACAAGAGCCTGCTCTTACCGCGCTCCTGCTCACCGCCCCCGTCGCCGCACCGCTGGTCGTGGCCGCCGGGTACACCCTCACAGGGCTCGCCGCGCAGAGGCGCCCCCGGCCGGTGTCGGCGGCACGGCGGGAGGAAACGCGTCGTCCACAACCTGTGGTGAAAGCTGCCGCTGTCTCCCGTGGAACCGCGCGCGCGATGACGGGCGCGGATGACAAGGGGGAAGGAGATGACTCCGTGCCCGGGAAGCCGGTTGCCGCGGTCCGGGCGCGCGGGCGCCATCCGGCCGACTGGGTCGGCCTGACCTCTCCGGTGGTGATCCTGGCCTGCGCGTCGCTGCTGGCCGCCGACGTCGACGACGGGTCCGTGGCGGCGTACTCCGGGCTGCTGCGGGCCGACGCGCTGACCGTGTGGATGCTGCTGGTCATCGGCGCCGTCGCGCTGATCGCCTGCGCCTCGGCACCCTCCTACCTGTCCGGGGAGCGGGACGCGGACCGGGCCACCGGCCGGACTGTGATGGGGGTCCCCCCGATCGAGCGAAGTCGAGAGTGGGGGAGCTACCACGCCCTCGTCCAGGTGTTCCTGGGCGCGATGTGCCTGGCTGTGGTGACTGCGAACCTCGGCGTGCTGTGGGTGGCGATCGAGGCAACGACCATCGTCACCGCGTTCCTGGTCGGCCACCGCCGCACCCGCATGTCCGTAGAGGCGGCCTGGAAGTATGTGGTGATCTGCTCGGCGGGGATCGCGCTGGCCTTCCTCGGCACCGTCCTGGTCTACTACGCCGCCCGGCAGGCGGGCATCGCGGAGGCGTGGGCGCTGGACTGGCCGACCCTGCTCGCCCACGCGGACCGGCTCGACCCGGCGGTCACCCGGCTCGGCATCACCCTCGTCGTCCTCGGCTACGGGGCCAAGGCGGGCCTGGTCCCGCTGCACGCCTGGCTGCCCGACGCGCACAGCCAGGCCCCCGCGCCGGTCTCGGCGCTGATGTCCGGGGTGCTGCTGTCGGTCGCCTTCGCCGCGCTCCTGCGCTACCGGGTCATCGCGGACGCGGCGCTCGGCGTGGACTTCACCCGGGTCCTGCTGGCCGGGATCGCCCTGCTCACCCTCGCCCTCGCGGCCGGACTGCTGCTCGCCCAGAGCGACTACAAACGCATGCTCGCCTACTCCAGCATGGAGCACATGAGCCTGATCGCCCTGGCCGCCGCGATCGGCAGCCCGCTCGCCCTGGCCGCCGCGCTGCTGCACATCGCCGGACACGGACTCGCCAAGGCCACCGCGTTCTGCGTCTCCGGGCAGATCCTGCACCTGCGGGGCACGACGAAGATCGGCCGGGTGCGCGGGCTACTGGCCCGGTCACCCTGGCTGGGTGCGCTGTTCGGGCTTGCGATCGTGGCACTGCTGGGCTTCCCGCCGTTCAGCCTCTTCGCCTCCGAACTGGGCATCGCCCGCGCCGGATTCGCCGCAGGATCGGGCCTGGGCTGGACCACGGCCGCTGCTCTCCTCCTTGTCCTGGTCGCCTTCGCCGCGCTCGCCACCCGGGCCACGCGCATGCTGCTGGGACCGGCCCGCAAGGGGGACGCTGCCGTCGCGGAGAGCCCATCGGCACTGTGGCCCCTCGTCCTGGGCCTGCTCGCCTGCGCCGCCCTCGGCATCACCACCGGCCCGCTGGGCGACCTGCTCACCCAGGCCGCCACCGTCCTGGAAAGGCCCTGATCGATGCGCACCGCCCACGAGGTGAACACCGGCGAACTGCCCAAGCGGGCCGAGGCGCTGCTGCGCGACGGACACCGCCTGGCCCTGCTCGCCGCCCACCACGACGCCGACGCCGTACGCCTCGTCTACCTCTTCGTCTCCGGACCGCCCGACACCCGCATCGAACTCCACGCGCGCCTCGACCCCGCCCGTCCCGAAGTACCCAGCCTGGCCCATCTCTCTTTCCCCGCAGGCCGGTTCGAGCGCGAGATGCACGACCTGCACGGCATCGTCCCCCTCGACCACCCCCAACCGCGCCGCCTGGTACGCCACTTCCACTGGCCCAAGGGCTGGTACCCGATGCATCCCGACGCCGGGGACCCGCCCGCCTTCGGCGAACAGGAAGGCCCTTACCCCTTCCTGGAGGTCACCGGCGACGGCGTCTACGAAATCCCCGTCGGACCGGTCCACGCCGGGATCATCGAACCCGGCCACTTCCGTTTCTCCGTCGTCGGCGAGACCATCCTCAAACTCAAGGCCCGCCTCTGGTTCGTCCACAAGGGCATCGAGAAACTCTTCCAGGGCCGTAGCGTCGCGGCCGGGCTGCCGCTGGCCGAGCGCATCAGCGGCGACACCGCCGTCGGCCACGCCCTCGCCTACTGCCTGGCCGTCGAGGAGGCCACCGGCACCGCCGTCCCTGAACAGGCCCAGTGCGCACGGGCGTTGCTGCTCGAACTGGAGCGCCTCCACAACCACGTCGCCGACCTCGGCATGCTCTGCAACGACGTCGGACACGGCATCCTCAACGCCCACGCCCAGCGCGTGCGCGAACAACTCCTGCGCCTCAACGACACGGTGACCGGACACCGCCTGCTGCGCGGCGGCGTCGTCCCCGGCGGCAGCGCCCTGCGCACCCTGCCCCACCCCGCCCAGTTGGACGCCATCGGCGACGACATCCGCGACATCGTCAAGCTGGCGCTGGGCCACTCCACCATCCACGACCGCTTCACCGGCACCGCGATCCTGCGCACCGAGGCCGCCCGCGACATCGGCTGCCTCGGCTACGTCGCCCGCGCCAGCGGCCTGGCCCAGGACGCCCGGATCGCCCACCCCCTCAGCCCACACGGCCGCCCGGCGAACGTCCCCGTCCACACCAGCGGCGACGTCCTGGCCCGCTTCCTGGTCCGCGCCGAAGAGATCGACGCCTCCCTCGCACTGATCCGGGAACTGCGTGACGCTGTCGCCACCGGCCCGGTCCTCGGCCCCGCGCCCGCTGCGGGGTCCGGCCCTCGCAGCGGCGTCGGCCTCGTCGAGGGCTGGCGCGGCACCATCGCCACCCGCGTCGAACTCGCCGCCGACGGTACCCTCGCGCGGGTCAAGCCGGTCGACCCGTCCTTCTTCAACTGGCCCGCCCTGCCGGTCGCCCTGAACGACACGATCGTCCCGGACTTCCCGCTGACCAACAAGAGCTTCAATCTCTCCTACGCCGGCAACGATCTCTGACCGGTCAGGAGCCCGCCTCGCCACCCACGAGCCGGTACCCGGTCACGATGTCGGCCCGGATGCGCACCACGTGCTCCATTTCCGTGTCGACCCAGGCCGTGAGCTGTGTCCGGTAGCGGGCGAGCTCGCCGGGGTCCGTCACGGGGCCGGCGGCGCCGGTGACGACCACGCTCCAGCCGGTGCGGGTGGCCGGGTCGAGGTCGTCGGCCTCGTAGGCCACCACCTCCGACCGCGCCGCACGGCCCAACAGCGCGGCCCCGGTGTGCGTGCGGATGATGATGTCCCCGTTGGGCTCTACGAGGTGGTTGACCGGGCGGATCGCCGGTAGCGCCTGGTGGGAGAAGACCACCCGGCCCAGCGGCACCTCGGCCAGCAGTTTCAGCGCCTCGTCCCGGCCCAGCTCGACCATCCGGACCCGCTGCGGCGTACCGGCTGTCATGACGGCTCCTCTCCGAGTCCCGGCACGCGCTCGGCGCCGTGTGGCCACAGCACCTCGACGTCGATGCCGTGGCTGCGCGCGTAGGCCACCAGGTGAGCGGTGGTGTCCTGGCCGTTGGAGGCGGTGCCGTCCCAGACCGCCAGGACCCGGGCACACGCCCGCAGCAGCCGTTCATCTGTGCGGACGCACGCGTTCCGGTCCGCCGGGTCGTATTCCACCAGCCGGACCTGTTGCGACAGGAGCAGCAGTTCCCCGGCTGCCCGCCGGTCCCGCTCCCGCAGCAGCGCGGGCACCCGGTTCAGCGTGGGCACCACGGCCACCAGCGCCAGTCCGGCCTGCTTGGCGGCCCGCCCGAACGCGAGGGGCAGTCCCTGCCCGACCCGGACCAGGCCCGTCCGGCCGGCCTCCGCACACCGGCCCAGCCGCGTGCGCAGCTCCTCCTCCAGCAGGGCCAGGGTCCAGGGCGCGAGATCAGCGTGCCCCACAACAGCGATCACCCTCGGCAGTCCTCTCTCTCCAACCATGGCGCCCACAGCAACCAGCCGTTCGAAGAAGTGTTCAAGCCGCGTTGAGGGTAGCCCGCCGAACTCGGGCGTGGGCGGCCGCACGCGGGAGAACAACGGCCGCCAACTGGCTCCGTTGATCAACAGCCTCACCGATTCCTCGGTGGTCCCACAGGGGCCGTTCGGCCCAGGTGTGCGGCCGGGCGGCCCTCCTCCGTACCGGGGCTGTCGGCTTCCCGGTTACTTGTGCGCGTGTTGGCCCAGGTAGAAGAGCAGCCATATGAACCCGGCGAACAGATGGGTGCCGAAGATGTAGAAGCCCACCCGGATCGCGACACCACGCTCGATCCGCCACTCCCTGTCCTTGACCTTCCGCTCGCGCCGCCGGCTCTCCAGCGGCTCGGACGCCTCAGTTCCATCACGCACGGTCTCGTCTCCCTGCTTCCCGCGTTCTGCACGCTGATATGGCCTACGACGGCATGCTGAACCGGACGAGGATCACCTTGCCGTCATGGTCGATGGCCGGTTCCGCGCTGACGTCGCCGTCGTACTCGGCGGCCAGCTCGGCCACCAGCTGCAGGCCGGCCCCCATCGCGCCCGGTTCGAGGTCAGGCAGGCAAGGCTCGGTGTCGGCGACGCTGACGACCAGCTGTCCCGCGCCGACCGTTATCCCCACGTCGGCGACCGGGGACTGTGGTGCGTGCCGCAGCACGTTGGTGACCAGCTCGCTGACCACCAGCAGCACCGTGTCGGCGAACGCGGAGCCCGGCGCCACACCGACCTCCCCGAACCGTCCGGCCAGCGCCTCACGGGCCAACCTCACCGCATCCGGTCCGGCCGGTACCGAGACGATGTGGCGCCGCACCGGCGGCGGCACGTGCTCTATCGCCGCCGCGGGCCGCCGGCCTCGCCGCCACGGTCCGAACGTGCTTCCGCCCGTCACCGCACCGACTCCGCGGTGCGCAACTCCTCCAGCAGCTCCTGACGGCCCGCCAGCAGCACGGACAGGATCCGGCGCGCCGCACCCAGCAGCTCGGCCACATCGCCGCCCGCCAGCTCATACACCACGGTGGAGCCGGTCCGGGTCGCGGTCACAATCCCGGAACGGCGCAGCACCGCCAGCTGCTGCGACAGGTTCGACGGCTCGACCTCGATGGCGGCCAGCAGGTCGCGCACCGGCTTCGGGCCGTCCTGCAGCAGCTCCAGCACCCGTATCCGCACCGGATGCCCCAGCATCCGGAAGAACTCCGCCTTCGCCTCGTACAGCGGAACCGGCATCCCGATCACCCCTCGTCCGTCTCTGCCACCGTGACGTCGAGCCCGTGCCGACGGGCGAACCGCACCGCATCGTCGAGCTCGTCCTGTGCCACCGCCACGGCATACGGATCCTCGGCCGCCACGGCATCCGCCAGCCCGGCCCGGGCCGCCCGCACCCGCGCCAGCAGCGCCTCGACGACCTCGCCCACCTCGGCCTCCACACCCTGAATCATCTATAGACCACCGCAACTAGCGAATTGAAGAACTCTTCAAGTGTAGTGCCGTGATGCACAGCTCGTCCGTCAGCTCCAGGGCGGGCAGAGCCACCCGGTCGCGGCTGTTGACCGGTCCCGTCTCCGCCTCGCGACCTAGCCGCGCCAGCTCGCGCGAGACGGTCGGATCGGTTCCGGATGCTTGCAGCTCGGCCAGGAGCAGGGATGTCTCACCGACGAGGTACTGCTGTGTCAATCCGACCCCCAACCGGCGAGCAGGGCAACACGACCATTCTCCGCTCCGGCCTGCCCGGCGGCTGGGCCAGTACCTGGGCGGAGCCGGGCGGCAGGGCCTCGTGTGATGCCGTATCGCCGTACGCTGCGTGATGTCTACGGCGTCAAATTGCGGGCGCCGAAAATGGAGGCAACACCGCATGCTGATCGCTCAGCGTCCGTCCCTGACAGAAGAGGTCGTCGACGAGTTCCGCTCCCGGTTCGTGATCGAGCCGCTGGAGCCGGGCTTCGGCTACACCCTCGGCAACTCCCTGCGCCGTACGCTCCTCTCCTCGATCCCGGGTGCGGCGGTCGCGTCCGTGCGTGTCGACGGTGTGCTGCACGAGTTCACCACCGTGCCGGGCGTCAAGGAGGACGTCACCGACCTGATCCTCAACATCAAGCAACTCGTCGTCAGCAGCGAGCAGGACGAGCCCGTGGTGATGTACCTGCGCAAGCAGGGCCCGGGTCTGATCACCGCCGCCGACATCGCGCCCCCGGCCGGTGTCGAGGTGCACAACCCCGACCTCGTCCTCGCC
>Ga0307515_10000162_pt1 | contig 163720 bp, 157 predicted proteins | sample 17_EM_MG_FD_194513 | JGI IMG/M metagenome (GOLD analysis project Ga0307515, IMG submission 194513) | Populus trichocarpa ectomycorrhiza microbial communities from riparian zone in the Pacific Northwest, United States - 17_EM | ecosystem: Host-associated > Plants > Roots > Unclassified... | reverse complement strand
TACAGACAAAATAACCTGCGAATCTGCGGCGGAAGAAACTGTGTTGTGTGTTGTGTTGTATGTTGTGTGTTTAGTAATGTAATCTGCGAATCTGCGGCTAATTTTGACGAAGCAGTAGCCTTGGATTCTCACTTCCAATCTGCGAATCTGCGGCCAATTTTCTGCGGCTAATTTTGACGAAGCAGTAGCATTTTCTCACTGTACCAATCTGCGGCAATCATTGAGTGTTAAAATCATTCGCTACATTTGCCGCTGACGATGGTTTCCCGGTGTCAATACCGGGAATTAAAAGGGAATCCCGTGTAAATCGGGAGCTATCCCCGTAGCTGTAAGATGTCCCGCCAACTGATGGCGGAAACTTCCAGGAAACTTCAAACCACTGTTCCTCATACACGGAATGGGAAGGTAACCTGCAAGTGGCATCAAGCCAGAAGACCTGCCGCAGTCAATTAACAAATATTCAGCTTTCGGGTGAAAGGCATGAAGATTCGAGAGTGCGGGTCATTCTTTAATTTTCTTTCTTTTTTTATTTTCCGGAAGCAGTCATCAAAAAAAACTCTAATGAGAAAAGATTTTTTTGTTGTGGCTGCTACATGTATCAGCAGTTCCCTTCTTGCACAACAACAGGACAGCAGTAAAACAAAACAACTGGACGAAGTAGTGGTTACCGCAAATAAGTACCCCCAAAAACTCAGCAGTACCGGCAAAGTGTTAACGGTTATCAACCATGACCAGCTGGAAAGAAATACTGGTCGCACTTTAGCCCAGGTATTGAATGAACAGGCGGGCATTGTCATCAATGGCTCACAGGGGCCGCTTGGCACCAATCAACTGGTATACATGCGCGGTGCTGGTACGGCCAACACGCTTATCCTTATTGACGGCGTACCCGCCAACGATGCATCCGGTGTTACCGCCGAATTTGACATCAACCATTTTTCCATTGACCAGATTGAAAGAGTGGAGATATTAAAAGGCGCACAGTCTGTTTTATACGGATCAGACGCAGTTGCCGGTGTTGTAAATATCATCACCAAAAAACAAGGCGCCAATAAACCGCTAGGTGCCAATGCTACTGTTGCCGGCGGCAGTTACGGAACATTTAAGGGATCCGCCGGCATTGGCGGCAAAACAAAAGCACTCAGTTATAACCTGCAGTACAGCAGGTTGCAATCTGACGGATTTTCGGCTGCTTATGATGAAACAAAAAACAAACAATTCGACAATGACGGTTTTAAGCAGGATGTGCTGGGCATAAACCTGGGACTGCAGGCAACAAAAAACTGGCAGTTGCGTGCATACGGGCAATACGGAAAATACAAGGCTGATATTGATGATGGTGCATTGGCAGATGATAAAAACAATACACTTAAAAATAAAAACCTGCAACTGACGCTGGGTTCCATTAACACGTTCAAAGCCGGCAGCCTGCATGTAAATCTTAACCTCAACAATACAGAGCGCAAACTGGATGATGAGAAAAATATACCGGCAGATCCCAATGATTACGATCCGTTTCATGGTGTCTACAAAGGAAAATCGCTGTTTGCAGAAGCATATACCAACCTGAACCTGGCTACCCATGCCGGTTTATTGGTGGGCGCTGATTTCCGCGGACAAAAAGCCAATATAGAAACCACTTATGGCAACCTGGGCGAAGACAGCCTGAAGTCTGACCAGGAAAGTGGATACGCCTCTCTTTTCCTGAAAGACCTGGCAGGTTTTAATGCGGAATTGGGCGCACGTTATACGCATCATTCCGTATTTGGATCTGCATTTACCTGGTCTTTCAACCCTTCCTATGTGATAAACAGGCAGGTAAAATTATTTGCCAACATCGCATCCGGTTTTCGTGCCCCTTCTCTGTACAACCTGGCATCTGAGTATGGCAATGCCGGACTGAAACCAGAAAAGTCGATGTCTTATGAAGGCGGTGTGCAGTATATAAATACCAGTAATACGGTGAACCTGCGTGTTACCTATTTTAACCGGGTCATAAAAGACGTAATCATTTTCAAATCATTGTTTGTGGCACCGTACGGAAAGTATGACAATGCCGACAAACAAAAAGACCATGGCTTTGAACTGGAAGCAACCCTGAGACCGGCTGCCGGCTGGAACATCACCGCCAATTATGCTTTCACAGATGGCAAGGTGAGCACCAGATCCGCGGCAACGGCTAAAGACACCAGCTTTTACAATCTATACCGCCGGCCAAAAAACACATTCAATACAACGGTGGGTTACCAGGCAGGTAAAAAAATATATACCAGTATTGGCATTAGATGGGTTGATAAAAGAAATGATCTGTTCTTTAACAGCAATACATTTGCTACCGAAAAGAAAGTATTGGACGCCTATTATAACCTGGATGCATATGCGTCTTACCAGGCAGCGCCGTTTGTAAAACTATTTGCCGATCTGCGCAATATTACCAACCGCCGGTATTTTGATCTGTATGGTTACAACAGCCGCCGTTTCAATATTATGGCGGGCGCATTATTTAATTTTTAATGTTATAAATATGACAATACAAAAAATAAATCCAAGGAATGCTGTGGCACTGGTTTTTATACTGGTGATTGCCATGCTCAGAGTGGCGATTAATATAAACGGTCAATTGCATCCGCTTACCAACTTTTCGCCCATTGGCGCAATGGCTTTGTTTGGCGGCGCCTATTTCTCAAACCGCGGTGTTTCGTTTGCTGTGCCATTGTTAACCCTGTTTGTTAGCGATGTTACCCTTGCGCTTACTGTGTACAGTCAGTACAGCCATGGTATTCTATACAGTGGCTGGTACTGGGTGTACGGCGCCTTTGCGCTGATGGTGATAGCGGGCCGGCTGATAAGGCAGGTATCCGTGAGAAATGTGCTGCTGGCAGCCATTGCCATTACAGCCATTCACTGGATTGTAAGCGACATCGGTGTTTGGCTCAATGGTAGTACCTACCCAAAAACAATGGCTGGCTGGTGGGCATGTCTGGCGGCAGCTATTCCGTTTGAAAGAAACTTTTTACTGGGTACGATGTTTTATTCCGGTATTATGTTCGGGGGCTTTGAACTTGTGAAGAAATATGTACCCGGAGCGCGTTTGGCGTAATGATAAAGTCAAAATTAAAAATTAAAAAAATGCGGGGTGTTTATGTTGTAGTTTGTAAACACTCCGCATTTTACTTCGTATACCTGTTCGTTGTTTACATTTAATTGATTTTACATGAAGGTTTGTTCTTTTTTGCCGGCGGCAACACAGATGATGTATGATATGGGCTTACAGGAGTACCTGCACGGTGTTACTTTTGAATGCCCGGCCCCCGCGCTGGCAGAAAAACCCAAGGTAGTGCGTTGTGTAATGGAAGGCAAACAATACAGCAGCCGCGAAATTGACACTATTTTTTCTGCCTCCAAAGCTCAGGGTAAAAGCCTTTATTATGTTGACGAAGAATTGCTGGAACAACTGCAACCGGATATTATTTTTACGCAGGACGTATGTGAGGTTTGCCAGATAGACACGGCCTGTACGGCTGCTGCAGTAGCCAGGTTAAAAAAACAACCACAGCTGATTGCCTTAACCCCACAAAACCTCGACGATGTTTTCAAAACTGCGGTAACCATTGCCACGGCGGTAGGTAAAGAAGAGGCGGCTTACCGGTATTTGTCGATCTTAAAGAAAAGGAAAACGGATATATTGGATGCATTGCGTTTTTACAAGATGCCGCTAAAAAGGGTCATGCTGATGGAATGGATAGAGCCCATTTATAATTGCGGGCACTGGATACCATTCCAGCTCGCGCAGGCTGGTGGTATAGATATGTTGAGTAACCCGGGAGGTGATTCCATTGTTATGCCCTGGGAAAAAATTATCAGGTACAATCCGGAAGTACTGGTTATTGCGGCTTGTGGGTTTACGATTGCACGGGCGCGGGAAGAGATGCACCTGCTCACAGAAAAACCGGGATGGAACCAGCTTACAGCCGTTAAGAACAATGCGGTTTTTCTTGCGGACTATGACTTGTTTACACAACCATCGCCTGCAGGTTTAACAGACGGTATTGAATTGTTATCTGCATTGTTTCACCCGGATCTGTTTATGGTGCCCGTTCACCTGCGGCACAAATATTTTTCTTTTTACCAAATCAGTGGCGCTTATGCATGAACAAGTACCCAGAGATGGTCAGTGGTCTGAATTCGGGCATGAAAACAAGCATGAAATGAAGACCTGTCCGCGCTGTTTATTTGTTTTTGAATGCAGGGCAGATGATATTACCAAATGCCAGTGCTATGCAGTGAAGCTGACCGGTAAGCAACGCGAACAGCTCGCCCGCAGGTATACCGGTTGCCTTTGTGTTGCCTGCATGCTTGCTGTGAGGGATCAGTTGATTGGTTGATTGTTTGATCCGTAAAAGCCGGTTGATTAGTAAAAGCCGGTTGATCAGTTGATTGGTTGATCAGTAAAAACTGATATAGAACAATTGACCGATTAATACCGGTAACTTTATTTAATTTAACAGTTATTTTTCAGAATCAACCAATCAACCAATCAACCAATCAACCAATCAACCAATCAACCAATCAACCAATCAACCAATCAACCAAACACCATGGATTTTAATTACAGCGAACTGGTGACTGTTACTTTTACCTTGTTTGCCATAATTGATATCCTGGGGTCGATACCCATCTTAATAGGGTTGAAAGAGAAAATGGGCGGCATCAATGCTATGAAGGCTACGCTGATATCGGGGGCCCTGATGGTATTGTTTCTTTTTATTGGTGAAAATTTCCTGCATATCCTGGGACTCGACAAAAAATCATTTGCGGTGGGTGGTTCCATTGTAATCTTTATTCTTGGGCTGGAGATGGTGCTGGGGATAGAATTTTTTAAGAGCGATAAGAATGCGAAATCGAGCGTGGCGGTGCCCATTGCTTTTCCCATCATAGCGGGGTCTGGAACGCTTACCACAATCATGTCGCTAAAGGCTAATTATCACGACCAGAGCATACTGGCCGCCATCATGATAAACCTGGTGGTGGTGTTTGTAGTGTTGAAATCGCTCAATTTTCTGGAAAAATTGCTGGGTCCGGCAGGATTGATTGCCATCCGAAAATTTTTTGGCGTAATATTGCTGGCCATTGCCGTAAAAATCTTTGCCAGCAATGCGCCGGGGCTGATAAAATAATGTGCAAATACTTTTAACCGGCTAGTTCTTTTAATTGGTAGTTAATGTCTTAGTATAAATAGTTGTGTTTTTCAAGCAACGCTTTTTGCCACTCGCAAGCAGCAGAATTTACACATTTGACACCTGCCGGCAGGCAGGTTTTCATATTTCCACATTTTCTTCCGGTCTCGTAGTACAATGGATAGTATAAGGGTCTCCGAAGCCCTGGATTCAGGTTCGATTCCTGACGAGACCACTTTAAAATCAATTTACATAATTGATTATCAACAAAATATAAACTAATTTAAGTCTCTTGGTTGACCGATTGGTTGACTCTTAATATCTCCACTATTTACCACTAGCGCGAAGTTGCTTTGCCACAAGTTCAATCAATTTATCTGAAATTTTTTCCGCTACATCTTTCACTTCATGAGGTAAAAGCCCAGGTTTAACTAAATCGTATGGGTCGCTTGCTTCTTCCAATGAGCTACATATTAAAGCGTCAGTTGGAGAATAATCATGCGCTGGAGGCGCAAAGTCTAAATTTAACAATTGGGAGTTGTTAAAAAATAAGGGATACATAGTACACAGTTTAATAGTTTTTAAGGAATTGATGGTTAAGCTCCGGATCAAAATAGTGTTTTCGTTTTATCCAAATAAAACCATCGCCTTTAGTTATCACGGCTACGTCAACAGGCCCGCCTACACTTTCCTGCGAATTAGTAAAACGTCTTTTCAGGTAAGTTAAGTATATCAAACTTTCGGCCATTTCAGCTAAATCTTCTTTAGAGAGGGTACCTACAGCACCCATCATTGGATCTATGTACCGCTTTTTTCTTTCCTGCGAAATTAGGATATTTAATGATGTGGTGATCTCCCTGGCGTCAATAGCCTGAATCCTGGATGCCAGTTCAGGATCCTTTGTTCTAACCAGGTCTGCAATTGCCAGATTATTTTTACTAATAAAGGTTTGAAACTGTTGGAGGTACAAGTCGTACAAACCCGGGTCCGTGCCGGCCAAAATGGTGTCTATAACATCAATTTGCGCAAAGGGCCGAATTGCACTTTGTAGCTCATGAGAGATTTCAACTTTATTTTTAACATCGTTTATATACCGGAGTCTGCTATTTATTGCAATAGAAAACTGTACTGGAACTAAACGAGGAAAAATTTCATCAACACCAAATCCCGTAAAAACAAGACCTCCGAAGTAATTAAAGAAATTGTTTGATTTAAGGGTTCGGAAGACAAATTCTTTTATTTTAGGTATCGCCGTGGGTATATCCACTGGGATACCCATTTGATGAAAAACAATTTGAATTGCCTGTGGTATCCCTATAAATCCAAACTCATCAAACTCTTTCATTTCAAAGTCGATAAATTCAGGGCAGCATTTCGCGCTATCAAATTGCAATGATATTGCATGCTCAATACGGTCCATCGTTATTCTTGATAGATGTATTGGAATTTCGGCGCTGCGGGTCTGAATCAATGCTTGATTCTCCAGAATAACGCCTTGCAAAACGGATCTTAAAAGTTCAGTGACAAAGTGCAGTAGCATTTTCTTCTGCTGCTGAGCATCACAAAAAAAATGTCGATCATGTAAAAACTGAATGAAATGATTTTTGTATTCCTCCACGGTACCGAAGGCTGAATCTTTTAAACTTGACCTGTACAATTTTATTATTGTATCCCAAGGAGTACCCATGAATTCGCCCTGGTTATAAATCATTAACCCAACGGGCTGGCTTTTAGAAATAGTAAAAATCTTATTTGCTCTATTAAAAATCTTAGGCCCTTTGGGCCCGCCAACGGTAACAGCACTGTCCGCAGCAATTGCAGCCGCTGATTTATTGATTATACCAATAACTGCAGTCATTTAAGGCAAGAGATAAGTTTAGGGAAAATGGCTCGCTTCTGTTCCTAAAAATAACAACTTTGTTGACATCGCTAATATATTTTATCCCCATCGCAAATTGAACGCATTTACTGCCGGTATGCAATACAACTTTCAGGGTATTACTCGCTACTCAAACTCCCAAGCAACCAAAGTCCTGAACTGCTCAGGCTATACCTAATTTGTGGCGGCCTCTTATTGTCATATTCCAGTTTGCGTACAACCTGGCGCTACGCTTCGGGCAACGGTTCGCTAATACGTGAATGGTGGATCAGAATGTACCATAGTCCAAAGGTGCTCGCGAATCATATGGAAATCGGGAGTATTTTGTGTGCAATCAGACATTTTTCTCAATTAGCAACGTTTTGATTTCAAATGCTATAACATTGGTATCCTTTAAAACATTGTCATCGCCCAAGTTCCTGACGTTTTCATCTTTAGATAAACATTGCCTTTTGACTGAAGAGAGCCTCCCCCTTGGATCAGCCATGTTCCGTGAAATTTCTTTTCTCTTTCGTCATAAATACCTTTATAGTAAATCGTTGGATGTTTTATACTATCACTTAACTGTTCTCCGCTTTGTGTGTAGGCATTGAATGTAGGCATTTTCTTTTTAAAGGATATTTTGCCCCGATATATATATCCAGAGATCACGCCAACTTCTTTCATGCCACCCTGTTCCGAGTCATCCTGTACAGTACCTTTGAATCGTCCAAATAGGCCGCCTTCAAGTTCAATTGTAAACGGCACTTCATAATAAGAATTGTAGTTTGGATGGTTGTCATATTTATAGTATCCCACCCATTTGCCGGTATGTTTCTTTGCTGCGGTAATAAAGTTTGTCATAATATAGCTTTTTATTTATTACACTTGAGTAATTTTGGATTTATATAAATATGAAATTCAGCTTCGTGTAGAGGACCTTTTACACACTATCCCATTCTTTGTGGTACTGCTCCAAAGTTATATCATCCGTATTATGCTACTACTCGTATGTTGTCCCCCAACCAACGTTCATACATCGGAATTATGTTATTGAACGAATCATGAACGCAATGGCCTGGCTCGCTGCTGAAGCGGCAGCGCAAAGTGCAGCCCATGCGCTTAGACGACTTTGTCTTTGTAGTGCTCTCCCTAATACCTCCAGATTCGGGCTGCCGCCAACTCCTACAGTGCTTCCGAATGCCGTGGGGACTTGGACAGTATAACTAGTGAAATTAATAGGGGTTTTGACTATTGCACTCCGATACCACAAGAATGCAGCTCCTAATGCAGTTAAGACACTCAAAGCATCTAATACCACTAAAATAACTTTCATATTCTTTTTAAATTTGCTAACGCTTCTGCGACAAAATTAACCAAGGAATTTCATTTGTGCCAACCAGTTCCAACCATCTGATCCATAAGTCCAAAAATTGGCGGTCATTGTGTTACACGATATCCCAGTCTTTTTTGTATTGCTCAAGTGTAATCTCGCCCTTTTCATACTTCTGCTGCAAAGCTATTTGGCCAACCGTCCAGGTTCGGGCCTCTGGTACATCGTTGACAATACTGTTTGTTTTTTCACGTGTTTCGATTATTGCGTTTTTAATAGCACCTTTTATCGTGTAGTAAAAAATAATCCATGCAAGAACGCCGGCAATGAGGTAGGCTATATAATCCATGTATATAATTTTTTAATGTAATGGCTCAGTCTACTGCTGTCTCATTCGGAAGCAACTGAAGACCTATATCAATTGCTGCTAAAAAAGCGAATGCGTTTTGTAGCTCGTGAAATGAGTGAATAGTCTTTATCTCACTTTCGTAATTATACACTGCGTAATTATTACCGACATCGCTTTGCCTTACTAAGATCACATTATTAGAATTTGGATGCCTGTACCGCCCTCTATTATTCTCCTGGTAAAGTCCGGCTCTAGTTAACAACTCCGGCGTTAGCTCTACCGCCTTGCTATCGTCCGCCGTATATTCAAAAGGGTAGCCGTCACGTCCAAAGTAATTGGCAACGCGGAACAGCCCCTCTTCCAGATGTGTAATCTTGTAAAGTAACCAAGGGGCAGCAGTCGCCCCGCCTGGTCGGCACTGTACTATATTACCAATTCTTAATTCTATTGGATTCTCCATATCATTCGCTTTGTGTGTAATCGGTGTACCTATCATCTGCCGGCGGCAATGCTTTTCTTTTGGACTTATTCTCTTTTGCACGGCGTTTTAAATCATCGAGTGCCGAATCCCTGGCAACAACTTCCATCATGACATCATTGGCTTTATTCAGTAACCACCGCCCTTCTTCTTCAGGTATTGATTTATGGATAGCCATGATAACGTCCACCAATGCTTTCAGCTCCTTTAACTGGATGTCTGGCACGGAAAGGAGATCATATACTTCCTGTGAGGTCATTACTAAAACTACGGAAATTCAAGTCACTTACAGGGCAGGTATTAATACGGTATTGACGATTTGGGCAACTAACAGGACAACTATTCTACTTATCATGCTGGATTTACTTGATTAATAGCCGATTTGAGTAGTACTTGTTGGACTTGAACCCAAAAAATAACCCTGGCCGTGGAAACGACCAGGGATAATTGTTCATAATTTACAGGTACAACCCCTCTTACATTTGCGTAGAGAGAATTTAGTTTTTAGTGAATTTTCAACCTGGCGTTATCGCTTGAAAAACGTCGTTTTTGGTTCGATCTCCGGTAAGGAAATTCTTTTTAATTAGACCACATTAGTAGTTCACAATAAAGTTTTACAAATGCCAAATTGAATTCTAATAAGATCAGTTCGTAGTGGGAAGATTCTTCCTAAGCGTTAATTTCAAGCTTATATCCTTTGCCGCGTATAACAACAATTTTAATGTTAGGATCAAATTCGAGTTTTTTTCTAAGTTTTGATATGAACATATCGAGACTGCGGCCTACTATAACACCTTCATCTTCCCATATCTCTTTTTGTAGCCGGCTTCGCTCTATAGCCTCGTTAGGAGACAACGCGAAAATGCGTAGTACACGGGTTTCAGTTCTGGTCAGGTCTATGGTCTGTCCATTTATCAGGAGCTTACGTGTCTCTGCGTAGAACGACATTGACCCCAAGATAAACATATCAGTAGGCTGACCGTCAGGTAAGTCAGGTGAGCCAGGTAAGACCTTCGACGGCTTAACAGATCGCAAAAAAATAAATCCGGCAAATGCTACCAATAACAGAGCGCCCAAAAAATATTCATTCTTTGCTGTAGTTATACCCGTTGGTTTAAATTTAATGTTAATCATGTAACATGCTTTGGGTTGCCTTCTTCCTTTACAAGCTACAATATCATCTTTCTTATTTTTTGCTATAGCATATCCATAGGCTACACTGGCATTGCCACAGTTCAATACGTTAACAACATAATCACTTACGAGCGGGCCTTTGTCTAACAAACGCTGAGTAGTATTCACCAGGGAGTCGGGTTGAAAAGTAAAAGCATTCTCAAAACTGATCTGGTATTCATTTTCGGCGATCTTTTTTACTGGAAGTACCCGTGATAGACTGTCGCCCGACTGAAGGAGTATTTCATGTCCGATTCGGCGAAGCAAAACTTCCCTTCTGGCAAAGTTAAAGTCATCATTGCCGGTCATGCTGAAAGCCACGCAGATTATAGAGATAAACAAGAGTAGTAATACTCCGGCCAGGTGCTTTCGTTTGACTGGCAGGAGATTTCTTCTAACAAGCATAATGTCAAGGTATTATTTACAAAGGTTACACTTTTATTTACGATCCAGGTCCCTTAGGCTGAAATAAATCAAAGTATTTTTGTTGCACCAATTTTGACAGGATATGAAACCATCATGATACTTCCGAAACCCGCAGGGTAAATCATGATCGCTTCATCACCATTAAAAAGAAAAAAATAAACAAATGAAAAATAAAAGAACCGTTTTGTCCTGCCTGATTATTCTGTTAACAGGAGTAATTTATTTTGCCGTACAGGCTCAACAAAAAAATGACACTCATCGCGCTAACTTTTCTGGTGAATGGAATTTAAATGAGGCGAAAAGTGGTATTAAAGACTTTCCTGTTTGCATACTGGGAGAGGGAGATCGGATAAGATCCAAAAGGATGAGAATAGCCGAAAAGGAAACTTTTTTATTGGTAGAATCAACATCGTCTAGTGACGGCTCACCGGTTACAAGACAAGAAAAACTGACCTTCGACGGTAAAGAAAGTAAAACTACTATTGTTGGATGGCCAAGAGAGATGTCTACCGCAAAGGTCTCAAACGATGGCCAAACGATGACAGTTAACTTTTCAAAATCTTTTCCAAAGAGTGGTGAGAAGGCAGACTTTAAAGTAACAGAGGTTTGGCAGTTGATCAATGGTGGCAAGTCTATTTCAATCCATGTTAATTCTAAATCAACCGCTGGTGAGCGTGCTATGACGCTGGTGTACGATAAAGCCAGTTAGTATTCAATAACGTATTTGTACAAGCCCGACTCAGTCCGGGCTTTTTTAAACATGCTTGTTTCCAGGTGTTTGTTATCATTTATCTACAATCCACTATTTTGCTTTTATAGTTAATTGAGGTTGATGTTTTTCAAATGGCGCAACTTCATAAACATTTAACGTTGTGCGTCATTCCCCCTTTTTCGGGAGCCGAAAATTACTTCTCAAGCTAACGTTTGTGAAATAAAACGGATTGGAAATCAACAACTTAAAAAAACGTCAGTCAGAATACAAAAAAACACAGTCAAAATGAAAGTAAACTCAAACAGGCAAAACATATTTGTCCTTTGCTGCTCATTTTTGATTGATGTAACAATCTCTTGCAATAATCAAGGTCAATCAAATAAGGAGATAGTACAGGCTAAAAATAATAATCAACCCTTTGAAAGTAAAATTGACACCACAATATTGAAATACACAACAGGAGTTCGTTCAATTTTAGAGGATAGTAAAGGAAATATTTGGTTTGGTAGCTACAACGAAGGAGTGTGTTTGCTTCATAATGGGCAGATCCAATATTTCACAACAGAAAACGGATTAAGTCACAACCAAGTCCGTACGCTTTTATGGGCAGGAAATTTTTCTAACAAGCATACTGTCAAGATATTATTTACAAAGTTTACATCATTATTTACAATCCTGGCGCTTCTGATGGAAAGATATCAAAGTAATTTTGATGAATGATGAAATACATACACGTATATGCTTTGTTCCTGATGCCCATTTTTTGCACTTCCCAGGTGCCTAATAGTATGGTTCGGAATATAAAGCAAGACAGAAACGGAAACAATTTGATTGCTTCCTACAAAGGCGTGTTTCGTTACGATGCCCGCCTGGCCGCCCGTGCCGGTTCGGACGGGAATGACGGAGTCGGGCAGGGAAATTCTTTCCAAAATTTTACTACCAAAGATGGGCTTCCCGGTAACAGTGTTAGTTCCATCATTGAAGACAAAACCGGGAAATTATGGATTGTCGCCGGCCAGCTTTGTTTTTATGACAGAAAAACGTTTACCGTACCGTCTCCTTTCAGAATTAAAGATGGTAAAGGCTTTGGCATTTCGTCGATAACCAAAGATAGCAAAGGCAATATTTTGTTCGGCTCCTTTAAAGTCTCACGTAAAGAAAGTATATCACCCGGCGGTGTTATCTATCAGGGCGTCACCGGCCTTTGGCGATGTGACGGAAGTACCGTTACCAATGTATCGCAGACAGGTGCCCGTGCTGTACCCGAAGATAAAAAAGGAAACATCTGGACTACCGGTAACCTGGAAATGAATGGGAAGATGAGGGCAATTTCCCGTTTTGATCAAAAGTCTTTACACGATAAAAAGCCCGCTGCAACCCAAATTATGCTGTGGGAGCAAATGCCCTGGGTTTTTGCTAATACGGGGATTGTAGAAGCTGACGATGGAACTATCTGGTTCGCAGGGATTGGAACTACGGCAAGCTGTACCGCCATGATGCCCGCCTGAATGACGAAGTCGGGCAGGGAACGACCATCACGGTCTTTTAAGGTAAAGAGGGGCAGAAATAATATGTACTGCCCTACCTGCTACTTTCCGCTAATTATTAATCAATATGTTTTACTCTAAATTTAAAAAAAATGAAAAGATTATTTGTGTTTGTCCCGGCTATCCTCCTGGTGTTATTTCTGTTAAATTCTTTTGTGCAAAAAGAAAAGGATGCGGCCAAAGTAATTAGAAATAAATCAGGGCTTGTAAACACCGTTTTTAAATCTACAGATGGCGGACAAACCTGGCAGGACATCAGCAAAGGGCTGCCAGAAAATTTGCGGGTAGATAGTATCCGGGGAAATAGCTTCTTTGCAAATGATAAAGGGTTGTTTTTAAGGGTCGGAAACGGACTCTATCACAGTACACCAAATGCCACAGCTCCTTTTTGGAAAAAAGAGATTTTGCCTGACGAGCATAGCAGCATTGCCCCCGGTAAGTCGGGGATAGTTGGCAACAATTACTGGGGTGTAAATGTGAAAAAAACAAACGGAACGAGTGTATGGTCGCCGATATTCGACGATTCTCATGAGCTGCCACGACTACGCAGCGCTTTTGAAACTGCCGGAGGTACAATTTTCATCGGCACCGACGAAGGCATTTTTAAAACTGCTAACAGTGGAAAAACCTGGAAACTTGTCTATGCCGGAGGCTTTGTTGGGCATTTGGCAGAAGCAAATGGCGTACTGCTGGCGATCGGTATGAAAAGGATAATAAGATCGACCGATAATGGCGAAAATTGGTCGCGGGTGATTAGTGAGGACAGTGTGGCTTTCGATGTAAAATCGATCAGAGGTGGATTCGCTGCTATCACTTCCAATTCAGACTCGAATACCGTGAATACCAGTAGGCTAAGTACATCCTACGACGGCGGTAAAACCTGGCAGCCCATTGATGCCGGCAACAAAGTCTTTAGTGATTCAATAGGGCGAACCTGGAATGATCGCCCTAGTGTGCAAGCCTTTCAGACTTCAATTATCCAGGTAGGTGAAAACTTACTTTGCGTTCATCGTCACGGCATTTTCAGATCAACAGACAAGGGAAAAACATGGAAATTATTACTTCCTGCTGTAGAAAAAAAAATCTTCAATTTATTTGTTTCAGGCAACGTGATCTATGCCATACCCAGCAAAGGTGGATGTTGAAAACTCAGATTAACATTCATGCATTGTTTAAAATTACCGCAGGTGGCGGATATGATTAGTTGTGCACAAGTTGAAAAAAATGAAAAAATAAAAACGATGAAAAAAAGTATAATGATACTGATGATGGTGGCAACAGGATTTTTTTGCTCCGGGCAAAGCAGTACAGATTCCGTTTATACAGGAACGTTGGATTCGGTAAAAGCTGAAGTTGTTATCGATCGCGAACCTAACGGCCCAACCAAAGCCGGACTTGCTAAAGCAATCGGGACCGGAACGATTTATAATTCTACATCGCCTTATCATAACGATTTGCATGAGTTTACTTATTTGGTGGCCATGCGGGATTATTGTAATAAGACTTTATTGCAAATGCGTGATAATGGTGAAGTTAATAAGAAGCTTTCTAAGAAATTAAAAAGGGAATTGTCAAAGGCTAAGGCAGGATTAGCTTCAGCAAAATATAATGGTTTAAAAACTGAATCGGGGCAATATGAAGAATTTTTGAAACAGATTAATGAACGATTCAGGAATTAATGTAGTGGCGTTTTACACAGATGATATCCCGGTTGAAGAGATGTATGCTTTAAAATAAATTATGAAATACATACAAGTATATGCTTTGTTCCTGATGCTTGTTTTTTGCACTTCCTGTGGAGGACAAAACAAAACAAACCCACTAAAAGATAATATCAAGTCCGAAGCCAAAGACAGGGTTACTTCCACACGATCAAATGATCCTGATTTTCACACTAAATATGAGTATACTGATTCTATCGGTAAGCGCCTGATAATACAAAACGGTTACCCAAGAGGTGGAATAAGATACACTGACCCTGATGGCGAGGAATATGGTTATGCTGTATTTTGGACCCGGATAATCAATGAAACAGATAATCCCCTGGAATTGACAATTGACTTTTCTGGAAATTCATATGAGGTTCCGTCTTTACCTGGCAAATACTTGAAAGTATTGGTTCCTGCCGACACAATGACGCTTGACAAATTTCCTTTGTTTAATTATGGTCTGACAGGTTTAGAATCTTTTTTAGATGCCAGTATTCATAAACCGTCTTCGTTGAAAAGAACGATTAACCCAAAAGAATCGAGTAGTTTTTTTGTTATAAAACTTAGCCTGGTGAGTGAAGGAGCACGTGGTGGTGGTGACGTATTGCGAACAGGACTTATCCTGAAAGGGCAAGACCTTTTTTATAGAGTTTCAACCTACAACAGCACACCAGCACGTCAGCCACCAACAATAATAGGCGAAAAAGACATTCATTGTGGGCGTATTAATTTGAAAAATTTGACGTTACGGGAAACAATAAAAAGTGGACTGTAACCGAAATATTCTCAATAGATAAAATGCTTTGTGAGATTTTGGAACCTAACGATGGGAGTATTTGTTTTGGAGTTGCAGGGCCTGAGAGTGGGGTGCATCGTTACGATGGAAAGACCTTTACAGACTTTAAAAGTAAAGAGGGTCATTAAATAGTTTAATTATGAGATCCATACAAGTATATGCTTTGTTCCTGGTGCTTGTTTGTCACACCGATATCAAAGACACAGTCACCTCCTACGGGCCTAACACAATAGTGCGGAATGTAAAGCAGGATAGAAACGGAAACATTTTGCTTGCTGAATTTTCGCTTTGATTTACATATTTAATATAAGACATTGAAATTCAAAAGTTCAATTATTCCTGACGAGACCACTCCACAACTCCTATTGCCGGTTAACAAATTGATGGCAAGTCCTTTATAACTAATACCTGGGTTAAACAAGGCCTCATACACACTTATCTTACACACGGTTTTGCATTTTTTTCGGAAGTTTAGTAACGATACCTAGACGGGTTGTTCAATTATAATTGCATTCGGATCCTCATCTTTTTTTTGCCATTCATATTCATCAAGAATTTCTTCAAAAAAAATATCGTTAAAGCCGGCGGCCCTCAATTTTTTCATTGTCATTTCTCCAACAATTTCAAGCGGAGATTTATCGGCAAAACTGCCAAAACAAATGTCTGTCCGATAAAATGAATCGTTCAAAACAGTTTTGACTTTCAGACAAACTGGTGTGGCGCCAATTATCTCCTCATATCCATTACATTCTTTATTGAAGTTAATAAATTGCGTCTTCCGTGCATCGGTATCGTACTCAATAATATTGTGTATTTTGAACCAGTAAAAACCATCTGATTTGGGTAATTTTACGAATTCTAATCCCTCATATTTCTCTTTTTCACAAAATCGTTTAAACTTCTCTGACACTATTTTAAATCCCTCATAAGTGCTCGAAATATTATATTGTTTCTTTCTAAATTGATAAGACGGGTTAATACAATTTAAATCATAGATATTACTATAATTGGCACATTTATTTTGCAGTGCATTTTCAAACATGTTTTCTCCATTATCTGGATCAATTATAACATAGCCTAAAATCATATTTGTTATTTTAATGACGGATGCTGTTTAAAAAAGCTTGCAGCTGCCTATAAGTATTTTGCACCCGGGCCCTGTAAAATTCACGCATAGCGTCAAGCCGCCGTTGACGGGTAAAATTCCGTCTAATTATTCTTTTCGGATTGAGACCAATTATCATACGCTGCTAATAAAGCGACAAAAAATGGCTTAAACAAAAAAAATAATTATGGGAGACTGGTCTGATGACTTTCCAATGATTTTTGAAATCGACCCGTTAACACCAACCCTTAAATTTAACTTGTTACCTCCCTCCAAAAAAATACTTATTATACAAGTTGATTTATTAATTTATTGAAGTTTAAGCAAATCACTACGTGTTTCCATTTATTCCATATCGCGTTTTAATGCCTTTTAATGACATTTAATGACAATCTTCTTTTTAAATTGGCGTTAGTCAATTTCGAATAAAACCTACCCATGCCCAGGACCCTCTTTTGCCTCTATTCGTCTTTCTTAATAATGTTTCAAATCGCTGGTTGCCGGAAGCACGATGCTGCATTATCCAATGCAACCCCTGCATTGTCGCACAAGCTCATTACCATCCATGAAAATGTAAACGGTAGTGAGCAAAAGCAAAATAGCCTTGGACTATGGCAGTCCGAAATTGATCCTTCTACTTTTATTTTAGCCGCCGCCAGGGGTATTGGCGAAAACTTTGCGAGGGGTTTCAGAATAGCCACTTTGCGCAAAGACGCTGGGTTGCTGGCGATGCATTCATATTACCTGCCCGAAGATTATTATTTTCAATATGCCAGTTGCGCTACATTGGATAAAGATGAAAATGTCTGGATAGGCGGTGATGTATTTGGTCACCAGAAACAATTTGGCCGCCCGTTTATTGCAAAGGTTTCAAAAGATGGAAATATGCTATGGTCAAAAGCAATCTATGACTCCTTTCCCAGCAGCCGCGGCATTGGCATACTGGCTTTGAAAAATGGTGATATTGCTTTTATGACATACGATAACTATGCTTTTTGCCTGTACCGCATCTCTCCTGCCGGCTCGATCTTGTGGTCAAAAAAGATTTCCAGTACCAATAATATGGTGTTTGAGCCAAGTGTAAGCACTTTCCAGTACGAGGGTTATAGCAGCAGCAGGCTCCTGGCAGAAACCAGTGATGGTAATATCTTCTTCGCGTGCAACAGCAATGCACCCGTAAAAGGAATCGACTGCCTGTTAAAATTCAGCGCCGCTGGTAATTTGGTTTTTGCAAAATCATATGCCTGGTTAACCTATGGCACTTCCACGCCCCCGCAAATTATTGTAACAGGAAACGATACCATTGTATACTCCGCCCAAAAAAGTACTTCAACTTATAATTTAACCGGAAACCCCTTCGTACTGGTGATTTCTGCCGATGGTAGCGTACAAGCTTCAAAAATTTACAATCCGCTGCAAGGACCGGGTGGCGTATCATACGAACTAAACTATTACAACCAGCATATTATAATGGGCGTGAGCAGGGGCTACGAATTCGACATGTACTCGTATGATATGTCATTAAACTATTTGTCGGGCGAAAAAACATTTTCCAATAACGATTATACGACAGAGACTGGTGGTATTTGCCTGGTAGATAAAACACAGGCCGCCCTGTACCATATAATGGACTTTGCGGGAAACCTGAGTGATGGCAATGGATTCCATTTTATGAAAACAGATTTGACCAGCAAATCCTGTCAGGTCTATGGTGCCGGCCCAATTCCGCAGGTGCTCACTGCAGCGATGCTGACTATAGCAGACATTGCCTTACCGGTAACTGATGTTATAAAGTCGTTCAATGAAGATTTGGCCTGGATACCTTCCGCACCGTCCGGGACAACAGTAAGTATTTGCGCAAAATAAAAATATCATACACCGCTTTTATGAATAAAAAACAATGTTTTGCTTTTATAGTGATTGTTGTCGTGGGTTTGAGTTGCAAAAAAAACAATGATGCTCTAACCGGGTTTCATATTACCCTCACAGCGGGTGGGGATCAAACAGATACAGTTGCGCATACACTCAAAATGCCTATAGTATTCCTGGCCACTTTTAACGGGAAACCCCTTGGCAATGCTTATGTAAAAATCAGCACGTACAACTGCGACAATGACCCTGAATCTAAATTGATTTCTTTAAATGCATCAGCAGCATCTATTGATGCAGGTAAATCTATTTACCAGTGGAGACTTGGCGGAAACATGGGCAAGCAAATACTAAAGGCTGTATTATTGGATTCGCTTTTGGTGCCGCGTGACTCCACAGATGTATCCGCCACAGGAATAACAGCAGTGAAAGGTTGGAACACATCAGGTTGCATTCCGGTCAGTACCCTCTCCAATACTTTTTGCAAATTACCATCTGGCAGGATACTCACAGGGTTGCGTCGTGCAGATTATCCCTACTATTCTGATGACAATGGCGCAAGCTGGCATGCATTGAAAACCTTTCCCAATTATTTTACGATTACAAAAATGATTGCGACGCCGGCCAATGAAATATTTCTCGGCGCCTATGGCATTGGCATGTATTATTCGGCCGACGGGGGAAATACCTGGGAGAAAAGAAGCAACGGTTTATTCGCACCGAATTTCTGGGCAGAGATTCAATACACTGCTTCGGGTAAATTATTTGCGCTAACAGGAAATGGTGTCTTTACTTCACCTGACAAAGGATTGAACTGGCATGAGGTGACCTATGGTTTGTCTTATTATGCTGGTTTTTCCGAAGCTGCATCCACGTCCACCGGTACCATTTACGCTATTCATAACAATGGACTTGTTTATTCTATGGATGGTGGCGAAGGTTGGCGTCCCGTTTATACTATCAGCGTAGTTCCTGGAGTTCAGTCATTATTTATTGACGACAATGATGATATCTATTACAGTGGGTTTAACGGCAATTCCGGTATCAGCCTTTATGTTTCAAAAGACCAGGCGCAAACATGGCAAATGATCTATACCGCCAACCCACCTTCCGGAGTACAGAGCAGTATAACATTAATCAGTAAACAGCAAGGCAATTATTATTTTTATGCCACCGAAAAGAACATTCTTATGAAAACAAGCAATTTCAGTTCATATAGTATTGTCAACCCTTCTATCTCCAAGAACAATGGCCGCAATTCATTCCGGTACATAATAGCAGGCAACGGGGAAGCAGTCATGTCAACTGAATTTTTTGGCATCCAGTATTTTCTCAAATAATAGTTTAATAAATGAAAAAAATAGTCCTGGTAATTATAGTTAGTGGTTTAGTTTTATTTTCAGGTTGTGCATCTTACCAAATTTCAGGTGTAAGTTTATCCGAACAGCTGACTGGCAATACTGTTAATAAAGGATACCTGCTTGCCAGCAGCGCTGTAAAGGGAAACGACCTTGGCTCCATAAAATGTATTGATAAGAATGGACAAGAGGAAGTTATTACTGTTACCTACAGGACCGGGGTGCGAATAACAAGGAACGATGATTCCAAAACAACATTTTATTTCAATACACTATTGATAAAAGACAGCTCCATCACTGGTAGCAAAACACATTTTTTTAATGAGAAAGTAAAACCAATCCCATTCAGGGATATTAAAAAAATCGAAATCATAGAATAGCGGAATTTCAAGTATATAATCCCGGCGGATCCCGAAAAAGCATTCCCGCATGCATCTTATTCGATTATTGGGCACCTGCAAACGGAACACGCGGCTATTTCTGCCGTTATGTAAATTGTAGCTATTGCTGAAACTCATAAGGACTCTCCAGCTAACATGAAAATTCAACCAGAAATCTACCAGATCGGTGCAGCTTACCGGTCCAACAATTTTATCTTACTATAATTTTAAGTAAGTAAGCTTAAATATAACTAAATATTTAGTTATATTTACACATCTTCAAATTGCACAAATTTGTCTTATGCTATACCAAGCTATTACAACTGCATTCCGAAGTTTACTTGCCAATAAAAAATTTACCTTCCTCAATATTATTGGGTTGGCACTGGGCATCAGCACCTACCTGTTTATTGTATTGTATGTTGCAGATGAATTGAGCTTTGATAGTTACAATATAAATGCCGGCCGGATCTACCGCGTCAATACCAATATCAAATCTGGTGAAACTTATAGCGCAAAGGCCACCACATCTCCCGCCATTGGACCTGCACTGGCAAACCAATTTCCTGAAGTGGAGAAAGCCACAAGGTTACTCACAGAAGCATTGCTGGTTAAAAAAGGCGATCAGTACATTCATGAAAACAAAGTGGCGTATTGCGATAGCAGCATTTTTGATGTGTTTACATTGCCGCTCATTGCCGGCAATGCACAAACTGCGTTGCTGGCTCCTAATTCGGTTGTCATCAGCGAAAGTACTGCACTCAAATATTTTAATGGCACCAACGCTGTTGGACAACCCATGTATTTTGCGCGGGACAGTGTTGCGCACCAGGTGACTGCGGTGATGCGTGATATCCCTGTCAATTCTCATTTTCATTTTGATATACTGCTATCGATGGTACCGGTAAGTATCAGCCGCAATAAAGCGTTCAATGCTTTCTATCCGTTCTCCACTTACCTATTGTTGAAACAATATACCAATAGCCAACAACTGGAGGCGGCTTTTCCGGCTTTTTTAAAAACGCATTTGGATTTCCTGGATGAAATGGAAAAGACAGGCAATTATATACGGATCAACCTGACGCCTTTAAAAGATATCCATCTAAAATCCAATCGCCAGGATGAACTGAGCAACAATGGCAGCTACCGTTATTTGCAGATTTTCTCCGTCATCGCCATTTTTATTCTGTTCATTGCCTGTATCAATTTCATCAATCTATCTACGGCGCAGTTGTCAAAGCGTGCAAAAGAAACCGGTGTGCGCAAAGTGCTGGGCGCTTCCCGCAGTCATCTTATTGCAAAATTTCTTTGCGAATCACTTATTGCCGCCACCATAGCCGCGTTGATTGCTATCATAACTTTCTGGCTTTTATTACCTGCTTTCAATTCCATTGCAGGTAAAAACATGTCATTATCAACGGTAGGATGGATGCCGCTGATAACTTCAATTGTGTCTGCGGTGGTCGTTACCGGTTTATTGGCCGGAAGCTATCCCGCCATTTTGCTTTCCGCGTTTAACCCCGTGAAAGTTTTAACAGGAAACAGCCTCGCCGGGTTTACAACAAACAGTTTGCGCAATGCATTGGTGGTGTTTCAATTTTCGGTTTCTATTATCATGATTGTCGGCACATTGGTGGTGTACGACCAGCTGAATTTTATCCGGCAGAAAGATCCTGGTTTTAAAAGAGAACAAAGACTGGTTTTAAAAAACATGAATGAACTACCGGGCAATGGTTCATTGTTGTTTAAAGATGCCATTGCAAAGATCAGTGGTGTAAAAGCCGCCACGCTAAGTTCATTCTATCCAATGGGCGACCGGCGCTGGAATTATTTTATTTCGGTGGCGGGAAGTGGTTTACAAACACAGCTTTGGCCGGTTGATGAAAACTATGTTGGTACACTTGGTATACAGGTACTGCATGGCCGCAATTTTTCTGACCAGTTGAAAACAGATTCGTCTTCCATCATCATCAATGAAACAGCCGCCCGCATGTTTGGCATTTCGAAAAATCCCATCAACCAGTCTGTTACACTCCGCAATATGAAGTACAATATCATCGGCGTGGTAAAAGATTTCAATTTCAGTTCGCTCAAAGAAAACATTACGCCGCTGGCAATGATATTGATGTCTGCCACCATCAGAAAATATGAAGGCGATGGACCGGATAACCTGATCGTTACTATTAGCAGTGAAAATTTTCAGCAGATGTTGCAGCAGGCAGCAAACAAATGGAAATTATTAAGCGGCAATCATCCTTTTGCGTATTCATTCCTGGACCAGGATTTTATTGCTGCCTATAACCAGGAACAACGCATGGGCAAACTGTTTTTTATTTTTTCCTGCCTGGCCATCTTCATCGCCTGCATGGGATTGTTTGCCCTGGCCACTTACAACCTTGAACTGCGCAACCGGGAAATCAGCATCCGCAAAGTGCTTGGCGCCAGCGTGCCGGGTATTGTGCTGCTGCTGTCTAAAGATTTTTTCCGGCTTGTACTGCTGGCAATCATCATATCCATACCAACAGCCTGGATATTTGCGCAGCAATGGCTGCAGGGCTATGCCTATCATACCACCGTGCATGCATGGGTTATTGCCAGCGCTTCGTTCGGCGCCATTCTTTTGGCCATGCTGACCATCAGTTATCAGGCCATTAAAGGAGCGCAAACCAACCCGGCGCAGCACTTAAAGATGGATTAAAATGGGATTAACGGATACACCAAATTCCAATTGTTACCATTTCCAATCTGATAAACTTAAATCGATTGGACTGTCTTCAGTAACCCTGTGTAGAAAAGAATTGAATTTATCTCCAGTATATTTTGGTGACCTGGCTAAAAAATAAAACGGCAAAACGGGCCGGGAATATGTCCAGTCACAGGTGTTTGACATTGCAAAGGAAAGAGATTTGAACAAAGCAAATCCCCTGGCAAGATTATCTACGAGCTTAGGACTTAAATACCCACAGCATTTTACACGCTTTTGAAAATGGGGAAGCAAAAAGATATTTTAAATTAATCATAGGTCCATCAAGACCGACTTTTTAATTTTTGCACTAACCCTGGCAAAATGAGCTGGAAGATTTGCCACCTATTACATTAATAAAAACTATTTTCTGAATTCGGTTGAGAAGTTGTGGAATTTTAATAAAAAATAATCTTACCTGAAATAAAAACCACTCATTACTAATGGATTATTGACTGATATGAGAAAAATAAATTTATTTTTTCGCCATTTCCGAAAGGATAGACTTTTCAGCCTCATTAATATTTTTGGCCTTGCCATTGGGTTTTCTGCTTGTCTTTTGATACTAATGTTTGTATTAGACGAATATGGTTACGACAAGTACAATAAAAATTTCAAGAATATTTACCGAATCGTCTGCGACATCCATATTAATGGCAACAGAATCAATGGAAACTTTGCCCCACCGCCATTAGGCCCGGCACTTGTAAAAGATTTTCCGAAAATTAAAAGCTTTGTCCGAATCCGCAAAATCGATGAGATGCTGGTCAGGAAAGACGAAGAAAATATTGTGGAGACAAATGCAGTCCTGGGAGATTCAACCTTCTTTACTGTATTTACTTTGCCGCTTTTGTATGGTGATGCCAAATCGGCGCTTATAGAACCGCATTCAATGGTTTTAACTCAAACAATGGCGCAAAAATATTTTGGGAATTCAGACGTAATTGGCAAATCGCTGCTGGTTGATAACGAAAACACCTATAAGATTACCGGAGTTATGAAAGATATTCCAAGGCAATCTCATTTTCATTTTGATTTTATAAAATCGATGTCCGAAAACGATAATATAAATCGATCTGGCCTATGGATTAACCCTTTTGCTTCCACTTATCTGCTCACTAATGGAGGTGTGACTGAAAAAGAATTAAATCAAATGATTTCCGCCGATGTTTACAAATATGTAGGCGGACAGTTGAAACAGGATATGAATACGAGTTTTACGGAATTGGACAAGAATGGAGACCACTTCACATACAGTTGTATCCCATTGGGTAAAATTCATTTGAATTCAAACGTGACAAATGAATTTGACAACAACGGAAACATGCAAACTGTATACGAATTTATAGCTATTGCAGTTATCATCCTGCTCATCGGTTACGTAAATTTTGTGAATTTGTCAACTGCAAAAAGCTTTCGTAGGACCAAAGAAGTTGGTGTAAGAAAAGTACTGGGCTCATCTAAAAATGATTTAATCTTCTATTTTTTGACCGAGTCATTCCTGACCGCCTTGATAGCTGCCCTGGTGTCGTTCGTGTTCACGCTGATTTTATTGCCGTATTTTAATGTTTTAGCAGATAAGCAGATACCATTTTCGGTCCTTGTAAATAAATATATTATTGTCCTGTATGTTTCCATTATCATCATTGTTGGCCTGGCAGCAGGAAGTTACCCGGCATTTTTCCTTTCTTCGTTTCAACCCGTGCGCGTTTTGAAAGGCGACCTAGGATCCGGATTTAAAAGTGGGTGGCTGCGAAATTCGTTAATTGTTTTCCAGTTTTCCATTGCTTTCCTTTTGATAGTTGGCACATTAGTGATATTTTCTCAACTTAACTATATCGGGGGCCGTGATATTGGATACAACAGAAACCAAGTATTAATAGTTAAAAACACTGATAACATGGATCAGCCGGCGAAAATATTTAAAGATGCTGTTACCAAGCTTCCTGGTGTGATTGATGGAACAATGACACGATTTCTTCCAAATAAAATTACTGGCGGAGGTGACCGGGGGTATTTTAAAGATGCGGCAATGAAAGCAAGCGACACCTATTTACTGGGAAAATGGACCATAGAGTCAAATTATATTCCAATGATGGGGATGACAATAACGGAAGGCCGCAACTTTTCACCAGAAATGCCCACAGACTCATCATCAATACTCATCAACCAAATGGCGGCGGAATTGCTAGGATTCGGAAAAAACAGCATCGGCCAGGTGCTTTACCTTGGAAATGCAGTTAATAGTACTTCATATAAGATAATAGGGATAGTGAAAAACTTTAATGATCAAAGTCTGCATAATAAAATCAGCCCAATAGTATTTCATTTAGGAACGCAGGAAAGTGTGATATCCTTTAAAATAAAGGCCAACAATCTCAACATCCTTCTGAAAAAGTTGAGTGAGATATATTTGTCGATGACGAAGTCATCCAAACAACCTTTTGCCTTCTCTTTCATGGACGATGACTTTGATAATCTGTACCGGAAAGACAGAAGAATCAGCCAGATATATTCTGCCTTTACAATCCTTGCTATTTTTATTGCGTCCCTCGGCTTATTAGGGTTAGTATCGTGTGCTACTCAGCAACGCGTTAAGGAAATTGGTATCAGAAAAGTTTTAGGATCGTCTGAGATTTCAATTGTGGGATTGTTACTAAAGGATTTTTTAAAACTGGTATTGTTATCCGTTTTAATTGGCTCTCCAATAGCATGGATCATTATGAATAAATGGTTACAGAGCTTTGCGTACCGTACATCAATTCATTGGTGGATTTTTCCTCTTGCAGCAATTGCTACTTTTATTATCACGACTTCAACCGTCTTATGGCTAACATTAAATGCAGCAAAGGTGAATCCCGTATTGACGTTAAGAAAAGAATAAAAGGCTGGGATTTGATCATAAAATTCGTTGATGCGCTGAGTGTTGATTGCATTGCTCCATCGATTGAGACGAATTACAATAACCAAATTTTGTCAATCAATCAGAAGATGTGAGGGCTTCATACTCAGCCTTCAAATAAACATTATTAGATTTTAGCGAATCACTGTATATAGGATATTAATCTAAGGAAAATTGATAACGCCTGAATTTGACCAATCATAAAACTAAAAACCTTGTCTGTCGGATCAACTTGCTATTACGTAAAAATATCTAAAACAAAAACCCATCACAAAATGTGATGGGCGAACTTTTACAAGTTTTTTTTATTTCAAGAATGCATCTTCGCACAGTCCATGGTTTTTGGACAGTTCGTGGGACAAACACATTCTGTTTTTACAGCTTGTTTCTTCTTGCCTGCTTTGCGCTTATTCGCAAAACCAGCCGTTGATAGCAACGTGATTGCTGCAAGTGAAAAAAGGAGTTTTTTCATCTTTTATAATTGATTGTTATAAATATTATTATCTGTTGTACTAATCTTGCAACACTCGTGGCGGGTGCCAGCATTCAGATAAATTGTCAGACAGACGGTTGTCATTAACAAGAATGATTCTATTTTTATTGACCGGAAGATTAGTAAATGACAAGCCTGTTTTTTCCACCAGATAAAAATTGCCGGATGCACAGGCCATAAACGGGTTGCAGCTATTGCTTTCGCATGTTTTGTTTGACGGTTGTTTTTGTTTCTTATCGCATTTCATCATTTTTGAACAGCATTTCATTTTAGTAACCATCGGTTGGCTGCTAAACGCGGGCTGCACTGTAAGGAACGCAACCAACAGGAGAAATATGGAGGCTATCAGTTTCACGTAGCCAAATATACCTTATTTTCTGGCGTGTACATACTTTCACCTATTCAACGATTTTTGAATCAACCTGATTCCCTGACACGCAAAACTTTTGATACCCTGTCGGGTTCATACTCCCTTTCAAAAATCCCCCTATTTTTATAATTTACTTTGTTTTTCAAAGTACTTTTAATATATTTGTAGCCGGCCTATATTACTAATTTAAATTTTATCATAATGAAAAATAAAGCAGGCATCATTATCGGTTTTGTATCCGGTGTAACCGGCTTTCTTTTAGTTTTTAAGATACTCTTCCTCGACAGAATTCCACCGTCAGATGAACTCGCTCCCGGAATTGTTGTTATGGCTTCCGTACTGAATGGATTGCTATTTGCTTTTATTGGCTTCCTGCTTCAGAATTATATTATGAAGAAGAGAAATTACAAAATGTAAAAAACGTTCCTATGATAAAAGCACCAGACAACATACAATTGATCAAAGGAGAGATTGCCGATTACTGGTATGCACCCGATGGCATTTTATATTCGTATTCCAAAAACCCAAAACGGACAATAAAGAACATTTCAGAAAATATTAGTTTGGTGAAAAGCATTACGAATAATAAAATAATTCCGTTATTGATTTACCTGAGCAATTCGTCTGTTCCCGATAGGGCCACAAGAAAATTTGCGGCGGAACAATTACCGAATGTCTATTCCGCCATGGCAATGGTTTCCAAACCCGGGCTTTCAACATTTATTATGAATATTTTATTCAGTATTAAACCAGCTGGTATTCCAATGAAATCTTTTACAGATGATAAAAAAGCAAAAGAATGGCTGGCACAATTCGTATGAATATCTAATTAATACTTTTCAATTAAGCTCATTTGTAAGGGAAAATATACTATAGAATTTTTCAATCAATAGCTTGGCTGGCCACCTGCTCTCACCATGCATTTTCTTCCTATCTTCAGTAGCGGCAACCTCCTTCACCTAAACCAACCCATTATGAATGCCGGCAACGTTAGCAGGAAACAATTTTTACAAATTGCATCAGCAGGCATGGCAGGCGCCGTTTTCCTGGATGCACTGGCTTTCCCTTCTTCATTGAATGCGCAAATGCTCCGCGGTCACCCGGCCAAACCCGGCAAGAACGGATATTTTTTTCCCAATGGACTTATATACCTCAATACCGGAACACTGGGCCCGTGCCGGCAAAACACCATAGAAGCATCTGTGCAATCCTGGCAAAGCCTGGAAAGTTTGCCGGTACAATTCTATGGAAAGTTTGGAGCAGAAGCACTGGCAGAAAAAACAAGGATGGTGGCAGCAGCTTTCCTGGGTTGCCAACTGGATGAAATGCTTATCACCACCAGCACCACCAACGGCATGAACGCCATTGCACAAGGTTTGCGGCTGCGCCCGGGCGATCGTATACTCACTACCGATCAGGAGCATGGTGGCGGCGCTCTTTGCTGGAGCTATTTCGCAAAATATTTTGGCGTCATCATTGATAGTGTCATTATTCCACCCGGTGAAAACAATGCAGATACTATACTAAATTCGTTGAGCGACTATATCCGGCCGGAAACCAGGCTTATCAGTGTAAGCCATGTTTTATCGTCTACCGGTTTACGAATGCCCATTTCCGGGATTGCCGCATTGGCGCGGTCAAAAAATATTTTATGCATCGTAGACGGCGCACAGGCTGCCGGTGCTATAAAAGTAGATGTGAAAGCACTGGGTTGCCATGCCTACGCCACCAGCGGGCACAAATGGCTGATGGGCCCCAAAGGCACAGGGCTTTTATATTTGTCTAAAGAAGTGCAGGATATTATACGCCCCATTCAGTTCGAAGAATCATACAATACTTACAGCGATGGCAATGGCGTAGTAAACCTTGCATGCATACTTGGATTGGGAAAGGCCATTGAATGGATGCAATCTACCGGTATAGATAAAATAGAACAATACAACCTTGGTTTACGCAACAGGTTATATGAACAGTTGGCTGTCTGCCGGCAGTTGAACATTGTGAGCCCTCCTGCCGGACCGCTAGCTTCACCCATGCTGGCATGCAGGATCCCGGATAATATTGTAAGAACTGATTTTGTAAAGATGCTGCTGGATAAACACCGGCTTTCTATCCGGCCCACCCACAAACAGTGGTTCAATGGCATTCGATTTTCAATGCATATATTTAATACAGAAAAGGAAGTTGACAGCGCTGCCGCTATTGTACAAACAGCGTTAAATACATAACTAACCCTTCAAGTTTGGCAGAGCTGCCCGTTAATAAACAATCAGTTTTAAATTACCATTGTTGCCGGCTACCCGTACAATATATATGCCCGGGCGAAGAGCGGCAGTATGGATAGTCCTGGTGCTGATGCCCCTGCCGATATTCATTTTTTCTGTAGTCAAAATATTTCCCCGTACACTCATCACCTGTATACTTATCATTCCTCCCGTTGAACTGTTGAATTGAAGGCTCGCATTCTGGCCGGTGCTTACCGGGTTGGGATACACCATAACCCTATTGCCGGATACTCCACTGACCTGGCCATTGCCATCGTGTTCACCCGGCATTATCATAACCCGCCTGTTTATACCCTCTACTGGAATGAAGCGTCTGTTTTGCGGAATTACTGCAGGAGTGAAAAGCCCGGGCATGGCATACCTGGAAGTTGTAAAACTCGAATAATTGTTAAAGCATAATAGCCTGGTGGTTATTAGATTCCGTGGAATGACCACCCATTTATAGGTAGTGGCTGGCAACAAACCACTTGCCACATAATATGCGCCGGTAATATTGGCCACAGGAAAAACCGGCAATCCATTACCTGTCCACACATACACATCGTAAGACGTTGCATTGAAGGCTGCCAGCCAGCTGAGTTCAGCTTTCGTCTGCTCGTTAACGGTAGCACCGTTTACGGGCATAATATTTATGATGCAGACCGGGCCCGTATTTGTATTGCCGGCTGTGGTAAAACTGGTGGTATTACCTGCTGCACAACCGGTTGCGGCCCCGCTTTCATTTTTTGGTGCGATATACCATTTGTATGAGGTGGAAGCCAACAAACCCATGGCGTTGTAAGATGTTTCAGTTACCGTTGCAGTGGGTAACAAAGGAACGGCAGCACCCGTCCAGATATAAATATCGTACGCACTTGCATTGCTCACCGCCTGCCAGGCAAGTACAGCATTGGTTCTTGAAACGGTAACCGATCCGTTAACGGGTGAGCTGTTAATGGAACAACCAGGTGCAGATAAATTGCCCGCAGTGGTAAAGCTGACGGTATTATTTACTGCGCAACCAGTGGCAGAACCGATGGCGTTTTTGGGAGCAATAAACCATTGGTACAGCGTTGCGGGTATTAAACCCGTTGCATTGTAAGAAGTGCCGGTAACATTTGCTGCAGGCGTAACGGGCATGGTTGTGCCAGTCCAGATATAAACATCATAAGAAGTAGCGGTGGCTGCAGGTTTCCAACCAAGCGTGACCGTTGTTTTTGTTGCAATGGTGGCTCCATTTACCGGCGACGGATTGGCCACGCAGGCAGGCACAGGCGAAGCGGCTGTAGTAAAGCTGGTGGTATTTATGGCGCCGCAATTGACAGCTGCACCATTTATATTCCGTGGTGCTACAAACCATTTATACAGGGTGCCGGGCAATAAGCCGGTTGCATTATAAGAGGCAGTAGTTGTATTGGCGGTGCGCAACATGGGTATGTCTGCGCCTGTCCAGATAAAAACATCATAAGAAGTTGCGGTAGCCGCACTTGTCCAGCTTAATGCTGCAGTTGTGGTGGTGGTAATAACGGATCCGTTTGCCGGTTGCAGGTTGGACGTGCATTCTGGAACGGGGGTTGTGCTGGCGCGTTTAAATGCAATTGCGTCAATGGCAAAATCATTGCCCGTAGTAAGGTTCAGCCTGTTTATGATGCCCAGATCTGCTGTGGTGGCCGAACCCGAGTTCCATGTAAAACTGAATTTCTTCCAGCTGGTATTACCTGCACCTGTAGCCTGCACAGCACCGGCAATCAGCGGTGTTCCGTTAATGACAGGCGCCAGTTGTGCGGGACTCGCGCTGTTTTGATTGGCTATATAAAAAATATATTCATAATTGGTATTGGGGGTAACGGCTACAGGGCTCAGCGTTTTCCAAACCAAATCATTTACCCCATAGTTGCAGCCGCCGCCGGCTGCATATGTGAAGTTTACTAAAAAACGCCCCCCCTGTACACCGGTTGCATCCTGCGTGATCATTTCCGTGCCGGGTATCATGATGCCGCCCTGGCAGGAAAAATTTCCAATAGTATAGGAAGGTGCTGCAACAAAATTATTATCAGCCATAAAATGTTCGGTAAATAAAGTATCGGCTGCACATGTTTTGGTTTTTATCAATACCGGGGCAGGACTCCAGGCCGACCATGCGGCGGCAGCTGTTCTCCTGAACCTCACCCTGTACTGGCCTGGTTGCGTTGCCGTATATTCATTACCGGTAGCCCCGGGTATCGCAGAGCCATTGAGGCTCCATTCATAACCAGCATACCCGGCGCTGATACCCATTCGTGCGGAAATGGGTGTACCGGTACAAAATTCCTGGTTTTGAAAATAAACGAGTGGCTGGGCTTTATGCGCAGTTTTCCAATATTCGGTGGTAATGTTCTGGCCAAGTGCATTTTTTTGATCCCACATATTGTTCCAGGTATCATGACCACCGGCTGCGAGAAAAGTCTGGTACATATTGCCGCCGGCATTTCTGAAATCTTTGTAAAAAGCCTGTGCATTATAGGGATCAGGATTATTATCGAGCCCGCCGTTGGCAATCCAGATGGGCACATGTTTAAACGCGCCGATGCTGCCATTCAATGTTCTTACCTGCGATGGCGAAGCGCCCATGGCCATTGAAACACGCGCGGGATACGTGCTGGCATAAGCCACTGCGCCATATCCGCCAGACGACAATCCCATGGCGATGACCCTGTCCGGGTCTGAGCGATTGTATTTTTCCAGCGTATCCAATACACTGTTTATGCGGCCGAAATAATAGTCATCCCATCCGATGGTTGATTGCTGGGGGAAAAGCAAAAACCCGTTCCAGTCATTGTTATTGATACGCTGCTCAAAAAGCTGTGCACCCCATACCAGTTGCTGATCATTGTCGTAAACCGGGCCTGCTTCGCCACCACCATGAAAAAAAACAACCACCGGGTATTTTGTTGCGTTGGCAGGATTGTAATTGTTGGGAAAACGGATGCGGAACGGCATTCCATTCCAGATATAAGCTTTGAAATTGGATGTATTCCAGGTCACCCGCTGTGTTCTTACCCATTTGGCCATTACATCTGTTGGCGGTTTTAAAGGATTGGCTGCACTGCCTGCAGCGGCTGTACTATTGTAGGTTACCAATGAATCATTGGGATTAAGAATATTCTGTGCAGTTAGTATATGGCAACAAAATACTGTTACCAAAAAGGCGAGTGACCTTAACATCTTGAAGCGTTGATTATAAATGGTTTGCTACCTGCGAAATGAATTACGGAAAGAGTTTGGCCGGTAATTCTAATGAAGGTGCAATTATTTTACTCAATAATAGCGCCAATTAGAAAACCGTTGGGTAGTGGAAGTTACGTGAAAAATACTTCATTGGTTGGAGAAATTCAGTTGGAATTAAAACATGGCAGTATTTTGCAGACCGATGGCTTCCGGAACACCGGCCGGCCGCTTTGATTTGATTGGCAAACTTTCACTGTCCCCGCATTTTTAAAGTCGATTTTCTACATCCGGGGGATTTGCGTAGTAACCTCGTATTTTTCCGATCAAAATAATGTTGTCCCATTAATTTCTGCCGCTTATCTGATATGTAATGAATGGCTGATGTTGAATTGGCTTCGCATCAACTACTTTTTTGTTCGTGTATAAAAAAACCCCCGCTGTAAGAATACAGCGGAGTGTTCTAATGTATTTACATACACTATTGCTTTGCTAAATCAAAAAAAGTTTGCCGGGTGCCGGCTCAAACAGAATTTCGGGATTTTATTTGGATCAATCAGCTGAGACCAGGCTAATTTGTCTGTCGTTTTATTTCGCAAACATGGTTATTTCAGGTTTTTTACCAGGCATATAAAAGGATTGTTTACCCGTTGCCTGATAAAACCCTGTGGTGTAAGCCGTATTACGGTCTGCCGCACAGAATTGCCTTCATTGCCTCCTGTTGTTAAAGCATAGCGGCCTTCCGCATCATTGCCGGTTTCTACTACAATAGCTGAATGAGAATTATAATTCCGGTGTGTCCGGGCAAAATCAAAATCATGGGTAGTCCCTCCGCGGTTCTTTTGAATAATGTCGCCCACCGATGGCATGTCCGCAGTAATATCCACTCCCCTGAAAACACCTGTGCCGTTGCGCGCATTTTTTATAGCCTCAAAAACAAAAACAGAATGGGCTGCAGCAAATTTAAATTCAGCCGCTGTAGCACCTGCCTGTTTTACACACCACGATACAAAAACTGCCGACCATGGAACGCTCACACAGCTTTCGAAACCCAGCCTGAGATCGGTCCAGTATTTTTTAATCTGCCGGCAAAGAATTGGATCAGCTTCGTCCAGGAGGTGAAAGAGCCGGTGCTGTTCTTCTGCAACAGCAGCCAGTTGCATGGTAAATGGAGATGTCATCTGAATAAGGTTTAATAGACAGTAAAACTTGACTAACTGAAATTCACTAAAAAACAATCGCGTGCCAATACCATAAACTGGGTATTTACCTGCGGGAAGCGATTGCACGCTTATTCCGTAAATGAAGCCAGACAACCGGGTAAATAAAAAATTCAAAAAATAAATTTGCGTAAGCAGATCCTTACATTTATATTTGTGTAAGCAAATCATTACATAATATGCAGACAAGAAGAGATGTTTTCCAGGCCATAGCAGACCCCACCCGTCGCTGTATCATTCAGTTAATAGCTTCTGAATCTCTTAACCTGAATACCATAGCCGAACAATTTGATGTAAGCAGGCCGGCGATATCGCAACACATAAAAATACTGACCGAATGCGGCCTGGTTGTCATAAAAAAGCAAGGACGGGAAAGATTTTGCGAGGCCAGGCTGCAACCCCTGAATGAAGTAGCCGAATGGGCCGAACAATACCGCAGGCTTTGGGCCGGCAGGTTCGACGCCCTCGACAAATTGCTGGTTGATATTCAGTCGAAAAAGAAAAAAACACCGCGCAGAAAATAAGCAACCCGGTATAATTTTTATCAAACCATAAAAATCACATCACATGATTACTACAAAAAATGCTACCAGCATCAAAGCTGAACCAGGCAAACAGGAGATCATCATTACCCGAGAATTCGATGCACCCCGCGAAATTGTTTTTAAGGCTTTTACCGACCCCAAACTGGTGGTACAATGGCTGGGACCGCGTGATCTTACCATTACCATCGATACATTTAATATAAAAAACAATGGCTTTTACCGTTATATACACTCGAGTGGTGAACATTCCTTTGGATTCCATGGCGTGGTGCATGAAGTTAGTTTCCCGGAAAGAATCATACAAACATTTGAATTTGAAGGCCTGCCCGAAAAAGGTCATGTAGCGCTGGAAACTGCCCGGTTGGAGGCAATGCCGGGTGGCAGAACAAAACTTACCGTGCAATCCGTTTTTCAATCCGTAGCAGACCGTGACGGTATGCTTCAATCCGGAATGGAAAGAGGCGTGAATGATTCACACGAACGCCTGGATGAACTCTTTGCAAAAGGTGCCGTTCTATAAATATTTCGTAGTGCAAGGCCCTGCCTTTTCATTGTAATAAATGAAAAGGCTTTTTTTTGCAAAAGCCCATTTTAATTCCGGGCAAACCCGGCTGACTCATTTTTTTAATACCTTGCTCCCGGAATAAAATGCGCCATAATGAAATTCAATCATGTAACGCCCATATTGTTTTCGTCCAGCGTTGTAACAAGTATACAATATTATACAGAGGTACTGGGTTTTGAAAATAAATGGTACTGGGGCCATCCGCCAACCTTTGGGGGCGTCAGTAAAAATGGTGTTGAAATATTTTTTTGCAAAGATGGCCAGGGCCAGCCAGGCACATGGCTTTCCGTGTTTGTTGAAAACGTTGACGAACTCTACGAACAAATAAAAACCAGGGGCGCAAAAATAATTTCCGCACCCGAAACCATGGAATGGAATATCCGTGAAATGCTGGTGGAAGATCCGGATGGCCACCGCATAAGATTTGGCCACGGGGCACATGAATTTAAAGGCAAAAAAGAAACCACGCTCCCGTCAACCATTCAAATTATTCAAAGAAACCCCACCGCGGCAGAACACCTGGGTCTTATGGCAGCAGTGGGTTGGTCTCCTTCCCTGAGCGATACTATGGAAGAAAAAGTGCTGGCCGCCCCGGTATTTTCGGTAGTGGCCGAAGATACTTTGAGCGGGCAGACCGTGGGTTGCGCATTGATACTGGGAGACGATGCCAGTTTTTATTATGTAAAAGATGTAATGGTGCATCCCGCCTGGCAGCACAAACGCATTGGCTCGGCATTGATGCAGGAAATCATCAACTGGCTGGATACACATGGCTCCGGTCAGGCACTAACGGGATTGTATACTGGTGAAAGCCTGCGCAATTTTTATGAAAAATTCGGATTTTATACCGCCTATGGAATGAACCGGAAAGCACCCAATAAAAAATAAGTATTGCACGCAACGTTTTTGAATAGAGCCCGGATCCATTTATCCGATACTATATTTTATTATTTAGCTTTGGAAAATGAAGTTCTCAGCCATTTTTAAAGAGTTTTCGGAAAGCGAAAAATCAAGTGGTTTTGTTTTAATAGCATGTACCGTTGTTTCATTGGTAATTGCTAATAGCCCGGCGGGTGAATCATACACTCATTTCTTTCACCGGCAACTCGACCTCTCTTTTTTTCAGCTTGATCTAAACTATAGTATTGCGCATTGGATCAACGATGGCCTGATGGCCATATTTTTTTTATTGGTCGGACTGGAAATAGAAAGGGAATTATACATCGGTGAATTATCCAGTTTCAAAAATGCTTTGTTGCCCTTACTGGCAGCTACCGGTGGCATGGCGGTTCCCGCATTGATCCACTATTTTTTCAACAGGGGCACTCCAACACAGGCAGGTTTTGGAATACCAATGGCTACAGATATTGCCTTTGCATTGGGTATACTTTCACTCGCAGGCAAACGGATTCCGCTTGCATTGAAGGTATTTCTTACTGCCCTGGCCATTATTGACGATCTTGGGGCCATTACCGTCATCGCAATATTTTATACAAAAGTTTTTTCCATTTATTATTTTGGCGCTGCCCTTCTTGTATTCCTTTTATTGTTTATTGCTGGCAGAAAAAAAATGTATTACCCGCCTGTTTATTTATTGGGCGGCGTTATCATTTGGTATTGTATGTTAAAATCGGGGGTACACGCTACCATAGCGGGTGTCTTACTGGCGTTTGCCATTCCTTTTCAAAAAATAAATGACGGAGGCCTTTCTCACCGTTTGCAGCATTTTCTGCACAAGCCGGTCGCCTTCATCATTCTGCCCATCTTTGCACTTGCCAATACGGCAATTATTTTTCCGGAAAATATATTGAGCAGCTTCACCACCCACAATTCTATAGGGATAATTGCCGGTCTTTTACTTGGAAAGTTTGCAGGTATATTCCTGGTGTCCTGGCTGGCGGTTAAAACGAAGATTGCCGTTCTTGCTTCGGGCATTAAATGGGGTCATTTGCTCGGCGCATCGCTGCTGGGCGGCATTGGTTTTACCATGAGTATCTTTATCACCAATCTTGCTTTTGCAGATGAAGCCATTATTACAGCATCCAAAATGAGTATTTTGCTGGCTTCGGTGACCGCTGCTTTATTGGGATTATTTATACTAAAAGCGAATAAAATAAAATAACCAGGACATTTATATTGCTGCAGTACGGCAACGATCTATTGTCCATCATGCCGCTCACCTTTCTTTACATTAAATACGTGCAATACATGTGGAAACAAAGCATCCATTGTTTCCTTTACGCCTTTTACAGAACCTGGCAATGTAATCACCAGTGTATTATTGATAAACCCTGCCACACCTCTCGACAACATTGCAAACGGCATCCTTTCCTGCCCGTAATGACGGGCGGTTTCCATAATACCCGGAATTTCTATATCCAGCAGCGGCCTGATGGCATTGGGTGTAATATCGCGCGGAGAAACGCCGGTACCGCCGGTAAAAAGCAACAGGTCATTGCCATCATTACTCAATGCAATGGCCTTTGCCTGTATCATCTCCATTTCATCCGGTATTATATCATATACCACTGCATTCAGGCCGTATAACTGCAGCCTGCCGATAACTGCCTTACCGGCCATATCCGCCTTCTCTCCTTTTGAAACAGTATCTGAGCAAACAATCACTGCACATTTTAATGAGGCAGGCGCCTGTATATTGCCAGATTTCCCGCCTTCCTTGCTGACCAGTTTTATTGTACTGATCTCTATTCCTTTGTCGAGCGGCTTCAGCATATCATATATAGTAAGCGCTGTAATGGCTGCGCCGTGCATCGCTTCCACTTCCACCCCTGTTTTATAAATGGTATGTACTTCTACCGTAATGATAATATTCAATGCATCGATGGAATGCGTAATAGAAGTATATTCTATGGGCAGGGGATGACAATCGGGAATGGAATCGCTTGTTTTTTTTACCGCCAGCAAACCTGCCGCCCTGGAAAATTCAAATACATCTCCTTTGGGTACTTTTTTTTGTACAACGGCATTGATTGTTTCTGCGGAAGAACAAGTTACAATGGCAGTAGCGATGGCCTTGCGGAGGGTGTTGTTCTTTTGCGTAATATTTACCATTGTTTACAGGTTTATCTTCCACTGATAGGTTTCATCTTCCATTATTTCCTTTCCCCATACCGGCAATTCGGCTTTCAGGCGTTCCACTGTTTCCTCACAGGCATCAATAGCCGCTTTACGATGTGGCGCAGATGTAAAAACAAAAAGACAGATAGCACCTGCTTCTATTTTACCGAGGCTATGATACACATGCATACAGGTAAGCTTGTATTTTTCAAATATCGCTTCGCGGATGCCATGCATCTGCTCATTGGCCATTTCTTCGTAAGCAGTGTATTCAATACCGCCTACTTTTTTACCATTTATCTCATCTGCCCGCACCTGGCCAAGGAAAATACTATGTGCGCCGATACCGGTTTTGGCGTTGTGCTGCTGAATGCTGTCTCCTATAAAAGAAGCCGCTATGGGACCATTAACAAATATATTCTTTGGTGTATGCACCTTGTTTATTTTTATTTTTTATTTCATGGATTCCACTGCACGATGCCGCCTGCCAGGCTGAATATTTTTTTACTATTCCCCCACTTGCCGGCCAATAGCTTTGCAGCCTGCAGGCTTCTTTTGCCCGATTGACAAAACAAGATAATGGTATCGTGTACGCTGTCTTCAAATGTTTCTTCTATACTGCCCAGCGGTATGGAAATGTTTTTAAATCCGTCGGCAACCGGCAACTCGCCTGGTTCACGCACATCTATGATCAGCACATTGTCTTTTGTTCTCAGTTCGTTGAATTGTTTATTATCAATTTCAAAAACATTTTCTGTTATGCCGCAAAGCCAGTTATAATCTGTAGCGCGGAAAGCCGCTGCGTTTGCCGGCACCAGGTTGCGCGTATCATTGTTTGCAACCAACTCCAGTTCAAAGAACTGGTTGTTCAATGCATTGTACGTAAGCAGGCTATTTACCAACGGCTTTCCAATACCGGTAACCAACTTTATGGTTTCACCCGCCTGCATGGTACCAATAATGCCCGGCAAAATACCCAGCACACCTGTTTCAGCACAATTGGCCACTTCACCGTCGGCCGGCGGTTGCGGAAAAAGATCGCGATAGTTAACCGGTACCCCTTTTTTTTCCAACCCCACATTAAATACCGCAACCTGTCCTTCAAACCGGGATACCGCTCCCCACACCAGTGGTTTGTTCAGCAATACACAGGCGTCATTGATCATATAGCGTGTTGCAAAATTATCGGACCCATCCAGTATAATATCATATTCCTGTATAATTTCCAGAGCATTGGCAACTGTTAATCTTTCATTATAAACGGTGATGCGCACATCCGGGTTTAATTGCCGCAATTTTTCAGCGGCAGTGGACGCTTTGGGCAGCCCGATATCTTTTATTGTGTACAATGGCTGACGGTGCAGGTTGCTGAGCGAAACGGTATCATCGTCAATGATTCCAATATTGCCAATACCTGCTGCAGCAAGGTACTGCAGGGCCGCACACCCCAACCCGCCGGCGCCAGCCACCAATACTTTTGCCTGCAAAAGTTTTTGTTGTCCTGCTTCACCAAATTCCTTTAAAGCTATCTGGCGGCTGTATCGTTCATATAACTGGTTACTGTTGTTCATATATTAACCACCTGAAAACGGGGGCAACAAGGCTACATTGCCTGTTTCATGAATGACTGTATTCTCCCGGATAATTTTTTTGTCTACTGCAATTACATATTTCACACCCGCCATGGCCGGATATAACCTGTTTATTTCCTTTACCAGGCTATCTGTATCTGGCATATTTTCAATGGCAATATTGCTACTGCCGGTAATATCTGTTAATTGTCCGAATAAAATAATATTCACTGTTCCTTTATTTAACCTGTTCAATAATAACGGTAGCCAGGCCCTTTACAAACCGGCGGCCTGTTGCTTTGTCGGCCGCCGACACAATGGCTATCCTGTCGTCGCTGTCCTTTGCCGGTTTTCCATCCAATGCTGTGATCACCAGTACATGATTACCAATATCAGTATTAAAAAGTTCATTCCACGAAAACACCACTTTGTAATTATCTGCTGCCACGCAGGTAATGTACAGTTCGCTCAATAGTTTGGGGGAATTCATATCAATACCAGCTTTTTCAATGATGTCTTTAAGCAGGACGCCTTTGATGTTTTTTATAACTCTTTTCTTTTGTAAAAGATGATTATAAATAACCAGGCTGTCGAGCACCTGGGTTTTATATTGTCCTGCCTGACCGGGCGAAAAGTTAAGAGGGTTCTTTACCAGGCCTTTGACCACAAAACTATCGGTAGGGGTTATTTTTTCCTGCCCGAAGACTTTATCTGCCGCCGGTACAAATAAAACCAGTAAAAGTATTTTAACCAGGTTATGCATGGGTGAATAATAATTTATACGCGGCCAGTGCCAGCACCAGTCCGAGGGTGTTTTTTAAAATGGTTTGTTTAAATTTCAGTGACCCAAAATAGGCGCCGCACAATCCCGCTACAAAGGCGATGGCAACATAGGAAAACATATCGGGACTGAAATGTATTCCTTTTTGTAATTGCCCAAACAATCCCGACAATGAATTTACAAATATGAATGCTGCGCTGATGGCGGCTGTTTGTTTTTGATCCGTCCATTTCAGTAATAACAGTACTGGTGAGAGAATGATACCACCGCCTATGCCTATCAGTCCCGATAGAAATCCAATGACCGCACCAATCAATATCGACAGGGGTATGTTTGACTTTTTTATTTCCTCCACTTTTATATTGGGGAAGAACAGAAAACGGATAACGGGAATTATCAGCAGCAGCCCCAGTATCTTTTTATATAAAGTACCATCCAGTGTAATCAGCCCGCCCACATAAGCCATGGGAATGGAGGCGATTGCCAATGGTAAAAAAATTGTCCATTTAAAATGCCCGCCGCGGTAAAACTGGATAAATGAAACGGACGATACAAACAGGTTCAATAACAATGCCGTTGGTTTCATCACTTCCGGCGAAAAACTGAATATAGCCATCAATGCCAGGTAGCCGCTTGCCCCGCCATGCCCTACAGAGGCATATAAAAATGCAATTACAAATAATAAAACATAGAAGACATACAGGTGCTCCATGGACTTTTTTTAAATAATCAGCAAATGAATTTCCACCGGTTCTCCTTCTTTACAAACAGTTATTTCCTCTTCCAGTTTTATTAAACAATTGGCTACTGCAAAAGAACTCATGCGGTAAGATTCCTGGGCATCCAGTGGTTTTACCGTTTTACCATTGTACCATCCTTTCAAAAAATGTGTAAGGCCGGCTGATTTTTCAAAAGAAACGGCGAGCGGAACCTGCAATACCGGCAACTGAACCTGGAGAGCCGGCAATACATACTCGTAAAAGCAGGTCAGTACCGAAGACGGATTGCCAGGCAGGCCAAAAACCAACTGGTTGCCTTTTTTTCCAAAATACAACGGTTTGCCGGGCCGTTGTTTAATCTTATGAAACAATTGAGTTACACCACAGGCAGTTGCTGCTTCTACCACAAAATCATAATCGCCCACGCTCACGCCGCCCGTTAATAAAACAATATCGCTATCGGCCATTGCCTGGTTTAATACCTGCTGAACGGTTTCCAGTTCATCGGTTGCACTATATAACTGTACATTGGTTACCTGCAGCTGGTTCAGCACAGCTTTCAATGCAAAAGAATTAGATTCGTACACTTCTCCATACGCCAATGGGTTGCCGGGTTGCTGCAATTCATTTCCGGTTACGATGATGCTTACAGATGGCCGCGCAAATACGGGCACGTGGGTGATGCCCATACCGGCTAGAAAACCGATGGCGCCGGGTGTTAACACGCTGTTTTTGGTAAGCGCCATTTCGCCTGCTTTAATTCCTGAACCTGTTGCCCGCACACTGTTGCCTCGTTGTATTTTTTCATCGTGAATGGTAAGCTGGTTATTTTGAACAGTTACCTTTTCCTGCATGATCACCGTATCTGCACCGTCTGGCAATGGAGCTCCGGTAAAAATACGTGCAGCCTGGCCGGCGCCGAGTGAAATACCGGTTCGGGAACCTGCCTGCATCTCGCCATTTATTTTTAATATATTGTTTGCAGACCAGCCCGAATACGCAAATGCGTATCCGTCCATAGACGACTGCGGGTAGGCAGGAACATCCACCGGGCTGTACATATTTTCTGCGAGCCTGAGTTGCAAAGCATTTTGCAGCGGTAGTTGTAATACAGGAAATGTAAGAAGGTTGCCTTGTATAATTTCTTTTGCTGCTGCTACTGAGATCATGGTGATAGAACCTGTTTATCCGCCAATGGTTATCATGGGCCGGTTTTGAATATGAGATGCTTCAATGGTTTGTAAGGCAGTCGTAAACTGTCCTCCCAATTCTTTTTCTTTTGCCTGGATGTTTGCATGTATCAGTGGCAAAATATCTTCTGCGTTCCGGAGAGGGGTTAGCAAATCTGTTTCATGACTGGAAAAAAGGCAATTCTTTAATTTACCATCTGCTGTTAAGCGCATGCGGTTACAGGTGCCGCAAAAAGGTTCCGTCATGGTACTGATAACGGCAAATGTACCTGCGTGCCCGGGAATATAGAATCCTTTGGCTGTATCATGAGGTTTCCCGGCAAGCGGCTGAAAAGAGAATTTTGCTGCAATGGTTTCCAGGATATCGTGGTAAGAAAAAACCTTGTTACTTGTCCAGCGGTTACCGGTAAAAGGCATAAATTCTATAAAACGTACGTGAACAGGCGTATCTTTTGTCCAGCTGATAAAATCATTGATCTCGTTTTCATTCAATCCTTTCATCACCACCATATTAATTTTAACATGAAGGCCCAGTTGCAGCATCAGTTGTATATTGTCTTTTACCTGCTTAAATATGGGCCGCCGGGTAATCAGTGTAAATTTTTCTTCCAGCAAAGTATCCAGGCTGATATTGATGGAACGAATCCCTGCTTCTTTAAATGTTTCTGTAAACTCATGCAGTCTTGCGCCATTGGTGGTAAGGGTGAGTTCTACGGGCAGTGCAGCCAGTGATCTGATAATTTCAGCTGCGTCTTTTCTTACCAGGGGTTCGCCGCCGGTAAGCCTGATTTTTTTTACGCCTTCCTGCACAAAAATTTTTGCCAGGGTATCAATTTCGGAAGCCTTCATCAGGCGGGAAGCCGGTGTAAAATCATACTCTTCATCGGGCATACAATAAAAGCAACGCAGGTTGCAATTATCGGTGAGCGAAATTCGCAGGTAATCATGTACACGCTGGTATCTGTCAATAATCATTTTACTGTTTACATTTTTTGGAGGTTCCGGTAATCTTCCCCCGTATCAATATCAATTTCACCGGCCGGAAAAGAAACGGTCAGCACTTTATCCGGGTGTGCGGTTATCAGTTTCCTGGCGCCCCTGTCTCCTTTCAGCTGCATCAGTTCCGGAAACAATACCTTATTAAAAATGGCAGGTATACCGGCAGTGCCGGCATACTGGCTGGCGACTATCGGGCTGCCGGTTTCCTTTTGCAAAGTTACCAGTTTATCAAGTAACTCAACGCTCACAAAAGGCTGGTCGCAGGCCATAAAAAGCACGTTTTGAATGCCTGGAAACCAACTGGTAATATAATTCAGTCCGCACCGGATAGAAGAAGCCATCCCTTCCTTCCATTGTTCATTCACCACACAACTGAGTTTATCACTTGTTATTTCCACCTGTATTTCTGCAGAGCCGGCACCCAGTACCACTACCAGTTTTTGCGCCATCGTATGCAGCGCAGTCCGGATACTGTGCTGCAAAAGTGTTTGCCGGCCATATACAAGCAATTGTTTGGGCGAACCCAGCCGGGAAGAGGCTCCCGCAGCAAGCAATACAATGCCACATTGGTGTTCCATTCTTTAATACTAAAGCTGTTTTATTTCTCTTTAGAAAGATGCATCTGTCCAATTGCCAGGGAAGCGCGGTCATGAATAGGTTCTGTATTTTCTTTTAGCGGGATGGCTTTTGCCTCGGAAAATACCGTTTGTATTTCGGCAAGCACAGACAGGGCAATTTCTTCGGGGGTTTCTGCGCCAATATCCAGTCCTACCGGGCTGTGAATGACAGATAGTTGCTCCGGCGTAAAATGGATGCCGTTCTCTGAAAGTTCCGACTTCATTCTTTCCAGTTTTTTCCGGGGGCCCAGCATGCCGGTATAATTTATTTGTTTTTTTGACAGCGCGGCCAGCATGGCCAGGTCGTAATTATAGTTATGCGTCATTAACACAATGGCGGTTCTATCGTTAATGGGTAGTTGCTCTATTACCTGTTCGGGTTTTGCCAGTATTACACTGCAGGATGCAGGGAACCGTTCTTTTTTAGCATAGGCAGGCCGCCCGTCTATAACAGTTGTTTTCCAGCCCAGTATTCCGGCCATGTTTACCAAGGGCAGAATATCATTGCCAGCCCCTATAATCACCAGTGATACAGCAGGTGGAATAAATTCTGTAAATGCCGTAATCTGAAATTTATCCGTTACATAATTATGAAAAGACGACGCCCGGTTTTGCAGGACTGTCATTGCGCCGGCTATTAATACATCTTTTATGAAAATACTGTCGCCGGTAACAGTGCCGTCTTCCCCGAGCAGCAAACAGGTACCGGGTTGCGGATTTTTTTTATCAGACAAACAAAAAAGTGTAACCAGTGATGCTTTCTGCCCTTTCGCGGAAACCTGCTGTAAAAGACTGATGGGGTTATTTATCCTGGTAGCCTCTACAGGCTCTATTAATACCTGAATTATACCGTTGCAGCCCAGCCCCAGCCCAAGAACAGCATCCTCTTCATCACTTGTATCGTAGGTAACCAACATGGATTGTTGCTGCATGATAACCAGCAGCGCTTTGCGCAGTGCATCCCCTTCCAGGCAACCACCGCTGATGGCACCGGTAAGTGCGCCGTCTTCGGTAATGAGCATGCGTGCACCGGGTCTGCGGTAAGACGAACCGTCTACATGCACTACTGTAGCCAGGGCTGTTTTTTTGCCGGCAGCTTCGGCCAGCAGGTACGAATGAATAATGTCTTCTATTTCTTTCATACACCGTTCTATTTTACAGGCAGGTACGCACCCTTATCTATCCAGGCTTTAAAATTCTTTGCAAATTCTGCATGGGGTAGCGGAGGTAATGCCCGTCCTTCGCCCGGTTTCCATCCGCCCAGCACCAGTTTATCGCTGGTTACATGTTCAACCAATTGGGCCATGGTTTTGTTGCCATTGCGTTTGTAATCTTTTAACTGCGCTGCCAGTTCCCTGGGCGATTTTCCTTCAAATACCATTTTCATATTGGCCGGTGGCAGGTGCCAGTTGGGATTACCGGGCGGCATATTTGGTCCGGCAGCATTGGATGGCTGATGGCAGTTGGCGCATTTCAATGCATAGACGCCTTTTCCGTCAATACCCCTTTTTACGCCCTGGGTATGTAAATGACTGTCTTCTCCCTGCAGTGGCACATCGCCTTTTGGGTGGCAGTTCATACACCGCGGGCTCATCAGTACTTTGTAAGCTGCCAGGAAAGCTTTTTGCGAGCCAATGCTGTCTTTTACCATTGGCGCTATGGGCGCTGTTGTTAGGGATGCAGTGGATCGCCTGCCTTCAAAACGATAGGAAAGGGCAAAAGAAGAAAATGCCACAAAAGCCATAACCAGGCAGATAGCAATAAGAGGTCTGATTATTTTTTTCATGTTCATGCTTGTTTCAGGTTGATGTCTCCGAAAGGAAGTTTTCTCAAACGTTTACCAGTAGCCGCAAATATTGCATTTGCAAGCGCCGGTGCTGTTGGCGGCACGCAGGGTTCACCGGCACCACCCATCTGATCGGTACTGGGTACAATATAAACTTCTATCTCCGGCGCTTCATGCATACGTGCGATGCGGTAATCGTGAAAATTACTTTGTTTTACCATGCCCTTCTCAATGCTGATCTCGCCGTATAAGGCCATTGTAATTCCAAATACGATACCGCTTTCCATTTGCGCACGAACGCCATCGGGGTTTACTGCCAGTCCGCAGTCTACAGCGCAAACAACCTTATGCACTTTTACATGACCATGTTCATCCAGTGAAATCTCCGCTACCTGCGCCACATAACTGCGGAATGACTCATGTACAGCTACGCCCTGGAAATGGCCTTTGGGCAAAGTTTTTCCCCAGCCGGCTTTTTCAACCGCAAGGTTTAAAGTGGCCAGGTGCCTTTTGTGTTCCTGCAGCAATGTTCTACGGTATTCAACGGGGTCTTTGCCTGCCTGGCGGGCCAAATCATCTATAATGGTTTCCATTACATATCCCGTATGCGTATGGCCAACCGAACGGTACCACAGTACGGATACCGGCACCTTTGGACTGTGCAGTCCAACATAAGCATCAGCTAATTGTGTTACATAAGGAGAATCGTTGACGCCTTCAACGGAAGCTTCATCAATGGGTTTATGTGAATCGAACGGGGTGTCTGCGGTAATGGACTGACCAACGATGGTTTGTTTCCAGGCCACGGGATAGCCTTCTGCATTAACGCCAATGCGAAACCGGTGCAGGAAAGCAGGGCGGTAGTAAGCCGCGCGCATATCATCTTCACGGGTCCATACCATTTTTATCATTTTGCCGCTTGCTTTGGCAATGTGCACGGCTTCAGAAACAAAATCTGAATCAGGTGTAGCACGTCTGCCAAAGCCACCACCCAGGTAGGGTGTAATGATGCTGACCTGATCATTGGTAAACCCTAATATTTTTGCGGCCGATGCCTGGTCAATGCCAGGCATTTGCGTGCCAGTCCATATCTCACATTTATTATCGCTGATTTTAACGGTACAGTTTATCGGCTCCATGGCGGCATGCGCCAGGTAAGGCAGCGTATATTCTGCTTCAATAATTTTGGCGGCTTTGTCCAAAGCTGCTTCCACATTGCCTTTCTCCAATGCAGGCGCACCTTTTTCATTGGCCAGTTTCCGGTAATCCGCCAGCTGTGTAACACTATTCAGGCTGGCATTGGGACCAGGATCCCAGGTTACTTTTAATACGTCACGGCCTTTTTTCGCCGCCCAGAAATGATCTGCTATAACGGCTACGCCTGTGGGCACCTGTACCACATCACGTACACCAGCAACCGCTTTTGTGGCACTGGCGTCAAAAGATATTACCTTGCCGCCAATAACGGGCGAATGCGCTACAACGGCTGTAAGCAAACCCGGAAAATGAACATCCATTCCATACCGGGCGGTGCCATTTACCTTATCGGGGGCATCCAGTCTTTTTACACCTTTGCCAATAAACTTCCATTGCTCTGGTTTGCGGAGTTCTACTTTAGCGGGCGCCGGTAAGGCGGCCGCAGCCATGGCCAGTTCTCCATAACTTGCTTTTTGGGCGCCGGCTGTCACCATTCCGTTTTCTGTATGACAGTCAGCCGGGCTTACACCAAATTTTTGCGCTGCCGCCTGTATCAGCAATACCCTGGCAGTGGCACCTGCCTGGCGATAGCGGTCGAACTCAGACCAGGTGGAGCTGGAGCCACCTGTAATTTGCAGGCCGTAAGCGGTATGCACGTACGATTTTTCGGCCGGGCTGTGTTCAATGGTTATATTTTTCCAGTCGGCATCCAGTTCTTCTGCAATCAGCATACTGAGCGTCGTCCAAACCCCCTGTCCCATTTCTACATGGCTAAGCGTTATGTTGATGCTATCGTCTACGCCTACCCGTAAAAATGCATTGGGAGCAAAATAGAGGCCGGGTTTTCCTGCGCCCGCCTTTCTTAACTGTTTGGCATTTACCGGCAATGCAAATGAAATAACCAGGCCGCCGCCGAGCATCGCTCCTGTTTTCAGGAACTGCCGGCGATCTATATTCGATGTTTTGTTCATTTGTTACCTCCTTCTTTTTGAAGTTTTGCCGCCAGATGAATGGCTTTGCGGATACGAGGGTAAGTGCCGCAGCGGCAAATATTACCGCTCATGGCATCATCAATATCGCTGTCTGTAGGTTGTGGGTTTTCGCGCAGCAGTACGGCGGCAGACATGAGCTGGCCCGACTGGCAATAACCGCACTGGGGCACATCTTCTTCCAGCCACGCGTGTTGCAACACATGCGATGAATCGGCCGACAGGCCTTCAATGGTAGTAATTTGCTGACCCGCCGCACGGGAAACCAGTGTAACACAACTACGAACGGCTTCACCATTGAGGTGAACGGTGCAGGCGCCGCACTGTGCCATACCGCAACCATATTTGGTGCCTGTGAGGCCTATTACATCACGCAATACCCAAAGAAGGGGCATGTCTGCAGGAACATCTGCTTCATATTCCTTATTGTTTATTATAAACTTAGCCATAAGCAATATTTTAATTGTAAAAAATAGAGGAGGGAGCACCAGGACAATCGTCCATGAAAGTTACGAATTTATTTGTATCAGACATCGGACGTCAGGCGTCAGGCGTCAGACATTCCGCTTCCGCATTGTCCTCCATGGGCAGGTTGTTGCCACAGATCCCGATGGGAGAGGTCTGCGGGGATCATCCGGAGGGGAATCGTCGCGGGATATCCGCGCAGTAAATCAGACATCATCACATCAGACATCAGACATTTGTAATCAGATTTTCTTAAAGATTGAGCTCGCCACATGTCCACCGAAGCCAAATGTATTATTGAGCACATAGTCAACCTTTTGCTGTATTGATTTACCCAAAATGATATTCATTCCCGCGGGAATTTTTTCATCCAGCACCTGGGTATTGATGGTAGGCGGAATAATATCGTTCTTCACAGACAGCACGCTTATCACGCTCTCAATAGCACCGGCGGCGCCAAGTAAATGCCCGGTCATGGATTTGGTGGCGCTGATGGCAACCGGTAGGTCACCAAAAGCCCTTTTGATACCATGCAGTTCACTGATATCGCCCAGCGGCGTTGAAGTGGCATGTACGTTTATATAATCGATCTTGTCTGCTTTAATACCAGCATCGGTAAGGGCTTTGGAAATACCCAGGTAAGCGCCGAGTCCGTCTGGTGGGGTACCGGTAAGATGGTATGCATCACCCGCCATGCCGCCACCCACCATTTCTGCATAAATGGTCGCTCCTCTTTTTTTAGCATGTTCATATTCTTCCAGGATCAAAGCTCCCGCACCTTCACCCATTACAAAACCATCGCGGTCTTTATCAAATGGGCGTGAAGCCGTTGCAAAGTGATTGTTGTTTTTTGACAATGCCTGTGCTGAATTAAAGCCGCCCACCGAAGACGGCGTAATGGCTGCTTCTGAACCACCGGCAACCATAATGGTTGCCTTACCCAGGCGGATGGTATCGAATGCGTTTATGATGGCTGTATTGGAAGATGCGCAGGCGGAAACCGTGCAATAGTTGGGACCGTACAGCTTATTGCGGATGGATATAACACCTGCCGCAATATCCACGATCATTTTTGGTATGAAATACGGGTTGAAACGCGGTGTGCCATCGCCCGAATGAAATTCTCTTAACTGTTCTTCAAAAGTGCCGATACCACCATTGCCCGATGCCCAGATTACACCTATTTCATACCGCTCTTCTGCGGGCATGGTTTCAAAATTAAGCCCGGCGTCTTTGATTGCCTCGTCTGTGGCGGCTATGGCATATTGTGTAAATAAATCATATTTCTTGACCTCTTTTTTATCGATAAAAGCTTCCGCGTTAAAACCCTTTACCTCGCACGCAAAATGTGTTTTAAACTTTGTGGTGTCGAATTTTGTAATGGCACCCGCCCCGCTTTTTCCATCTACTATATTTTGCCAGAATTCGCCTACTGTATTACCCAGGGGCGTTAAGGCGCCCAGCCCTGTTATAACTACTCTTTTCATACTTTAATTTCTCTTCTACGACCGTCTTTTATTCAATGATATACAAACTGACACATAAATCAGGGTGCAATTTATGACATGACGGGTATATAAAGCGCAAAGCCCGGTAAGCTGTTACCAACCTGCCGGACCACTGCGGCGCCTTGCCAGAAGTTTACCAATAACAATATTTGCCTGTTAATTGTTTGTCCCAAACAACTGTTTATGTATTAAAGCCGCCTGAACCAAAACAAACAGTTGTTTGTAAAAACTGCCGTACTACATTTTCATTTTCATAAGTCCGGGATATAACCTGACAAAAAATTCGGCGGCCAGCGGGTTTTTGCCGTACAGGCTGTTGAGTGTGGCGGTTGCTTGATACATAGTCAGCTGGCTGCCCACCGCCAGTCTTGTTTTGCCAGCCTGCAATATATCATAATTGAACCCTAGCGTAACCGCATTTACTGCAAACAACGCATTGTGACCATATACTCTTTCATCGAGGTTCAATTCTTCGACCGATTTCTGTACCCATTCATAACGTGAATAAATGGCCAGTCGTTTCATTTTCCACGATACTTCCGCCAGCGCAGCGTTTTCGCCGGTATGATCTTTTGTTTTATTGAGTCCCCATAACAAAATGGCATTCAGCGTTCCATCATGCTGCTGTGATTTACTGTAAATGGCCGAAGCCGTAGTGCGGTGTACATTTTCACCGGGATGCAGTATTTCCGGGCTTTTTATAAACCCGTGAGAAACCTGCAGGGCCCAGCTGGCAGAAGGGTTGTACGAAAACCGGCTGCTCCATGAATCAAAACGCGGCTTATCGAAATTATACCTTTTGTCGTCCGGCTCACGGCCCGTAAAAGAAGAACCCTCCAATTTAAAATTATTATAACGCACACCCACAGTTGCTACTCCAAAAGTAATATGAGTGGCATCTGACCAGTGGTGAGAGAGTGGTGCATCCGGATTATTGAGTGCAGACGGGCGGTGCATAAATGCTACGGGCCCCAGTGCGGGTTCGCCCGGGTAACCCAGGTACACAAATACATCCGTTTCTTTTGAAAGCGCCCGGGAATAGCCAACAGACAGTTCCGAAAAAAAATCATGCGGGTGCTGGCGGTCAACTATCGGGTTTCCTTTGTACGCTTCGCCACTCTGGAACAATAGCGGGTATCCATTACCGCCAGTAACAGCATCGAGCGACAGCATGGCGCTGAAATGAAACAAACCGGCGCGGCCCACCGTACGCTGACCCATCAGCATCAGCCAGTCGGGGGCGTCGAATTTTTCATTTCCGCGCTTGCCCTTATCTGTAAGATCCTGTTTGTTGTACCGCAGAAATAAATTGCCATGCAGCATATACATCCATTTGCCGGAATGAAACATATAACCATACATGGGAGACGCATCGGGCAGCCAGCCGGTGCCGGAACCATTCCTGTTCATAGGCAGGTTGAGTGAAAACGAATGACTCATGTTGTGTTCCATATGCATGTCATGGTGCATGTTCATGGTATGCTGCGCCGGCACAGTATCTGCAGGTTTCGTTCGGTGCATTACACTATCGTGCATCATATGCTGTTCATGCTGCGCACTTGCAGCAAGGCTGGTTACAATGGCAGCACTAATTAGTATAATTTTCCTTTTCATTGCCTGGCAGGTTAAATAAAATAATGACCGGTTAGTCCAACATTGCTCACCATACAACAACACTTATACCAAACATATGTCTACGGATAGTACAAGCGCCTGTCATGCGCAAAAAGTGTCAACCAGTTACAAAATAATTATACCGGCCCGGCAGGCCTGTGTTATACAATATAGTATTTGATTTACATGATTTTGCGTTCACACATTATCGAGCGGTTTGCGGTGGATACTGCGGCTTTTTTTAAAGTAGGAAGGTGTAAGGCCGGTTACTTTTTTAAACTGTGAAGACAGGTGTGCCACGCTGCTGTAACCCAGCTGAAAGGCAATTTCATTCAGGTTCATTTCATTGTAAATCAGGAGTTCTTTTATTCTTTCTATTTTCTGGTTGATGGCATATTTCTCTATGGTGATGCCTTCTACTTCAGAAAACAACCTGCTGAGCGATGAGTAGTCCTTGTGCAGCCTCGAAGAAAGTAGTTCTGAAAGGGTAAACCGTGTATCGGTATCATTATTATAATGCACCATATCAATAATGATGGTTTTTATTTTTTCAATGATCTTCGACTTGTCATCATCCAGTAACAAAAAACCGGCATCAGCCAATTTGGTATTCAATACAGCCAGTTGTTGCCGGGAGGGTTTTTGGCTAAGCATTACTTCACCCAGCGATACTGCCTGGTAAGGCAGCGCCTCATCTTCCAGTATTTGTTTTACGGCGGCAATACACCGGTTGCACACCATATTCTTTATGTAAATCGTAGTTTCTGATTTCATGGCCGATAAAGATACGAACATGAAAAAAGTCAAAATTACAAAGTTAAAAAATGCGGAACGGGGATTAATGCCGGGTTGTTGGTGATAGCCTCAATAAAGGCGTAAACGGTGGATAGATCGATGCCGGGCAAGCGGCACCCCCGCGGGGTGCATTGTGGGTAGACGAAAACCACCCCTTCTTTATCGTTCCGGAGGAACTGGTTGTGCTTTTGTCACGCAAGCGCGCAGCGGCAGGTAAACCAATGCTGAGCAACCGGCACCCCAGCGGAGTGCGTTGTGGGTAGAATAAATATATCTCGTTTTTACCGTTCCGTAGGAACGGGTTGTGCTTTTGTCACGCAAATGCACAACGCATACCTACGGCATGCAATATTCAATCAAATATCTTTGCTACCCACAAAATGTTCCGCTGGAACATGAGAAAACGCAGGAGTAATCGTCGAAAATTTAGCCTTCGCATTGATTCATTTTTTTGCCGGTATGTTGTTGGTGATAACACCAACAATGGCGGAAAACATGAGAAAACGCGTGTTGGTTTATTTCTATGCCAATCGTTTTTATTAAAAACATGCAGCGGCAGGTAAGCCAATGCTGAGCAACCGGCACCCCCGCGGGGTGCATTGTGGGTAGACGAAAACCACGCCTTCTTTATCGTTCCGGAGGAACGGGTTGTGCTTTTGTCACGCAAGCGCACAAAACATACCTACGGCATGCAATATTCAATCAAATATCTTTGCTACCCGCAAAATGTTCCGCTGGAACATGAGAAAACGCAGCAGTCATCGTAAAAAATTCAATCTTCTTATTGATTCATTTTTTTTGCCGGTTTGTTGTTGGTGATAACACCAACAATGGCGGAAAACATGAGAAAACGCGTGTTGGTTTATTTCTATGCCAATCGTTTTTATTAAAAACATGCAGCGGCCGGTAAACCAATGCTGAGCAAACGGCACTATAGCGGGGTGCGTTGCGGGTAGAATAAATATATCTCGTTTTTACCGTTCCGGAGGAACGGGTTGTGCTTTTGTCACGCAAATGCACAACGCATACCTACGGCATGCAATATTCAATCAAATATCTTTGCTACCCACAAAATGTTCCGCTTGAACATGAGAAAACGCAGGAGTAATCGTAAAAAATCAGCCTTCGCATTGATTCATTTTTTTGCCGGTTTGTTGTTGGTGATAACACCAACAATGGCGGAAAAAAATACCTGCCGGACATTGATTTATTTATGCCAATCGTTTTTATTGATTACGTCCGATGCTGCGGGTAAACCAATGCTGAGCAACCGGCACCCCAGCGGAGTGCGTTGTGGGTAGAATAAATATATCTCGTTTTTACCGTTCCGTAGGAACGGGTTGTGCTTTTGTCACGCAAATGCACAATGGCCGAAATGCCGGCATAACGGCGATACACCATTCAACATTCACATAATTCCCGCTATTTCGTTACAATGAATTTTACGGTTTGTTCGCGGTTGCCCCCTGCAAGCATGCGGCAATAATAAAGGCCGGCTGTAAACCTGGAAGACAAAGGCACTTCAATAATATTTTCCCCGCTGTTGTAGGTGGTATTGCTGGCTACATTCATCATTAACTGGCCCATGGCATCTGTAATTTTAATTGAAACCTTTTGCCTTTGCAACAAATGCAGTTTTAAAACAAACTTGTTTTTAACCGGGTTGGGATACAACGTAAATGAAAAATAAGATGCCGGATTGTTCCTTACCGAATCGGGATAATAAGCCGTTACCACCAGTGGCGACGAAATAACAGCAGGCGAGCCGGTGAGCGTAATATTTTGTGATGACACCAGCGGCGAACTATTGGTTTGCGAATAATCCCAGCTGCGCTGGTATACCTGCACAGGCATATTCAGTGCCGTGGGAAAAGCATAAGTAGCGCTGGCCGCTTCAGAATTATCGGTGGTTGTGGCGGCCCATAAAACATACTGGTAATCACCCAAAGCGTTTTTGAAAGCGCCGCCCCGCACAGTCGCAGGCAGATTGAGTGCTTTTGTGCGCACCGTATCTGCATTGTAACCACCCAGCAGATCAGAAAATGTTTTATACGCAATGCCCGAGCTGTTGTATTGCTGCAGGTAAGGGCCAATGGTATCGCTGGCATTGGGGCCAGGGCCTTTTCCGTTTAAATTCTGGTAAAGACCTACCACATCAAACATACTGGTGGCATCTGCATAATCTTTACTGTCGCCAATGGAAAAAATATACCATTGTTTTATATCATTGAGCTGGCTGGCCACAATTGCTTTCATATCATAATTGCGCTGCGCCTCATCGCTGCCGATATAATCAAATCCATCTGGTGAGGGAAATGGTTTGCGCGGTATATTGTTCTCTGTACAAATAAAAATTTTCTTTGGATAGGTGGTGTCATTGTACCCGCGCCTGTACAAGGTATTGGTGAGCACATTCTTTCTGCTGATGTACTGGTTTACCGCTTCATCTGAATGCCGGTTCGGCTGTATCTGGAAATTGGCGTCTACATAACGCAAATCATACATCGGATAATAATGAAAACTCACCAGGTCAAAATAAGCGCCGCCTTTTAATAGGTAACCTGCCGCTACTGAGCCGTCTGCGGGGTTATCTGTATTGCGCAGCATGGCATCCAGGAAAGACGGATAACCTACACCACCCATTGATACATAAGCTGTGGGATCTACCGATTTCACTACCTCATATACAATGCGCAGCGTGCGGATATAATTAAATATCGGCGCTTTCAGATTGAGGAGATCGCAGGGGTTGGGGTTATTGTCCCACCAGTTACCGGCTTCACCGGGCGACTTCCAGCCATTTGCGCTGTTGTCGAAATCGGGCTCGTTCACTACCTCCCAGAATTTCACCCATTGTTTGTAACGCGTAACCGTATTGTAAACATATAAAGCCAGGTAGTTATTTTCATTCACCGGCGTGCCGTTGGCGCCCCCATCCCAGATAGGTGTATATAAATTACTCCATAGTTTGGACGCCTCGTTACAACCGGGGTACACGGTATTGTCTTTATGTGCAGCGCTAGGACCTTCAAACCAAATTGTGTTGTCTTTAATACCCAACCGGTTGTAATAGGCAAATAAGTTCAGGTACACATCATATCCCCAATCGGCAAAAAAAGTTTCCGGCAAAGGCTGGTGCATACTTTTTATTCCAACGCCTTTTATATTTCTTCCGGGATTGCCGGCTTCAATATCGGCCATGGCAAATATATTCCACGACTGATAGATACCCGCATCGCTTCCAAACAGGTAGTTACCGGTGTAGGGCGGCACACTGCCGGCGTCATTTGCGCTGAAATTAATTTGAGCAATGCCAGTAGAGGCTGTAAACAACAATACAATAGTGAACAGGTAGAATTGCCGCATGTAAAAACAGTTAAAATAAATTTCAAAAAATTAAAGGGAAGATGTGTTGCGGGGTACGGGTTAACGGGAGTAGATAAATTGCAATTTCTTTGCCAGAATGGGCAATTGTTGATAAGAAAGGAGCCTGCACGGAAGACAAACGGTGATGCGTTATGAAAAAATTTGACGCAAGGCGGCTTTTAAAAATGACAGCGTGGGAAGTGTTTTTAAAATACCTATATCCTGTTGCAGGGATGTCTCGTTGTCTAAAAAAGCAAATATGCGTTGCGGATCGTTTTTTTTAAACAGGCTGGTAAAGACATGGCTGCCCGCGGCAGGGTGGTTGTACAATACCTGCAACAGAACGGCATCATAAAAATGGAAGCGCCTGGGCGACTGACCGGGTTTTGATTGCGGGTTCAGTGTATTGTCTTTTATCTGTTTAACGATGGCAGCGCTTTGTTTTTGTATAAACTGGAAAGTATAACCAGATGATGCCTTTGTTTGCCCGCCCGCCGTTCCAATATTGTATATTCCATTTACATACCAGGGAAATGATGCACTGGTCATAGGTATAACACCAAATTCTTCCTCTGCAATAACATACTCATCTGTTTTTAGCCAGGTGCTGATATAATTCGCCAGTCCTTTATCATAATCCGTCTTGTGCAACAATTTTTCGGAAAACAGGGTGTATTCCACCAGGGCGCGGGTAGCAGATAGCGGCAGTACGTATACAAAACAGGTGCCGTTCGACTGGTCTGTCCTGAAATCCATGAGGGTTGCTTCGCCGGGCGTAAAAAAAGGTTGCGGGGTTTCAATTATCCAGCCTTTAAAATGCTGCAGCAGGTGAATGGCATCCTGCTTTTTTACTGCTGCATCATCCCATATAGAATTAAATACAACAGCATCTCTGTAATTGTGCTGACGGCCATCAATGGCAAATTGAATGTTGTTACCTGCACAGGACAACCCCGACACATTACCATTTACAATATCAATACCGGTTTGCTGCGCTATTGCATCGAAACAATAATTATAAAAATCAAGACCCCTTATCATTTTGTATTGGTAAGGGGCAATGCCAAATTCTTTTGAAAAACCGGTTGCATGAAACCAGATACGGTCCCATCGTTTGTATACTACCGGTTCAAAAAATCCGGTGCCGGCTTCCCAGAAACACCAGGTGCGATCATTTGTTTTTTTTTCGGATTTGTCTATAAGCAATATGCGTTTATTGCGGGTAAGTCCGGCAGCTATCATTCGTGTAAGCAGGCTTAAACCCGCACAACCGGCGCCGATAAATATGTAATGGTATTGCTTCATGGAGGGAGGGTATAGGGTATAAGGTGTAGGGCGGAAGGTGAGTTTAAGGTATAAGGTGTAAGGCGTAAGGTAATCAACCAATCAACTGATCAACTAATCAACTGATCAACCGATCGCGTTTTACTTTTTCCCAGTACTTTTTAGCTACGTACAACATACCGAAAGATTCACCGTCTTCTTTTTCGAGGTGTTTGTGGTGCATTTTATGTGCCCAGCGAACCGTTTTGATATACCGGCTTTTAGAACGGCTGAACCATTTGATACGCTGGTGAATAATTACATCGTGCACGAGGAAATAGGCTGCGCCGTATGCCATTACACCAAAACCAATAGCCTGCAACCAGTATAAGCTGTAGATAGTGCCGCCTAAGATGCTGAAAAAACTGGGAATGGCAAAAATGATAAAGAATGTATCATTACGCTCAAAAAAACCAGGTCCTTTTTTATGATGGTCTTCATGCAACCACCACAAAAATCCGTGCATGATGTATTTATGGGTAGCCCATGACACGGCTTCCATCAGTAAGAAAACACCTGCCACGATACCTGTATATGCTAACCAATGCATGAAAATAAATTAAGCCACTTTTTTAATAAGCGATTGTTCCGCCACCCATTTTTCTATCAACGGAAAGGCTATCGCAAACCACGAAGTATATTTAGACGGATGCGTTTGCAGCGATTCTCTGATGGCATCCAGGCTTTTGAAGCAATAGTCGTTCACTTCATCTTTTTCAGGAACTATCGGACCATCATATATGCCCGCAAATACATGGTCGAATTCATATTCTGTAAGACCGTTTTCGAAAACCGAGCGGTAGGTAAATTCAAAAATTTTTTTTAATTCTATTGAGAAGCCCATTTCATACTGCAACCTGTTTTCCGCGGCAGGCAAGGTATCCTCACCGGGTTTTGGATGGCTGCAGCAGGCATTGGTCCATAAACCGGCGCTATGGTATTTCCGGAGTGCGCGTTGCTGCAAAAGCATTTCGCCTTTGCCGTTAAAGATAAATATGCTGAACGCGCGGTGCAGCAGTGCTTTACGGTGCGCCTCCATTTTTTCCATGGTGCCAACGGGTTCATCCTGTTCATTAACCAGTATAATATCGTGTATAACCAAAATTTTTATTTTAGGCAAAGGTACAAAAACCTGCACCGTCTGCCGTAATTCAGATTAGTTTCAGGCCGTTTTTTACACCTGCGCGTATGATAATTAAAGCTTTGCTGTAATTGGCGATACGTATGCGCTGATCGAGTATACGGGCGGGCTGTAATTTTCTAATTTTCTTAAAAAGGGACAGGTAGTATTTATAGGCCACGTACACGCCAAACCGGGCTTTTACCGGCAACCGGAGTATGCCGTTGTAAGCTTCATTGAAGTCGTTTTGTATATCGGCTTCTATCTGTTGCTTTTCGTGGCCGGTGAAATTTTTGAAATCGCAACCCGGAAAATAGACCCGGTTCAGGCTGTCGTAGTCCGATTTTACATCGCGCAGAAAATTCACTTTCTGAAAGGCGGCTCCCAGTGAGCGCGCCGAATGCTTCAGTTTTTCATAATTGTCTGTATTGCCATCGCAAAATACATACAAACACATCAACCCTACTGTTTCTGCAGATCCGTATATATAATCCCGGTATTCGTTACCGTCATAATGGGTACAATGGAGGTCCATTTCCATGCTTTTGAAAAAAGCATCAATCAGTTTTCCGTCAATACCGTATTCATTGACAGTTCGCTGAAAACTGTTCAATATAGGATTAAGGCTTAAGCCCCTGCTGATGGCTTCATAGGTTTCCAGTTTAAACTGTGTTAGCAGGCCTGCTTTATCAAAATCGTGGAAGGTATCTACAATTTCGTCGGCAAATCTTACAAAACCGTAAATATTACAGATGGGTTGCCGCAGATCTTTATGCAGCAGGCCGATGGCGGAATAGAATGACGTGCTGTATTGCTCCGTGGTATCGCGGCTGCAGCGTTCACTCACCTTATGAAATAAGTGCATCATGCAATAAAACCTGTTTACTTACTGTGAAAAGATTTAATTACTTCACCCGCCACTACTTCTCCGCTTATTAAAGAAGGCGGTACACCTGGTCCGGGTACGGTTAACTGCCCGGTATAAAAAAGATTGTTTACTTTTTTACTCCGGCAGGATGGTTTTAAAACAGCTGTTTGCATCAGGGTATTGGCAAGACCATATGCGTTTCCCTTAAATGAATTGTACTCACTGATAAAATCACTTACGGAAAATGAACGCTTGCAGATTACATGTTCTTTTACCGGTTCGCCCAGGTGTTTTTCCATCCTTTCCATGATGGTATTAAAATATTTATCGCGCAGTGATTCCGTATCTCCTTCCAGTCCTGCAGCTACCGGAATCAGTAAAAAAAGATTTTCGCATCCTTCGGGGGCTGATGCTGCATCGGTAACGGAAACGGCGCTTACATAAAACATAGGATCGGCCGGCCATTCTTTGGTGGTGCAGATTGCTGTTGCGTGTCTTTCAAAGGATGTGTCGAAGAACAGGGAATGATGTTGTATGTTCTTCAATTTTTTATTGAGGCCCACATAATACAGCAGGCAGGATGGCGCCAATACGCGGCTGTTCCAATAGGCTGTATCGTAGGATTGGTATTGGGGCGGCAGCCAGCTGGTCTCTGCATGCTGGTAATCCACTGCTACAATGACTGCATCTGCCGTCCATTCATTTTTACCGCTAATAACGGTTTGCGCGGTGTTGTTGCTGATGGTTATCCGCTCCACATTTTCATTGAATTGGAATTGCACGCCCAGTTCCAGCGCTGTGTTGTACATGGCAGTAACAATGCTGTACATTCCGCCCTGCGGGTACCATGTACCGCCAACGATGTCTGCGTAGTTCATGAGGCTGTACAATGCCGGCATGTCTTGTGGCAGTGCGCCCAGGAACAGCACCGGAAACTCCATCAACTGCTGCAGCTTTGCGTGCTTAAAATATTTATGCACGTGTTTTTTCATGGATGTAAAAACATCCAGTTTAAAAACGCCTTTTATAAAATCGATGTCTAGAAATTCTGTATAGGATTGGCCGGGTTTAAAAACCAGTTTATCCATCCCGGTTCTGTATTTATAAGCCGCTTCGGCCAGAAATTTATTTAGTTGTTCACCGGCCCCGGGTTCTGTTTTTTCAAAAAAATTTTCCAGGGCTTGCCTGCCGGCGGGAATATCCGAATAACCGTTCTGCCAGTAAACCCGGTAAGAGGGATCCAGCCGCTGCAATGCATAAAGATCCTGTACTTTTTTACCGAACTGGCGGAAATACCTTTCAAACACATCCGGCATCCAGTACCAGCTGGGTCCCATATCGAACGTAAAGCCGTTTTCTTTTAACTGCCTGGCCCTTCCGCCGGGCAAAGCATGCTTTTCTAATACGGTTACCTGCCAGCCTGCCCTGGCCATAAATGAAGCCGCAGAAAGACCCGCAAAACCACTACCCGTAACGATTACTTTTTTTGCCAATCTTTCTTTTCAGAATGAATTAAAACCGCTGCACCTGGGCTTTCAACAGCTTGCGGGCAAAATGTATCCTGCTTTTTATTGTACCCAGCGGCTCTCCCAGCATATCTGCAATTTCATGATACTTGTAGCCATCGAAATATAATAGGAAAGGGTTGCGAAAGATTTCCGGAAGGCTGTGAATGGCCTTCTGAATATCCTTTAATTTTAAAATGCTTTCCGCCGCATTGGCTGTTGTAACCTGGGCCTGGTTTAATAAAAAATCATTGGGCGTACTGTCGAAAATGGTATTTTGTTTTGCTTTCCGGCGGTAGTTATTAATGAAAATATTACGCATGATGGTGTACAACCATGCTTTAATATTCGTGCCCACATTGTACTTGTCTTTATTGGCAAGTGCCCTGAACAACGTTTCCTGGTATAAGTCCTGTGCTGCATCAGAATCTCTCGTAAGCGTTACTGCAAAAGGTTTTAAAAATTCCGAATTGTTAACCAGCATTTGACTGAACTCTAAAGATGCCATAACAATTTATGTTTAAGTATTTATTACACAAAATTAAACACTATTTTAGGAAATTACCAAATTTCAGTCAGTAAGAATCTGTTAATTAGTCCGGATTTGGTCATTCTTAATCGTATTTAATAGATATCGGTACAGTGGACGCAAATAATATACCGCAGTGCCAGTCAGGCATATTGTCATTTGTAAACGGTTGGTGATTTACATCAGTGGCGGTTTAAATTCCCGACATATGGTCAATTACTTCCTGTAAAGAAGTCTTGAAGCTGATTTTGGGGGGAAGCGGCTTTTTGTAGGTAAGCGTTTGCTGGCCGGAGATGATCATGGGATAATTTTCCATACGGGCATGGGCCTGGGTAAGAAATTTATCAAAATTAAAACTTCCGGGTGCCGATGTGATATGGGTATACAGGTAATCCGGCTTTTTGGCTTTGCAGACAAACTCCAGGTCCGCAATGGGTACATCGGCGCCCAGGTAAAGCGTCTTTATACCTCTTGATTTGAGGAGATAGCAGATGTACAATAAGCCAAGTTCGTGGTGCTCGCCTTCCGGCAGAAAAAGCAGGACCAGTTTATTAGTGTTGATATGGGTAAACACCGTTTCAATGCCGGCAATGAGTTTCTGGCGGATGATATTGCTAACCAGGTGTTCCTGTGCCGGATTTATATGATCGGTCACCCAGAGAATGCCAATCCTTTCCAGGAAAGGAAAAATGACATGGGTGATGGCTTTGTCGAATCCACGGGCGGTAATGTAGTTGTCGAGTACCTCTTCAAAACGGTCTACATCCATATCTACCATAAACTGGATCATTTCATTTACAATCCGTTCCTGCTGCGCCTGTAAATTGGAGAGGGATACAATTTTTTCGAGTATTTCAGCCTGGCTCATTTTGTTAATATGAGAAATCTTGAAGCCATACTTATTCAGCAGTGATATATTCAGGATCTTCTTCAGTTCATCATTGGAGTAGTAGCGGATATTTGTTTGGGTGCGCTGTGGTTTTATGAATGCATACCGCTGCTCCCAGATTCGGATGGTATGGGCTTTTATGCCAGACAGGTTCTCGAGGTCCTTAATGGTGAAAGCATTCATAATTCTAGAACAGTTCCGCCCCGGAAATGTTTGCAGGACGGCTGTTTTTAAATACCACAACAATGATACCGGGCGCCCGGTAAAATGAAAAGTTAAAGCGCCGGAGAATGCCGGCCGCTTACAGGTTTAGTCAGAATTAGTCAGAACGGGGAAACAATTGTTGGGAAGGGCTGCAGTTTTGGCATTTCGTGGTAACCAACCGTTATAAACTCCAGTACTGGCGGCTGGTGATTTTGCCTTTGTAGATGCCTTTCAGATCAAAGATCATAGCGGCAGGGGTTGAAATGGAGGAGAACCACGCATCGTCCAGCGCCGTATACGCATGGTGCGGCACTGTTACAATTATGGCATCATATATTTTACCGGCGGGATTAACCAGGTGCAGCCCATATTCTTCCAGAACTTCACTGGTTTGGGCATAAGGGTCTTCTGCATCTACCTGAATATTGAAAGCCAATAGTTCTTTAACAGTATCTATGATTTTAGAATTGCGTATATCGCCCAGGTTTTCCTTAAAACTTACGCCCATTACCAATACCCTGGGTTCGGCCGCGTGGCGCAATACATGGGTTATTACTTTCCTGGCCACATATTTTGCCATATCATCGTTTATAAAACGGCTGGCGGCTATCAGTTTCGATTTATAACCCAGGGACGCTGCTTTATGAGTAAGGTAATATGGATCTACGCTAATGCAATGGCCACCTACCAAACCGGGTTGAAAAGGCAGAAAATTCCATTTTGTTCCGGCTGCTTTCAGCACATCATATGTATTGATGCCGATGAGGTCAAATATCAGGGACAGTTCATTCATTAATGCGATATTGAGATCGCGCTGTACATTCTCTACTATTTTACTGGCCTCCGCCACTTTTATAGAAGCCGCGCGGTAGACACCTGCCAGCACCACCTGTTCATAGACTTTTGCAATTTCATCCAGTGCTGCGGCATCGCAGGCCGATACCACTTTAACGACTGTTTCCAGCGTGTTTTGTTTGTCGCCCGGATTGATTCTTTCCGGCGAATACCCCAGTTTGAAACCTGCGCCTGCCTTCAGTTTGGATTGTTTCTCCAGAACGGGCAAACAATCATCTTCTGTGCAGCCGGGGTAAGTAGTGGATTCATATACAACGTAATCCCCTTTTTTTAAAACCGCCCCTACCGTTTTGGATGCGCTGATTAAATGCTGCAAATCCGGCACATTGTATTTATCTACCGGTGTTGGCACCACAATTATAAAAAAACCGGCCTCTTGTAATATGGCCGCATCATCAGAGAAAACGATATCGCCAGCTGTTGTTGCGTCCTGGTCTTTTTCAGTTCCGATGCCTTCTCCTTTGCGCAGCGCTGCTATTTTCTTTGGATTATTATCATACCCTATTACCGCCATTTTTTTGGCAAACGCAAGCGCCAGTGGTAAACCCACATATCCCAGGCCGATTACCGCTAATTTTGTTTTTTTCTCAGCCAGATCCTGGAACATGCTCATAATTATGATTTGATGCTATTGCGCAAAAAAAAGAGACAGGGTTGTGAATCAGCTTACACTTCCAGTGCAGGATTCAGCAACCGGCCACTTTCCAGTAATTGAAGAACAGCCGGCATGATATGTTTTCCATGCCGCAGCGTTTCCAGGTGTCGCTGATGATGAAGATCGGTACCCAATAAATCCACATAATTTTTTGAAATCAGCCAGCCGGCGAGATCCTGCGCGGTTTTTCCATAGTAACCGCATAATGAAAGCAAGTTCAGCTGGAAAAGGCATCCCATACTTTTGAACTCGTCATAAACAGATTTGTTGGCCGCGAAATAAGCATACCGCTCCGGGTGCGCCAGTATGGGCTCGTATCCTTTTATCTGCAGTTTAAACAATTGCTTTTTGAGATCCAGTGGGGGAGCAACAAATGAAAACTCCACCAATACTTTTTTGCCTGTAATGGTGAGCAGGGGTTGTTCATTTTCCAATAAACCATCGAAATAATCATCCATAAAATATTCTGCGGCGGGGCGGATGTTTGCGTTTGTATTATTTGCCTGCAGGCTTTGAAGGGCGGTATCTATGGTGGCTGTTGTATTTTTATACATATCCCACATGATATGGGGTGTGGTAATAAACTGGCTGTATCCGAGGTCTTCCAATCCTTTTTTTAATTCCAGCGAAATAACTAGATCCGGGGCACCGTCATCAATACCCGGTAAAAGATGAGAGTGCATATCTGTTTTAAGACCGCTGAAATCTGCGGGAGAAGAAGGATATTTTTTCTTAAATATCGAAAACATAGGATTGAATATTACTGCCGCCAGGCAATATAGCATACGCCGTACCTATTTAATAAGGTATTGCGGAATTTTTCTGAGCGGCTTTAGGTATACTGTAAAAAAATGAGGCCGTTTATTTATCAGTCGCCAGGCTTTTGCATCTTCGCGGTTGGCCCTGAAACGGTTGCGCAGCGAAGCATTGCTGATACCGCCGGAACGCATTTTTACCAGTACCGACGGAATATAACTGGCTTTATAGCCATGCATATATAAGATACGCAGCATTATTTCATAATCGGCTGCGCTTTTCAGCTCGGTATTGAAAAAGCCCACTTTATCATATACTTCTTTGCGTACAAAAAACGTGGGGTGTGGCGGCATCCAGCCATACAGGAAGTTTTCCCTGATAAATTTTCCGGCTTTCCAGGTACGCACCACTTTATCCAGGTTATTGGTTTGAACGTATTGCAGGTCTCCGTATACGCAATCTGTTCCGGTATCATTAAAAGCAGCCACTACGCGGTCCAGCACCTGGTTGTCTGCATATACATCATCGCTGTTTAATATTCCAATGATGTCCCCGGAAGCCAGCCGGAGTCCTTTATTCATGGCATCGTATAAACCGGCATCGGGTTCAGAAATAAAAGTATGAACATGATTAAACCCGCCGATGATGGTAGCGGTGAGATCGGTGGAATTTCCATCCACAATAATATGCTCAATATTGTTGTATTGCTGCCCGCTTACGCACTGCAGCGTGTCTTTGATAGTGTCGGCACTGTTGTATGATACGGTAATGATTGAAATACGCATAGGCTGTGCAATATCATTTTTTTCCGGCAATCAGAAAAATAGCAATTACGGATAACAGCAATGAAGTTAATATAACCAACCATACTGTTGAAGAAGTTTGTTGAACCGGCCGTGGAGCGGGGCTGCCGGTATGCATGGGAACACTGTTATTACCAACAGGCTGTACAGACACTGCCACCGCCACTGCTATTTCATCTGTGTGAGAAACTGAAATATTAAACCCCGGATGAAATGGCTTGCCGTTTGCCAGGTGCTGAACGGAAATGTTTTTAAATTCGATCCCTTTAAAGGTGTTGTCGGCCTTTACAATGGCCTCCTTGGCAGCAAACATTCCTGCAAAGGAAGCATACGGATTGGGTTGCAGAATGGAATATGCCATTTCAGATGCAGAAAAATTCATTGTATAGAAATTATCTTCCCTGAAATCGGCGGTTATGGGCATGGCGCTTATCATTTCTATGTCGATGCCAATGCCTTTATTATCTTTCGCGGCCCCGGTTGCAGGAAGCAAAGGCGTTCCATTCAATGAATTTACTTCGTTGGATGTTATTATTTTGCTATTTTCTGCAGCATTGTTATTTACCTGTTTTAATAACTGGCCCATGGTTATTACCTGCTGGTAGTCGTTAACAACAATGCCTGCATCGGCCAGCTTTGCATACATACGGTGCAACAGTATAGAATTGTTTACGGCCGACCGGTCAATGACGGTGGCTGCATTGATTTGTGCGGCGGGTATCTTTAAAAAAACACTTAGTATTTCTTTTACTTTTTCCTCCATGGTTAAAACCCTTTAAAGCAACGCTGGCAAATATATCCTTCCTGGCCATCTGGTTGTATGCAGGCCACAAAGCCCACATCACTTATATCGTCTGCCAGCGTAGTATAACATTTAAAACAGCTGATGATCTTTGTTTTGTAAATGGAACCGGCCCGGTAAGATTCAAGACGGTCTTTAAGTTCGTGCAGGAATTTTGCTACCAGTTTGCCATCCGTTACACGGTGGTCGAACGTAACGCTTAACACGCAACGATCCAGTTTTTCATCAATGGAAGAAACACCCAGGATTGCACTGTTCATAGTATTTACCAGCGGCCTGAAAAAATGAACATTTTCTGCCGACAGATCGGTAATAGTTAAACCAATTTCGGTGAGATCAGTTATTTCAAGCTTATCATCCAGGTATTTTTCTGATAGTTGCATGATGCCTTCTTCAATGGCTGCCAGGTTTTTTTCATTGGTAAGCGGCAGTTTCAGCACTTTCAGGCCTTTGCCGATGTCTATAGCAAAACCAATATTGACTTCTTTATAATATGCAATGCCGGTTGGGATAAAATAAGCATTGAGTGCGGTATATTTTTTCAGCAGCCTTGCTGTCTCATACACAATCAGCGGCAGCAATGAATTCTTTAAATATTTTAGTGAAGCATTCAGGTGTACAAAAATACCCCCCGTTTCCACCAGGGTGTTAATGGTGCTGGTTAAACCGGTTGATTGTATATCGGATAAGTATTCGATCTCTCTTTTTTTGCCCGAAGACAATTTTTCTACAATCAGTTTTTCATTGCCGGCAGGTACAACCGTTTTTATTTTATTTACCGGTTGTGAAGGAGCAACTGTCTTCAGTGGCTTTTGCTGGTTGCTGATACCCAGCAAATCTTCCACATCTGCCCTGGTCACAAAATCTCTTCCCTTAAACCCCGATACATCAATACCTGAAGATGCTACCAGGCTGGCAGCGCTTTCAGAAAAAACAGGTTCGCCTTCCCAATTATTTTCAGCAGCGGCGGGTTGATGAAAGATGCCATTACCAGTCGCCTGCACAATGGGTGCCGCTGGTTTTATTGTTTCCAGTTCTGCCGGGCTATCAACAATTTTTGCCACCACTTCATTAACCGCGTAATCATTATCGATTTCGCAATAGTATTGAATGTAGCCCGTTGCTTCCGCTACCACTTCATAGGTGGTTTTAGATGTTTCAAAGACCATCAGCTGATCGCCCTCCTGCACTTTTGTTCCGCTTTCAAAATTGATCTCTACTACGGTCAGCGTGGTATCGTTGACCGCCAGCAGGGGGACTTTTATTTCCTGTAATAATGCCATTAGCAGAACGTTTCTTTTATTTCGGTGATGATGCGTTTCTTATCTGGTATTACCATATTCTCCAGTGACTTTACCGACGGAATGGGTACCGGCAACGCCGCTATCCGTTTCATTTTTATGCCCCCATTGCTCATTTCGGCAACCGCTGCAATTAATTCGCTGCCAATACCTGCAAAAGAAGTGCCTTCTTCCAGAACCAGCAACCTGCCAGTGGCGGAAGCCGCGGCAGTTACCAGGTCTGCGGGCAGTTGAGATATAAGGCTGGGTACAATCAGTTCGGGTTTAAAATCGGTTTGTAAAAAAATATCTTCCAGTGCTGCGGCGGTAATATCGGCCATACCCCCATACGCCACAATGGTAAGTGTGGGTGCAGATACTGCCGGCCGGATGCGTACAACCGGAAACACATCGTGGTTGCGTTCATACACAAAATTCTTTGCCGGATGCTGCAGCATTTTTTTTCCGTAATCGGTTTTATTTTCTATTACCAGTACAGGATGCCTTTCTTCGTATACGGCTTCATAAATAATAGCAGGGTTAATGAAGGTATTCAGGGCAACCGTTTTCACATTGTCTATTCCTACCAAAAATTTATCAAGTGTCTGTGAATGCGTGGGACCGTAACCTCTTCTTGCACCCATGGGCGTGCGAATGACCACCGGGCAATTCACTTTCTTATTGAACATATGGTGAAACTTGGATGCATGGTTCACTATCTGGTCAAAAGCAAGCGTCATGAAATCGCCAAACATGATCTCTGCAAAAGGCTTAAACCCATTTAATGCAAGACCGTTTGAAATACCGGTGATGGCCGATTCGGAAATGGGCGTAGAAAATACCTGGCCCGGTCTTAACTGCGATAATTCTTTGGTTACTTTAAATGCACCGCCATAGGGCGACAGTATATCTTCTCCTAAAAAAATCGTGCTGGCATCCTGTTCTATTTTCTCCCTAAAAAAACGGTTGATGAGTTCTACCTGTCTTTTATTAATGGGCTCCAGCGGGCTCCAGTTGTTGTCTGTTGTATGTTGCTGGTGTTCGTAATAAGCCGCCAACGGCAGATCCTCTTCCAGTAGGATCTCTTCCACCATATGGTCTATTTCTTCTGCAATCGTATCCTGGTAGATCTTATAATAAGAGGGGGACTCATTTTGAAATAACTGTAAAAAGTCTTTCTCGCGATAACTGCTTACTTCAGCCGGGTCACGATCGTCATCTCCTTTTGAGTGTGCATTTAACCGGTAGGTGTCTACCAGGAAGAAAGCCGGTTTTGTATTATCGCGTACGTAGTTTATGGCTTCTTTAGCTTCCTTCATTAAAGATTCCGGGTTCCAGGTATCGTTTTTAAATGTTTTGATTCCAAATGCAGCCGCTCTTGCCCTGATGTCACCCGCAAGATTGATGTGCTGCGGAGTTGACTGCGCAAAGAAATTATTTTCGCATACAATCATCAGCGGTATTTCCCATTTGGAAATAATATTCATGGTTTCGTACAGGGCGCCTTCGCCCAACGTACCGTCTCCGATAAAAACAATGCCGATAGCGCCGTTTTGTTTGAGCTTATTGCCCAGCGCATAGCCTGCAGCTACGGGCACAATGCCACCCTGTATACCATTGGAGAAAAAGTTATTGTTGCAAAGATGCTGGCTGCTGCCGATGCCGCCACTGGTGCCGGAGGCTTTGCCCAGTAATTCTGCCAGCAGCCCTCTTGTATCGCCGGTAAATGCAATGTAATGGCCATGACAGCGGTGATTGGAAAAGACAAAATCCTTTTTCTTTAACTGCCCTGCAAATGCTACGGCAGAAAATTCCTGTCCAACACAGGTATGCACGGTGCCGTTCAATTTCCCTTCAGAAAATAGCTGCAGGAATTTCTCCTCCACTTTACGAATGCGGAGAGCCTCTTTAATATGCCGGTGAGATAATGTCAATTTTTCTACATCCATTTTATTCCTGTTTTACATAAACCTTTCTTCACAATACCCCGATAGCCAAATGACCCCTTCTGCACTTTATAAGCGGTTTATATTGTAGCGGAAACAATGACAGAAAATCAAGAAACGCCCTGTATTCATAAGCAGCTTTCGTTATTGTAAAAAAATCGTCAAAAATAACAATATCACCTTTTTCAATAAAAGGTTGCAGGTGAATTAGCGTAAACAGGGTGGCATTATATAAATCCACATCAATATGAATTATTTTTTTAACCCCCTTGTTCAAATTAGGTAAATAAGGTGGTAGTGTATCTTGAATCAGGCCTACTTCGAATTTTATCCGGCTGTCATCTATTTTGGGCAAATTTCCGGCGGCGGAATAGCTACCTCGTTTCTCTTTGCCCCAGTCTTCCGGAATACCGGTAAATGTATCAAACCCGGTAAAAGTTGACGAAAGATTTTTATTATTATTCACCCAAACGGAGAAAGAATCTCCTTTATATACCCCGAATTCGAGAAAACAAATTTTTTCAGAAGGCTGAACAAATTCTGTAGAAAGCAGATGATGCATAACATTTCTGTCTTTTACATCCAGCGCGTTCAGTGAATTATACAGCGCTTCACTTTTAATAAAATACGCCAAATTAGAGAACCCACCTGAAAAAAATGTTGAGTTTAGCTTAGAAAAGGGTTTATAAGATTTATAAAAAATGTTCTTGAATACGTCTTTCATCCATTTAATTTTTAATAGATTGTTCTTTCCAAAACGGGAACTGCAGGGTTTCCTTTATAAATTATATAAGGATCCATTTTTCTTTCCGCTACCGAATTAATGCCCAGTATACTGTGAGACCCCACCACCACACCGCCAAAAACAACGGCCTTTGCACCAATCCATGCACCGTCTTCCAGCGTTATGGGAAAGGATATAAAATCGAATTTCTCTTTTGTATGATCGTGGCTACCGGTCAGCAACATGGCTCCCTGCGACAAGGTAACGCTGTTGCCCATGATTATATCCGACAGGTTATCGATCCAAACCTCTTCACCAATCCAGCAATGATCGCCAATGTTCAGCTTCCAGGGGTACTTTATATTAACGCCCGGTTTTACCAGCAGTCCTTCACCCACGGTAGCGCCAAAGCTTTTCAGCAGGGCTACCTTTAATCCTGAAAAGATGTTAAACGGATTTTTAAAGAAAATAATATTTACCAGGTACCACAACAGCTGTTTTGGCTTCGATGCCCCAATCTGTATGGTGGTCCGGTACAGGCCGTTATTTACCTTTTTTAATGTCATGAAAATATTTGCAGGTAATGTTTTTTTAAATCAGGGTTTTCAATAAATTTTTTAGCGTACAACCAGGCGCTGTGGCACCATTGGTCAAAGATAACCTGATCCCAGCTAGCAGCGGTTTCGATGGCTGCAGTAAATGCATCCGGGTTGTCTAAAGGCAGATCCCACCCGGCCTTTTTTTGCTGCAGGTGCAGCCAGGGTGTCTGGTCGCTTATCAGCACCGCGCGGCCCGAAAGCAGTGATTCAAAAATGGAATGCCCGAAATTTTCACCTTTGGTAAGTAACACAGACAGGTGGTGCGACTGTAAAACGGGCATCAGGGCATGATTTGGTACTGAGCCGCCATAAGTTGTATTAATATGGGCCGGCAATGCCTTTATTGCTTCCTGGCATTTTTGCCAGTACGGTTCATCTTCTACCGGCCCGATGATGGTTAATTGTACCGCCGATTGAACATTTTGCAATACCCCAAGCAGCAACAATAAATTTTTGATGGGATGGATACGTGCTATAAAAATACATTTCAATGAGCCCTGTTGTTTTGGAAGGGTGCTGAAAACCGGTTGCTTTGTATTGGGCAAATCATCGGCTACAAAAACATCGCTGCCGGGAAAATAAGCAAGAATTGCCTGTTGTTCGCGCGCACTGGTAGCATGAAATCTTATTTTTTTATGAATGCCCATCCACCGGAACAATTTCATGAACGGCATTTTCTTATATGGTTTAACCGATAACGCACTTTCATACAAGGCCCCGCGCGGACAAACCACTACTTTACTTTTGATAATCCCCTTCCATTTAAGCCAAAGCGGGTAGATAACAAATTTGGGCGAAAACATATGGTTCAGGTATACAAAATCGGGATTAACAGACGCAACAGCTTCCCTTATTTGTTTAAGCATGTTCTCACGGGTACGGGCATAGTAAATCATGCAGTCATTGTTATCGGATGAAATCCATTTACCCGCAACAATATTTTTATACGGTTCTTTTTCACCCAGGTCTGTATCTGCAGTGAGTACAAACAGCGTGTAATCATTCTTCATCAACTGTATAAAATTAATGCACGATGCAATGGGCCCTCCGGCTTTGTAACCGGGGCTGAACCAATCGATAAAAATAAGAATGGAAGGTTTTGTATGCAAGATCTTACTTTGTAAAAGTTATGCTGGTACCGCAATCGCCCGCCGACACACGTGATATATATATGGAAGACACGCCCTTTTTAACCGCATTGTATTTTCTTGGCATAGCGGCCCGGTCATCTGCAAGCATTTCAGGAAAAAAGTTGTCCATCTTCATGCTGCCTTTTGTTTCGTCTTTCACTGTAATAATATCCGCGCAATTGGGATTACCCGGTGTAAAACATTGTGTGGTAAGACCAATAAAGGCACCTTTAAAGTTAGCATCACCCGTGTTGAATTTCAGTGGGTTCAGCGCATGATAAAAATGAATATTCCATAGCAAAAAGTTCAGCGACGGATTGTTTTTTTCTACACTGATGCCGCCCTGCACATACATATTCAACAAACTTATTTTACCGGAAAACTTATTTATAGCAATGGTGGTGTTACTGTCTGCGTCATTGGGGGCTACCATGGCGCCATCTATGGTAATTCTGCCCGACCCGGAAAAATTAAGCGGCTTACGCGTGGCGCCTTCCCACCAGCAGTCTTTTATGACCGCCACTGCATTGTTGCTGGTTGTTAAACCCGCAAACTGGCTACCAAAACAATACAGTCCTGCGGTGCCTTTTCCATTTTGCACCATCGCGCCTCCAACAATTGTTTTTCCATATGAAAAGAAAGAGTTGGTTTCCTGTATATAGAGGTAGTCTAACCTGTCTGAGAATATGGAGCGTTGAGAGTTGGTATACAGCTGTTCAATAAAAGCCTGCGAACCCGGCTGATCGGTATTGGTGAACTGAATACCATTTGTGTTATTGTTTCCGCCGGAAAAATCGCCGAGTTGCAAATCACGGATAGCAATACTGGTGGGCCCTTTCACCTGTAACAGCGCCTTTCCTTTTGGAAATACTGATGAAGGAAATAACCTTGTTGCATATAAAAAGCCATCACCTACTAATTGTAAATCGGTATTTTCGGGGATAATTAAAGGTTCATCCAACCGGTAAATACCTACTGGCAGGTAAATAATCGGTCTGCTGCCAGTGAGTTTTGCTGCCTTCGTAATGATTTCCTGGATACTCTTACCACTGGCCCCTGAGGGCACGCTAAAAATTGGGCGTTTTACAGTTAAAGGCATTTTTTCCTGAACACTCATCAAAGAAGCGTCTTTCTTTTGAATGTTCTCCCCGCGGCTATCACCAAATGAAAAAAAAGTGGAAGAAGGTTTATTAAACTGAACAGGTTTCACATTGCGGTACTTGTTATTTATTGACAAAACCTGGTAATTGCCATTTGCCCACCCACCAAATTCCACAAAGCTTTTTACTGATTTACCAGCTGCAGAATCAAACCTGTTATCTAGCAGTGTAATTTTTCCCAGGTGATAAGATATTACAGGTATTAATTTGGGCGCAACAACTGTATTGTTCTGAAAGATTCTTTTAAACGGGTTTGAACTGCTGCCCTGGTCGTAAGAAAAATGTGAACTGTTTTCGCTATAGCAACCCCGGAGCGATGTGTAATAACTGTTGGTATTTTCCACATCGCTATAACAATCACGAAAATTAGACCGGTACACATGGTAATTGCCAGATGTACATTTAAGACCAAAACTGCATTTATTAAACTGGCAATCCCATATCCAATAGTCCAGTGCGTTGTAGCCCGTTATTTGTATACCGGTTTCACATTGCTGAAACAGGCAGCGGCGTATGGCTATTTCCGAATCCATTGCGTTCATTCCTTGCCCCACGCCCGTTCCACCGCCAATCCCATACTTACAATTTCCGGTAAACACATTGTCGGCAATCTCAATACCAGTGGGCGCAGCACTTTCGCTTTTCGCGTCTTTCTCTCTCGTTCTCCAATGAATACCGATGGCTTCTATGTCTTTATGCATATTCGCATCCCAGGTTAAACGACTGATTTTAAAGTAGGCAGTTCCGTTGGCAAGCAACATGGTGGAAGCGTCTGCTCCCTTCCATTTAATAATTGTAGTTAACGGCGACTCGCCTATGATGCTTACGCCAATTTTGCCCTTTAATAATAACGCTGCTGAAATATTGTAAACGCCAGCCGGGAGATAGATGACCATATAAGAATTTTTTTCCGTATTGAAATTCACTACCGGTTGTGTCAATGAATCGAGCGCCTGTTGAATGGCCCTGGTATCATCTGCTGTTCCATTTCCTTTTGCTCCAAAACGCGTTTTTACGTTGGCCCACCCCGGCATGGGGCCATTAAATTCTTCCTGTGCAGACAGGCAGCCTGTAATCAATAAAATCAATAACGCTGCAAATAACCTTTTTATACTCATGCCGTTTTTGTATTATTTTTTACAAGTCTTTCATACAGCGAAAAATAAGCGGATGCCACCGCTTCGGCTTCATATTTTTTTATATTGATAAAACCTTCGGCAATACATGTTTCGCGAATATCCCTTGCCGTTACACAAAGCGAGAACGCCTCCCGGATGGAAGAAATGCTGTACGGATCTGCCAGTATAGCGCCTTTTCCGGCAACGGTCTTCATGGGCTCAGTAGTGCTGGTGATGACAACCCTGCCAGCCTTCTGTGCCTCCAGTATGGGCAGGCCAAATCCTTCGAACGTTGATGGAAATAAGACGATATCTGACTGTGCGTACAACAGCGCCAGATCTGCTTCGGAGATATTGAATCTCGTAGAAAATTCAATCTGGTTCTCTGCGAGTACCGATTGTTGCGCCGTTGTTGGATTACCCAGTATCAACAAGTGACACCTTAGACCACGCAATGCCGCTGCTACCCTTTCCAGGTTTTTGTTGGGCGTAGTGCCAATAAAAAAAATGACAGGTTTTTCAGCATTGAAATCTTTTTGTTGAAAATATATATTGCTGTTAACAGGATTTGGTATCACCACTATTTTATCTGCATTACAATTTGTAAAACGCAGAATTTCCTGTTTGGTAAATTCAGAAATGGTGGTAACCAATGCCGACCGGTTCACTGGCATATCGAGCAATAACCATTTCAGTACCTTTCTTTTAAACCCGCCAGTGCTATGAAGAAACACACAATCGTGTATGGTTAAAATTGTTCTGGAAGCCGGTAATGCTAAAACTGCGTAGTGTGTATCGCCGGTGATATGGAATATATCGGCGGATGCAGTTCTTTTTATGAACCGCAGGTTCCGGAAAACACTGACCAGGCCGCGTGTATAATGAGGAAGCAGTAAATATGACAGCAGCGCTTTTTTTTCCAGCCCTGGCTGAATCAATGCAAAGACCTTTTCAATACTAAAAAAAGAAGGGTTTCGCTTTCTGAAGATCTGCAGTACGCTGATCATGCAGGCATATTTTTTATAGCAGGCTGCCTGATGATTTGTTTTTTAATAATACCAAACCAGGAAGGCAACAGCTTTGAAATCAGCCATAGGAAAAATGCAGATTTAAAGATGGAATTTAATATCTGAAGGCTGTCTGTTTCCGCAGACGAGGTAGACAGATAAAATAAAACAGGCAGCCAGCAAATAATCAAAGGCAACTTAGCAGACAATATAAATATCCTCAGGTACACCCATCGTAAAAAGAAACCCAGTAAGAGCATATAAATGATACCCCCTTGTAAACCAAAGCTACCATATGCCTCGCCCAGCGGCCCTACATTGGTAGACCAGCCTTTGATGGTCCAGCCTGCATAGTATTTCATATTAAAGGCGCCACCTGCTTCCGGCTTATCGGGCCACAAAAAACGGGGTACAAATGCCGACGCAAAAACCGTGAGTAAACGATCCCCGTTGTCATATGGCTGAATCGCCGGTACCCTTCGCATAACCAATGCCACGTTAAAACCCTGGTTGGTACGGCTATACAGTGGAAACAAAGCATCTTCGCTCAGCAACGCGCTTCCTTTCTGCGCGTTGTCTATAAATAAATTGGAGAACAGTTCAAACCGGTTGCCCTGGAAGTCATTCTTCCAGGTAGTTTTACGATAGACCAATTTTACATTCTGAAGTACGATAAAAAAAGCGATGGTCAACAGAAAAAATACCGTCTTCCTTAACATGGAAGATTTTTTTCCCAATTGAAAAAATGAAAAGACGGTAACACCCATATAAGCTACTATGGTAAACATGCCCGACTGCAGCGCATTGACCAGAATAAACAGTATAAAAAGCAGTAACACCAGCTTCTTGTACTTGAACTCAGAAGAATAATATATGTATAACAATCCCGCAAATGAGCTAAAGAAAAATAAGGTGGCGAAATAATTCAGGGAAACCGGTAGAAAACTGGCTACCAGAGATACAACAACCCCTACCAACATTATCTGCAGGCCTTTGTTTGACCGGTTGTTTAAAATGTGTTTGATACGGTTGATGGTTAGGTTAAGTTGTTCGCCTTCGTCCGAAAAATTTTTTTTAAAAAAAGGCAATGTAAGTGCAAAGCAGAAACAGGCGATGGCCGGCAACGCAAATGAAAAATAAACCTCAGGCTTTACCGGCATGTACTTAACCCAGACCCTTGATAATCTGTTTGCGCTGGAATAATATTCATACCCTATCAACGGCATGAACAGACAGGTAAAAACATATAATATGGCGGTAACCTCAGGTAATACGATGCCCGTACCGATTTTATAGAGCATTTTTATAAGCAATAAACTTATCAAAGCAATAATCAACGGACCATGCCAGCTGGTAAAAAACGACAACGTGAGAATGATAAAAATGACAATTGAATAGAATAACTGTCGCATAATAATCTTATAAAAAATTTATCTTTTCTTTTGACGCGACAAAATTTGCCGCACCGTTTTCCCTATGTGTCGACACTTTTACTATTTTTTTTTCGTGAATTTCATATAGCTGATACCCCATGTCCATTAACATACGTTGAGCAGCACCTGCTTCCAGGCCCATCGCCCTTTTTTCTGCCCAATCTACAAATTCAAAAATGATTATAGGAGCGTCTGACCTGCTTAGCAAATGCTGGCCCCCTTTAAAAACAAAATGTTCAAATCCTTCTACATCAATTTTTATGACATCCACCCTGGAAATCTGCAAATCATTAACAAGCGTATCCAGTTTTTTGCTTTTTACTTTTATTCCTTCTTTAGTAAAAACAGGAGCCAAAGAGCCTTTTCCGAATTTGTCATGCGGACTAAAAAAATCCAGTTCTACATTGTCTGTGTCAAATAGTGCATTATTGATTAATTGCACGTTTTTCAAATCATTAATCAACACATTTTTTTCCAAATAACTATATATCCATGGAGCCGCTTCAACACCTACGGCACGTATATCCGGGCGACGCTTACACACAGGCACAATTATAGATCCAATATTTGCACCCAAATCCAGCAGGCAACCATTTCTGGGTAATAATTTGCATATAAGTTCTTGTATTTCCGGTTCATAGCAACCGTTGATAAAAATATCAAAACCTACGTTTTCCAGTATATTAGGTATTATATACCGGCAACCATATTTCCCTGATATTTTCAAGTCTGCCTTTTTGGAAATGGCTTTTGCAAACAATAATTTAGCCAGCCGTGCTTTGCCTTTAAACCGTGGCAATGCCCTGAATAATCTGTCCATTGTTTAGATTTGTAAAATTTAACCGGATTGCCTGGTATCTGTAAATCAGGATGTAAAAATAACAATACAAAATATAAAAATGGTTACAGAAAAATAACTAAGAAGGTTTTATAAAACATTTACTCCTCGTACTAAATCTTTTATTTGCTACTTTTTATACAACCCGATTTGCCTTCGTTAAATGGATGCATTGACCAATCTCTGCAATAATAATGAAAAGGCTTTTTCACAGGAAAAGGGATGTGCCCTGTATGAAAGCCCTGTTTTACTGATTGTCTGTTCCAAATTCACCTGGTTTAGCTGGTGAAAGTCCAGCGCTAGTATTTTTGGATAAGTGTTAATAGTTATGTACTGCCGGCTACTTTGCATATGATCCGGGAACCAAACATCAAGTCCTGACGCTGCATACTCAAACAGCTTGTTAGGCGCATTATATATATAGTTGGGTATATGACCATTGTACAAAACTACCCCTGCATCATATTTTTTCAACACTTCAGGTAAGTGATAATAATCCACCCCCTCAAATAACTTTATGGTCTCCCCGGGCAAAGTTCTGATATAGTCTGCTGCTTCAGCAGTTATGTTTAATGTATAAATATGCCAGATGGCTGCTTCTTTTTGCTGTAATATCCATTCCGCAAATAAACGCGTATACATGGTATCCATACTCAGCGCACCGGCATACACTATTTTTACCGGTGGTTGTTTGTCAATTTGTTTATTACCACTACTCCAACTCGCAGGCGGAAAATTGGGTATAACATGTTGCTGAGGAATACAAATGCCCGGCAGATCAGCTTTGAAAAGGTCCATCCTCTCCTGGTTGGTATGTGAAAGCCAGGCAGTTTTTGGATACACCTGTTTTTCCATTTGGTGAAACCATTTAACCAGGAACATACCGTGCCGGTATTCGGAGGCCGACATGTATTCGTGGTAATGAACAAACAGGCGGCATCGGTTTTTCCGGATCATTTTATAAAGAATTGCCGGAAACGAAGAAATGGTATCATAGTATAAAATGCTATCGGGTTTCGTTTTTACCAGCATAAAAAAAGTTGCCAGGTAATAGTGCATGTATCCCCACATTCTTGCAGCAAAAGCACCGTTTTTGCCTGAGACACCATACCTTTTGATACGTGTCAGTGGTGAAGCTGTAAATAACGCAATGTTTTTATGAAGCCGGGTAGTATAAATATCAATTGGTGTCGCACTTTCCATGGCATTGAAGGTTCTTACCAAATTCATGACCGGAGGATAGATTTCCAATGGCATATAATGAATCACCGCAACACGTTGTCTGCTCATCGCTGGCTTTTTCAGTTTTGAGTCCCGTTTAACAGGCTGATTAAGGCATTTATGCGGTGACTATATAAATGTTCACTGCACAGGAGGCGCTGGCCCGCCAGTTTGATGGATTCCATTTTTTCTTTGTTGGCAAAAGCATATTTCATCGTGTTTACCAGGCTTTCTTCGTTGTTAAAATACAGCAGGTGTTCTTTATTTGTAAAAACGTCTTCCATTTCGGGGCCTGCAGAACAGAGTTCCAGTCCGCCGGCAGCAATGATTTCAAAGAACCGCATATTAACAGCCGGAAAATTGGACCGGTCAATTACATTAAGGTTCAAAAATGAATCCTGTACAATTGCTGAAAAGTCATTTCCATATAAAGCCCGGGTAGAAGACAGTTTACGGATCGGTAAAAAACTGCAGCGGTTCCAATACGGCCCGCTGACTTTGAACCGCATCCCCGGAAAATTTTCAAAAATTATTTTAAGGGCTTCCTCCCTTTCCGGTCTCCAGGAACCGACGAAGCTGATATCATACTGGTATGTTCCGCGCGCCGCTGCCTGTACAAAATGCGCATCTGTATCGGCTGCAAATGGCAACCAGCAGGTAGATTTTGCACCCATTTGTTTGAATACATTCATCGAACTTCTGCTGTACGATGCCACCAGATCTGTCAATGGCAAACTTTGGTGGATATACCGTGTGAGGTTGGGCAACGGATCCGCCCAGTACCAAACAATCTGCACAGGAAGGATGCTTTTGATATAAGCGAAACTGCCGGGCAGTATTTCGGCGCCTGTAAAAGCTATCAATATATCCGGCCTGAATTCTTTTACCTGTTCGGTAAAATCTTTATTTGCTTTTCTAAGCCATGCTTCCACCGGGAAGAACTGGTGAAGTTTGCTTCCTATCCTGCCACCGCGGATGTAATGGGCAACCGCTTTTTTGGTATCGTATAACCTGGTTTCAAAGCCTGCATTCAGAAACGCCTTGTGGTAAGACATTTCCAGGCAATGATTCCCGGTTTCACCGGCTATCATGATACGTTGTGGCATTTATTTTTTTATAAGTTTATAGATAGCAGGTTTCAGTTTCTTAAAAACAAATGGCGGCACCAGGAAGCCTGTTGCAATGGCCATATAGTAATAGCCCCTTATTTTCAATTTGCCCATTGCGCCCAGCAATGTAAACTGTTTAACTGCCGATGGCTGCAGGCCCCTTGCCATGGCTACTGCGCCTACAAAAGAACCGTTACTGCGGTAGTCTATCAGCCAGAAAGGAAAAGTAAAGCGGTATATATTTTTCAACACTTTATAACTGATCTTTTTTACATCGGAACCGGCATCGCTGAAACCTTCTACTACGGCCCATATCACCTGTCGCAACCCGCCGTCTATTGGCTTGTAATCGCTCCATTTTTTCATGAGTGTATCGCGGTAAGAATTGGCCATGGAACCATCTATCCTGATATCTTTTATGATCAATGCTTCATTATACATAAAAAAGCGCCCCCCGTTTGTAATGATGCGGGCGGCAAAATACATCTGCACAAACACACTTCCGTCGGCTTTATTGGTGTTAACGCTGTCAAACACATCTTTCCTTATAATAATACCGGCCACATAGCTGAAGGAACGGTAATATTTAAGCGCTATTGCTTCGCCGGAGCCAATAACTGCTGTGCAAAACGCCCTTGCCATCACTATATCCGGGCTATGGCCTTCTACATAATTGCAAAAACCCAGTTCGGGTAAATCATTTTGCTGTAAAAAATTTACCAGGTTTGTTATTGCGTCATTGCCTTTCAGGGTATCATCGTTGCCCATCATGATGCAATAATCGCCCGTAGCCATTTCCAGGCTTTTCCGCAGGTTTGCATCATACCCCACATTTTTTTCATGCTTGTAATAAAGAATCGGGTATTTGTAGGTGGTCCGGAATTTTTTTATTTCTTCCTCTGTATTGTCGGTTGATGCATCGTCACTGATACAAACTTCAATGCTGTCATAAGATTGTTCTGCTACTATAGACAAGTTCTTTAACAGGTATTGAATTCTGTTATATTGCGGAATGCAAAGAGAGATCTTCATAAATTTATTAAGCAGGTAAGACCGGATTATTTATTAAAACTGTAATTATCCAGTTTTTTTCCGGGAGGTAAACAGAAAATGCTGCCCCAGATACCAGAAGGATCAGGGTAAACTTTATTCAAATCTTTGATGGTCGTAAATGCCAGTTTTGCAAATGTATCGAACCTGTAAGCGGTGTAACGATGGTCTTGTAAAAACTGTCCAACCATGCGATCCTGTTCCGGGCTGTGCAATTCAATTATCATCAAAGGGCTGAACTTGTCTATATTCTTTGAAAAGCCCTGCAATGCAGGCCCTTCGGCTCCTTCAATATCCATCTTTATAAATGCCGGTCCGGGGTTCCCTTTTTCAATAAATGCATCCAGCGAGGTAACGGGCACGGTTATGCTATTATTGTCCTTCACCGGGCCCTGTACAATTGCGCCCTGTTTATGATGTTTGCCCAGCGAGAAAGTTTCGGTACCTTCTTTATCAGAAACAGCGGCCTGTATATTGATGTAGTTGGTAATATTGTTGAATCCGTAATTTTCAACAATCTCACCGATATTTTCTTCAAAGGGTTCAAAATTATACACCTTTCCGCCAGGAGCTGCCAGTCCGGCCATCAGCAGGCCATGTAACCCGTTATTGGCACCCAGGTCATATACAATGTCGCCCGGCTTAACCACGTTTACCATTATTTTCTGCATAGCGGGCTCCCAGTTTCCGATTAATGGCGACCAAAGCGAATTTTCTGATAATCTTATTTTAAATCCTTTGAGATATCCTTTCCTGATTTTCTGAACGGTTCCAAGAGGGAATATAAGGTTTTGCAGCCTTTGTTTTAAAGTCATATAAATTGAAAGTTTAAGAAATTCAAATACGAAATCAGCAATTGCATGCTGGTGAGGTTACTGCGCACTGGCCGGGGCGCCGAGTTCCTTTATCATCTTCAGCGGGGATCCTGCGTATACCTGATTGGCAGTTAACCGGCCTTTTACTACAGAATGGGCACCAACAATAACCCCGTCTTCAATAACAGAACCAGGGAAAACAATAGTTCCTCTGCCTATCCAGACATTGTTGCCGATGATGATGGCTTCAGACAAATCCGGCTGCTGGCAATAGGGCAAAGATAAATCCTTATAGTTGTGTGTAGTGTCACGAATGCTGGAATACTCGCCAATCATTACATTGTTGCCTATCTGTACAGAATGGTTGCAGGCTATGATGGCTCCATAGGAAAGTGTAAAATTATCACCAATAGTCAGGTTGGCAAGTTGTGCCACCTCAAAAACCGTGTTAGCATACAGACTCGCATTTTTACCCATTTTCATATTGGTACACAGGGTATTAACTTCTACCCGGCCCATGATATGTCTCGCACGGCAATGAGTAAGGAAATAGAATCTTGCTATCCGTATTAATTCACGGACATTCCTGACTTGCCGGATAAATACAAATACCGCTTTTCTAACTAAAGTTGATAAAGAATATTGTAATATTTTCATTCGTATCAGGCCTTATAACATTGCTGCCTGGATTCGTATCGCCGATTAAAAATTATTAGAACAGGTCTGACTGATATTTTTTAGCCTAAATGCAATTAAAGCAAATGGATAGCAGATAAGCGATAAAGTTGGAAAGCGGATATACTGAGTGACAGCTGGTATTGCCAACCTATAGTCTTAATTATTTTATTTATTGCCGATGATACTGGTAAGGCGCGGAATGTGCCAATATATTAAGCCATCGGACCAATAATTTTTTCTATTCTGCTAATGTGGTTAATATATGTATTAAGCCGGGCGTACTGTTTACGGTGTTGTTGTAACGACGGGCTGTTATAATAATCCAGGTTTTGAATTATCTTTTTAAAAAGACGCGTATATGCATTATTGTTATGCCGGCTCCTGATCATTTGCACCAGTTCCGGTTTTCCGGCATAAGCAGACACATTGTTTGCAATTATTACTTTACCTGTACTCAGGTATTCCATGATTTTATGGTAATTGGTGCCCTTGCTCTGGTCTTTAATAACATCATAACAAATCACAAAGGCATCCATCCGCTGCAGCTCGTGTGCAAGTTTGCCTGGTCCCGCCGGGCCATGTAAAATAACACCGTGTTGCCGCAGCTGACGTATAAAAAATTGGGTTGCCTCATCTTCCGACCCACCAATATTATTATTGGCAGCGGTATAGGTGCCCCAGCATTCAAAAACAATGTCGGGGTTTTGTTCAATGACATTCAGCATTGTTTTACGATCTATATCGGGCCGCAGCAGATTACCGGAAAACCCCACATGTATTTTCTTTTTCCGGTCACCGGACACAGCAGGCAACAAAAAGTCTTCGCCAATACCATGGTTGATCAGGTGGCGGGGCTGTTTAAACCTGCTGTACTTCTCCAGGATTTCCCGTGTCACCGATAATATGACGTGTGAACCATCCGCCGCACGTATTGCTTCAGGGTTGGTGGGTTCATCTACCGGTTGAAATATTTTGTATGATTTCCCGTCAAATAATTTGAAAGGAAACAGGTTTCCCTGGTCAAATGACCAAACTATATCAATAGGATGGCCAATTTTGTTCAGGACTTTCTGAATATGATATCCCATTAAAAGGTGAAATAATTTGATAGCATGAAATTTCAGTAAAAACGGAAATTTCAGGGTATGGTCAATCAGAAACAGGTTGTGGTGCGTACAGGATGTATCAATATGTATCTGCCCGGGTTTCTTCTGGTTGTCCAACTCAGGCGGATTCAGGAAATATACCTTATTCCCCATTTTAGCTAAAGTGATAGCGTAATGATGTTTCGAGATAAACATCTGCCCCCATGCCTGCGGTGAAATGATCAGGATAGTTTTGTTATTTAGGCACATCTAAATGCAAATTTTAGCAATAGTAAGAGTTTACCCTTATTCAAGCTAAAAATATGCCTAAGATTTTACATATCCATTATTATTTACAGTTTTTGATACCAGTCCACGGGTTGCTCCTTTTCACAAGTAAATGGCTTCTTTATATATTTTCTCTATTATTTCCACTGTTTTTAACCCTTCCAGCGAGCTGATGTACACCGGTTCCTTATTTTGTAAAAAGCCCACCAGATTTTCATAGACTTTATCGTGGTTGCTCATCGATCCCTGGTAGGTACCGTAGTGGTTGGCCCCTTTTCCCGGGAGCAGTTCGGGTATGGTATATCCTTCTATATCCTGGTAGTCTATCCGGTTAAGGTATTCACCACCTATTTTAATGGTACCTTTTTCGCCAAATATGGTAACAGAGCCTTCCATATTTTTACGATGACTGTTTACGGTGTAGTTCAAAGTGCCGGTGACACCGTTTTGAAACCGCAGTATAACAACGCCGGTATCTTCAAATTCAATAATGCCTTTGTGCGCATAATTCGTAAGCATAGCCTGTACTTCTTCAACATCGCCTATCATCCAATATAACAGATCTATGAAATGACTGAATTGGGTAAACAGCGTTCCCCCATCCAGTGCAAGCGAACCCTTCCAGGAATTCTCGTAATAAACAGGGTCGCGGTTCCAGAAACAATTCAGCTGGATGCTGTAAATTTTACCCAGTCTGTCTTCATCCAGTAATTTTTTTACCGCCTGTATAGGTGGATTAAAACGATTCTGCTTTACAACAAAAAGGTTTTTGCCGGCTTTTTCAGCTGCTTTCATCATTGCGCGGCAATCCGAAGATGAAAGTGCCATTGGCTTTTCGCAGAGCACATGTTTACCTGCATCCAACACTTTTATACAGTGTGCTGCATGCAATCCATTGGGCGTACATACGGCAACCACATCCAGGTCCTTTTCGTTGCGAAGCAAGTCATCAATATCATAATAGCTGTTTGCTCCGTTGGCCATTGCCATCTGATCCGCTTTTTCGTGGCAAATATCACAAACTGCCACCAGGCGGCCGTTGTTTGCAATATGCTCGGCATGTCTTTGGGCTATCCGGCCGCAGCCTACCAGTGCAAATTTCATATCTCGTCTGATTTCAAAGCAGGCTTAAACATTTTTCTGATTTTTGAAGTGCGGACGAGCAGCCGCATGTATTGGTTATGTAAATGCTTGTCTGTTTTAAATGCGGTATGCTGTTGTACCGGCAGGTTCATTATTTCTTCAAATGCTTGTTTTGTAAGTCCCAGTTTTTTTATCACGTATTCTTTATCTGTTTCAATTTCCGCACTCGCCCACAATGGTTTTTCCAATGCCGCCAGCGCCTCTTGCCTGCTTAGCTGGCCGGAACATATTAAGGTTGATAAATGCGGCTTTCTTTTATCAATATGAAATTTAACAGGCAGGATATACGATTGAAAAAATTTTGTAAAGACAGATTCATAATGCTTGCCTCCGTAATCTATCCAGTCGAGTTCTTTCTTCAGTGTCTCTTTTGCTTCTTCTTTGTTATAGTGCAGGTAATTGAGTAAAGACACCGGGCGCAGTTTCAGTATGGCAGAATAATACACCTGCTTCCTGAAGTTAAAAGTTGGATAGGTTTTCAGCTTCATCGTGCCATACCTGTTGTGTATATCTTTAAGATTAGCAAAATCCATTTTCCGGTACAGCCACGAGGGCGGCATGATATGTTCCGTAACCAGGTTGGTGCCACTGATGATATAACCTATTTTTTTTTCCTTTGCCAGTTTGTACATGGTGGAAAATATGGCGTGGTCAGACACCACTTCAATATCAACCACCGATGCACGGAGGTAGGCCAGTTGTATGTCTTTGAATTCTTCCCAATTTACTACCAGCGTATACAAATCAATATTGAGCCGGGTAATAATATTCTCTATATTTTTTACCGCCAGCGCTGCATTCCACCCATTGTCCAGGTGAACAGCCAATGGCCTTAATCCCAGTTGTTTCACCTGCCAGGCAACATAGCTGCTGTCTATTCCGCCGCTAACGCCTATGAGGCAATCATAAGGTTTTCCTTTACCCGCATTTTTTATTTGCGCTACCAGGCTGTTTAGCTTTTGTTTGCCCTGTTCACCGGTAAACAACTGTTTCTTTTCAGCCTCTTTGTATTCATGATAATAATTACAAACCCCGTCTTTGTCGAAATAAATATCAGGATCGGCAATATTATCCATTACAGTTATTGAACAGCGTTGGTAACCAGGGTCATTTGCCGACAAAATCATGGTATAATAGCTAGCTGAGCTGAGAAAACAATTGCGTTTTTAATATTTCCTGCGAAGGATAGCTGATGAGCACCGCACGGTGCGGCCGCTGTAGTACAAACATGCTTCCTGCGGCAACGGCAGCAGCGCCGGCATGAATGGCTTTTTTAAAATCTTCAATTGAGCCTGCGCCACCTGCAGCCACCAGTGGAATATTTATATGCCGGCTTATCATTTCAATAATGCTGAAATCGAATCCTTCGAATGTTCCATCCCTGTCTGCCTCTTGCAATAATATTTCGCCTGCACCCGCGGATTCCATTTGTTTTGCAAACACCAGGGGATCGGTGCCCGTTGTTTTTAAGCCATTGTGGCTGCATACCCTGTATTTACCCCAGATGGTCTTCTTTACATCTATTGAAACAACGATGCTCTGGCTGCCCGCCCATTTAGCTGCTTCTTCTATCAACGCCGGGTTATTGCGGGCGGAGCTGTTAAAAATTATTTTTTCAACACCCATTTGTATCAGATCCTTTACTTCATCCAGCCGGGTAACCCCTCCTCCATAGGCCAGTGGCATAAATGCCTCGCCGGTCAGATTCTTTATAAGTTGCCGGCTGGGCGGCCGCTTTTCAGCCGAAGCAGAAATATCCAGGATTGCGATTTCATCGACTTCTTTTTCATTAAATATTTTAACGGCATTGATGGGATCACCGATGTACTGGTGGTTCCTGAATTTTACAGACTTCACCAGTCCTCCGTTTTGTATTAACAATATGGGTATTACACGGATGCGTCTCATGCTTACAGCTGTTGTTCTACATGGCACCCCATCGGGGTGCATTGTGGGTAGAAAGTACCCATTTCGTGTTTTCCGTTCTGTAGGAACGGGTTGTGCAAAAAACCGGTGAATGTATGAGCTTTTTGGGAAGGTATTTTCAGATAACCGTTTGCGGGGCTCAGCACAACGCATGCCTGCAGCATGCAACGACAATAACCACGTTTTTCCACCCACAAAATGTTCCGATGGAACATACGATCATTTTGAAGACGGCTATACCATCAATCAATATTTTTTTACAAAATTTTCCAACAGTTTCATTCCGTATTTATGACTTTTCTCCGGGTGAAACTGTACACCCAGTATATTATCACGTTCAACCGCAACCGCAATTCTATTACCGTACGTTGTATATGCCAGAACATCTCCGGGGTTTTCCGGCTGCACATAATATGAATGAACGAAATAAAACCGGGAGGCGTCATCCAGCCCGTCAAACAAATCCGAAACCTTGTTTAATTCAATTTCCGACCAGCCCATATGCGGTATTTTGTAATGGGCGGGCATGGCCTGCTGTTTAAATTTAATGGTTTGCCCTTTTATCCATCCCAGTCCCGGTAATGCACCTTCTTCACTGCCTTCTGTCATCAACTGCATACCCACACAAATACCGAGTATGGGAACTTTTTTTTCGATCACTAATTTTTGCAGACTCTCTTGTAATCCGGACTGCATCAATTTGCCGGCACAGGTATCAAAAGCACCCACACCGGGCAATATCAGTTTATCTGCATTTTCAATGGATAGCGCATCGCTCCCCAGTACCGACTCCACGCCCAGCTTTTTAAGCATGTTCTGAATTGAAAAGATATTGCCTGCCCCATAGTCTACAATGGTAATCATGGTTGGGCGGGCAGTTCCATTTTAAATATCCTGCAAAAGCGGTTGAGTGCCATGGCACGGAAATAAATGGGTTCATAGCCCAGTTCTCCTTTTATAAACCGATCAAATCTTTGCAACAATACGGGCGAGAAAAAAGGCAATTCATTTATTGCCTGTTCAAGTTCGCTCCTTATCATCTCATGGTTTTGGTACACCCATTCTTTATCGGGGGCGGCAAAACCAAGTTTGTCTTTACGCCATCTTACCGCCGGGGGCAATTCGGGCAGCGACTGCCTTAAAATATATTTTGTATAACCCTGGTTAATTTTATAATCTGCCGGCAAGCCCAGTACATATTCTACCAGGCGGTGGTCCAGGAACGGCAGCCTCGATTCAACGGCAAACAGCATTGAATTCCTGTCTTCCGAATGAAGCTGGTATGGGATGCTGGAATATACGAGTTGCTGTATACTTAATGCGCGGATACCTGTTGCTGCAAAATCCATCTCTTTGCCCTTCAGCCATGACTGCGCTTTATCACTCATCCACGGATAAACCGGTTTTCTCAAAAGTTTTTTGGCCTTTTCTATGGCCGGATACCACATCCATACGTTCCACAACGCTTTCCATCGTTCGGTTGCAGTGGTGCCGGTTCCATCTTTCAGATTAACTGCGTTGATTGCTTTCCTTAATTTACCCCGGCGCAGGAATGCAGCTATATATTCACTAAAAAACTCCGGGTAGCCGCAGAAATATTCATCCGAACCCTGCCCGTCCAGCACAACTTTCATCTGGCTGGCATGCGCCGTTTTAAAAACACTGAACTCCGAGTAGTGAGATGCCGAACTAAAAGGCTGATCCTGGTGGTAGAGCATTGTATCCAGATCTCCGGCTGTTAATAAATGCTGCAAATCCGGAAATACTTTTACAGCTGCAAAACCAGTTTGCCGTGTTACCAGGTCACTGTATTGCTGTTCATCGTACCGGCTATCTTCATAACAGGAAGTAAACGTGGTAAAATAATCATTGGCAGATTGTTGCTCATGTACCACAGACACAATTGAACTGCTGTCTATTCCGCCCGACAGGCAACTGCCCACTTTCACATCTGCGCGCATTCTCATTTGCACACTCGATCGGAAAAGGCTGCTTACTGTAGTGGTTGCCTTTTCAAAATCATCCCCTACCGTAGTTACACTTTTTTCAAGACTGTACCATTCATGAACAGAAAAATTTTTATCAGATAGACTATATTGAAGATAATGGCCGGGTGTAAGCGCGTTGACCCCGGTAAAAAATGTTTCGTCGGAATAGTTAAGCCAGCCCCTGGCCAAAAAATTAACTGTAACAGATTTATTGAGAACAGATTTGAAACCCGGCAATACCGTAAACTGCTTTATTTCTGAACCCGCTGCAAAGTAATTGCTGTTTGTTGTGTAATACAATGGTTTGATGCCAAAATGATCGCGGCAAAAAATGATCTTTTGTGCCGGTGCATCATAAATAACAATTGCCCACATTCCGTTAAACCGCTTAAACGCACCGGTGTTCCAGTGCTGGTAAGCAGCCAGGATTACTTCGGTATCCGTTTGAGAGCTGAAGGTATAACCCGCCGCTGTTAGTTCCTGCCTCAATTCTACATAGTTATAGATCATACCATTAAAGACGATACAAGCATTTCCTTTCTGCATGGGTTGGTGGCCGGCCCTGCTGGTATCTATGATGGATAACCGCCGGTGGCCAAACGCAAAATCCTGACCGTAATAATAGCCTTCGTCATCGGGACCCCGGTGCATCACTTTATCATTCATATTCCGGATCAGGCCGGGTGAAACAGCATGATTGTTTTTATTAATGAGGATACTTATACCGCACATGGATTTTTTGCGACCGTGTTTTAATATCGTTTTTTCATAAAGAATACTGCATTAAACAAATCTGAAGGGGTGAGCGCAAGATTCTTATAAAACTGAATGGCCTGTCTGGCATTTTTTTGCAATGCCATTTTTATAATTTGCCGGGCAGCAACTTTTTTATGGTATTGAATGATGGCTTTTTTCTTTTCTTCCGTCAGGGGACATTCAGCATTCATGAAAGCGTCTTTGTACATGGGCAACTGTAATTCCAGGTAGCCGGTTGAATTCAGGCCGGCAATAATTTCCTGTCCCTCATGCTGACGCCAGAAAACAAGCGCCCCTGCTATTCTCACTACAGGCCAGCGGGCGGCCAATTTCAAATTAATTTCTGTATCTCCTACATACCGTTTTCCGCTAAAACCGCCCACCTCCCTGAAACGGGCGGCATGAAATATCAATCCGGATGGCCCAATATCAAACAAGCTATTTTTATAAAAATTATATTCATATGCCGCAGCAGGCGGCAGCAAAAAAGGGTAGGGTTGTTCTTCCTGGCCAACAAAACTTGTAACACCAACTGCAGCATCCGGAAATTGCTCCATGCTGTTTACAAATACTGACAATCCTGGCGGATAAATAAGATCATCTGAATCCAGGTATTTCAAATATTTGCCGTTTGCGTAAGATGCTGCCTTATTCCGGTTAGGATAATCGCCCAGGTTTTTTTCGTTTACAAAAAGCCTGATCCTTGCATCTTTGTCTGCATACTTTTGTGCCAGTTGCACAGTATTATCTTTTGAACCATCGTCAACAATGATCAGTTCAAAATTGGTTAAGGTAGATGCCAGCACACTTTCAATGGCTTCTTCAATAAATCTTTCACGGTTATACGCCGTCATTAACACACTTACTATCGGATTTGACATATCACTTTTGCAGGCTTCTGATGGTATGGGTAAAAAAAGATGGCAGCCACGACTGATCCAGCCTGGAACCTATTTTAATTTTTCCTGGCTGCTTTCTCCTGTACAATTCTTTGAACCGCGCAAACAATTCATGATAGCGGGCTGCAGTATCCTTTATATTATATTGTTCAATAATTTTTTTACGGCAGGCAATGCTGTATTGGTTCAATGTATCCGGGTTTGCCGCCAGTTCGCGTATGGCAGTTGCGAAACCGGTTGTATTTTCCATGTCTATGCGATAACCGATGCCGGGTTGTACAATTTCGCGGATACCACCGGGTAAATCTGTGATTACAGGCACCAGTCCTGCACTCATTGTTTCTATTAAAGACACGGGCGAACCTTCAAAGGTGGTGGGCAATACAAATACATCCTGCTGTGCACAAATCTTCATCACTTCCTCATTGGTGGCGGGCGACAAAAACTGAACAGGAGTCGCAGCCTGTTGCCAGGCATTTTTTAAATTCTCCAATTCGGGACCGTTGCCAATACATATCCAGCTGTGCGGAACTTTCCATTCATCGAGCAATTTATCTATAACCGGCAGATCAAAAATTCCTTTTTGCGCAGACATACGGCCCAGGAAAAGCAATTTTAACGGCCCCTGCTCAGCCGGTTTCCTGTACCAGTCGGGGATACCAACGCCATGTGGTAAAAAAAATATGGTATCCGACCTTCCCGGAAAAACAGCCAGCAGTTTTTCATAAAAAAAACGGCTATGGGCTATAAAGACATCAACCACATGTTCATACCGCTCTGCCAGTGTAAAATTATATTCATCATGTACTACCTGGTATGTTGTTAATTCTACCGGGTAATGATCCAGCATCTGCATTTCCAGGCAGTCGTTCAACACCAGGGCGCCCGGTCCGGCAGGTAACAGCTGGTGCAGGCGATGAATAATATTGTACAGGTTGTCTTTTGCAGAAAAATTAAAAAACAATTCTTTACCGGCAGGGAAGGGGATGTTGGCTTTGGTATATGTCCATTCTTTTTGTTCAATATTAATGACCCATTGAATGGTACCCGGCCTATTGACATTACTAATAATATTGTAATTGAAAGAGGTAATACCTCCCAGCTTATTGTCTATACAATAAATGATCTGCATGTTTTTACCGCAGCTGATTTTCAGTTTGAAACCATTGTATATAACTGGCAATACCTTCCTGCAGGGGAACAGCGGCGGTAAACCCCAGTTGGCGCGTATTGCTCATATCGGCACGCCAGTTTAAGGGATCGCCTTTTCTTAGTTCGCCTGAAAACTGTATCTTTTTTTTACTTCCATGAAATGCTTCAAAAATACCGGCTACTTCTTTTATAGTTGTCTCTGTGCCTGAGGCAGCATTGAAAACCTCGGCGGTGAATTGCGCCTTCTCCACCAGGCATTGAACAAGCAGCATTAAATCCGTGATATGTATAAAATCCCTTGACTCGTTACCGGTTCCAAATAATTGTATTTCATCTGCCTGGTTTAGCCTGGAACAAATATCCCAAAGCAACTGTTTGCGAAGCCCGTTTCCATATACAGAGAATGGACGAATGGCCGCGGTTGCAATGCCGTACACAACATGATACTCCCGGCAAACGTGTTCTGCCATTAATTTATTCCATCCATAGGGCGATAGCGGGTTGGTTTTATCCTGTTCGTTCACCGGTAATTTTTCCGGGTTACCATATACGGCTGCGCTGGAAATATGCAGGTATTTGCAGCTCTTGTTCAGCCGGCGGATGGTATCCAGCACCCGCATGGTATCCAGTGTATTGGATTCAAAGTCCGACAGTGGATGGGTCATTGAATAGGGCACATTGCCGCTTCCCGCTGCATTGATACAAAAATCAAAAATATGGTTGCCGAACACTTCCTCCCATTCCGGTGAGATACGCGAGACTTTCGTATATACATAACCGCTGTGCTGCGCTGTATCAAACAGATCGCATCCATGAACGGTGTGCTGCAAGCGTAAAAAATGCCGTACAAGGTACCGGCCAATAAAACCTTCAGAGCCAAGAATAAGTATTTTCATTTGTTGTCTAATGCTTTTTTAAACACCTCCATATATCCTGCTGCAACTTTTTGCCAGGTATATTCGGCCATCTTCTTTTTAGAAAGCAGGCCACTGGCAGCCGTTTCGTTGTAATTCACGATACAGTTTTCTATTACCGCAGCCATATCCTGTGCATCCATGGGATCGAAAAAGGCCGATGTTACGCCCCATGCTGTTTCATGTTCCCGGAAAGGTGGAATATCCGAAATGGCGGTAGGTGTACCAAAATTCCAGGCATCCATGGCGGGTGTACAAATGGCTTCATATATAGAAGGGGACACCAATAATTTTGCTTTTTGTATCAGCACATCAATGACTTCGTTGGATTGATAACCCATACCCCGTATATCGTAAAAAGTATTGCTGCTCACCGATGTCAGTAGCTGCACGCCCCGGTATTCTGCTATACCATACGGCACCTGTTCAGAATTCATGCCCGTCAAAATCAATTTATAGTTTTCAAAACCAGGCCGTTTCCGCAGCAAAGAAAAGGCAGTAAAAAGGTTAAGGTGATTTTTATGCGGATAAAAATTGCCGGGAAAGATGATATACGGAAAATCAATGTTCAATGAACGCATTATGGACAATGCCTTCTCTTCTGTAACCACCTTGTGCATAACTACAGGCGCAATAGGCACCACAGCCGGGTACCTTACCGCTGACGGATACAATTTCTTTGCTTCATTAACCACATCGTGAGAAGAACAGACATTGTATCCCTGCATCCATTTCATGATTTCCGCATCCATCATTTTCACAAATGATAAGGGAAATATAGACTGACCAAAAAAATATTTCCAGTTAAAATCATGCAGTGTACCTACTACGGCTACCTGGAGGTTGGGTCTCTCCATCATATGTGCCGACGGAAAATAAGCGATATCATACCCGATCACCTTTGATTCAATTTCTTTTTTTAAGGCGTCTCCCGGGTTTCCCTTCACTGACAATTTCTTTGCCAGTCTTCCGGTAATCCGTTTTATTAAACTAATTGGCCTGGTGGACTCGAGCGGTATAATTTTCACGCGCGCACCCATATGATGAAGTTCCGGTGTACGCTTCAGATTCTCATAATGTACATAATAGTCTATTTGCATCTCCTCCGAATAGGCCACCAGGCTTTCGCAAAGCAGGTAGGAGAACCTGGAAATACCGCCGCCCACTGCAAGATTATCTACGAATGCTAACTTCATTTTATAAACTGTTTACTTCCACGGGTGTCAGTTCCCGGATGCACCGCAACGGGTTGCCGATGTTGACCGTCCAGGCCGCCACATCTTTTGTGACTACTGAATTTGAACCTATGACAGCCCCCCTTCCTATTGTTACGCCTCTTAAAATGGTAACATTAAAACCAATCCATACATCATCTGCAATAACCACGGGCACCGCTTTAATATCATATTCCTGTATGCCGGTGCTATAGCTGTTTAAGAAATCCTGGTGCCTCAGTGCCGCATCCAGCGGATGCGATATATTGTCTATGATATTTACATTGTGTGCTATGAGTACGCGGTTGCCAATTTCAATTTTTGCTGCCGAAATAATTCTTGAACCCGGACTTAACGAACAATGGTCGCCAATGCGGATACTTCCGCCGTATTTATACACCATCAGTAAACCAGCTACCTGGCATTGCTGGCCTATTATAATTTTGCCAGGGTTGTTCGACAGGTTATTGATCTCTGCGCCTGCATGAAAAGTGGTGCTGTTGTGTATCATCCCCCGGCCATACATTGTAGCGGCAATGTGTTTTTCGAATTCCTGTTTACCCACCCCATATAACCTCCGGGCAAATGCGTAATATATTTTCTTGAGATAATTCATTATAAAAACAGGTTATACTTCAACGGTAGCAGGCGGTTTATACAATCCAACAATCTGAAGCAGGTATACAAGGCTGAGCTTCCAGCCCATATACTTTCCAAATCGCATTACTATCATTACAACATACCGGTATTGCTTTGCTGCAAACGCCATATTCAGCAAATGGGCCGACATGCCATTGTACATTTTCTTTCTCCATTTGCCGGCTGTGTCTGCATCCAGGTATTTACGCGCATCGGTATACACTTTATCAATGAACGCTAGCTCCCTGATCTGTTTGCCCAGGTTTCGCTGGTAGGTTGTATTGCTGCTGTGCACTCTCCATACTGCCACCGGTTTGGCCATATAAGCCACCATGCCCCGCAAACACAAACGATAAAGTGATTCAGAATCGCTGGCGGTAGAGGGGTCGCGATAAAAATCAAGTTGTTGTGCCAGCTTCTTTGGATAGATATCTGTCTGGTGTGCAGGCACACGCTCATACTTTGTAAAGACTTCTTTTCCGTCAAATACTATGTCCGCTGCATCCAGGCCATAAAAATCTTTTTTTCCTGAAGACTCCTGCAATACGGTCATACCGGCGCCCACCAGCACAATATTTTCATTCCTGCTGATAAGATCTGCTGCATTACTGATAAAACGTTGGTCGGTGTAATAATCATCGCCGTCCAGCATTACCACCCAATCTCCTTTTGCAAGTTCAAACAGCAGCTTTCTGTAATTGGCTACGCGGCCGAGTTGTACGGGGTTCCTGTAATAAGAAAGGCGTTTGTCGGACAAAAAAGGTTGTAACAACTTTTCCGTTGCATCATTGGTACTGTCGTCAGATACCACTACTTCCAGCTTTTCATAATCCTGCGCCAGCGCGCTTTCAACAGCCTGCGCAATGTATTGCGGCTGGTTGTAGGTGGGGATCATGACAGATATCAGCGGCAGTTCCATAAAACAGCATTTTCTTATTAGCCTGCCTGTTATAAATCAGCCAGTGTTTTTTTTAATGTTTCCAGGTATGCCCTTCCCCACTTCTGGCATGGTTCAAGATGATTGCCTTCGGCCCATTCGTTCCAGGCATTTATAAAAAAAAGATTTTCATCGGCCGAGTACGGTTCAAAAGTCTTTAAGGTACCGTTGATCCAATCTCCAAAAAGTTCGGGCGTAGAGCCGTGTAAGATGGCGTAGCCGCTTTTTCGTCGTGAAGAATTATCCCAGGCGGGGCAAACTCCCCTGTACAATTTGTAATCAACCGGTGTTTCATGACGCCGCAGCGCTTCCTGTACATAACTATTATACGCAGAAACGAAACCGGTCAGCGCTGTTTTATTTTTTATGCCAGTGCTGTCGTCAGGAGCATTAAAAAGTCTTTTGGTCCTGAATGCGATACTTTTAAAAATATTCTGCAATGAAATTTCATCGCGCAATGTGCTTATCTTTTTACTGGCGTGCGTGTGTGCCTGCGGCTGAAATTCGATGGCTGCATCGAACCCTGCCTGCAAAGCATCCTTTTCGCCTGCTTCGCGTTCAAACCTGCAGAGGTATAGTTGCAATCCTTCCCTGGCTGCTTCATCGCGCCAAATACGGATGGTCTGTTGCATATCGGGGAAAAGGGCAGACTTATAAACTGCAAAGACGGGTTTGTTATCAATTCTTATATAACGCGGGTCTTTAAAATAAGGCATCAACGACCGGATATGGTTCAAATCATCTTCTGCGGAATAGACCTGTTCCAATAAAACATTTTTTTCACCACCATCCCATACCCTGGTCCAGTTTTCATTGGCCCAGCAAAGCATAAAAGGAAAATCCGGTTTGCCCGATTCAAGTATTTCCTGTACGGGTCTCTCCAGTATCCTTTTGCCATTGAACCAATAATGGTAGTAGCAAAAACCGTAAATACCATATTCACGGGCAAGATCTGCCTGTGCCTGCCTGGCTTCGGGAAGGCGCAGGTCGTAAAAGCCAAGATCTGCCGGCAGTTGCGGCTGATAATGACCTTCAAACAACGGCTTCGCCTTTGCTACATTCGTCCATTCGGTAAATCCTTTTCCCCACCATTCATCGTTTTCTGGTATAGGGTGAAATTGTGGAAGGTGAATGGCTATAGGTCTTAATTTCATTTATCGGATTTCATCATTTATCTAGCAGATTTCGTACTCAAAAAAGGATCTATCCTATATTTAACAGATGCGTATAGGCTTAACATTCGTTGCTTGGTGTTCTTATGTTAACCAGGCTTGCTCCGGAGAGCGTTTTTAAACTGGTTGTTTCCTGGCATCCGGTTGTACGGCAGCATTGAATTGCGATGCAACCAAATCTTTATTATAGTGCAGGTAAAGGTATCTGGCCTGGGCCTGGATTCCTTTTGTTACACTTTTACTCCGGTCGGTATAGTAGCTATATATGGCATCCGTTATACCTTCAATATCGAGGTAAGGAACAATATCCCCGGCATCGTTGCTCACAAATTCGGGTGCACCACCCGCGCGCTCAAAACAAATACAGGGCTTATAGTAACTGGCAGCTTCCAAAACCACCAGGGGATAAGGGTCTTCCTTTGAAATTAGCAATAAGATGTCGATAGCCTGGTAAAAATCATCTACCTCTTTAGAAGCCGTTTCAAACCGCAACTTTGCACCAAGGTTCAGCTTCTTCAGTTCATAATTAATACGTTTGCATTCAATGCTATTTTTATCTACGCCTTTCCAAACAAATAGTAAATCTGCTTCCGGGTGTTTTTTAAAAAAATATGCCACCATTACCGTTAGAATATCTGCTCCTTTGCGCCAATCCAACGTTCCAATTAACCCAACAACAAATGTAGCCCCGGTTTTTGTGACCGCGGGGCCGGCATTGCCAGTAAAGGGCACATAGTAATTCAGCTGCAGAATTGTATCGCCGGCAATAGCCAGATTGTTTATTAAGTGCGTTGCAACCGCTTTTGAGGGCACCAGGTAACGGTTAGTTATTTTTTTTACAAAATTGATGTCGTTCGTATTTGTATAAAACCCGGTTGCTATTTCCAGCTCATGTACATAACTCAGCACCAGCCTAACCTTTGAGAAATCGAATGCGTGCAAAAAATCACCGTTTGTAATGGTGTTGGAAATTACTACATCGCTTTCGTCTATCCAGCGCTGGATCTTTTTGTTATTCTGGTTTTGTACGCCTGCCATGGCGGCAACCCTGTTAGCAATGCGTGCAGGCAGCGATCTTTTCACTTCATGCCTCCAAACCAATAGCTCACCCAGGTTTTTAAATTCACTGATTAAATAACCAGACCCATTTTTAAGAATGATCCTGACTGAATAATGAGGCTGTTCCTTTATTACCCTTATCAGGTTGAGCAGCAGTATAGGTGCGCCGGTAAGCGTGGCGTCATGGGAGATAAAAAGTAAATTTTTCAAGTTATAAAAACAACTCTGTTATTTTTTAGCGATTAGCTTAAAATTTGACACAAAAGTCCGAAGCTTTAGCCCTTTAAACAAATATGAACAATTTAAGTATATCCCTTTTGCAACAGATTTTTCCGCAATATATAGCCTGGTAAGTATTGTAATTCTTTCGGAAATAGCATTGCTGATTTCTATTCTATAGTTTTTTAAAAAAAGGTTAGCTTTTATTAAGTTATAAAACAATAAATGCATCTTATATGCATTTATTAGCTTTAAATTGGACTCATGAAGGTTTCCATGCATGCCTGAAGCATGTATAAGATATACAGTGGTAATATCTGGAAGGCACCAAGCCTTTTTGGCAGAACCATGCATCAGTAATAAGTACAACCCCCAGTCACCAAACGGGCTGTCATTTAACCATTCCGGCCATTTAAAATTGCTGTTCCTGGCAAAAACAGTCGTAGCAGTTAATTGGCTATTTTCTTTTATAAAGTCGCCCACATTTAATTCCACACCGCTTTCAATATCGGAGTTCACCGACTCAGTATTTAAAAATGAATTACGAACAAGTCCCCTGGTAAAACAAATACTATACGCGGGGTTGTTTTCCAGGAAATCAACTTGTTTTTGAAGTTTGTACTGATCACTCCAATAGTCATCTCCTTCACATAATGCAATGTATTTACCGCGCGCTTTCGCAAAACAAATCTTAGATATATTATGGATTGATTTCGAAAACTGATTCTCGGTCTGGTAAATATTGACAAATAAATGAGGATAACGTGCTTCGTACTGTTTTATAATCTGAACCGTATTGTCGGTAGACGCGTCATCATGAATAATTATTTCAAATTCAAAATTTGTCTTTTGCATTACAAATCCATCCAACGCCTTTGCGATATAACTTTGGTGATTATAAGCAGGGCATATTATACTGACCAGCGGTATGCCTTTATTCATCCTTTCCGACATTTGTTACTGAAATTACTTTTTCCTTAAAGCGGTGAAAAATCAAACTGTCATTCAAAATGGGTTTATCAACAGTCATGCCCGCCTGTATAATGTTTCGATCTCCAATACTTAGATTTGGTAGTACAGTAGAGCGAATTCCAAAAAAATTACCATCGCCAACTTTTACATTGCCGCTTAAGCCAGCAGTCGAAAAAAAGTTATTATCCCCCACTCTGCAATCGTGACTGATAAACGAGTAGCTAGTGAAAAGATTATTGTCTCCAATTACAACATTTGGTCCAACAATACAAAAAGGATAAACTATATTATGGGCGCCCAAAACTGCTGTTTTTGAGATAATACTCCCTGGATGGATAAAAGAAATTATTTCAGCACCCCTGTCTTTTAATATAGCTGACATTTTTTTTCGGTATTCAATATTGGAAATACCTATAACAAAAGACACAGTGCCGGAAATTTCGTAAGACTGAACATCGCCGAGAACAGGCTTTTCCAATTTATATTTTGCCCAGTATTTTGCTATATTTTCCTGAGTGTCCAGATAACCAAGGATATTCCATCTTTCAGTCTCATTCAAATATCTACCGGCATCCTCGATGTACCCAGTCAATTCAGCTGCAACAGCTCCTGACCCAACAATAACAACGTTTTTCATTATTTAACAACTTTATTTATATCTTTTAATATAAATGTTTCGCCATGTCCCGGAAATACAATTGTATCTCCGCCATATTCTCTTAATAACCCGTTAATGCTCTCTTCAAGCTTCTTTCTATTACCCCCCGGCAATTTAACAACGGGTTTATATCCATTCATTAAAGTATCGCCGGTAAATAGGTTATTCCCTATACTAAAACAAATACTTCCTTCCGTATGTCCTGGGGTAATCTGAAATCGCACGGCCATATCATTCCAGTTAAGGACAAAATTATTTTCATCAATCAGAATATCTGCGGGTTTGCAAGTAAATCCCTGTTGGTCATAAAACAATGAAAGGTTTTTTTTACTATTACAAATCCTTTCAGAACATTCAGCAGATGCAACTACTTTACACGGATAACTATTTCTTATACATTCAACGCTGCTTATGTGGTCAAAATGTTCATGTGTCAAAACGATATAAGTTGGCTTTAGATCCTGGCTAGAAAAATGATCCAATAAGCTTTTTCCATCACCACAAGCGGGGTCAACTACTATGCATTCATTTCCTCCCGCTGAAACAATAAAACAATTTGAACTTACCGGGAAATTTATAAATCTTTTAATATCCAGAGCGGAATACATCTATCCAGAAATATTTATTGTTCGTCCTCCATCTACTACAAATTGTTGTCCCGTTATCCATTTTGACTTTTCGGATAACAAGAACTCAACCATCTCATATATGTCATCCGGTGATCCAAGGCCTAAGGGGTATTCATGTTTCATTCGTTCCTTCACTTCTTCATTGTTAAAGATTTGTTCCGTCATCTCTGTTTTAATAGCACCTGGCAACACAGAATTAACCCGAACAAGGGGTGCCAGTTCCACCGCCAAACATCGCATGAATGAGTCTAATGCCCCTTTTGAAGCTGCATAAACGCTAAAGGCTTTTGCACCAAAATTGCTAATATTGCTCGATAAAAAAACAATGCTTCGCAAGGAATTATTATTTACTTTTCGTGCCATTAGGGTTTTTATCAACAAACTGGCAGCAAAAACATTGGTAGCAAAGGTTGTTTCAATAAGCGATAGTGAAATCATCTTTAACGGCAACATCTTCATATAACCCGCGCAATGAACAAATCCGACAATCTCTATTTTATTGCCAACAATAAACTCAGAAATTGACTGTTCAACTATTTTTAAATCGGTTAAGTCCAGTTTGAAAATTAAATGTGCGCGTTCACTATTACATAATTCCAATGTTTGCTGCAATCTTACCTCATCTCTTCCGTGCAATACAATATTGTATTTTTTAGAGAGGTTTATACACATAACCCGTCCAAGGCCGGAAGATGCGCCTGTAATTAGCAAATATTGATTTGATTTGCTCATATAAGTTATCTATTGTGCTGTAAATCCCCCATCAACACTCATCACAGTCCCGGTAATCCAACTGGATGCTTCAGACAAGAGAAAAGCAATGGCATTTGAAACATCTTCAGGTTTTCCCAGACCAAGCGGGTGTAATTTGTGTAAATATTCGGTATAATCTGCCTTAAACATGCTTTGAACAGAATTCATCATAGGTGTTTCAACAAAGCCCGGTGCAATACAGTTTACCCTTATTTTTTTAGATGCAAGTTCAATTGCAAGGGACTTGGTGATTCCATGCAAAGCTGCTTTGCTCATCGCATATCCAACATTTGCCGCAGATCCAACCAAACCATATACAGATGATATAAAAACAATTGAACCTTTTTCGCCTGCATAAACCTGCCGGCGAATAAAAACTTTTGCCAGTTCAATGGCTGCATAGGTGTTCAGATTGTAGATTTCGGTAGATTTTTCTGCAGTGACAGATTTTAACGGCGAGATGTAGGATCTACCCGCTAAATGAACAAAGCCGTTGAGCTTTCCAAATTCGCTGACAATTTGCAATACTGCATCCTTAATTAATTCTTGCTTAGAAAGGTCAAGGGCTAATATTTTGTCCGAAGGTTTACATTCCTTTTGTGTCTCTAAAAGGCCAGCCTCATCTATATCTGCCAAAATCAAATTAGCGCCCATAGCTGAAAGCACACAACTGGTAACCCTTCCTATACCGGATGCAGCCCCCGTTATAAGGTAGTTATTATTTTGTAAATTAAACGGATTTGTGGAATACTTCATATTACGCTACAACCCCGATCGGATTCAAAATTCTTTTAAATTTAAGCTTGTTAATCCTGTCGTAAATATATCGTGCTGCCTGTGGCGCTGTAATCAAACAGGTTGAGTTAGACAAATCAACATTATTCTGGATACCTGTAATTTCAGGTTTTAAGAACGGATAGTACATCCCTTTTTTATAGACGGTGTCGTCAAAAATGTTACTTAAAAAATTAAAATCAGTACCCATAAAATAAGCAAGATTGGCCGTGATATCAGATGCACCAAAACCATAAATTGACTCATTCTTTATATTTTCTACCAGGCGCATCGTATTTTCAATTGACCTCTTAAATAAATCATAATGTACCATAAAATACTCCCTGTCTATGGTGTTTTCTACAAGTAGTGCATTATTTGATTTCAAACCATCTTTAATAAATAGGCCGAACAAAAAACCACAGGTCGAAATATAGTTAAAACTAAAATTCTTTAGTGAAGCTGCATTTAATCTAAACAACTCGGTAAGGGTATTGATAGAAAAATAATTAACATGCTCGTGAATAAGATTATGAAAATTCAATTTTTCAATAAGCACTTCCATGCTTGGTACGCAGATTGCAAACAGCGAATTATCACTTACTTTATTCATTACATTGCCGAGTGTGGAATTAATACCCGGAATATGCTCGAACGTTTGATCAGAAATAATCAAATCCGGAAGGTCTTTATTAAACCCTGGTATTTCTACATTGTCTACATAATCCTTAAAACAAATTATACCATCTTCATTCGTCAGGAATTTAACCGGAATTGCGGGATCAATTCCAATAAAAAGTTTTGCTTTAATTTTCTGTTTAACTGCTTTAATTAATGAAAGGTCAAAACAACCAATATCAATAACACGGTTAAACTCCATCCCTGAAACTTGCTCTAATTGCTCAAGAAAAAACCCGATTCTTCCCTGCACTCCACTATTTTGTGTATTGTAGTTGTATTCATCGTTATATAATTCCGAAAGCGCTACTTCTGATTCGGCCTGGAAATGCCCACAATCCTGGCAAATGTATAAATTCAAATTTTTAGCGTTATACCGGGCTGTCTTAGAAACATTTTCACGTGATAAATAAACAGAATTCAAAGGATACCGCGGCAATGACAAAACAGGTTCAAGTTTAGAGCTAACGCAAACGTTGCATTTCATACATTAATAGTTATTACTTCTTTAGAGTTGTATTTAACCGCCGTGGTCATTACTTATTTTTCTTCGACAATACCATTTCTTTAAGTCCACCTACTGTTTTTGCGGCAAGCAGATCATTTCCAGACAAGGAAATTGAATAATTCTCTTCAATAAATGCAATTATAGATAAGGATGTAAGTGAATCCCAAGCTTCGAAACTTTGCAGTTCATCACTCTCAGCTACCGAATCAGTCTCCAATAATTCAGCTATCTGATTTTCAAAATTTTCCATATTGTTAAATTGATGGTTGCGTTGTACTATTTTTTAATTTTTCAGTTAGATCGATAATTCTGGACACCCGAGAATTTTTAAAATATTTCATTCGATCTTCATGTTGAATAAAAATATCGGTTTGCCAGCTTCCCCTTAATAACTCTTTGCCACTGGGATCATTGGCAGGCTGGTAAATAATATCGGCTACAATTCTATCAATACCCACTTCATTAATTCCCGATTTATGCCAAAGTGAGCTATTCATAATTATAAAATCGCCTGGTTGTAATTCAGGAGTAAACTGCGGCCAAACTTCTTTAAAGTTATCGGGGTTAATCTCTCCTGCATCGCCAAGATAACCGTACTTATGAGTACCCAAATAGAATGTTAGCCCCCCGTTTTTTTTGCCTGCGTAACTTAGGGGAACAAAAAAGGAGGCCTTGTCAGGCAATCCAACGTGATAACAATAATCGTGATGCAAAAATATTTCTCCGGGACTAAATTTGTCTTTTATTACAAACCTGTGATTTAAAAGAGCTACATTTTTTCCAAAAACCTGTTCAGCAAAATCTAATAAAATATCATTCTTATAAATTGTTGCCAATTTCGGCGGTAAAGGTTCTTTTAAATCGACTGGATTACTGGTATTAACATTTCTTCCTGCTGCCAGGTTTTTTTCGTAAAAACTATCCCATTCAGCTTTCCACTCGTTTATTAATGCTGCGGGGATTGCGTTTCTAACTACAAAAAGTCCGGTCTTATCAAATACGTTTTTGTCAAACTTCTCAGCATCTAATTTCTCAATTAAACTGCCTACTGTTCCAGGATCATTATATCCCATAATTGTATATTTTAATTAAGTGATGAATCGGAATTTCAGTTCGCTGTCGGCGGTACTTTTAGATTTGTTGCATTTCGCCAATGCATTGTAATGAATCGGAAATAAATCTCTGCCTGGTGTTTCAAGGCTATCTATTTGTACATTATCGAAATCACGGAGCAATACTTTAAATCCATGTTCAGTAAAACGCCAGCAATCGGGTATCGGACCATGAATTCGCCAATTGAGCGGTGCTGATACTAGTAAATAACCCCCATCCTTCAGGATGCGTCTCATTTCTCTTATACCTCCAAAAGGATCAAGTGTATGCTCAAGTATTTCCAGCCCCACAACAACGTCGTATGTTGAGTCGGGGATAAAGTGATTGTGTTTTGTTATATCCCCAACATGAGTTGGTGCATACGTATCAACAATGTCAAATGTATCGATATCAAAGTTGATGAAAGACTCGCGTATCAGTGAACGTTCCTGAGGACCTATTTCAAGCAGTTTTCCTTTTAAATGAAATAAATCTTTGGCGGTTTTCTTTATAAATTCATTGACGTGATCTCTTGCGATAGGTCCAGTTTCTGCATCAAATTGAGATATTATGGCCATATTGTTAATTTATAATTTAGCAAGTTACGTTAATACTCTTTTATTTCACAAAACGCAAGATTCTCCACAGACATTACCATAGAAGCCCATGTGAGGCCAACGCCAAAGCCGGCAATGCAAATGCGATAATGGCTAGTAGTTAGTTTTTCACCCAATGTAAAACAAATGGCGGTAGGAATACTTACACTGCTGGAGTTACCAAAATGCTCCACGATATCCGAAGGTATTTTTTCACGTGGCACACCTATTTTATCGGCCAGCTTTTGCAGCATAAACCTGTTCGGCTGGTGAAACATAAAGTAATCTATATCTTCTTTTTTTACAGCAGCTTTTTCAAGCAATGACTCAATCATTGGCGGCACTTCTCTTTGAACAAAATTAAATACCTCATCGCCTTTCATAACCAGGTTATTCAATGACCTGAAATTACCAGAACCATCTTCCTGCATCTGCGCTGTTTCATGACTGGCAGGCATTTTAAAACCCCCAGCCGGAATTTGTAAAGCGCTGGCCCCGCTACCATTCATCTTTATATTGCCATGCATGGTTACTGGCGTCGTAGATTTCTCCAGTATAGTAACAGAAGCACCATCACCAACCAATGGATTGCTGTTCCTATCTCTTTTCGAAACTTTTCTGCTTAAAACATCTGCATTCAACAACACCACTTTATTTATGCCAGGCTGCTCCAGCAGCATAAAAGCCTGGAAAATACCTACCACGTAACCGGCACAGCCCTGATTAATATCAAGACATATCATATCTTCCTTCAAAGAAAAATGTCCCTGAATAATATTGCTGGTAGGCGGCATAAAATAGTCCGGCGACTGTGTTACCAGTACCATCGCATCTATTTCTTCCTTTTTCAGCAATTCCTTCTCAAATAAATAGTTGAGCCCGTGAATACATAGATCAGAAACGCAAACTTCTCCTGTCACTATTCTGCGCGTGTTATAGCCCATTGTTGTTTTCAGCTTTAAGGATTTTGCTTCGCTGAAATTGTAATTGCCCATTTCGTCTTCAAACTTTACTTCGTTTGCAGGCAAAATGGTAAGGACACCTGTTATTTTCTTATCGTGAAAAATTAAGTTCATTCCGGAACACCTTTACTTTTTAAAAGAGCTATTATTTTATCAATTCCAGAAAAATTATCCGGAACGATATCCATTCCATCAATAGAAATGTTAAATTCATTGTCCAGTGCAACCACTAATGACACAACATCAAAAGAGTCAAGCATTCCCTGTTGTATAAAATTTACATCGCTGTTAAAGTCAAACTCAGGCCTTAACTCGGTAAGAATATTAACTATTTTGCTTCTCATATTTCAACGAACGGTTTATATAAACATGATCAAATAATTTCTCTCTTTTAAAACCAAAATGTTCATATCGCCTAATGGCATTTTGATTTGTTTCTATTACCCAGAAAATTTGCCTTTGGGCGTTTTCACAATCATTAAAAAACTTGTGTATCAATGCAGATCCGATTTTTTTTTCGCGGTGTTCTGGGTGAACAAACCAATATCTTAAATATGCCGTCTGACCTTTTTTTTCAAATATAACAAACCCCTGAACTTGTTCCCTATCCTCACTATAAATTACAAGACTGCCGTCTTCAGCCCATTTCAATAACTCATCGTACGAAGGTATTTGTTCGCAATATGGATCAAAATATTTTTCAAATAGCTGTGTGATCTTTGCAAGGTATGTACTATTCCCATAAAAAATATGGTCACTTTCTCTTTTTGGCACAGGCAAATTACTTGCGGGCTTGCTCATCCGGACAAGAGAAGTATACTGTTCAAATGATGCCTTCCGAAAAACATCTCTTATCACGGGTTCACTTTCTCTTCCGATTAAGTCCGTTACAAATATCTCTTTGGGATACTGTAAACAAAAGTTTTGCAAATCATATTCCAATGAATCCAACCCTTGGGTAATATAAAAAAGACTAAAATAATCTTTGTTGCTTTTTAACAGAAAAATGGTGTTACCAATTTCTGCAAATTCCAGCTGGTTCTTTTTTAACCAAAGTGTTGTTTTCTCAGGATCTAGATAAAAGTTAGTCTGATAACCTTTTCCCTTTACCTTGATTTGGTTAGTTAACCGATGAATGTCTTCAATTGAAAAAACCGGATTCATCACGCATTTACCTGATTATTTAATAAGAGCCTGTCTATTTTGCCATTCGTATTCCGGGGTAATTGTACCATGCGGATGAATGTATTAGGTACCATATATTTGGGAAATATATTTCCAATTTCCTTCCGCATGACAGGTATTAATATTTCGCTTGCCGATTCATAAAATAATACAATTTCCTTCTTTGAAAAATTGTATACTACACAACCATTCTCAACCAGCTTTAATGTATTAATAATTACATGTTCTATTTCGCCCAGTTCAATGCGGTATCCCAGATGTTTTACCAAACTATCTTTGCGGCCTTTAAATATTATCTCACTCTTATCGTTTGTGTAGACCAAATCTCCTGTTCTGTAGATAATTTCAGGATAAGCAGTATTCAATGGGTTTTGCACGAAAGCCTTGCTGGTTTTTTCCGGGTTATTATAATATCCCATAGCTAAAGATGTTCCCCGCACACAAAGCTCCCCCTCTTCCTGTAAACTAGCAAGCTTATCGTCCTGGTTTAATATAAGCACATCAGTGTTTCTGCAAGCAAAGCCAATAGGAATGGGTTCATCGTCACGTAACTCGCGCTCAACAATATAATAAGTACAATCAAGTGTAATTTCAATAGGGCCGTAAAGATTAATAAACCTGGTTCCTGGCATATTTTTTTTCCAGTAATTAAATTGTTTTGTAGGGAAAACCTCTCCCGCAAACCAAACCGTTTTCAATTCCGGCAGGGGCATCCTGGAGATCAAATCCATATTGGCAATGTTCACCATTATCGTAGGTACCCAAAAGATAAAGGAGACAGACGTCTCCTGCATCAACTTTAAAATATTTACAGGGAAAGCGGATTGTGTTTCCGGAATTAAAACAATAGCGCTTCCTTTTACCATTAACATACACAATTCAAAGCTGTATATGTCAAAGACAAGTGGTGATAAAGAACCAATAATCTCGTTGTCTGTAATTTTTAACGTATCAATTGCCCACTCCGTAAAATCAATAAAACTCTTGTGATTCAAAACTACACCTTTAGGTGTTCCTGTAGAGCCTGAAGTATTAATGATGCAAAGGGGGTCAGCATCAATTAGTTTCTCAAGATTGCTAAATATTTTTTTCTCATTAACCGCAACATCCAAATTTACACTACCAGTCGATAGAATAATACCTGTATATCCTGTCTCTTTTATTTTACCAATGTTTTCATTATTGGTAATTACCAGAACAGGGTTGATAAGCAACAATATATTTTCAATTCGTTTAGCAGGAGATTTAACATCCAAATTCATATAGAAGTTGCCACTTGCGATAATAGCTATATCATACTGAATACTATCAATTGACTTAGGCAAAAAGATAGCAATGGGCCTATTTATCTGCCCAGACAACACTTGTGTGATATGCTCTGCTATTACGCATACATGTTTATATAGCTGTTCGAAATTAATTTTCATTTCGCCATCTATAATTGCTACCCGAACAGGGTAGTTATTGCATGTTACTTTGAAATATTCGATTAAATTGATCTTCACCTTACTTATTCATTATTTTACAAATCTTAGATAATACCTCCTTTTCCAGCCCGGTAAATAAGGGCAAGCATAAAATTCGCGAAGAAATGGACTCAGAAACAGGCATGTTCTTTCCTCCAGTATAATCAATAGTATTAAGTGAAGGATAAAAATATCTTCTCGGAAAAATATTCTCGTTATTTAATGCAGATTGTTTGTCTAATAGCTTTTCTTCGTTTTCAAAAATTACGGGATAATAACTGTAATTCCACTCGGTACCTGCCCTGATTTTCAATTGTTGATAACGGTTTGCATCGAGATTTGCGTTATAAAACAAAACGATTTTTTCTCTTTCTGCAATTATTTGTTCCAAATAAGGCAGCACTGCCAGGCCCATAGCGGCCTGCAACTCCGAAATTTTAGCATTGATCCCCACGCCAAAAAAAGTATAAGGACTGCTATGTCCAAAATTATGACTATAGAAAAGCTTTTTATATAACTCTTCATTATTACAAAACATAGCTCCACCCTCTCCGGTGTGAAATAATTTTGTTGCATGAAAACTACACGTGCTTATATCTCCATAATTAAAAATGGAAGAACCCTTATAGTTTACTTTGAAGCAATGGGCCGCATCATAAATTATTGTCAGATTATATTTTTTGGCAATGCTGTCTATCGCCTCAATATTACAAGGATTACCAAAAACATGTGTAGCCAGAATGGCCGTTGTTTTAGGTGTTATAACTTCTTCTATTTTAGCTTCATCTATCGTAAGATATTCTGGATGAATATCAGCAAAAACCGGCGTCGCGCCTTCCCAAACAATCGCCGCTGATGTTGCAACGTAAGAAAACGGCGTCGTAATTATTTCGCCCCGGTTTCCCAGCAATTTCACAGCTATTTGTAAAGGAAGTGTTCCATTGGTTGTGCTAATGATGTTTTGGACATTCAAATATTGCTTTAGCTTATCTTCCAATTCGCGGATAAGGGGCCCTCTGTTTGTGAGCCAATGAGTATCCCATGCACGTTGTAAAATAGCTGTATATTCTGAATAGGGAGGAAGAAAAGTCTTTGTTACATTAATCATATCATACCCATTGATGAGAATCGATAATTCCATTCTTTTTAACAAACACTAATTCTACCAACCATAAAACTTCAGGTTTAAAAGGTCTGTTGATATCAGTGATTTCAAAGAGACGATAATTTTTTTTATCCATGAAATTGATTACCTCTAAAAAACTATTTTTAAAGTACTTGTTCACTACTCCCGCCTCAATCATAAAAATTTCCGTTTTGCCAAAAAAATCACTTGATCCTTCAAGAACATCAATATCCAAACCTTCGGCATCAATTTTTATGATATCCGGTACGGGCAACTTTTGTCCGGCAATTAACTCATTTAAGGTAACCACAGGTACCTCAACCTGTTTATACCCATGCTTTTTTACATCTTCATCAGAATAGACGAAACTACAGCTGTCATCCCTGTCGACAATTGTAAATTTGAAAATGCCAGATTGCTTTCCAGCCCCCACTGCATTAAAAAACACTTTGCTATTGGATTCCAAAATATCCCTTATTGATTCCTTCATATGTGCCTGCGGTTCCAACAATGTAAACCTGCAATCCGGAAATTGTTTTAGCGCCTCCCTTGTCCAATCTCCTCTGTTAGCACCTATATCAATTATATGATTCGGCTTAAATTGGACATCGTTCAATATTCCATAAAAGTTTTGCAACAAATTACTTTTTTCATGTAAAGCATCGCCACCCACATGAATACCGCGCTGGTATCCAAGTGAAGAAGCCATAGGGTCCAGGATTTTCCGGAGCAGACTTTTTATTTTTCTTTTCATATCAGCTTAAATTCTTCCAGTTAAAAATTGGTTTAATATAGCCCGGCTCTTTACCCAACCAGGTTCCTAATGCCCTGCCGCCTTCATGTATGTCGAATGACACAATGTCTTTTTCCACAAATATGGCTTCTCTTGCATCTTCTATCAAATAGAAAGTAAGATAATAGCTGCCAATATTTAAAAACCCTTTTGGAAGCATACATACCAGGTGGTTGTGTCCATCTTTTAATATTACACCTGCGGAAAGATGTGTAAATGCAAATATAGGTTCGCCTTCTTCATTGTTCAAAACCAAGGTGATTTGGCGGCGGGATGCATTTCGTTTAATATCGATCTTGATATTGATTTCAATTTCATGAAACTCATCAAGTGCTATATCAGGCGTTTCTCCCTTTGGATTAAAACTGATTTCTATTAAATTAAACTCACCGGTATCATAGTTTTCATCAAATATTTTACAATTCTGACTTTCCGATGCACCTTTTAAATACATGGTCACAGCATCAGTAGAATTTCCGATGTATTTTATTTGGCCATTTTCCAACAGGACGCCTCCACCACACAAACTTTTTACAGCAGCCATATTATGACTTACAAATAAAACGGTTCTGCCTTCTCCTGCACTTACATCCTTCATTTTGCCCAATGCCTTTTTTTGAAATTCTGCATCGCCCACTGCAAGCACCTCATCTACAATCAAAATTTCACTTTCAAGATAGGCTGCTACTCCAAACGCCAGCCGTACATACATACCGCTGCTGTATCTTTTAACGGGTGTATCTATATACCTGGCAACGCCGGAAAAATCTACTATCTCGTCAAACTTATTCTTTATCTCTGTTCTGCCCATACCCAATATGGCGCCATTCAAAAAGACATTTTCACGGCCGGTTAATTCCGGATGAAAACCTGTACCCACTTCAAGCAGGCTGGCCACCCGCCCCTTTATTTTTATTTGGCCTGTAGTGGGCGCTGTAGTACGACTGAGAATTTTCAAAAGTGTGCTTTTACCCGCTCCATTACGGCCAATGATACCCAAGACATCGCCGGGCTTTACATCAAAATTTATATTGCGCAATGCCCATGAATATTCGCTCGTTCCTTTTTTTGTACGATCGTTCTCTTCACCAATAGACAGGTAGGGGTCTTCTTTGCCCCTCACCTTGTGCCACCATCGGTTAAGATCATGAGAAATAGTACCGGTTCCCACCTGGCCAAGACGGTATTGTTTGCTGATATTATTTACCTGTATAACGCTGCTCATATTATACCGTATCCATAAAAGTTTTTTCTACCCTGTTAAAAATAATTGTACCTATCAATAATAAAACCAGCATCCATATAAAACTATAGCCCAGCCATTGCCAGTTTAATTCGCCTGCACCCAGGTATACTTTCCTGAAAGCTTCTACCAGTGAAGTCATGGGATTACTAATGATTAACCATTTGTACTTTGAAGTGATGGTTGAAACCGGGTAAATAATGGGTGTGGCATACATTCCTAATTGAACGCCAAACCCGATTATAAAAACCAGGTCGCGGTATTTGGTTGTTAATGCTGAAAGAATTAACCCCAGCCCCAGTCCCAGCCCTGCCATAATTGCCAATACAATCGGTGTAATATATAGTATGCCAACAATGTCAGGATGTATGGTGGAACCCTTTAATAGGTAATAAAAAAAGACAATCATGAACAAAAGAAACTGTATGGCAAATTTGATAAGGCCCGAAATCACTTTAGAAAGCGGTAATACCAACCGGGGAAAATATACCTTGCCAAATATATTGGCATTAACAGTAAATGTATTACTGGTAGCGGTAAGTGTTTCTGAAAAATAATTCCAGATAGTAATACCTGCAATGTAAAACACCATAGGTGGCAGGCCATCGGTTGATAATTGGGCAATATTGCTAAAAATAATCATGTATGTAATCGTCGTAAGTATGGGTTGTATAAAAAACCAGATAGGTCCAAGAATGGTTTGTTTATATACTGCCACCAAATCCCGCTTTACAAACATCAGCAGCAGGTATTTATAGGCCCATACTTCTTTGAAATTTAACTGAAAAATACTGTTCCGGGGTTCAATGGTAAGGTCCCACTTCTCAATATTTTCTTGCAGGGTATTATTCATAAATAATGGTGAAAGCGTTTATGTCAGGGTATGCGGTTTTTAAGAAACCGGTTATTATTTCTTGCCGAAAGGCCACCAGCTCTTGCGCGCTCCTTCGTTCTCAAAATAACTATTACCTGCATTTTTTTTGATGTTACCATAGCCGTATCCATAACCGTAACCATAATTGTATCCATAACCGTATCCACCACTTCTGCTGCTGATATCGTTTATTACAATGGACAGGTGCGGTAATTTCTTTTCCTGGTATATATCATTGATCAGGTTAACCTGTTTTTTAAGTGTATAATTATGCCTAACAATATACACGCAGGCATTTGCCTGTTTACCCAATGTAATTGCATCGCTTACCAGGCCAACTGGCGCGGAATCAATAATAATTACATCGAATTGCTTTTTTAATTCAACAAACATGGTTTCCAGTTTTTCGTCGAGCAGTATTTCTGCAGGATTGGGTGGTACCGGTCCGCAAGGCGCAACGAACAGGTTCTCTACTTCGGGTACCTGGTATACGATGTCCCTCACCTCAATATTGCTGGTCACCAGGTAATTGGTAATTCCTTTCCGCTCATTCATGCCCAGACCCTTTAATATTTTGGGTTTGCGGATATCCATTTCAAGAATAATGGTGCGCTTGCCGCTCAGCGCAAGTACGGCGCCAAGATTGGTACTTATAAATGATTTGCCCTCGCCGCTGAATGAAGATGTAACAAGAATTACAGGCTTTTCATTCTTTGGCAAAATATATTGAAGATTGGAACGAACAATGCGGAACTGCTCTGCAATATAACTGCGGTTGTTTTGCCTTACTATCAGCGTATTGCTTTCGGCTGCATGACCAATTTCGCCCAATATCGGTGTAGATGTGATCCTGCTGATGTCGAGCTTTGACTTTACCTTATCATTTAAATACTCTATTATAAAGATTATTCCGGCGGGTAAACTCAAGCCCAGGAATAACGCAATAATGTACATTCCTTTGGGATTGGGTGAAACCGGAGCACCACCGGCCATGGCCGGTTCAAGTATCATGATATCAGCAGTGGTGGAAGCGGAAGCGATGGCGGTTTCCAGCTTTTTTTGCAGCAAAAAAGAATAGAGCTCCTGTAATATGCCCTGCTGGCGGGTTACTTCCAGCATTTGCTTTTGTTTGCCGGGTATGGAGCTGATATCTGTTCTTGCCTGTTGTTGTTTTGTGCTGAGATCGCCTGTCGCCAGCAGCTGTGCATTGCGTACGTTCTTTAAATTCTCCAGGATATCCTGCCTGAGTTTTTCAATGGCCGTTTCTGTATTCTGTACAAGCGGGTTACCGGGCTGCGTTGTTTTTAAAAGGGTTTGTTTTTTTAACTGGAGGTTGTTGAACTCTGTAACCTGCGCCGTCAGGGTGGGTTCTTCAATACCCAGGTTAGACGGTACAAGTCTGTCGGAATTAACCGGGTTGCTCATGTATTTCGACAGGTACTCAACAATCTTTGCATTTCTTTGAGCCATTGTTATCTGCTGGTTGCTTTCCGTTAGATCGCTGAAAAAAAGTGCCGTTTGTTGCTCTGGAGCAAACAGCTTGTTTTTTTCCCTGAAATTCTGAAGGTTTCTTTCCACGCCGCCCAACTCTCTTTTTAAAGTATCCAGCTGGTTGTCTATGAATTGCAGGGTGCTGAACGCAATTACTTTTTTATCTTCATAGTTCGACTGCAGGTATTCCTTCATGTACTGGTTCACAATATTCAATCCCAGCTTTACATTGTCTGTGGGAAAAACAATGGTGATCACGCTGGTACCTTCCAGTTTTGCTACACTTATTGAACCGCTTAGCCCCACTGCCAGGCTTTCTTCGGGTATCCAGTTAATGATGTATTCATTGGGGTCTGCGCGCAGCATGTTTGGATACAATGCCTGCAGCTGAAACTCGATATTCCCTTTTTTTATGGGCTGGTTAAAACTATAATTGGTGAGTTCGCCATTTAACTGGAACTGGTTATTACTGATTATTTTAACCATAAAAGATATGGCGTTGGCAGAATCAGTGATATCATTAATGACCCATTTAAAAGGCATGTCTGACGGATGCACAACCGAAGTCCGTATTTTACCTTTTATATAATACTGTTTTTGAAAACCAAGGCCGCGTACGGTGCGGGCTGCCAGCGAACGTGATTTAATGATCTCAATTTCGTTGTTGATATTGCTGTTATCATCGGGCAACGCAAATATGTTGCTGAATTTTTCGCCACGGTTACCGTATGGATTTTTATCTTTTACCAATAACTTTCCGGCTACATTGTATATAGGTGTTGAATAACGCAGTTTTACCCATGCAAGGGTGAGCGCCAGGGCTAATGAAATAATGATCCAGGGCAGAAAGCGGATGTATTTCTGTACAATTTCCCGGGGACTCATGCGGTTGTCCGGAGACGTGATGTCTTGTGTTTCTTCCATGTAGTTAATTCTTCCTTAATACAGAATATAAAATAGCCAGAACGGATACTAACGTAGCTGCCAGCGATACGTTTCTGAGCAGCGTTTGGTCTGTTCCGGTGGGTTTTTTTCGAATGGGTTCTATGTATACCAGGTCGCCGCTGTGCAGGTTAAAATAATCTGACCTGTAAATGCCGGCGTCTTTAATATTTAGCCTTGCCGTAGTTCTTTTATTATTTTCTTCCCTGATGACCAGTATATTGTCGCGGCGGCCAAAAGCGGTAATGTCTCCTGATAAAGCGAGTGCATCCAGAATGGTCAGCCGGTCTTCCGGGATATTGATAACGCCTGGCTTGGACACTTCACCTAATATGGTTACGCGTTTATTCAGAAACCTGATATCAACATAAGGATGTTTTAAAAAAGTATCCAGCTTTTGCTCCAGCATATTTTTTAGCTGCATTTTCGTAAGCCCTTCTGCATGCACCGGTCCGAGGCTGTGAAATAGAAAATTTCCCTGTGCATCAACCAGGTAACCACGCCCGCCGCCACTGTTGGATCCGTCGGTAGACGTACTAACAATAGCACCGCTGCTTGTTTGCATCTGGTTGTACAGCGCAGTGGCTTCCGGGTTATCACTGAATACAGTAACAGACAATAACTCTCCTTTTTGTATGGTGGGTTCGGGCACCACAATACTGGCTAAAGCGGCGGAGTCTATACCCTGCAGGTAAAGCCGCTCCTGGTGCACTTTTTTACTGGGTTGACAACTGCCAAAGACAACTGCCATCATCATTAATAAAATAAACAATTTGTTACAGGTTGCCATGTGCATGAATTATAATTTGTAAACCCGGTTATTTTCTAATGTATATCCCTGTTGTTCCTCTGTACAAAAGGCGGTGGAATTGTCAAATGTAAGTTTATAGCCCCATTCGCTGACCCAGCCGGTTTGCCTGGCCGGATTACCGGTTACCTGCGCAAATGCCGGTACCGGTTTTGTAACCACGGCACCCGCACCCACCAGCGCATAGCAACCAATCTCCACACCGCATACCACAGTGGCGTTTGCCCCAATAGTGGCGCCTTTGCGCACAATAGTTGCTTTGAATTCCTGTTTTCTTTCAATAAAACTGCGCGGATTGATAACATTCGTAAAAACCATCGAAGGCCCAAGAAAGACATCGTCTTCCACTACAACGCCCTTGTACAACGATACATTGTTCTGAATTTTTACCCCGTTGCCTATTATCACATCACGGTCAACATACACATTCTGCCCAATAATACAGTTATCGCCAATCACAGCTCCCGGCATAATATGTGAAAAATGCCAGATGGCGGTGTCATCTCCCACCTGTGCACCGGCATCCACTACAGCCGTTTCATGTTTAAAGTATGGCACTGTTTGTTTCAAAAGGTGTAATTACCGTTTATAGCTGTTGGCGTTCATGGCTTGTTCGCGCGCAAAGGTAACGGGGTTATATTGCCGCTGTCTACAAAAGCTACCAGGCGGTAACCCAGACTTTCAATCTCAAGCTCCACCTTGTTGCCTTTTTTCCGAATCACTTTTGCATGTTTCTCCATAAGGGCACCCGCATTAATAATCACTACATCATTTGGTTGAAAATCCAGTGCCTGTACCTGAACGTTGCTATACTCGTTCAGAAAACGTTTTATCCGGTCTATTTCTAATTGCTTTATCACGGCGGGTTGGCCGAGCCAGTAGACAAAATTGAGTACCCCATTGACAAAACGTACGTTTTTTTCTTCTTCCTCGGTTACATGTACAAAAACATACGACTTAAAAAGCGGCTCCTCCACGAGCTTCATACGGTCGCTCCATTTGTGCAAGGCCTTGTTAAGCGGACAGTAACTTACAATGCCCTTGTCTTTCAGCAACTGGTCTATCTTCTTCTCCCAGCGCGGCTTTGTATATACGGCCAGCCATCTTCTTTTACTCATAACTGCTTGCGGACTGGGTACAGCTTCGCCACCTCAGTCACAAATTTTATTTGTAAACTGTTAGAAATTAATGATTTACATATCATTTTTCCTAGTCCTTTATAAGTGAAAAGGGCATAAGTGGTAATTAAATACCGCTTATACCCTAATCTAAAAGTTTTTATGCAAGGCAGGAACGTTGTCTTTGTTCACAGATAATCTTCCTAATTTAAGGGTGCGTGCAACTAGCTCTTACTGTCACTGGTCTTCCTCACAAACCCTGGTTTCACATTCGCTGCAAATATAGGTGTTTTTACCATCCAACCGGAGCGCATACCGCCTGTAACTGGCTGTACAAACCAGGGCGTTAAAAAGAATTTCAAAGCAACACTTATCGGGGTTAACGGTCCCTTCACCACCTCCCGCTGCAAACAATAAATTATTCAGCTTCAGGCTCAATTGCACCAAGAAGCGGAGAGATCAACCAGGTAAAATAGTACGCGCCCTTGCAAATAGCATTTTCAGTTGATGTTTTATGAACCAGCGGCACAGAGAAATCACGAAAAGGAGAATACTGTAGAAAACGGACGCATACTTTAGTGGCCTGTTAGCAGGCTGTGACGGCCCGGCCAACTAACCCCGGAAACTACGTACTATTTTCCCGTTCGCACACGCAGATATCGCAGTTATTGTTATCTTAAAGGCGTGAACCAACGCTTTTATTCCTTAGACATATTCCGCGGCGCCACAGTGGCCTTAATGATACTTGTCAATAACCCGGGTAGCGGTAAATATATTTATTCCCCATTGGAACATGCCGCCTGGCACGGATGTACGCCCACCGATCTGGTCTTTCCTTTTTTTCTTTTTGCAGTGGGCAACGCCATGGCATTTGTAATGCCCAGGATGGAGCAGGCCGGCACATCGTATTTTCTGAAAAAAGTTTTTAAAAGAGCGTTTCTCATATTTGCTATCGGCCTGTTTCTAAACTGGGCCCCTTTTGTAAGCTGGAACGGCGATCACCTTGTTTTTCGTTACTGGGTAAACCCCGCCAACCCGCAAAACGGCATTCGGATATTGGGTGTGCTGCAACGTATTGCTCTTTGTTATTTATTTGCCTCCCTTATCATTTATTTCTGTAAACCCCGCGGCGCCTTCGTGGTTTCCGCCATTCTTTTATTGGGATATTGGACCGTTTGCCTGCTGGCCAATCCAGCTGATCCTTATAGCATCAGTGGCTGGTTTGGAACAGATATCGATAAACAAATGCTGGGCATCCCGCATATGTACAAAGGCGAAGGCATTCCGTTTGACCCGGAAGGAATCATGAGCACCTTCCCTGCAATTGCCCAGGTTGTTTTTGGGTACCTGGCCGGAAGCTATATCATCCAGAAAGGAAAAACTTTTGAAATGTGCACCGGCCTTTTTGTAACAGCTGGCGTGTTGATATTCGCTGGTTTTTGCTGGCATATGGTCTTCCCCATCAACAAAAAAATATGGACCAGCTCTTTTGTACTCTATACCAGCGGCCTTGCTATTTTTATACTCGCGGTACTTATTTACCTGATTGAACTCCGTGGCTGGAAAGCCCGCGTTACCCATTTTTTTGACGTATTTGGCAAAAACCCGTTATTCATTTTTTTCCTGAGCGGCTTTCTGCCAAGAGTGCTGGCATTGCTGCGGTGGACAGATCATACCAGTCCAGACGGTAAACCAGTCTACACCAGCCCATTGCCATGGTTCAATGAACATGTATGCAAAAACATTTCTGTAAACCCGTATAATGGTTCGCTCCTCTATGCCCTGTGCCTGGTGAGTTTTTACTGGCTGTTGGCCTATTGGCTTGATCGTAAAAAGATTTATATTAAAGTTTAGAAGTATATGGGGAAGTTAATTGAATTTTTGTTTCTAAACTAAACGCCCGATTTTTAAGATACCCGTTCAGTGTTCTATATAAAAGATCATACCCATGATCATTTAAATGGATTCCATCAAAGGTACATTCGCGTTTCAGGCGATTTTTTTCTGTAAGACCTGCATTCAAATCCCAAAAAGGAATATTTCTCTCCTCACATATTAGCAATAAATGTTGATTAAGGCTATCTACTTTAATATTTATTTCTGTTTCACTAATTTCATCCTGCCAATAATCCTTTCTTATTGGTATAATACTAGTTACAACCGGCAAAATCCGGCTCTCCTGTAATGTATCAATAATTTCAATATAATTTTTTAGGGTAGTGTTTTTTTCTACTCGATTTCTTATATCGTTTATACCCAACTGCAGAATACAAACTTTAGGGTTATATTTAATTACAGTTTCTTGCAAGTTCCCGAGGTAAGACATTGTAAGACTGCCACCAATAGCACAATTTCTCACATCACTTCGCAATAGTCCCTTACTCCAATTTCCATTTTCCATTCTTGAATCACCACCAATTGCAATTTTAATATTACCATTCCTTCGTTTTAATAACAATAACAATGCATTATAGACCGATTGGCGATGCTTGAATATTATAATGCCGGCGCCAAACATCAATAAAATGTTTAGTGCAATAGAAATTATTAATAAGATGATATACCAATTACCTATTTGTACATGAGAATTCATTTAGTTGATCTTAATAGAAGCTTTCGATTAAAAAAGTTTATTAGCGGCTCTTCTACCCATTTATACAATATTAGTGACCCGATTGTAATTAGGATAAGGCATAGAAGTAATCTGTGTGAACTGCTTAACCATGGCATCTTCGCAAAAATAGTATTATTTAACACATGGATGCCAGTGTAATGAAGAAGATAAATGGAATAGGATGCATCCCCCAGTTTTACAAATAATTTCTTTAGAAAACTTTGCTTTTTACTTTGTTCAAAGACAGAAACCGAATATATTATTAACGAAAAAGGGATGCCGAATTTAAGATATTGTTGTTGCAAAAGCACGCCAAAATTATTAAGTTGGCTGATCCAGGCAATTAACAACAAAATTACGGCTGTCCAAAAAAGAACAATCGCCTGTCTTCTGCTTAACATAAGTGGCTTGCTCACTAAGAGCCAGGCTATACAACATCCGTAAAAAAATTCAAAATTAATTGGATTAAAAATCACGGCACCAAACACTCCATTGAACAATCCATTTGCCCAAAACATGTTTAGTAAAATAAGTGCCAGCCAAAGAAGCATTAGACCCGCAAACATGCGCCGGCCAACAATAATCCCTAATCCAAATATAATGTAAAAAATAATTTCATAGGTAAGCGTATGAGCTGGTGGTATAACTGGAAACTCTCCAAGTTCGGTGTGAAATGGAAATAATGTTAGCGAGCGTAAAATATGGCTTAAACTGTAAAATTGCCTATATAATACTGCAAATAATAATAAAACTGCTAAAGTATAAAGCCAATAGATTGGATATATTCTTGCAAGGCGTTTTCCTAAATATTGGAAAAAACGACTTCGCATCCCAATATATTTATGATTGACATAATAAATAATAAACCCGCTTAATACAAAAAACATGTCGACACCGCACCAGCCAACAGTAAAAAAGCCATGCAGAATTGTCGGATCGATGGCAACACTTCCATGTTCCAGAAGAACCATTATAGCCGCAACAGCCCTGCATACTTGCAGATTATAAATTGTTTTCAATTTTGTTTTGTGTTGTTTCAAAGCTCTAAAGATAGGTGACCGGCTTAAAAGATAATATTAAACGGCGAGGATATGACATTTTTACTATCATATGCCTTCAAATTAATTACTTACCGCTAAATTTCGTTACCATTGCGGTTGCCAGTTATACGTATGCTAAAAAAATTTTTACAAAAAATACTCAGAAAGCCTGTTACGCGACTGGCCAATAAAATCTCCTCTTCGCCGGTGAAGAAAGATGTTTTTGAGTCGCTCGACATCGTATTAAAGCAATTACGCGATGGCAATACCTCTGCAGGTGCCATTATTCAGTACGAATTAAATGCCGGCCGGTTTATCATTTTTTCCGATCAGCACAAAGGCGCACGCGATTATGCAGATGATTTTGGCATTGCCGAAAATAATTATATAGCTGCACTGGATTATTACTACAACAACGGTTTTACATTTATCAACCTGGGCGATTGCGAAGAACTCTGGGAAAACACGCCAGACGTAGTGATGAAATCAAACAAACGCGTATTGCAGTCGGAAACACGTTTTCTAAAACAGAACCGCTATTACCGCGTCTTTGGCAATCACGATCTGGAATGGAAATATCCATTTCAGCAAATGCTGTACTTGAAACCAATATTTGGAGACACACTGAAAATATATGAAGGCATAGAATTGCAAACGCAGCATAACAACAAAACCTATTCGGTATTTCTAACGCATGGTCACCAGGGAGATAAAAGAAGTGATGGCAACCCTTTCAGCACCTGGATTGTAGCCGCTGTATGGACGCCCATCCAACGCTTCCTGAATATCAATATCAATACTACCTCCGATTCTTTTGCGTTGGTAGACACGCATAATATTATCATGTACGATTGGAGCGCTACGCAAAAACAACTTGTTTTTATATCGGGCCATACCCATAAACCTGTTTTTGCCTCGCTGGACCATATTGATTTGCTGACCCACCAGCTGCAGGAAGCAAAAATTGCCGGAGACCCGGTAGTCATCCAGAAAATTGAAGCCGACCTGGCCGGCTATTCAAAAGAATATGAAGGAAAGAAATTTGTGAAAAGCATGGCTTATCCTTCTTATTTCAATACCGGCTGCTGTTGTTTTGATGACGGCGATATTTCAGGAATCGAAATAGAAGGCGGATTCATTCGCCTTATAAAATGGGAACTTAACCCCGATGGCAGCTCTGCAAAAAAAGTGTTGGAACAATCTCCGCTGACGTATATTTTTGATCAACTACCCTCTTAGATTGTTTCTCGCAGCGGGCGGCGGAGGGGCAGAGGGCGCAATGCTACGCAAAAATTCATCGGGGGGCTGCACCCCCCGCTGGTGGATGTCGCCCTTTCAGGGCTTTGCAATAAATACAAATGACCGGCGGCCGCTGCTCATCTGCAGCCCGCCGCGAGAAACAACGCGAGAAATTGCCGGGAATTCACCGAGGGGATGCGCCCCCCGCTGGCGGATGTCGCCCTTTCAGGGCTTTGCAATAAATACGAATGTCCTGCGGCCGCTGCTCATCTGCAGCCCGCCGCGAGAAACAACGCGAGAAATTGCCGGGAATTCACCGGGGGGCTGCACCCCCCGCTGGTGGATGTCGCCCTTTCTGGGCACTGCAATAAATACAAATGACCGGCGGCCGCTGCTCCTCTGCAGCCCGCCGCGAGAAACCCGCTGCGAGAAATCAGCCGCGAAATTTTTGACTTTTGACTTTTTAATTTTTAATTGACTCCTTGTAATAAAGTGCACACTACTGCATCCAATACAAAATGAAACAGCAGCCCGAAGCATTTACCGCTCTTTATAAAGAATATGCAGAAGGCATCCACAAACTTTGCCTGGGCTATACCGGTGACGCTGCCCTTGCACAGGATCTGTTGCAGGAAACATTTATCAGGGTCTGGAACAATATGGAACATTTCAGGGGAGATGCCAAATGGAGCACCTGGATATACAGGATTGCTGTAAACACGTGTCTTTCATGGCTAAGAAAAAAGAAAGCGCTTCCTGTAGACACCGATCATCCACGCATTGCCCATATCAGCGACGAAATAAACAATGATGAACAACAGGTGCAATTGCTGTATACCTGCATCAGCCGCCTGGCAGAAACAGACCGTTTAATAATAACCATGGTGCTGGAAGAAAAGCCATACGATGAAATTGCAGAAATAACAGGCATTACAGAAAACAATCTCCGCGTTAAAATTCACCGCATTAAAAAACAACTCAGCGAAATCTACAATAGTTATGAAAGACTTTGATCAAATAAAAGATATGTGGCAGCAACAACCCCCTGCCGAAAAACAAGACATCGCGCCCGTTGCCGGAAACAAAATGCCCGCTGGCATTAAAGCAAAACTATTGCTGCAGCAATCTACGGCTATCGTAGTACTTACCATAATTGCCGCGTTATTGATTTGGGTAGGTTTTTTCAGTGGCAGTTTTTTTAAACGGCCCATTACCTATGCAGGGCTGCTGATGGCATTTTTAGTGATTATGATGCAATGGGGTATCTTGTTTTATACCTGGCTTAAAATAAAAAGAATAGATGATACGCTTGCGCCGGCGGCACATTTACAGCAATGGCAGGCATACTATATTTTCAGGAAAAAGCAGGTACAATGGAATATGCCCGTTTATTTTGTTTCGCTGAACCTGGCCATGGTCCTCTACCTTGCAGAAGCCGTCATTGATCATTTTAATGTATGGGTGGGCATTTTCCTGGTAGTGTATATCGCGCTCATGTTATTTACTTACCTGGTACTGGAAAAAATGTCACTGGCAAGGGAAGAAAAAAGAATACAAAGAATTATCAATTATCTGAAAGAACTCTCTCAACAACTAAGTGAAGAATAATTTTGTGTTAGGTGTTAAGTGTTGTGTTTTAAGTATCGAAAGCCTTTTGCCTGCAATTAAAAAAAACTTGCTGATTACTGGCAACGCAAACAAAAACCACAACACTCAAAACACAACACTTAACACTCAACACATTTATTTTACCAGTCCTTTTCCGGTTTATTGGGTTGCGGGCTGCCCTTTTGCATTTTTTGCTGAATTTCTTTTTCCTTTTGTTGCAGGGCTTTCAGCAATTGTTCTACCTGTTGTTTGTTCAGCTTACTCTGCTGCTGTTGCGGCTTCTGTTCCTGCTGTTTCTTTTGATCGTCTTTTTTATCTTTTTTATCCTTGTTCTCATTGCTTTTTTGTTCCTGCTGCTTTTTTAATTCCTTTAATGCCTTTTGCAGGTTTTCGCGTGCTTCTGTATCTGTAGCGTCCAGTTTCAATGATTCCTTCCAGGCGTCGATGCTTTCCTGTAATTTCTGTTGTTTGCTGAGCGCTACGCCTTTATTATAAAAAGCTTTTTCGCGTATGGCCTTGTCTTTTGCATTTTCAATGATCTTTTCATAAGACTGAATGGCCTCATCTGGCTTGCTGGCACGAAACTGCGCATTGCCATTATTATAGTTGGCGGTTGCATTGTTGGGATCTGTGGTCAGCGCTTTTTTGTATTCCTGTTGCGAAGCCTCATAATTCTTTTGCTTGTATAATTCATTGCCGCGGTGTATGGCCGCATCGTTTTTCTGCGCAACTGCGCAACAGTAAAAAAGACAAACCGTTAATATGGTAATAATGTGTTTCAGGCTAATTTCATTTTACGTTCAGGAATAAAAAGCTCGGCCATTAAAATAACCAGGGCAAGTGCTAAAAACCATTGAAAATAACTTTTGTAATCGGTAAAGGACCGGTCGCCTGTGGCAGTCTGCTCAATGGTAGCCAGTTGCGCCATAATTTTTGCTGCTGCATCATCTGTATCATCCAGTCGCAGGTAAATGCCATTGGTGGCCTGCGCCAGTTGCTGCAGTTCTGCTTCATTTAATTTTGTAATGATGGCATTGCCCTGTGCGTCTTTGCGTACTTCATTGTTTGTATAATCAATGATAGGCGCTCCTTCCGGCGATCCGATGCCCACCGTATTGATCATTACCCCGTTTTGCGATAAAGATTTTGCCAGCTGCAAAGCTTCGGGGTCATGGTCTTCTCCATCGGAAATTAAAATGATGGCTTTGTATTTTCTTTCTTTGCTGTTAAACGCGCTGTTGGAGATTTTGAGCGCTTCTCCAATGACGGTGCCCTGAACCGGCACGGCGTCCGGACTGGCATTCTGAATATACATTTTAGCGGCGCCATGATCGGTGGTGAGGGGCATCTGCAAATAGGCCCTGCCGGCAAATAATACCAGGCCGATGCGGTCATTCTCCATTCTGTCCATCAGCTTTGTCACCAGTTGTTTGGCCCTTTCCAAACGGTTGGGTTTGATGTCTTCTGCCAGCATACTGTTACTTACATCCAGCGCAACCACTACATCTACGCCTTTACGGTTTACCCGATCAGTTACGCCGGGCTTTTGCAGGTTGGCTGAAGCTACTACCACCGAAGCAAAAGCAATCAGTATCAAAATGAATTTAATAGCAAATTTGGCAGGTGAATAATCTTTTACCAGGGCGTTTACCAGTGCGGGGTCGCCGATTTTCTTCTGCATTTTCTTCTTCCAGCTTATCACCCATATAAATAAGACCAGCAGCAACGGTATAGCTGCCAGTCCCACCAGAAAAAGGATATGTTCAAATCTGTAATTCAATGCAGGTATTTTATATTATCCCAATTATTTTCAGCACACCGGCAATAACAGCCAGGCTGAAAGTTGAAATTACAAGCCTGCCAGTGAAAAAAACGTACCAATAAAAAAATTTGGCGATAATTTTTCAATTTGCTGGTACAATACCCGGTGCTGCAGGCTATTTCAGTCCCTTAAAAAAGCCCATTTGCTGCAGTATGCCCTTTACGATGGCCATCCGTGCCGGTCTCATATCAAATTTGGGATTGCTGGCATTAACCTGCAATGCAAAAAAATAGGGGTGTTTGTTTTCTTCTATCCAGCCTATCATCCAGCCAACCGGTTGCCCATTTTCGCGGAAGCCCCAACCGGTTTTATAACTCAGCTTGTAATTAGAATTGTCTTCCTGCAGCATTACATTGCGTACCGCCAGCTGTGTACTTTTGAAAAAAGGTAATTGTTCAAAATATAATTTCTTTACCAGGCCCAGTTGTTCATCGGCAGTTACTTTCATTGAATTGTCAAGCCAGAATGTATCAATGTTACCCGACAGTTTAAATTTTCCATAACGCTGGCCATATCCCAGCGTATCCAGCCAGCGTTGCATGGTGTCTGTTCCAATGCGGCGTGCCACTTCCTGGTAATAGGGCACTGCAGACGCATTGAACGCTTCCTTCATGCTAAGATCTTTGTTCCAGCCGGCTGCGGTATCGCCCAACGGATAAAAGCGTGTAATACCATCCCATTTTATAACCATATCCGTATTGCTGATACGCCCGGTTTGCAGGCCCACCAATGAGTTGACGATTTTAAAAGTAGATGCGGGCAGGTAAGCGCTGTCTTTAAATGCCGGCAGGTTATAAATAGTGAATTGTCCCTGGCCATTATCGAACAAACCAAAAGAACCGGTAACACCGGCACTGTCGAAATATTTTTTCAGGCTATTATCCTCTGTAACATTGTTGGAAGAGCAGGCAGTTATAAAAGAAATAACGGGTAGCACTAAGTAAGCAAAGCGGCGCATGTAAAAATTTTTGCAAAGTTAGGGCTTTTGCGCAGGGGGAAATTGCTGATTTTGCGATTGTGTGATATTGAGATTTGTTGATTGCGACATGACAGCTCTCTTGTAATTCGCAATATAGAGAAAACGAGCAAATGCAATCAACCAATCAACCAATCAACCAGTCAACCAATCAACTAATCAACTGATCAACCAATCAACTACCTACCATACAAACGCACCAGTTTCATGAATACGCCGTTTGTCCAGCCAAATCCATCCTGTGAAGGATATTCACCGCCGCCCGCATCCATTTTTGTATCCGTAACATTGTACTTTTCCATCAGCTTGCCGGTTCGGTTAAATACGTCAGTGTTTAATTTCAGCCACCGTTCAGCAATATCCCTTGCCAGTTCTTTTTGTCCGCACCTGTCAAGTCCCCAGATGGTCATCCATTGCAATGGTGCCCATCCATTGGGTGCATCCCATTGCTGGCCGGTTGTATTTTCAGTAGTGAGGATACCGCCGTCCCTAAGCAATTTTGTTTTAAGAACTCTGGATACTCTTCTTGCCAGCAAACTCATATAATCGGGTTTCTGATCAAAAAAACAAAACGGGTACATACCTGCCGGTGTAACCAGCGTTGATTGCTGCTGCGTTACAAAATTGTAGTCCGTATAAAAGGTCAACCGCTTGTTCCAGCAATATTTATCAATGGCTTCTAACCGTTGCAATGCTTTTTTCCGGTATACCACCACACCGGAGTCATCGCGGTTCAGCAATTTTGCTTTGGCAATAACCAGTTCAAGTTTGTACAAAAGGCAATTGAGATCCACGGGTATGATGCTGGTTGTCTGAATGCTGGCTATATTGTTTTTGACGGCAAACCAGCGGCTGCTGAAATCCCATCCGCTGGCGGCAGCAGCACGTAGATCGCGGTTTAATTTTTTTGCTTTGCCTTCTGCAAATTTTGAGGTGAGCGACTGGTCTTCATAATATGCTTCCTGCCGGGGTATATCCAAATCATCCCAATATCGGTTTAATATACTGCCGTCTTTCATTTTTACAGCGCTTTTACCCGCCTGTCGTGGTAATAATTTGCCACTGCCCTGCATCCAGTAATGGTATTCTTTTTCCAGCTGGGGCAAATAAGTAAGGTATACATTTTCGCCTTTTACGGAAGCCAGCAATTCTACCATGAGGCTAAAAAATGGCGGTTGAGAGCGGCTTAGATAATACGTGCGGTTGCCATTGGGTATATGACCAAAACTGTCTACCAGGTAAGCAAAATTTTTCACCATGTTTTCTATCATGTCCGTTTCTCCGCTTTCCTGTAAACCCAGCATCGTAAAATAGGCATCCCAGTAATAAATTTCCCTGAACCTTCCTCCCGGCACCATGTACGGATATGGCAGGCCTAACAAAGAACTGTTATTTGCTGCAGTGGATGAATCGGCGTTTCTTTTTAAAACGCCCCAGAGGTTTTTGATATGTATCTGAATATCCTTTTCCTTCGTAATATAATTTAGCTGGGGCGTAACCGGTAGTTCAAAATTCTCTTCCGTAAATAATTTCAGCGAAAACCGGATAGCCGGATTGGAAATGATTTTATTGTAGGCGGCAACAATCTCCGCCGGTTTTTTTTTGGGTGTGCAGTCAACAAATGTTTTACTGTCGGGGAAAATTCTGGCCATTTGAATATCATGAAAAAGGCGGCCATACATTTTATCGGGCGTAGCGGTTACCTGCGCTGCAGCCACCGAAATAAAAAAGCCCGACACCGCCAATAAAAAGTAATTTTTCTTCATGTAGTGTAAAGGTAATGAGATGATGGCTTATTTAGTGAAGGCTTGATGGTGCGCCTGGGCGATCAAATACATTACGGCCGTTTTAAGAACTGCAGCAGCTGGTTGTTTATTTAAGTAGGTTCAGATCGGGTTGTGCATATTTATACACTTTGAAATACACCGTAGTCTTTGTCTGGTGCACGCCTTCCAGTTTCGACAACTCATTTATAAATTCAACCAGGTGCTCATTGTTGCGGCACATTACATCCACTTCCAGGTCGTAATCGCCCGAAGTACCGGCCAGGAAACTTACTTCCGGCATCTTTGATATTCTAATTGCTATTTTCTCTTTTAAGGTGGCAGGTCTAATGTACACCGCTATATGTGCATAAGAATTAAACCCCACCTTACCGGGGTTTACCCTTCCTATAATATTGATGGTTCCGTCTTCAATAAGTTTGTTGAACCTGGTGCGGATGGTGCCAATAGAAACTTTCAACTTTTTTGCAATGACGGTAAAAGACATGCGGCCATCTTTTTGCAGGCAGGAAAGAATGGCGAAATCCAGGTTGTCCAACACAATATTGTTCTTATCCATAAAATAATTACGCTGGGCTTACTTAAAAACGGGTTTAACAGGAAGCCTGTTATATATTTTACTAAAAATAATGATATTATTTGGGCAATAACTGAAATAATTTTAAATTACTTGTTTATTTCTGCAAAATTTATAGTTTAACCAGATACCATGAAGTACACACCCATTCAGAATTATATAAACGGGCAGTTTGTTGCCGCCAGCACCAGCCAAACGCTGGACGTGATTTCTCCAATAGACGGCACCCTGCTTTCCAAGGTGCCGCTGTCTGCTGATGCAGATTTAGACGATGCCGTTAAAGCGGCAAAAAAAGCTTTTCCCGGCTGGAGCAGAACACCTATAAAAGAAAGGGTGCAGGTATTCTTTCGTTATAAAGCCATCCTTGAAAAAAACCTTCAGGAACTGGCCGCCCTGTGCAGCGAAGAAAACGGCAAAACCATGAGTGAAGCCATTGCAGAAATTGAAAAGTGCATTGAACTCACAGAATTTGCCACTTCACTTCCACAACTTGTAACCGGCGAAATACTGGAAGTCAGCAAAGGCATTGAATGCCGCACCGAACATGTACCACTGGGTGTAGTGGCCTCCATTGTGCCTTTCAATTTTCCCAGCATGGTACCCAACTGGACCATTCCCAACGCCATTGCGCTGGGGAATTGCATGATCATTAAACCTTCAGAAAAAGTGCCGCTGAGCTGTGGACGGTTGGCACAAATTTTAAAAGAAGCCGGTCTGCCCGACGGCGTATTTAATGTGGTGCATGGCGATGCAGTTATTGTAAACGCCATTTGTGACCATCCGGGAATTGAAGCCGTATCTTTTGTAGGAAGCACCAAAGTTGCCAAGATTGTTTACCAGCGTGCAACGGGCAACTATAAACGCTGCCTGGCATTGGGCGGTGCTAAAAATCACCTGATGGTATTGCCCGATGCCATACCCAATATGACTGCACAGAATGTAGTGGCCAGCATGAGTGGTTGCGCCGGCCAGCGTTGCATGGCGGCGGGTGCCATGGTAGGCGTGGGCGAAATAGACCATATCATTGAAAAAATATGTGATGAAGCAAGAAAGGTTATCCCGGGCGATAACTTAGGCGCCGTCATTAATAAAGCCTCCAAAGAAAGAATTGAGCGTTTCATTGGTGAAGCAGAAAAAGCGGGTGCAAAAATATTGGTGGATGGCCGCAATCCTACTGTAGCCGGCAAAGAAAATGGCACCTATGTTGGTCCTACGGTTATTGACTATGTAACACCTGGTATGAGTGTGGCCAAAGAAGAAATTTTTGGTCCCGTTATCAGTATCATGCGCACCAGTACGGTAGATGAGGCACTGGCCATTGAAAATGCCAGTCCTTATGGAAACGCCGCCAGCGTATTTACGCAGAACGGTGGTATGGCCCGCTACATCATAGACCGCGCCAGCGCTGGTATGATTGGCGTTAATGTGGGCGTACCGGTACCGCGCGAACCTTTTAGTTTTGGCGGATGGAATGAAAGCAAATTTGGTGTGGGCGATATTACCGGCAAAAGTTCCATTGAATTCTGGACCAAGCTAAAAAAGAGTACCGTGAAATGGAATGCCGAGGCAGGTGTAAACTGGATGTCGTAGGCTGAACACGGATAACACGGATTGGATGGATATGCACGGATTTTTAAACAACAATGGCAGGAATTAGTAAAAATAAATCTGCGAATCTGCGGCCAATTGTTTACAGCAATAAAAAGAAAAATTTTTGATAACGATAAAAAAACAATGTTGCCCCGAACCGAAACATAGACCCATTTTTGCGAAGCAAAAAAATCCGTGTTCATCCATCCAATCCGTGCCATCCGTGTTCAAAAAAAAACAATTATGAGTACAAAAACTTTATCTGAAACACAATCTGTAATCCAGGACAATCTCGATTATACCCTGTTCAGCTGGAGTAAACAAAAAGGCATTTCACCCATTGCAGTAAAATATGCCGAAGGCGTTTACCTGTACGATTACGATGGCAAAAGGTATATCGACTTTTCATCCGGACTGATGAATGTAAACATTGGCCATGGCAATCAGCGCATCACCAATGCCGTTGTAAAACAGATGCAGGAAGTAACTTATGTTACACCCAGTTGCGTTACCAAAGTGCGCGGCGATCTTGGCAAAAAACTGGCCGAAATTTGCCCGGGAGATTTAAACAAGGCTTTCTTTACTTTATGCGGCGCCACCTCTATAGAAAATGGTATCAAACTGGCGAGACTGTATACCGGGCGTCATAAAATACTAAGCCGTTACCAGTCATACCATGGCGCGTCTTACGGTGCTATGTCGGCCAGCGGAGACCCGCGCCGTTTGCCCATGGACGCACAGCAGGCGCCAAATTTTATTCATTTTGATTTACCTTACCTGTACCGCTGGGAATATGGCGAAGAAAATTTATTAAAAGAATCGGTGGCCAGCCTTGAAAGAGTCATTGCATATGAAGGTGCGGCCAATATTGCCGCCATATTACTGGAAGGCGAATCCGGCACTTCCTGTTGTTTGCAATACCCCGTTGGCTATTTAAAAGCAGTAAGCGCATTGTGCAAAAAACATGGCATCCTGTTGATCATAGATGAAGTGATGAGTGGTTTTGGCCGTACCGGCAAATGGTTTGGATTTGAAAACCATGGCATCATACCAGATATGATTTGCATGGCTAAAGGAATCACAGCGGGTTACCTGCCGCTTGGCTGCCTGATGGTATCTGATAAGATTGCCGCAAAGTTTGATGATACAGTGCTGGCGCTTGGACTTACCTATTCCGCTCACCCCGTTAGCTGTGCAGCTGCACTGGAAACAATTAAAGTGTATGAAGACGATGGCCTGATAGAAAATACGGTGGCCATGAGTAAATATGTAAATGAACAAGTGGAACTGCTAAAGAAAAAGCACCCCAGCATCGGCGATTTCAGGAATACTGGTTTACTGGGATGTATTGAATTGGTGAAAAACAGGAAAACCAAAGAACCCATGGCACCATTCAATGCAAAACCCGATGAAATGACGGTAATGAATAAAGTGGCGGCAAAAATTAAAGAACTGGGTATGTACACTTTTGTAAGATGGAACTGTGTGTTTATTGCGCCACCGCTGATAGTTACCAAAGAACAGATAGACGAGGGACTGGCCATTATCAGCGAAGCCATTTCAATTGCCGATGCCAGTTATATAGAATAATGACAGGTGTATCCGGGATAAAAATGTTATATTAAATACCGGAAATAGTCTTCCTCGATTGCAATGCCGTGTTACATAATAAAAGAATGCCGGTACGGGTACATGCCGCAGTATTTAACATAAAAACATGATGAATCAATCGGATAACGCGCTTATCAACGAAGACCTTGCCCCGGTGCCGGAAAGTAAACGCACCTGGGGTACCTGGAATTATGCGGCCTTATGGATAAGCATGAGCCTATGCATACCAACCTATATGCTGGCCAGCTCGCTCATACAGGGTGGTATGAACTGGTGGCAATCCATTCTCACCATCTTTTTAGGCAATGCCATTGTATTAATTCCGATGATATTGAACGGACATGCCGGTGCCAAATACGGGATTCCTTTTCCGGTACTGGCAAGGGCCAGTTTTGGAACAAAGGGTGCCAATATACCGGCCATGCTCAGGGCCATTGTTGCCTGTGGATGGTTTGGTATACAAACATGGATTGGCGGTGCATCGTTGTACAATATCTTCCGGGCCTGGAACCCTTCTATGGAGCCAATCAATACCACCTCGCTTTTTCCGCAAGCCCTTCCTTTTACCTGCTTTTTTCTTTTCTGGCTGCTGAATATGCTGATTGTTTACCTGGGTACCGACAGCATCCGGAAATTGCTGGTATTTAAAGCGTTCTTTTTACCCGCCGCCGCATTGGCGTTGTTGTATTGGGCTATCAGTGCTGCACACGGTCTGGGCCCGATACTGGAACAACCCTCAAAATTTGCTGACAGTGCTTCTTTTTTTGCCTATTTCTTTCCGGCATTAACCGGTATGGTAGGTTTCTGGGCAACACTTTCGCTGAACATACCGGATTTTACACGATATGCAAAAAGTCAGCGGGCGCAGGTAAATGGACAAATAATCGGGTTGCCGCCCTCTATGACCCTGTTTGCATTTATCGGCGTGGTGGTTACCTCTGCAACCACTATTATTTATGGCAATCCCGAATGGGACATTGTGCAGCTGGCGGGCAAATTTGAAAATAAAATAATGGTTACCATTGCCATGATTGGCATTATCATCTCTACACTGGCAACCAATATAGCCGCCAATATTGTTAGCCCGGCCAATGATTTCTCTAACCTGTCGCCGGGCAAAATAAATTTTAAACGCGGAGGTTATATGACCGGCATTATCGGCATACTCATATTTCCGTGGAAGCTGATTGCCGATCCCAATGGCTATATATTCACCTGGCTTATCGCTTACTCCAGCCTGTTAGGCCCGGTAGGCGGTATTATGATTGCCGATTATTTTTTTATCAGGAGAAAATCATTGATTGCAGACGATCTGTACCGGCACAACGGCGCTTACAGCTATGCCAACGGCTATAACCAGAAAGCGTTACTGGCATTGTTGCTGGGCATATTACCCAACGTGCCTGGTTTCCTGCTGCAAATAAAACTGGTAGATGCCAATGCTTTCCCCGAATGGATTGCCCGCCTGTATAACTATGCCTGGTTTGTTGGGTTCCTGGTAAGCGGCACGGTGTATTTGTTTTTTATGCGCGATTACAAGATACAGGATAGCGTAACCACTGAAATAACAGAACATGTCAGTATTAATTAAAAACGGACAAATTATTACCGCCGCAGATAATTATACGGCGGATATTTTTATTGAAGGCGAAACCATCAGTGCCATTGGTAAAAACCTGGGTGTACAGGCAACCAAAACCATTGACGCTACAGGCAAACTGGTTTTTCCCGGTGGTATAGACCCGCATGTACACCTGGATATGCCTTTCATGGGCACCTTCAGCAGCGATAGCTATGAAACAGGCACGCGCGCTGCCCTGTATGGCGGTACTACCATGGTTATCGATTTTATTTTACAAACACAGGGCAAATCACTGCAACATGCACTGGACGACTGGAGAAGCCGCAGCGATAACAACTGCGTGGGTGACTATAGCTTTCATATGGCCGTAACAGATTTTAATGATCAAACTAAAAAAGAGATAAAACATTTTGTAGAAGAAGAGGGCATCCTATCATTTAAAACCTTTATGGCTTACAAGGGTGCGCTGATGATTGATGATCGCCAGATGATTGGACTGATGGAAGAAGTTAAAAAATGCGGTGGCCTCATCAACGTACATGCCACCAATGGAGATATGATCGATTACCTGGTGGCAAAGCACCGCGAAGAAGGTAAGTTGTCGCCACTGTATCATTACTTATCACAACCAGAAATAACAGAAGCAGAAGCCAGCGAACGTTTTGTTGATATGGCCAGCTATACGGGTTGCCCGGGTTATATTGTGCACCTCACCTGTGAAGGCGCTTTGAATGCAGTACGCAATGCCGCCAAAAGAAACCAGAAAATGTTTGTTGAGACCTGCATACAATACTTATTGCTGGATGCTTCCCTGTACGAAAAAGATTTTGAAGGCGCCAAATGGGTAATGAGTCCGCCGCTTCGTGAGAAAAAAGACCAGGCTACTCTTTGGGCCGGTATCAACCAGGGACTGGTACAAGTAGTAGCCACCGATCATTGCCCGTTTAAATGGGAACAGAAACTGATGGGCAAAAGTGATTTTTCAAAAATTCCCAATGGCCACCCCGCCATAGAAAACAGGATGGAACTCCTCTATAGTGAAGGTGTTGCCAAAAATAAAATTACCCTGAACAAATACGTGGAAGTAACCAGCACCAATGCGGCAAAGATATTTGGCATGTTTCCACGCAAAGGCAGCCTTGCACCCGGTAGTGATGCCGACATCGTGATCTTCGACCCCAATGAAAAACACACACTATCTGTTTCTACCCATCATATGAATGTAGATTACAGCAGTTACGAAGGATGGGAAGTAACGGGTAAGGTAAAAACGGTTTTATTAAGAGGCAAGGTGGTGATTGACGATAATAAATGCACTGCAGAAAAAGGTTATGGCAAATTTATTAAGAGAAAGAAAGTAAGTCAGATAATTTAGAGTTATGAATTATGAGTTATGAGTTGGGAGGCGGCGTCAAGAGTTATGAATTATGAATTATGAGTTATGAGTTGGTGGACGGCGTCAAGAGTTATGAATTATGAATTATGAGTTATGAGTTGGTGGGCGGCGTCAAGAGTTATGAATTATGAATTATGAGTTATGAGTTGGTGGACGGCGTGTAGAGCGTTTTGAATTTTGACTTTTGACCTTTGCATTAGGGCATCTTATAATGAAGAATTAAACCATTTTCTATGAATATCCAGGGAAAACCTGAAAGTATCATTTCAAAAAAAGCGTATGCATTTGCTTTGGAAATTGTAAACCTTTATAAGCTATTAGCAGAACAAAAAAGAGAATTTGTTTTATCCAAACAATTACTATGGGCAGGTACATCAATTGGAGCAAATGTTAACGAAGCTATTTCCGCGCAATCGAAAAGAGATTTTGTTCATAAATTAAGCATAGCACTTAAAGAAGCACGCGAAACAAGTTATTGGTTAAACCTGCTTAAAGACAGCAATTATATGACAACCGAAACGTTTCAAAATATTTCTAACGATTGTTCAGAGATACAAAAAATCCTTAGCAGCATTATACTAACTACTAAACAAAGATATTTTACAATAAAACCAACCAACTCATAACTCATAGTTCTTAACTATTTTACAGCAAAGCAACCCAACTCATAACTCATAATTCATAATTCTTAACTATTCCACATGGCCCGCATCATAAAATCAGCCCTCATTCAAATGTCGCTTCCAAAAACGGAAGGTGAAGGCAGCATAGAAGAAATTAAACAGGCTATGCTCGATAAGCATATTCCGTTAATTGAGGAGGCCGGTGAAAAAGGCGTGCAGATATTGTGCTTCCAGGAAATTTTTAATACGCCGTATTTCTGCCCGGGCCAGGACAAAGCCTGGTACCAGAGCGCGGAAACAGTACCTGGCGCAACAACTGCATTGATGCAGCAATACGCAAAAAAATACAATATGGTGATCATAGTACCGGTCTATGAAAAAGAGCAGGCTGGTGTGTTGTATAATACGGCGGCTGTTATTGATGCAGATGGTTCTTACCTTGGCAAATACCGCAAGACACATATACCGCATACGGGCGGTTTCTGGGAAAAATTTTTCTTTAAACCCGGCAATCTTGGCTACCCTGTTTTTCAAACCAGGTATGCTAAAATTGGGGTGTACATCTGTTACGACCGGCACTTTCCCGATGGCGCCCGCTGCCTGGGCCTGAATGGCGCAGAGATCGTTTACAATCCATCGGCTACCACTGTGGGCCAGTCGCAATATTTATGGAAACTGGAACAACCAGCCCATGCAGTTGCCAATGGATATTTTATGGGATGCATCAACCGGGTAGGAACGGAAGCACCATGGAACCTTGGGAAATTTTACGGAACGTCTTACTTTGTAAATCCGCTCGGGCAAATATTTGCCTGCGCATCAGAAGACAATGATGAACTGCTGGTAGCCGAATTTGATCTCGACCTGATAGAAGAGGTAAGAAACAAATGGCAGTTTTTCCGGGACAGGCGGCCGGAAACATATGGCAGTATTACGGCGCCCTAATTTATTTTAAATTTTGAATTGTAAATTTTAAATGATTAAAAATAACAGGCTTACCAACGAGGAGTACCAGGAAAACTTCAGCGATATTCATCCGCCGTTCAATACACACAATGCTGCGCTGGTGGAAGCCAACCGCTGCCTGTTTTGCTATGATGCGCCGTGTACCAAAAGTTGTCCCACGGGTATTGACGTACCAAAATTTATAAAACAAATTACCACAGAAAATATTAAAGGGTCTGCGCACACCATCTTCACCAGCAATATCATGGGCGCAGGTTGCAGTAAAGTATGCCCGGTGGAAAAATTATGCGAAGGCGCCTGCGTTTTCAACCTCATGCATGAAGAAGCCATACCCATTGCCAAACTGCAAAGGTATTCCACTGAAATTGCCATGCAGAAAGGCTGGCAGCTGTTTGAGCGCAAACCCGCTACCGGTAAAAAAGTAGCGGTAGTGGGTGCGGGCCCGGCAGGTCTCAGCTGCGCCCACATGTTATCACGGGAAGGTGTAGACGTAACCATTTTTGAAAAGGAGGGCCGTGGTGGCGGACTTATGACCTATGGCATTGCCGCTTACAAAGTAACCCCGCAGTTTTGTGAAGATGAAGTGAACTACATCACCGCTATCGGCGGAATCAGCATCCGGTATAACCAGGAACTGGGAAAAGACATTACCCTGGACGAATTGAAAAAAGACTACGATGCCGTTTACCTGGGTATTGGCGTTGGCCTGGCGAGGCAACTGGATATTCCCGGCGAAGATTTGGGAGGTGTGGAAGATGCCATATCATTTATCTATCACCTGCGCAACAATGCATACAGGGATACGCCGGTAGGTGACAAAGTAGCTGTAATTGGAATGGGTATGACAGCTATTGATGCAGCCACACAGGCAAAACGGTTGGGGGCAAGTGAAGTAACCATGGTTTACCGAAGAACCGAAGCAGAAAAACCCTGTACAGAAGCAGAGCTGGATATTGCCAAACTGGACGGCTGTAAAATTATATGGCTGGCCGCGCCTAAAGAAATTACAGGTGAAGGCGGACAGGTAACACAATTAATTTGCAGCGTCATGAAACTGGGCGTTCCGGATGCAAGCGGCCGCCGCAGCCCGGTAGATACAGGCGAAACCTTTGCGCTGGATGTTGATATGATCATCAAAGCTGCTGGTCAGATGCCTTTTGAACAACTTGCTGTTGCCAGTAATTTAGACAACCAGCAGGGAAAACTGCTTGTAGCAAACAAGGCCATTAGTAATATACCCGGTGTCTTCGCCGGCGGCGACTGTGTAAACGGCGGTAAAGAAGTAGTAGATGCGGTACAGGCGGGAAAGGATGGAGCGGGGGCGATTCTTGATTTTTTGAGGCCATGATTTTGTGTTGTGTGTTGTGTGTTGTGTGTTAAGTGTTGTGTGCAGATTATTTATATGTGTTTTGGCTTGTACAGCGAGCGTTGATTTTGCGCCAAGTGATATAATTTGTGTTCAGTGTAAAAAATCAACTCAATTGTATGGAAACCAAAACTAAAATACTGGATTTGTCATTTGATTTTTCATTGAAAATAATTGGCTTATACAAAGAACTGATTAAACAGCACGAGTATGTATTATCGAAACAGTTATTACGAAGCGGAACAAGCATAGGCGCCAACATCGAAGAAGCCAACGCTGGATAAACCAAGAAGGATTTTATAATGAAAATGTCCATAGCATCAAAAGAAGCACGGGAAACAAGGTATTGGCTGCGACTCCTGGATAAAAGTAAACTAGCTGAGCTTGACTATCATGTATGTTTGGCTTCAATTGAGCATATTGTCAACGTGCTCACAAAAATTGTAAAAACATCACAAGAATCTCTAAACAACAAGAAAGATGGTCGATAACGAATGCAACACTTAACAAACAGCACAAATGATAATAGCGAGTACAAAACATACTACACTCAACACAATAAAAAGCACAACATTTAAAATAAAACCAATGCAGGTAACAAGTACATAACACTTAACACACAACACTCAAAACAATAAAAATGGCTGACATTACTTCAAACTTCCTCGGCATAAAATCTCCCAATCCTTTCTGGTTGGCGAGTGCACCGCCTACCGATAAGAAAATAAATGTACTTCGTGCCTATGAAGCCGGTTGGGGCGGCGTAGTATGGAAGACATTGGGGAGCCAGGTAAAAAATGTCTCGTCCCGTTATTCGGCCGTAGATTTTAATGGCACCCGCGTAATGGGCTTCAATAATATTGAGCTGATCAGCGATCGCCCGCTGGACATTAACCTGAAAGAAATAACGGAGGTGGTAAAACTTTTTCCGGACAGGGCAATGATTGTTTCGCTGATGGCCGACAACGATAAGAACAGCTGGCATGAACTCATCAAAAAATGCGAAGATGCAGGCGCGATGGGATTTGAATTAAATTTCGGTTGTCCGCACGGTATGACAGAACGCGGGATGGGCGCCGCCGTAGGACAAGACCCGGAAATAGCAAAAATGGTAGTGGAATGGGTAATGGAAAAAGCAACTATCCCTGTTATTACCAAACTTACACCCAATGTGCATTCAGTTGTACCAACCGGTAAAGCAGTGGTGCAGGCGGGAACCCATGCGCTTTCGCTGATCAATACCATTCAGTCGGTAACGGGTGTTGACCTGGACACCTTTGTACCCAATCCGAATGTAGGCGGTAAAACTACTTTCGGCGGTTACTGCGGACCGGCAGTAAAACCCATTGCACTAAAAATGCTGACCACCATTGCACAGAATGCGGTTACCAGAACAGTACCCATATCAGGTATCGGCGGCATCAGTACCTGGAAAGATGCGGCGGAATTTATGTTACTGGGCGCATCCAATGTGCAGGTATGCACCGCTGCAATGAAATATGGATTCAGGATCATAGAAGATATGTGCGAAGGCTTAAACAACTGGATGGATGACAAAGGCTTTAATACCCTGGAAGATTTTATTGGCAAATCGGTAGGTACTGTCACCAATTGGGAGGAGCTGGATATCAACTTTCATGTTGTCGCTAATATCAACCAGGATAAATGCATTCATTGCGGGCTCTGTTACATCGCCTGCGAAGATGGCTCGCATCAGTCAATCAATTTATCTTACGGTAAACCATACAATACGTACTCCATTAAAGAAGATGAATGCGTGGGTTGCAATCTGTGTAAGGTTATGTGCCCGGTAGACGATTGCATTACTATGGTTGAACAACGTAAAGGTGATGAATACCTGAACTGGAAAGAATACCAGCGAAGAGGATTGCCGTTGAATGATCATTGAGGAAATTAATGGCAATGCCCAGCCGGATCAAACATAACAAAACGCAACAGAAAAATCAACCTCCGTTATAAGCATATGCATATAAACCCATCGCGCCTGCAACAACATTTTGAAGCCATGAGCCTTGTAGGTAAGATTGGTGAAACAGGAACCTGCCGCCCGGCCCATTCTGCTTTGGAAAAACAGGCATTTGAAATGGCTGCCGGATGGATGAAAGAAGCCGGTATGCAAACACATACCGACAATTTCGGAAATCTTATCGGTCGGTTGCAGGGAAAAAATGCTTCATTGCCGGTGCTGATGACCGGCTCTCACTTGGACTCTCAACCTTACGGCGGCCGGTTCGATGGCGTGGCAGGCGTATTGTGTGCCATTGAAGCGGTGACCGCGCTAACAGAAAATGGTATTGTACCGGAACGCAGTATTGAGGTTATATCATTTGCAGATGAAGAAGGCTGGCGGTTTAATAAAGGGCTATTTGGATCACGGGGCATCCTGGGCAAACTGGAAGAAGGAGAATTAAAAAGAACGGATAAAGACGGCATAACACGTGAACAGGCGTTGATTGATTTTGGTTGCGACCCTACCAAGTTTGCAAAAGACGAATATAAACCCGGAAGCATCTTTTGTTTTCTTGAACTGCACATAGAGCAGGGTCCGGTACTGGACAATGGCCACCTGCCCATTGGCGTAGTAACCGGTATATCCGGTCCGCTCTGGCTAACGGTGAAGCTCAGGGGCATGGCAGGTCATGCCGGTTCTGTGCCCATGGCCATGCGGAAAGATGCGCTGGTAGGTGCCGCAGAAATCATTATCGCCCTGAATGAAATTGCCACACAGGTGCCGGGTGCACCCACCGTGGGAACGGTAGGCACGCTGCAGGTTTTTCCTGCATCTAGAAATATTATACCGGAGGAAGTAACTTTTACGGTAGACCTGCGCGATATAGACCTTGGCAGGAGGCATCGCTATGAAAAACAATTAATGGAAAAAATTGCAGCCATTACACAAAAGCACCAGCTTACCTACAGCATCTCGGAAGACACCAACAACGAGCCGCGCTATTGTGCAGGCTGGATAAAAGACATTATAAAAGATGAATGCAGAAAGCTCCGGCTGGATGCGCCGGAATTAATGAGCGGACCATTTCATGATGCCATGGCGTTGTCTTATGCATGCGATTATGGGATGATATTTGTACGCTGCAAAGATGGCATCAGCCATAACCCGCTGGAATATGCCAGCAATGAAGACCTTGCGCTGGGCGCCGAAGTATTGTACGGTACAATACTGCAGGTATTGAAGAAATAAAGTATAAAAACGGACGGGTTGGTTGGAAAACGGTCTCAGGTCCTCCTGACCACCCCTTGTGTAACGTTATCCGTCAGACGAGGACGTCAGACGGGCACTCAAAAACGACAGCCATTAGTATAAAAAAGTAATTCATGTAAACTCAAAATTGAGAATCACCCAATTCCAGGAAAAGCCGGAGGATTATTCTGTGCATCTTTACCAAACCGCAAAACTGAACCCTGCAGAGAACTGCCGGGTGTGCGTTTATACGATATTATAACTATTGCTTATCTAAACTATGTTGGAACAGGACATGCGCCTGTCTGTTTTATTCATTTTGTAATGCCGTTGACCGGCCTTTTTCGTTTCAATAACCGTAAAACCGCACCCCGCTGGGAACAGAAGGGTTTGCGTTTATACGATATAACTATTGCTTTAACTAAACCGTCCTTTAATATATTTTTTTTAGTTGCCGGCGCCGTCGCCTTTTCCGCGGGTTACGGCATAATTGCCCACATTGGTACCCACTTGTAAACCAACAGTACAGTCTGCACGGTAATGAATACCCGCATATAATCTGGACATAGACGCTTCCAGTGCGAGCGCATTGTATTTGTCCGTTTTTTCGGGTATAATATAAGCCAACACAGCAGCAGCAGCGCCACTGAAAGTAGAATGCCCCGATATATACGAGGGAAAGTTGGGAATGCCCGTCAGTGTTTTAATGGCAGGATTGTTTTGCGTGGGACGCGGGTTAAAATAAAAATATTTTGTATCCCAGCATACAATAGCTGCATCCATCTCTGCCATGTTCAACAGCGCCATGTTTCTTGCCCACCGTACTTCACTATAATTTTTTGCGATGAAATCTTCGGCAGCTATGGCATTCCAGTGACCGGTTGGTGTAGCGGTACCAGCGCCATCGGCCCAGAAATGAACGATCCGGTAGTGATCCCTTGTGTCATTTTTGGTAAACTCCAGCGCTTCATCTGTTTCTGTTTGCATTTTACCACTTCCAGTAAGTGGTGGCGGACCGGGGCGCAATGATATAGCTGTTAATGAGTCAAATAAAAATGCTTTTACTACTCCGTACAATGGCAACATAGGCGGGCGTTTGGGTACTTCAAGACTATACCATGGTTTTTCTCCCCTGGCTATACAATCTGTTTCCAGTTTTGTCCACGCAGCCTGGTTACCACCGGCAACGCCTGCCCTGTCTCCGCGTGCCCTTGTTACAAATTTCTGCGCAACTGCTTTGCCAAGTGCCTCACCTGCTTCCAAATCGCTTCTTACATTAGCGCCGGCCAATAAACGGGCACGTTTGTGTTCGTCTGCTTTTTGCTGTACAAAATCCTGATCACCAGGGAAAAGCAATTTCAGCATTTCAACAGAAACGCCTTCAACCACTGCATCTTCAGAAGGATAAGACGGCAAATCTGTTTTTGGAATTGATACATTTACTGTTGCATCCACATTATAGGGTGCCGCACGGTTGTACAATTTTTTATAATAGTAAGCCGCTACCAACGCATCATAGGTAGCCGCGCTTACGTAGCCATATGCCCTTGCCGAATAAGGCGGGTTAGCAAAAGGGAAAAAAGGGTATGCCAGCGGGTTACTGGCATTTGGAGCAGGATAGGTGCCGTCTGCATTCTGGTAAGGCGGCAGGTTGTGTTTTGCTACCAGTTCACGCAGGATTTCGTTCCAGCGCAATACAGCGCCCGCGCTCCAATATTTTACAATGGCCTTTTCATCACTGGTCATGTCTGCCTGCCAGCTTTTTATTTCATTTACCTGTGCAATGTATTCCGGCGTGGTAACGGCCACGGGTGCGGCCACCGGAAACTCATTGGCGGTGGTTAGCAGAATCGTTTTCCAGGCACCCGCGTCCGCATCTGTTTTAGCAGGTTGCAATGGCGCCAGGTCATCTGTTCTTCCCTCTACTTTTTTTGAGCAGGCAAATGGCAGGCTAACGGACACGGCTATTGCAAAAATGCCAAATAATACAAGCTTCTTCATGATAGTTATTTTTTTTCAGGAGTGTTGGTAGTAACTTTTTTATGCCCTTTAAAAGCAAGAATATAAAATATGCCGCCGTTGATAGTAGTTGCCTGCCCAACGTTGCGGCCGGCCAGCGTGTAAGTGCCGCCGCCAATCAAAGACAAACCATCTACTGCTTTTATATTGTATTTTATATTGATGCCGGCATTGGTCATATTCATCTTATTGCTGGGAAAAGGCATATTGTTACGGGTAATATCAAATCCCCCGAGTGTTGTCCAGTTGTTTACCAGCGCCTCTGCAATCATCCTTTCCGTTCTGTATCCAATCCGGAGGTTGAACTGTGCTGCATCGGGCATCTTAACTTTATTGGTATTGTGCATCTCCGTAGTATAATAAGCATCACGGTCTATCTTTATATTACTTCTCAAAACATAACTGGCAGAAACCGTTGTAAAAAAACTACCCACCTGGTAATCTGCGATAGCGCGCAGGGTTAAATTGGTACTGCGCATGCCAATGGCCAATGGCAGGTAGTCAGCAACATAACTGGTAACGGGGAATGAAATACCGCCTGCTCCGTACAGGGAAAGTGTTCCGCCACCCACCTGTTTTTCAAACGGCATATATTTCAGCCACAATGATAAATCCTGAACCCCTTTCTGACCATGTAATGTGCCGGCAGACGCTTTTGTTTGTATATATGGAATCCCAAACAATACATTCAGTTTACTGCTGATGCCATAGTTGCCCATGATACCCACCATTTGCGTGGATACGGTACCCAGGTTCAGGTTTTCCCTTTTCAGGGTTCCTTCCCAATAATTTTTCCAGCTGCTGTAACTGTACATACCGCCCACGCAAAAATTATTTTTAGACATCATAATGGCATCCGCATCCGTCTGCGCATGTGCATGCATTACACATGCCAGTAAACAGGAAATAAACAGGCTGCACTTGCCAATGCCTGCCGCACGTAATCTCATAACAGAAAGTTTTAGGTTCAGGAAAAAAACAGTTAATTAAAAATTTATAGAACAGCCAATATTTACTGCATAGTCTGCAAAGGCAGCGTCGCCCTGTGCATATACACCTGTAATAGCAGTCCTGCTTTTATCGGCATAACTCTGCGTGCGATCTCTTTTAAATGCATATGGAACAAATGCATAAAAAGTCACCGCTTTCAGTTTATAGGATACGCCGGGTTCAACAGAATAGATATAACCAGGCCTTCTGAAACCAGCGCTGCCACCAACCAGGTCTTTAGCGGGTAAGCGTTCTTCGCGCACACCTGCAGATGCCGTGAAATTGCCGGCGGTGAAGTTAATACCTGCACGAATCATGTACTGATCAGGCACGCTCATGGTAGCGCTGCCGTACAGGATGGCGCTGGCGGCAGGTGCATTTTGCCTGGAAGAAGTAACACCGTTATGCTCTCTTGGATTCAGCAGGTAATAAAAATTACCGTACACCCCAATATGCTTGTTGAAATTATAATATGCATTGATCTCAGTAGTGAAACCAGTACCACCATCACCCAATTGAATGGATTGGTCTACCGGGCCCAGTGCTTTTGTGGTGTCAGATGTATAAAAGAAATCCTGCACTTTATAATCTCCGGTAGGCAATTTTATACCCAGGCCCACCTGTATATTTCCTTTGGGCATTTTAGCAGGGTCAAGTAACCAACGGTAGGCAGCAACGCGGATATCGCCTAAACCAAATGATTTGGTACTGTGCCTTTTCTTGCCGCCATGCTCATATAATGATGAGCGTGTATTGGCGATAACGGGTACGTCTACGGTAAAAGACCACCATTTGTTGATAGTGCGTGTTACGGCAAAGTCTGCGGCATAAGCATAGTTAATTACTTCTGTTTGTTCTTCAAGACGTTGTTTCTGTTCTACAGTACCTACAAAGTGCCGGAACGATTTAAAATAACGGTTATTGATATTCAGCGACCACTTGCTGGCTGAACTGTCTGAATGCGCGGCAGCTCCGGCAGCACAATATCCACCTGTAGTGCGGATGGCCACACAACCCTGTGCAAATGAATTATACTGTGCAACAATGATAAATGCGATCGATAATAATACTAGTCTCATAATTAGTTTTTTGTGTTGGTTCAACAATTGGTTTTTATTTTTTCATTTTTAATTTTGCTACTACCAGTTCACCTACTTTTTTGCCATACTCGGTGCTTACAATACAGGAATGATGAAAATGAATGCCACCATAAAACCTCGCCCAGTTATTTTCTATGGCTGCCTCACGGAATGAATTATACGACCTGCTTGCAATTCCAAATTCCAGTTCTGTAGTATCTGTATAGGCAAACTTGTCTCCGAATACATGGGTCAATGCCTCTGCGTTGGCAGATGAAACGGTAGAATGACCACAGGTATATTCAGGAAACGGAGGCGTTTGCAAGACTGGCTGCCAGTTGGGATCAATGTATTTATTGATTACGGTTTCCGGTCTTGCAGTATTGGAACGGAATTTCTCATCCCAGCATTGAATAAATGCATCAAACTGTGCAATAGCGGTAATGGCAAATGCATAAACCGTAGTTCCATAATCAGCATTCGCTTTTTTTGCGGCAATGCCCGCTATGCTCATCCAGTGCCCGGGAGGTGAAAACTTTTTAGTGCCAAACATAACGTGGCCCGACACATTCAGTTTAAACGGGTTGTCATCCCAGAATTCTGCAATCTGCCGTTGTTCCGGTGTAATACTGTCGATGGCATTTTTAATGGCCATTACTTCTTTGTAGTAGTCACTGTTTTTGTTGGTTACATCAAACTTATATTGTGGTGGTGGTACAAATTGGTCTGCACTGTCCATTACCAGTGTACGTATCTCGTCCCAATGCGGCTCCATAGCAGAAGTATAAGCAGGGGGCGTTGGCACCCAGCGGCCCGGAGAATCCAGCACATTGTATTTGGATGCGCTTCTTGTCTGGGCGTAATTGTCTTTTTTGCTCCATGCAAGAATAGCAGCAGAAACCGTATCTGAATAAGCGATGGTATTGGCCAGTACATCGTCGGGCATGCCTTTTTCCGTAACCATTAATTTCAGGCTATCGGTATACTCCTGCATGCTGCCCGCAGGAAATGTAACCGCTTCTCCCAGTTTGCAAAAAGCAAGCAAGGCTGCAAATTCATAATCCAGTTTTTTTGCCGTGTCTGGTTTGGGCACTGCTTTCAATCCATTCAGCTGGCCCGCCAGTGAATTGTATTTAGCGGGGTTTGCGCCTGCAACTACTTCGTACGCAGCAACAGATGCATACAGGTAATTGCGTGATGCCACTATTGGACTAAAATTGTTACCCATTACCACAGTGTTAAGCTGATAGACCGTTCTGCTAAACATTAAAGGGTCATGCGTTACTTTGGTATAATCACCCTTTTCTTTGCAAGACACTAAAATGCTGCAGGTAATAGCAAATGCTACAATGTTCTTCATTATGTATGTTAATTGAGAATGAGTGCACGCATACGCTGCGAAACAGCAGACATATATTGGTGCGACAGTAAATAAAAGTTATGCTTCCGGAGGCTGCTCTGGTGTGGAACGAAGCAGTTTGTTTACCAGTTTGGGCTGGTATAAATTATATACGTGTGCTGATCTTTCTGAAAATGATGATGCAATACTTAATTGCTGCTGATTATCGTAATCGCTCAAAACATTTTTAACGGGAGAAGGCGCTGGTGCACCGGATTTTTTAGCACCATTATCCTGCTGGAGATCATTGGTCATTTTAAAAAAATCTTCCCTTGCAGATTCCAGGTGTTGCCTGGCCTGGTTGGGGATACATTTTAAAATGAGCTGGCCGTCTTCCACTTTGCGTTTTACATATTTATAGTGGATGCCATTTACTTCTATTTCACCATCGAAACGTTCAAAATCGGCCCAGTCTGTCTGGTAAGGCATGTTTACCGGCACCTTGATTTCTATCAGTTGCGACTCATCATAATCATTCCGGTCAAGCTTTGCTTCCAGCCTGGTGTCTGCCTGTTGTTGAACGATGTTGATTACCCAACGGTAACCACACCAGTTAAACAGCAGCAAGCCCAATAATATTGTAGAAGCAATCTTTTTCAAAGCCAGTTTTAGTAAAAAGTGACGCTAAGATAATAGAATTTCTGATATATAGGCACCGGGGCGGCTTTATTTGCTGCTTTGCAAATGGACGGAACGCTGATTTTGATGATTTTGATGATGGGTTATGATTTCTATTTAGCCGCTTGCTGCTTCACCGTGAATGTCTTTTTTTCTACCCCAATGCCAGTGATTGTGAGGCTTTTCCAGTTTTTGGGCAGTACCGAAGGCAGTTGTATAATTCCTTTCGGTGTTATTTCCAGTCCGCCAAATCCCATGAGCACACTTTGCACGATGCCGCCGGCGCCTGTTGAAAAATAAGGATTGGTGCCACCCTTGGTTTCGGCAATTACCCGCAGGGGTGGATTGAGGTTGGGCAAATAGGCTTCCTGGAAAAAATGCCATGCCTTCTCACCATCGCCCAGGCGTGCATACAATGTTGTGAAAACGGCCTGTGTCATGGCGGGCGTACCCTGGTTGGGCACCCTGGTCTCATAGAATTCCAGGTCTTTCCTGATTTGCTTTGGATCGGTAATTTCTTTTAAAGGATAAGCCAGCAGGTTTACATCTGCCTGTTTAATACCCCGTCCATCGTACCCTGCATATTCGCTGGTAACGCCGTCGGGCATTTTTATGATGGGAATATTGGCGGCAACATTCATCCAGTCTGGATTGGGTGTAATGCCCAGCAGTTTTGCTGCATCGGTTGCATGTTGTAAAACGGCTTTTGCCGCCGCATTGGTAAAGGCGTTATTGTCTACATTCTCGGCCCATTCGTCGGCCGCCACCACATTTTTTATATCATATTTACCGGGTCCGTTTCTTTCCACCCGGCTCGCCCAAAAATCTGCTATGGCAGACAGCACCGGCCATCCTCTTTCTTTCAGCCATGTTTTATCCTGTGTAACGCAATAATAATTCCATGCCGCGATGCCCACGCAGGCGGTGATATGGTGTTCAAACGGACCGCTGAGCGCCCATACCGGTGTTTCTTCTACGCCGGTACCCGCGCTTTCCCATGGATACATGGCACCCTTAAATCCTTTGCCAAAAGCATTTTTTTTAGCGGCTTCCAGTCTTTCATAACGGTAATCTACCATGCTTTTTCCAATTTCGGGATGCAGTACCAGCAACCCGGGGTACATCCACAATTCCGTGTCCCAGAATACATGGCCGTTGTAACCAAGGCCGCTTAATCCCATGGGCGACGGAGACAGCGCCGTTCCTTCGCGCACAAAAGAGTACAGGTGATAGATCATGCTGTGTATATCCTGCTGGCTCTGCGGGTCTCCATCTATAATGATATCACTTTTCCATAATTCATCCCATGCTTTGTTATGAAATTGCAGCAGCCTGTCGCGGCCTTCCAGTTTTGCATAAATGGTTAAACGTTCGGCTTCGTTTAACGGATCATCATGGTGTGCAGAGGTGATGGAAGAACCGGCTACAGAATACTGGTAGGTCTCTCCGGCTTTGATGGTGCGGGTGAATTTCATGAGATGCATGTTATTGTCCCACATCTCGTGTATTACCCGTGGTTCTTTGCCATGCGGTTCGCTGAATAAAAATGTATTGGATGCGCACATCAGCAGTTTACCCGTGGGACTTTTTGCAGAAGATGTCAGCAAACTAATGACTACATGCGGCCGGTCTATTTCATTGTAATAATTCTGCACTTCTTTTAATGCATCGGGTGCTTCCATTACGCTGGCACTATTGATGACGATGTCTTTTTTTGCGGTAACTACAACATCCATCAGTACCGTATATGGCAGCTGGCGCAGTGAATAATAAGTGTAGGAAACAGTGGCTTTATCAGCGTAATCAAAGCTGGTAGTAAAAGATGCATGGCGCATGTCCAGTTCCTGTTTCATATTGGTGGCGCTTGCAGCGTTTATACGGTTGCCGTCTACTTCCAGGTACATATTCAGCAGGTTAAAGCTGCGCAGGAAATTACTTACCCTGCCGCGTCCATATAAATCATACGCACCTGCCAGCACAACATCTTTTATTTTAAATGGCTCGGGAGAACTGACAATGCCAATCATACCATTGGCCACCGTAATACCGTAGTAGTCTGCGGGATTGATTTTTGTTGCCGTAATCTTCCATGGGTCTTGTGCAAAAGAACCCTGCGTCTCATAGAAAGCGCACATCAATACAAACAATCGTTTCAGCATACCGGTAATTTAGTATACGCAAAATAGTAAGATTAAAGGAGTTTGTGATTGATTGTTTTACGCAGGCACATGATAGAATCGCCTGGAAAATGGCCGTTTCCGTCCGCCCGGGCCCCGGACAATGGGTGATTATATTTTAAGGAATTAATGCCGCTCTTTTTTCCAGTGTTGGCCGCATCAAATGAAAACAATTAAACATGCAGATCAGCCATCACCTGTCTTCAACTTTAAAATGATTAAAATTCACCACTAGCCCCTCCGCCACCGCCACTGCCACCGCCGAATTGGGTTCCGGTATCAACAGGTTGTGCGGGACCACTGAATGTTTGGGCAATCACCAGGCTCTCTACCTGCAGTTTATCCATAAAAAATGTTTCTTCCTGGTCTTTATGGGTAAAACCATATTTTGGCTGATGCAGATATTTGATAAGCGCATAGGCGATACAAGTAAACAGTATACCGCCCAGTACCATGGCTGTTTCCAATGGCAGAACGTGGTAATAATAACGTACGGTACATACAACCGCTGCCACCAGTAAAAGACCTGTCCTTAATAAAACGGCATCTTTTTTCTGTACACCCCATCCAATGTAAAGCAGGGGTATGCCAATAGTGAAAATCCAGAACAACCAGCCAAAAGGAATATCCTGCCCCTCTTTTAAATCCAGGTTAAACATGGCAATACTGGCTTCGCGCACTACAAAATAATTTCCTGCAGCATATACACAAACGAGCGCCGTAACCGATAATAGCAACCAGCCATTGTTATATAGTTTCCATTGACCTGTTTTCAGCTGTCGTTTTGCAAAGAAATACATCAGCGAAGCAGATATCATTATAATAAACGGTGTAATGGCTTTTGCCATTTCACCAAACCGGATAACAGCAAAAAAAATAACGGCCAGCAATGCAAGACCGGCAATAACCGCCATGAAGGCATTTGTAAACCGCAGAAAGAGGAATATGGCTATCATGAAAACAATGATGGCATTCGACAGCGCCGGTACGTTTACCAGGCCGTTTAATCCACCAATAACATTGCCGGCAGCCATCCACATCAGCGCATCGTCTGCACCGGATTTATAATGTCTTTTTCTAACCATAAATTCCAGGGCGCCGTATATAATCAATCCAAAAAAGATAAAAAGCCCTCCTATCTGGTCAATATTGTCCATAAAAAACAGTGAGAAAAAGCCCACAGAAAAAGCCACAATGATCACCGTTAGTACAAATAATCCCACGCGCACAAAAAAGTGGGGACTGTAAAACCCCGAAGGATATGCGGCATATACCTGTTCTTTTTCTGTTATGCTGATGCACTGGTGTTTAATGGCTGTATCAGCCTCATCGCGCACCAGCAGGTTATTGAGCCATTGCTCGTTATAGGCAATCATACAGACTTTATTTTTTTGTTCATACGAATGAGGAATACCACCAGCGCCACGGCCGTTCCAATAAAATAGAGGAACCCAAAATAGATACCGCCCATACCGGCCGACCATGTAAGCGTTCTGATGATTACATACGAAAGTCCAACGTATCCGTATAGCGTGAGCACCATTAATGTGTAAAATGATTTGCTGCGCAGCGCCTCCCGGTAAAAATAAAAGGCAACGCAAGCCAGCAGCAAAAACCAGAGCAGGTAAAAAGTTTCGTACACAAACATGCCTGCCAGTACGCTGATAAATAATATATGCATACCAAAGTTGGTATAGGTAAATTCAAAATGGACTTTGAAAGCCCGCAACCTTGTTATTACTCCTGCAGCAATAAGTGCGGCGCCCAGCACGAGACCGGTATAGATAATAACCGGGCTGCTGAAATCATTGTCTTCCAAAATACGGGCAGGTGTTACCGTTACTCCTGCCCAGGCGCAAAGACTGGTAATGGCCAGACTGAGAATACCCAGGTGATCGAAATAATAAGCAACAAAAAACAATACCACCATTGGAATAAAAGTTACCAGCCCAAAGCGGTCTCCAAAAAAATGATACTGAAATTGCAGGTAACCGATAAATGTAACAAAGCTGAGACAGGCTAGCAGAAGGATATAATCAAAAAATGAATTGGGCGCGGCTACTTTACCTGTTGAAAAGGGCAATTTATTACGGAAACAATACGCAAACCCGCCGGCGCTGATTAATGCTATAAAAATCAGGATAGCGGTATGGCCAATGCTATCTATGTTTTTATAGACCAGTATACCCAGTCCGCTGCTTAGCAGCAGTACACCGAGGTAAAGAATACTTCTCAGCTCCCAGTGCAGGGAAAAGAGTTTGTTTTTTTCATGGGTTTTTACTTTATCCAGCGATGAATCGCTGATAAGAGCTTCGGCATGCAGGCGTTCAAATAAAATGGTATCCATGGAGTATATCTCTGATGTCTGACCTGCCTACCGGCAGGCAGGTGTGATGATGTCTGATTTGTTGCGTGTGAAAAAACCTGTATGCTGTTGTTTGCGTTTCATTGGATTGACCCAATGCCCTTTTACCTTTTTGACTTTTGACTTTAAAATTTTGAATTTGCCAATTAAATGTAGAACAAATGCGGTGCTGCTGCAAACTTTATGCGCCGGGGTGTGGTAAACAGCTTCCGGAGCAACCCAAACAACGGCTCAACAGCGCAGAAGGCCCATCATATAAAACTAACAAGTGTTAACTTAATAAATCAAATACTGTATTTTTGTTTTTCTGATACCACTATATGAATGATTTCCCCGCCGATAAAATAAGGATTGTAACCGCTGCCAGTTTATTCGATGGGCATGATGCCGCTATTAATATCATGCGCCGCATTTTACAAAGCAAAGGCGCCGAGATTATTCACCTGGGGCATAACCGCAGTGTGTACGAGATTGTGGAATGTGCCATTGAAGAAGACGTGCAGGGCATTGCGATTACCAGTTACCAGGGCGGTCATGTAGAATTCTTTAAATACATGAAAGACCTGCTGGATGAAAGCGGCTGCGGGCATATAAAAATATTCGGTGGCGGTGGCGGCACCATATTGCCACAGGAAATCACCGAACTGCATAACTATGGTATCACCAAAATCTATAGTCCCGATGACGGCCGCAAAATGGGTTTGGAAGGTATGATTGAGGAGGTAATAAGGTTGTGTAGCCAGGCAGCGCCGATAAACGTTTCCGGCCCCCCTAAATCCCCCCAATGGGGGGACTTTGTAACACCCCAAGTAAATACAGTGTTGTCTAACGGCAACACCCGATCTTCTTTAGCAAAAAAATTTGCATTAGGTGAATGGAAAGATATTATTACTATTGGACAGGCTATTACGAGGGCAGAACAAAAAAAAGACTATTTACTGCTACTGAAAAAACTTGCACCACATGATGGACAGTATTTTGAAACAGCGGATAAATTTTACTACAATTCTTTAAAGGAGTTCGCCGGCACCCACCGGAGTAACCCTACAATGGCTGAAAACTTTTTGTGGGGCCAGCTTAGCAACAAACAACTGCAAGGCATTAAATTCAGGAGGCAACACATTATCGATCGGTTTATTGCTGATTTTATCTCTTTAGAAAACAAACTGATTATTGAAATTGATGGTCTGTACCATCAGTTGCCAGAAATGAAAATTTCTGACAGCGAACGAACAAATGCGCTAAATAATTTGGGATTTGACGTTATTCGTTTTACCAATGAAGAAGTGCTGAATGCACCCGAAAAAGTGAAAGAAACAATACTTGACCGCATAGCTAATAAACAAAGAAACCTTCTGCCGCCCAAAATAAACAAAGATTCACCCGCGGGGGCTGAAGTCCCCCCATTGGGGGGATTTAGGGGGGCCGTCCTCGGCATCACGGGTACCGGCGGAGCTGGTAAATCTTCCGTTACTGATGAAATAGTGCGGCGCTTCCTGCAAACATTTACAGATAAAACCATCGCAGTTATTTCTGTGGATCCCTCAAAGAAAAAAACGGGCGGGGCTTTGCTGGGTGACCGCATCCGCATGAATGCGATCAGCCATCCGCGCGCATATATGCGTTCGCTGGCCACGCGCGATGACAATACAGCCGTCAGTGAAGCCATGCAGGATGCCATTGATATCTGCTCACTCGCGGAGTTCGATTTTATAATACTGGAGAGCGCAGGAGTTGGACAAAGCGATGCATCCATCCTGGATTATTGCAACATCAGCATGTATGTAATGACGCCCGAATACGGCGCCGCCTCTCAACTGGAAAAAATAAATATGCTGGACTATGCAGATATTATCTGCATCAACAAATCAGATAAAGCAGGGGCGCTGGATGCATTGGCCGATGTACGCAAACAATACAAACGCAATCATGGTTTGTGGACAGCCGGTAACGAAGCATTGCCGATAGTTGCAGCATCTGCCAATAAATTCAACGACGAAGGCGTAAATCAGTTATTCAACCTGTTGCTGCATACAATAAAAGAAAAAACAGGTACCGACTGGGGCAGCTATACCGCATCTTTTACCGGAAGCGCCGTTGCCACCACCATAATACCGGCTAAGCGTACCCGTTATTTGTCGGATATAGCAGATAACAACCGAAATTATGATAACCTGGTAAAAGAACAGTCAGCACTTGCCTCTAAATTATACCAGCTGCACGGTGTGCTGGATATATTAAACGCAACGGCGGGTACAACCGGATCTGATGACGCCGCCAGGCATGCCATTCAACAACAGATAAACCTGTATGAAGCGCAGTTAAACCCGGTGAGCCGGAAATTAGTGCAGAAATGGCCCGAAAAAATAAAGGCATACCAGGAAGACTACTACCAGTATGCGGTGCGCGACAAAATGATACGGCAGCCCATGTTTACGCAAAGCCTGAGCGGTTTGCGCATACCCAAAGTGGTACTTCCCAAATACAAAGATTGGGGCGATATACTCGCCTGGCAGGCCCAGGAAAATGCACCGGGGCGGTTTCCGTTTACAGCCGGTGTCTTTCCATTAAAACGTGAAGGCGAAGACCCCACGCGCATGTTTGCCGGAGAAGGCGGCCCGGAAAGAACCAACCGCCGTTTTCATTATGTCTCACTCGACCAGCCGGCCAAACGATTGTCTACCGCTTTCGACAGCGTTACATTATATGGCGAAGACCCCGCCATCAGGCCCGATATCTATGGCAAGATTGGCAACAGCGGCGTAAGCATCGCCACTACAGACGATGCAAAAAAATTATACAGCGGTTTTGATCTGTGTGATGCCAAAACATCTGTAAGCATGACCATCAACGGTCCTGCACCGGTTATACTTGCATTTTTTATGAATGCGGCCATCGACCAGCAATGCGAAAAATACATCGGGGAAAAAGGTTTGTGGCAACAGGCAGAAGAAACCCGGAGGAAAAAATTTGAACACCTGGAGCAACCAGTATATTATAACCCTTCCTCGCCCGAAAGATTGCCAGATGGTAACAACGGTTTGGGGCTTCGCTTACTGGGCCTGAGTGGCAACGAAGTGTTGCCCGCCGAAATCTATGAAAGTATAAAGGCATCCACGCTGCAACAGGTGCGCGGTACCGTGCAGGCAGATATACTAAAAGAAGACCAGGCGCAGAATACCTGTATTTTTTCTACCGAGTTTGCCCTGAAACTCATGGGCGATGTGCAATCTTATTTTATTGAAAACAAAGTGCGCAATTTTTACAGCGTCAGCATCAGTGGTTATCATATTGCAGAAGCAGGCGCAAACCCTATTACGCAACTGGCATTTACACTGGCCAACGGTTTCACCTATGTGGAGTATTATATCAGCCGGGGAATGCACATCGATGATTTTGCCGCCAACCTCTCTTTCTTTTTCAGCAATGGCATGGATGCCGAATACAGTGTTATTGGCCGTGTAGCCCGCCGCATCTGGGCCAAGGCCATGAAGTATACTTACAAAGCCAACAAACGCAGCCAGCTGCTGAAATACCATATTCAAACCAGCGGCCGCAGCCTGCATGCGCAGGAAATAGATTTTAATGATATCCGAACCACGCTGCAGGCGTTGTACGCCATCTATGATAATTGCAGTTCATTGCATACCAACGCTTATGACGAAGCAATTACCACACCTACTGAAGAAAGCGTGCGCCGGGCAATGGCCATCCAATTGATCATCAACCGTGAACTGGGTACTGCCTATACAGAAAATTTTGTACAGGGTAGTTTTGTACTGGAAGAGCTGACCAACCTGGTAGAAGAAGCCGTACTGGCAGAGTTTGATCGTATTACAGAACGGGGCGGCGTACTGGGCGCTATGGAAAGAATGTACCAGCGCAATAAAATTCAGGAAGAAAGCCTCCATTACGAAACACTTAAACATACAGGTGAATTACCGATTGTGGGCGTAAATACTTTTCTCAATAAAAAAGGAAGTCCAACGGTTGTACCAACTGAAGTTATCAGAAGTACCAAAGAAGAGAAAGATCAGCAAATTCATAACCTGAATGCATTTTACAAACGCAACCAGTCAGCCGCTGCAGACAAACTGCAACAACTTAAAAATGCAGCCATCAACAATGAAAATCTTTTCGCTGCATTAATGGAAACGGTAAAGTATTGTTCGCTTGGCCAGATTACACATGCTTTGTATGAAGTGGGAGGCCAGTACAGGAGAAATATGTAAAAACATAAAAATAATTGCAGTCTCTTACAAAACAACCGAAGCCTTAAAGACTTCGGTTGTTTAAATTAACCTTTACCAACTATTTTTGTTACTTCTGCAGTCACACTATTTTAATACGAGCAATTACCCAATTTATTGATATGCCAAAGAAACCATTGTTGCCGCTTGCGTTTACTAAAAGTTTCAAAAAAACCGATGACGCCATTACTATACTGGCGGGTGATGCGGGTGGCACTAAAACCAATATGGCATTGTACCGCGTAAATGCAGAGGGCGTTGTGATGTTGCGGGAAGCGCGCTATGCATCCCAGGAATATACGTCGCTCACAGATATCATTGTACAGTTTACCGGCAAAGAATGGCCCGCCCGCATTTGCGTAGCAGTAGCCGGACCGGTGACCGATAGCAAAGTGAAGCTCACCAACCTGTCGTGGACGCTCGACAGTAAAGCAATGACCACCGCATTAAAAACACCCGTTGTATTTATCAACGACCTGGAAGCTAACAGCTATGGCCTGGCTGGCTTGCAATCCAACGAACTGGCCACCATTCATACCGGCACTACCAAACAAACCGGCAATATTGCCATCGTTGCGCCGGGTACCGGGCTCGGCGAAGCAGGGCTGTATTTTGATGGCAAAAAATACCATCCGTTTGCTACCGAAGGAGGCCACAGTGATTTTTCGCCGCGAACAGAACAGGATATCGATCTTTTCCGATACCTGCAGCAACAATACGGCCATGTAAGCTGGGAGCGGGTGTTATCTGGCCCAGGCATACATGCTATTTTTTCTTTTTTAACTACGGTGGAAAGAAAACAAATACCCGAATGGCTTACAGAACAGTTGCAGGAGGGCGATCCCGCCCCGGTTATCAGCAATGCAGCCATTCACAGGCAGGAACCGGTTTGCCTGGAAACATTGCATTTGTTTGTACGCTACCTGGCCATGGAGGCTGCCAGTCTCAGTTTAAAATTAAAGGCTACAGGTGGCTGTTATATCAGCGGAGGCATCCCTCCAAAAATTCTTCCGCTCCTGCAAACCGGCGAGTGGTACAAACATTTTCTCGATATGGGCCGCATGAAACCATTGCTGCAACAAATGCCCGTTTATGTAGTGCTGAACGATAAAACCGCTTTACTGGGAGCTGCGTATTACGGGGCATATAATATGTAGACAGGGAACAATGAGATAACTGCATAGATTTGCGCCCCGGTTCATTATACGCTTATCTGTAATCACGCTTATTGTTGCGCAATATATCTTAAGCAAAAGAAATAATAAAAACCAGCTCTTTTTCTCCTTGTCTACGCAAGTCCTAATACCGGACCTGGTAATTATCGCAAAAAAAACTCCTTCTTTTTTTTCTGCCGGGATATTCTTTGTGCAACGGAATATTACAGCGCGGACACTTTTTCTTAGCATAGGCCAGCCAGTGTTTTTTTAGCTGGAATGCTTTCTTCCATTTCAAAAAATCGAAACTATAACCCACAGCGGTTTTCACCAGCGCACGCATTTTTGCTGCGGGAATATTGCCGGCCCTGCTTTCCGGGTGGATGCGTGTTATAAAAAGTATTTCATTTTTGATAATATTGCCAACGCCGGAAAAGATTTCCTGGTCCAGCACCACATCGCAGATCATTTCATCCGGCAGGGCCCTTATTTTTTTCAATGCTTTGCGCGTGTCAAATTTGTCGTTCATGACATCGGCGCTCCAATCGTAATAATCGTCCGGGCTGCCATCGATCAGAACGATGGCAGCGGTATAAAAATTCAATGTGTCGTTTTTAAACTGCAGGCCCAACCGCAGCGGGGTGGTTTTTTGTTCGTTGATACGATAGGTTCCAAACATCAGGAGGTGAATCCTCAGATAAAAATCATCAAAACAGATCAGCAGGTGTTTTCCCCAGCTCCTTATACTGCGTATGGTTTTGTTTTCCAAACGCTTCATGTCTATTTTGGCGTTGCCGGTGGCTTTAATAACTTTCTTTCTGTTGAAACGGGCAATGGCTTCTTTTAAAATAACAATGGAAGGACCTTCTGGCATAAACTGCAGGATACAAAACACATACCAACAGCCAGTAGCTGCAATATGGTTTTATTTTTGATTTACATAGGGTATGAAGAAATCTACGGAATGGCGCATCGGTTGCTCTGGCTTTCATTACAAGGAATGGAAAAATATTTTCTATCCCCCGCTTTTGCTTCAAAAGCATTGGTTTACGTATTATGCAAAACATTTTAATACACTTGAGTTAAATGTTACTTTTTACCAGTTTCCGCGCCTGGCTTCATTACAAAAATGGTTTACCGACAGCCCGGAAGATTTTACTTTCTCATTGAAAGTGCCCAGGCTTATCACTCATTATAAAAAATTTACCGGGGCGGAACAACTGCTGGAAGATTTTTACGGTGTTGCCGCCGAAGGCCTGGGTAAAAAATTGGGCGCGGTTTTGTTTCAACTGCCGCCACAGTATCAGTATTCAGAACACCGCCTGCAACAGGTGATAAACAGTGTAAAAAAAGGTTTTACCAATGTTATTGAGTTCCGCCATGGAAGCTGGTGGCAGCAACATGTCTACGATGAACTGGCAAAAAACAAGATCAGTTTTTGTGGCAGCAGCCATCCCAGTTTGCCGGATGATATCGTCATTAACACAGGTATAGTGTACTATCGGTTTCATGGTGTACCAAACCTGTTCCGATCGCTCTACGAAAATGTTTACATACAGGAAAAGGCCGATGCCATTAAAGCAGCCAAAAAAATTACAACCGCTTATATTTATTTCAATAATACCGCCGGCCCCGCTGCACTTGAAAATGCCAGATGGCTGCAAGGCTATTTGCAAATGGAACGCAGATTGTTATGATTTTTATGATAAAAAATGATTTAATCAGGTTGGCTATAAAACTTTTTAGATTCATCCTGAGTCATCCAGGCTACAAATAAAAATAAGCGGGCATCCAAACATTCTTACATAATAAATCATTAGAATCATAACAATCTGCGTTCCATCCTAAGCGAAGCGCCAGTAAGTGGTACGTTTTTGGATTTAATTTGACCGGAACCCGCATTTCCTCACCTCAAAATATTTATATTATGCCATCACTTACCGGGAAAAAAGTAGCGATTCTTTCAGAAAACGGCTTTGAAGAAGTAGAATTAACAAGTCCCAAAAAAGCATTGGAAGAAGCCGGGGCTACCGTACACATTGTTTCTGCGCAAAAAGAAAAAATAAAAGGCTGGGATCATGATCACTGGTCCATTGAACTGCCGGTAGACGTTAACCTGGACGATGCCAAATCAGAAAACTATGATGCGCTGATGATTCCGGGAGGCGTTATTAACCCCGACCAGATGCGGCGTCATACCAACTATATACAATTTGCTCAGGAATTTCTGGAAGCGGGAAAGCCGGTTGCCGCTATTTGTCATGGCCCGCAATTACTAATCGAAACGGGTATGATTAGCGGAAAAGAAATGACATCTTATCCATCTATAAAAACAGATCTTATCAATGCAGGTGCAAACTGGCAGGATAAAGAAGTGGTTACAGACAACGGACTGGTAACCAGCAGAAGCCCCAAAGACCTGGAAGCGTTTAATAAAAAAATGATAGAAGAAATTGCGGAAGGCAGGCATGATACAAGGGCTGCTTTCACACAGACGCATGCAGTTACGCAATCATAAGGACATAAGGAGAAAATGGAAACGCCAAAAAAGAAAAAAGTAAATCCACCGCAGCATCAGCCGCGGCCCGGTATCGCAAAAAAAATGCATCCGCAACCGGTGGTAGACAATCATGACCAGCTGGGTTCTAATAAGCTGCTGGGCAAGATTGCACTGATTACCGGCGGCGATAGTGGCATCGGCAAAGCCGTGGCACTGTTGTTTGCAAAAGAAGGCGCAGATACAGCCATAGCTTATCTCAATGAACACAAGGATGCGGCAGACACCAAACAAAGAATTGAGCTGTATGGCAGAAAATGCCTGCTCATACCCGGCGATATCAGCAAAGAAAAATTTTGCAACAGCATCGTACAAAAAACAATAAAGGCATATGGCCGGATAGATATACTGGTTAACAATGCAGCCATACATTACGAATGCAAACAACCGGAAGATTTAGAAACTAAAAAGATCCTGCATACTTTCCAGGTTAATATTTTTTCGATGCTGTTTATTACCCGTGCTGCACTGGCGTATATGAATGAAGGAAGTGTGATAATCAATTCATCTTCGGTTACTGCTTACCGTGGCAGCCCGCAACTGATTGACTATGCTGCAACAAAAGGCGCTATTGTAGCTTTTACCAGGAGCCTTTCGGCCAACCTGGTGAAAAGAAAAATACGCGTAAACGGCGTGGCGCCCGGCCCAATCTGGACGCCGCTGATAGCCTCCAGCTTTAAACCAGGAAAAGTGGCTGCACACGGTAGCACCGCCCCCATGGAGCGGGTGGGCGAACCTGTAGAAGTGGCCCCCGCCTATCTGTTCCTGGCCTGTGACGACAGTTCGTATATGAGCGGGCAGTTCCTGCATCCCAACGGGGGAGAAATTGTAAACGGTTGATGTAGAATTTTATCCCCAGTACCCTGTATTCTGCGGCATGTTTAATGTGGTATGTTTTTTTGTGTCTTAATGTAAAACATAGCATATGAAAAACGAACCCAACAAACAGGAAAAGAAATTTCCGGTAAGAGAGGGCCAGGAAGACAGCTCTGTTCTGCATGATAAGAAACCCCTTGCAAAGAATGCCTACCCACAGCCGGAAGAAAAAGACAAACAGGTAAAAAATCAACCGGAATTTACAGAAGAGCAGCCCAACCGTAAAAGTCCGTCGAGCCCCGATTAGATTAATTAATCTTCAACTTAAATCTTACCATATGCGATCAATCTGGACAGGAGCCATTGGGTTTGGCCTCGTAAATATTCCCATCAAGCTTTTCAGCGCAATTTCAGACAGCAGTCTCGATTTGGACATGCTCGATAAAAAAGACCACGCCAATATTAAATTTAAAAGAGTCAATGGAAATACCGGTAAGGAAGTTCCGTGGGGCAATATTGTGAGAGCGTATAATATGGATGGAAAATACGTGGTGCTGGATGAAAATGATTTTGCCGAAGCCATGCCCGAAAAAACAAAGACAATAGGCATCGATTCATTTGTGAATGAATCTGAAATTGACCCCATTTTATTTGAGACATCTTATTATATGGAACCGGAAAAACAAGGTAAACGGGCCTATGCATTGTTGAATGCAGCCCTCAATAAATCTAAAAAAGCCGGCCTCGGCACATTTGTGTTGCGTAATAAAGAACACTTGTCGCTGATAAAAGCCGCCGGGCATGTATTGGTACTGCACCGTCTCCGGTTCGACCAGGAAATAAGGGATACCAAAGATTTGGATATACCAAACGTAGCACCCAAACCGGGCGAACTAAAAATGGCGCTTTCGCTGATTGACCAGTTGTCGACCGATTTCGATATAAAAGATTACAAGGACACCTACACCGATAAGCTGATGAAACTGATAAAAGCAAAAGCAGCCGGTAAACGTGCCCCTGTACATAAGATGAAAGTGGTGCATTCAAAAACAAGGGATTTGATGGAACAACTGAAAGCCAGCCTGGATACAAAAAAGAAAAAAGCGTCCTGACATGCTGCAACTCTACAATAAAAAGCGAAATTTCAATAACACGCCAGAACCAGCGGGCGATAAACAGAGCGGTGCCACTGCGCACCGCTTTGTTGTACAACGCCATGACGCTTCCAGGCTGCACTATGATTTTCGGTTACAGATGGGTGGTGTACTAAAAAGCTGGGCCGTGCCCAAAGGACCTTCTATGAATTCGGCAGATAAAAGACTGGCGGTACAGGTAGAAGACCACCCGGTTTCCTACATCAATTTTTCCGGTACCATTCCTGAAGGAAATTATGGCGCGGGTAAAGTAGCCGTATGGGACAAAGGAGAATATACACCCATTGATGAAAAAGGGAATGACCTGACCGAAAAACAGGCAGCCGCCTGGCTAAAAAAAGGAGAGTTTAAATTCAGGGTAAAAGGCAAAAAATTAAAGGGTGAATTTGTGCTTGTGCAATTGAAAAAAGACCCAAAGAACTGGTTGCTGATAAAACACAAGGACGCATACGCCGTACCCGGTAATTATGACCCCGATAAAATAAAACCAATTGTAACCCGCAACACACGGCTTGCAAAACCCGCCACTGTCAAAAAATCAAAAACCATAACCACCCCCACACGCACATCCAGCAAAAGAAAACTGGAACATTACCATAAACCCATGCTGGCTACCCTTGCCGCAGAACCCTTTGATGACAAAGAATGGGTTTTTGAAATTAAATGGGATGGCTACCGCGCCATTGCGGAATGTGGAAGTAAAGAACTTAAATTTTATTCAAGAAATGGTTTATCGTTTATACATAAATACCCGGTTATAACACATGCGCTGACAACCTTAAAACACGAAATGATCATAGATGGAGAAATAGTGGTACTGGATGAAAAAGGCCGGCCCAGTTTTCAGCTCTTGCAGCAATATGATGCAAACCCCGCAAATGCCATTCTTTATTATGTGTTTGACCTGCTTTTTTTAAATGGCCAGGATGTTCAGGAACTGACCTTACTGCAAAGAAAGGAACTGCTTAAAAAAGCATTGCCCTCTGGTAAAAAAAGTTTGATCCGCTTTTGTGACCATGCAATGGCAAAAGGCAAAGCGTTTTTTAAAAATGCGGTGAAGATGAATTTGGAAGGAATGATTGCAAAGAAAGCAGCCAGCACTTACCAGGAAGGTATACGCACCAATGAATGGCTTAAAATAAAAAACCACAATGACCGGGAAGCCATCATTGCTGGTTTTACTGCGCCAAGGGGTAGTCGCAAGCATTTTGGCGCCCTTATTCTTGCGGAGATGTGTGGCAAACAGATAACATACATTGGCCATACCGGCACAGGCTTTACAGAGAAAACTTTGGCAGGATTGTGGAAACAGCTTCAACCCATTGTTGTGACTCATTCGCCTTTTAAAGAAAAAGTTAAAGTAAATATGCCGGTTACCTGGGTAAAACCATCATTGGTCTGCCAGGTAAAATTTACCGAAAGAACGGCTGGCGGTATGTTGCGTCACCCGGTATTTCTTGGCCTGCGCGAAGATAAAAGCGCCCGCGAAGTAAAATCCGAAAATGAAACTCCAAAGAAAATAAAGCATGAAAAAGAATGAAGCCACCACAGAAAAAGAAAAAAGCATTAAGCTCAATGGCCATAGTGTGCAACTCACCAATCTTACCAAAATTTATTGGCCAAAAGACAAGATCACCAAAGGAGCGCTGCTTTCGTATTATGATATCATGGCCCCGGTAATATTACCCTACCTGAAAAACAGGCCGCTTTCTCTAAAACGCAATCCCAACGGTATTGACGATAAAGGATTTTTTCAGAAAGATGCCGGAGCTAATTTTCCGTCGTGGATAAGAACTGCGCCTTTTTTTGCGGAGTCTACCGGCAAAACTGTTGACTATACAATCTGTAATGATAAGGCAACATTGCTATACCTGGCTAACCTTGGCTGTATAGAAATGAACCCATGGAATTCTACCATTAAAGCACCCGATAATCCTACGTATTTAATAATGGATATTGATCCTTCCGAAAAAAACACCTATGACCAGGTGGTGGAAGCAGCCAATGTGATTATACAATTGCTGGAAAAAGCCGGCGCTACCTACTATTGCAAAACCTCCGGCGCCAGCGGCCTGCATATTTTTATTCCGCTCAATGCCAAATATCAGTATGAAGAAGCAAGGCGTTTCGGTGAAATTTTAGCAACACTTACACAACAGCAATTGCCTGCATTTACCAGTACGGAACGATCTTTAAAGAAAAGAGGCAATAAAATGTATATCGATTACCTGCAAAACAGCCGGGGCCAAACGGTAGCCTGTGCATACAGTGTAAGGCCGGTACCCGGTGCACAGGTATCTGCACCATTGCTGGTAAAAGAAATTAAAAATGGATTGCATCCCTCTCAGTTCAATATTTTCAATATCGAAAAACGTGTACAAAAATTAGGCGATATCTTTTTTATGGCATTGGGTAAGGGAAATAATCTTGCAGCCTGTTTAAAAAAACTGGGCTATTAATGCATTTTTAATAGTAGATATAATTCTACAGGAATAAGGGGTGCCGGATACTCAATCTAGTTGAAATTCACCGCTAAACTGTTGATTATAAGGTGCTGTTTTCCGGCATCATTTTGACTGTCTTTACAGTAGAAGTATGATTATTAATTTAAAACGATGCGATATGAAAAATGAGCAAACGAATGATCAAAATAAAAAACAGGATCAGCCACTTAAACATCCTCCATTAAACAGCGAGCGTGACCAGGCCCAACAAAAAGGAAATCAACAACAGGGCAGTCAGCCGGGTGCAAGTCAGTCGCAGAAAGCTACAGGCAATGAAAAAAGTAATATAACGGTAGGAAATGATGGTAAGATTGGAAAAGCACACGACCAATGGAACAACGACAGCAACAACAGGAACAATGAGCAAAATAGCAACCAGCAAAAAAATGAACAGCAAAAAGACAAACAGATAAAAAGTGATAAAACAGTAACGGAGCCCGAAATAGACGCTCCGATCTATGACCCTGAGAAAACAGAAAAGAAGATCCCACAAATGGGAAACGATAAAAAATAAATCCTGGATGGCGCTATGTGAAACGGGATAAAATATACCTCTGAAGATTGCATTCAGGTTTGCGAAACCCGGTCAGTAATGGCCGGGTTTAGCATGTAACGGCATGGAGGACACTGCGGATAAAGGAACCGATACTCTTTTCTTCAGTCAGGTTTCACCGCCGCGCAGTGTCCTCCGCAAGATCGTGTAGATTGAAATCCCTGCTGGAGAGACCGTGCTGAGAGGGCTGTTATATCAGACATTATCACATCAGACATTGACATTCCGCCAGACTATCGCCGCAGATTCTCTCCCATAGCGACTTGCCTAATCAACCTGCCATGGAGGACACTGCGGATAAAGGAACCGATACTCTTTTCTTCAGTCAGGTTTCACCGCCACGC